>JADMIO010928569.1_pt1 | contig 67902 bp, 51 predicted proteins | sample 8958161 | NCBI WGS metagenome assembly JADMIO01 (sample SAMN16585339, study PRJNA669376) | soil metagenome | isolation source: Crop rotation soil | place: USA: Cullars Rotation, Alabama | collected 2011 | reverse complement strand
CCGCGACAACTTGTCCACGTGGAATTCTAAGCTTAGGATCCCAATGTGCTGGAAATTAGGCTCGCGATCGCCCTCGCGCATGCTCAGGTCGTCGGGGTTCTGGCCGGGAACCAACCAGAACGCGCCCGACTGGCACAGGATATTTCCAAAGCTCTCTGGATGGCGAAGGCCGGCATAGGCGGCCGCAAGCCCGCCATAGCTGACGCCGCCGATCGTGACCTGCCGCGCGTCCGAGGCCAGGTGATACGCTTGCCGCACCCACGGCAGAAGTTCCTGATGCAGAAAGTCGGCGAAGGTGGGATTGCAGGTCAGCTCGCGGTTTCGAGTTTGGTTGTTAATGTTGTCCACGAACACGGCCACCACAGGCGGGATCTTTCCGGCGGCAATCAGGTTGTCCAGGGTCGTTCGGGCCGAGCCGAGATTCAGATATTCGTTTCCGTCCAACAGGACCAGCACGCCATAGCGGTTGCCGTCCGCGGCATAACCAAAGGGTGCATAAACAGAGAGTTTTCGCTCATTGTTGAGAAGCGTGCTGCGGAACGGGTGGCTTTCCAGCTTTCCAACCCGAGCACCGGGTTTGGAGTTGGCCCAATCCTGGGATGGAGCGCCGGGCAGCTCGGCGATGGATTGCACCTCATATTTGGTCACATTAGGGTTCTCAGCGCGGCGGCGCGGATTCAAGGGATCGGCCTGGGCCGTGGCGAAGCGCTGCGCATTGGGGGCGCGGCTCAGCGTGTCGTTGGGAGAAAGTTGATAGAGAAAGCGCGCGCCTTTGCGGATCTTGAGGGTTTTATACCAGAGATCGGTCTCGGCCAGCCGCGACATCTGATACTCGTCGGGATTTTGAAAAGTATAGGGCAGCCAGATCACCAGCACGTTGTGAGTCTCGAATGTGGCTCGCCAAAGAAAAGTCACAAGCTGATTCCGGTCGTCGCCTGGGATCGGTTCCGCCAATGGCGTTCCCTGTTTTTCGACACCACCCCAGAAATCGGCCAGCGCCGCCCGATGCCCCGCTTCGAGTTCACGACGCAAGGCGGCGATGCGCGGGCTTTGGTTTTCTTCATCCGGAGCGATCTTCAAGCGCTCGGGCATCGGCTGGATTTGCTGGATTTCGATGCGGTAGCTGCCACTGACTCCCGAGTCGGCAGCCTTGAGTTCCAGTCGGTATGCTCCCGCGGCTTCGGCAACCAGACGAAAGGTTTTGTTCCCCTCTGCCGGACCACTATACGAGCGAATCTTGTTGCCGTCGGGGAATAGCCCCTTGATGTTGATTGATATCCCGCGCTGCTCGACCGTCCCGCGCAGGAAGTCGCCTGTTCTTAGCGCCACCTGATAAACATGTGTCTCGCCGGCGCGGATCTCGCGCTCGATCGGCCGGCCCCGCTCGAGATCAACGGCCGGTTGCGGGGCGGGGCCCGATGCCAAAAGTAGCAAAAGGATGGTTGCAAAGCGTTGCATTGAATTCCTTTTCTTCTTGGCGAAAGTCTCGACATGACACATTGCTGACCGCGGAGAATGCGCCGCCGGAGGCGCAATATAAGACATATCGACTCAGCTTGTCAATGTGCCGGTTAGCCAGCTATTGCAGGCCTGTACAGCATGCACGCTTGATAACCCCTCTTGCGGCCGGTAGGGTTAGGGTTTAAGGCTCGTCGGAACTCTTTTTTCGGCCAACAATCTATGAGCATCGAGAACATCAACAATCCCAATGATCCCAATCGTCCCTCCGGCGGCGGAGGACAGGAGCCCAAGAAGGAAGGGGCCTACAGCATGGAATTCCGACACAGCCCGGTGAGCGCGCGCGTTCCCGAGCGGCTGGCCCGTGGAATCATGAGCACCGGTGTGCTGGTTCTTGACGGGCCCAATGAATTCATCCTCGATTTCATGCAGGGTCTGACCCGGCCGTTTCAGGTCGCCTCGCGGGTGGTGATCCCGCCGGCCGTCATGGAGCAGCTTTGCGCCGCCCTGCGGGATAACCTCAGCAAATACGAATCCCGCTTCGGCGCCACCCCCCCGCTCCCCAAGCCGCCGACCGACCGGCGGCCGACGCTTCAGGAAATCTACGACGAATTCAAGCTCCCTGAAGACCAGCTCAGCGGAACCTACGCAAACGCTGTCATGGTCGGCCATTCACCTTCCGAATTCTTCTTCGACTTCATCACCAATTTTTATCCCACCTCGGCGGTCTCCAGCCGGGTTTTCCTGTCGGCGCAGCAGATTCCCCGGACGCTGGAGGCTTTCCAAATGGCCTTCGGCCGGTTCCAGCAGCGGATCATGCAGGCCCGCCAGCAACAGGCCCAGGGCCAGTTTTATATTCCGCCGCCGCAACCTCAGCAGCCGCCGACGCCGCCGCATGGACTGGACAGCGGGGAGCCGCCGCAGGGCGGGCCGGAAGGTCAGCCGCAGGGCTGAGGCGGTTTGACCAATGCCGCGTGTGCGGCTACATTCATAGCATGATCGTGCCAGCCTCCGGAGTCCACGTGCGACAGGATGAGGATGGCGTCTGGATCGCCAAATCGGCGCTTCGGCCGGGCTGGCATGGGCATGGACGCGACCGGGAGGAAGCGATTCTCCGCTTTCGGGAGGCGGCTAAGTCACATCTTCGGACACTGCTGGGAATTGGGCGGCCGATACCGCTCCAGAGATCTCTTCCCGAGTTGAACGGATCCGTACCATGCTCACCGCTTTTCTAGAGGCTCTGCCGGGTGGCATTTTCGGTTTAGGAATGGTGCTCGTATGGAAGGGTCTCCGCTCCCGCGTGATAGACGATCACCCAATCTGCCGAAAATGCGGCTACGACCTTCATGGCTTGCCTGACAGCACGGGCAGATGTCCCGAATGCGGTTCAGATTTGTCCGGCACCAATGCAATCCGCATAGGCCACATCGAACGGCGCTGGCGATTGGCGGGCGTCGGGGCAGCTCTAGTGGCATGCCTGCTCGGGTACAGCGGTGCACCCGCTTTGCTGAGCGCCAGAGGCTCCGACATCAATCGTTACAAGCCAGTGTGGTGGCTAAAGTTGAACACAGAGCAAAGAGATAATCACAGAGCCATCGAAGAGCTCACTGCGCGCGTCACCGGCGGAAAGCTCACGCCTCAACAGGTGCGCGACATTGCAGGCATGGCGCTGCAATCGCAAGCGAAAGCCAAATGGGCCACCGACACGATCGATGCGCCGCTTGAATCGATGTTCGAGCGCCTCCAGCAATCCCACTCCGTAGACCTCTGGCGCGATTTCATCGGTACCGCGCATGATGCGGGAGCGCTGCCGCCCGATTTGTGGGCGCAGTACGTTCACCAAGCGGCGGATTTTCGCTGGTTCTCGCGTCGGACAGTGCGGCAAGGCGACAGAATCCCCATTTGGCTGGAACAAGCGCCCAAGCAGGGCTCGCGCCCGTCGCTCGGATACTACTTCCGGCCGCGGCTGCAAATAGACGGCAAGATAATTGAGGTGCAATTCCGACCTTCGGATAAGGGAATGTGGTATGAGGGACGAGGTAACACCAGCTTTGAGGTGGCGGTCGATGACCCCGCGCTCCGCACAGTCCCAGTGGGGAAACACGACGCGACCTTGGTCATCGACGTCAATTTCTACAACGTCCCGCCGACTTGGAACATGAACCCCCTGCCCGTTCCTCCTCCGTCGTCAATTGCCTCCCAACAATTCAAGCTGCCGTCAATGATCACATTCACCAGTGCCGACTCGCCGCCGGTGAAGCTGATTTCAGGCGCACAATTCCGCCCGCTGGTACAAGCTGCCATGAACCGCGCCTCGTGTTTCGTCAATGGTGACGAAGTCGCAATATCGCTGGGGATCGGTCCGGAATGGTGCCAAGTTCCGGCCGGGCTGGCGCACCGGCTCTTTCTTCGCAGCGAAGACCAGGAGTGGGAGCTTGGCTCATGTCGTTATCCGCAGGGCGTGTCTTGCACATGGCAAGCGTCATCGAGTGCGCCGGGTGGTGGATGGCTGCGCCTGCGTGATTCGCCCCAGGCCGTGGAGTGGTACTACGCGGGAGCCCACGGGACAGCGAAAGATTTCACCGCCGACCGCGCTGACATCATCCTTCGCCCCAGCCCCGAGCTGGCCGCGCAAACGATCGACATCGACTCGATGTGGAACGAAGAGATCATCCTGAAGGATGTGCCGGTGACGCGGAAGAAGTGACGGGCGATGAATGGCCGGGCTCGCGGGAAGCGGGCTACACATGTGATAAACGGTCATATCCACCGTTTCTAAGCCCACCGCCCCAACGCGGCCGGCGGGCGGATGACTGTTGAAGGAGTCAAAATTGATCGTAGGCTTTCTGATATTGCTTCCGGTTGCCATCCTTCTCGCCTCGATTGTCGTCCTTGGCATCGGCCTGCGCGGCAGGGTAATCGACGATCATCCGATCTGCCGCAAGTGCGGGTATGACCTGCATGGACTGCCTGAGAGTAGCGGAAGGTGTTCGGAGTGCGGCAGCGATCTGAAATCCACGAATGCCATTCGCAAGGGGCACCGCCAACGGCGCTGGCGGATGGTCTCGATCGGCGCGGCGTTCTCTGTGCTCATGCTCGTCTATCTCAGCACCGCCGCATGGGTCACAACGCGCGACGCCGATTTGCGCCCATATAAGCCGGTGTGGTGGTTGACCATGGAGGCGCGTGGCAAAGCGCCCCAACGCGCGCTCGCCGAGTTGACAGCGCGCTTGACCGTCGGCAAATTATCGCCCGGCCAAGTCCGCTCCGTCGCCCAGCTTGCCCTTGACATCCAGCAGCGTTCCGCCGCGCAAAGCGACGGGTGGTTCAGCAGTATGACACAGGGTGTCGGCGATGTTCCGGCATCGATTGGGCAATTCCTCGCAAAAGGCGCGCCCCCGTGGGACCCCGCATGGGGCGATTTCATCGAGCAGGCCCAGAAGGCGGGAACGGTGCCACCGGAGCTCTGGACGCGATATCTCAACCAGTCGCTGCGCGTTGACTGGCGCATTCGCCCTATCGTGCGCAAGGGTGACCCGCTCCCGATCTACTGGGCAGTCGAGTTTGCTCAGGGGAGCGCCGGGAAGCTCCGCTGTTACATGCGACTCCGATTGCAGTTGGAGGACCAGCAGATCGACATATCTTTTCAGAGAACGTCGACGAAATATTGGCTTGGAGGTCGTACTGGCGACAAAATCGGGACCTATATCCCGACCGATTTTGCCGTGATTCATAACATCAGCGAAGGCAAGCACGATGTTAAGTTGATCATCGATGCAAATTTATATTACGGCATAACCGGAGACACGTATGCCGAGCTTCTAGCCCCGCCGCCAAACCCGGTTGGTACCACGCACATCGAATTGCCTGGAACACTCACGTTGACCGGCACAGATTCGCCAACGGTGAAACTGATCTCCGATCCCCAATACCAAGGTGCGATGCGCGCCGCTGTGAGCGTCTCCGCCACCGTCGCAAGCGCAGGTGTCGTCAATGCGGACCATGATTGGCTCGAGCTGACGATCAACATCGCGCCCGGATTGCCTGTCGGGCTCGCACACAGTGTTTTGCTCCGCAACGGAACGCGGGAATGGAACCCCAACATCAGCAGCATCACGCTCCCTGCTGGCGGGGGAGGTTGGCGCACTACATTTTCCGGCCAAATCAAAGATTTCACCGCCGACCGCGCTGACGTCATCCTTCGCCCCAACCTCGATCTGGCCGCGCGAACTTTCGATATCGATTCCATCTGGAACGAGGAGATTATCTTGAAGGATGTGACTGTGATGCGGAAGAAGTGAAATCCGCGTACTTGAACGAGCAGCGGCGAGCGAAAACCTTTACGCCGACGCCAACACCATCCGCCACTCACGTTCCGCCGCATACGCGAGACATGCTTGAATGTCGTCCTGAGTCAGATACGGGAAATCGGCCAGAATCTGCTCCATAGTCAGCCGGCGGCGATACATGACAGCACATCGTACACGGTGATCCGCATGCCGCGAATTCAGGACCGCCCGCCGCGCTTGCCGGGCTCCAGCGTGATAATGGATTGATAAGGGACGCTCATCGCGGATTCTCCAATGGGCCCAACTTGCTCGTGTGACATGATAGCAATTCAGGGGCGGCGTTGTGAGGTCGTCGAATCCCGCGCCTGCGAGATGCCGGCGACAGAACTCATCTCCAGCGCTGCGCCCCCGCGCTGCCGGTTCGAGTGATTTCCAAATGATTCTTCCCCCCTTTCCCCGCCAAATCCGCCCAAAGCGCTGCGCCGCGTTGCGCAAATCTCCTCAACCAGCGCAGCGCCCCCGTCATTACGGAGCGACCGCGCGCCCACGGCAGATTCCGCGCCCGGTCACGACCATAGAAGGAGCACACAAAGCCATGCCACGCACACGATGCAGCGAGTTGCAACCTGAATGCAACGCAATGCAACCGGATTGCAACCAATTGCAGCTGGATGCAATGCCACCCAGCGCAATCCCCGGCCGCGCGCAACCCTTTCCCGGCCCGCCATTAACACGCCCCTCGCTGCCGCAAAATGCAGCATTTGCAACTTCCGCGAAAACAATTCTCGCCCACTCGGCCCCGCCCTCCCCTTTTCCCTTCCCCGCCCTCCCCCGCTACAATCCCCTCCCTATGCCCGAACTCGGCGTCAATATCGATCATGTGGCCACGCTTCGGCAGGCCCGGCGGACTTATGAGCCGGACCCTATCTGGGCGGCCGTTGAGGCTGAACTGGGCGGGGCCGATGCGATTACCGTTCATCTGCGCGAGGATCGGCGGCACATCAATGACCGCGATGTGGCCGCGCTGCGGCAATCGGTGCAGTGCAGGCTGAATCTGGAGATGAGCACCATCGAGGAAATCGTTGCGATCGCCCTGAAAACCCGGCCGGATCAGGCCACGCTCGTGCCTGAGCGCCGCGAGGAGATCACCACCGAAGGCGGGTTGGACCTTTCCCGCGAAACGCCCCGCCTGGCCGAAGTCGTCAAGCGACTCTCGGAGGCCGGAGTGGCCGTTTCGGCATTCATCGATCCCGACGACAAGCAGGTTGAACTCGCCGCCCAGATCGGCTGCCATGCCGTCGAACTCCACACCGGCGAATACGCCAACGCCCGCGGAGAGCAGGCGGCCGGGCAATTGGAGCGGCTGGTTCGCGTGTCGGCCGCGGTGAAGAAATATGCGATGCGCCTGCACGCCGGCCACGGCCTGAACTATCGCAATGTCCGGCCGGTGGCGCAGATCGCCGACATGCGCGAATTAAACATCGGCCACGCCATCATCACCCGCGCCGTCTTCGTCGGAATTCAAGAGGCAGTGCGTGAAATGAAGCGGGCAATGACAAATGAGAAATCTGAACTTTGAAATCTTGAAGCCCGAAAACGAGTCTGCAATCTGAAATCTTGAAATCTGAAATCCCCCTATCCACAGGAAATTTCCATGTTCAGCGGCGCATTCACAGCAATGGTTACTCCCTTTCGCGGCGGCCGGGTTGATGAAGGCCGGCTGCGTGAGCAGATCGACTACCAGATCGCCGGCGGCATCGACGGCCTGGTGCCCGTCGGCACAACCGGCGAATCGCCTACGCTCGATTTCGAGGAGCACAAGCGCGTCATCCGCCTGACCGTCGAGCACGCGCGCGGCCGCGTGCCCGTCATCGCCGGCACCGGCGCCAATGCAACGAGCGAAGCCGCCGAGTTGCACGAATACGCCCGCGAGGTCGGGGCAACCGCCTGCCTGTCGGTCAACCCCTATTACAACAAGCCATCCCAGGAGGGCCTGTATCGCCATTTCATGGCCCTGGCCGAGAAAGTGCCGCTGCCCATCGTGCTGTATAACATCCCCAGCCGTACCGGCATCACCATGTCACCGCAGACGGTGGCCAGGCTGCGCAGCGCCAATCGGCAGATCTTCGTGGCCATTAAAGAGGCGACCGGGCTGCTGGATTTGGCCTCGGAAATCCGCTCGCTGTGCGACATGCCCATCCTCAGCGGCGACGACTCGCTCACCCTGCCGCTGATGTCCATCGGAGCGGCTGGCGTTGTGAGCGTGATCTCCAACCTCATCCCGGCCGAGATCAAGAAACTGGTCAGGCTCGCGGCCGAAGGCAACTTCGGCGATGCCGCTGCGCTGCACCATCGGCTCTTTCCGCTGATGCGGGTGATGTTCCTGGACGGCAACCCCGTCGGCATCAAATTCGCCATGAAAACGGCCGGCCGGGATACGGGCGAACTTCGCCTCCCCCTCTGGGAAGCCAGCGACGGGACGACGAAGCAGATCGCGGAATTGATGGGAAAACTGGGAGTGAAGTGATCCGTCTCTCCCGGTACTCCGCGGTTTCACTCCCTCTCCCGGTGCTCAGGCGGAGGGCAGGGGAGAGAGCCGCGTGGCCGTGGATAAGTGTTCGCTCCCGCGCGACACGCCCCCTCACGCCCACCCCTCTCCCAAGTACAGGGGAGAGGGAGTAAACGATCCCACTTGAGTCTGCCGCTATGACGCACATTTGCGTATCCATATTCGTTCATGATGTCGCGCAGGCGAAGCGCGACATGGCGGCGGCCGCCGAAAGCGGTGCGGATATGGTGGAGTTGCGCATCGACCATATCGGCGCTGAGGCTGATTTCGACCTGGGCGAACTGCTTCGGAACGCACCCATCCCGTGCATCGTCACCTGCCGCCCCATCTGGGAAGGCGGGCACTGCGAACTTGATGAAGAGCACCGGATGGTGCGCCTGGCGATGGCGGCCGAAGAGGGCGCTGCCTATGTGGACATCGAGCTGAAGGCGGTGGAGGCGCTTGGGCTGCCCGGCACGCTGGGCGAGATCGTGAATTCAGAGCCGCGCGACCGGCGGCCGGGCCTGATCGTCAGTTCGCACGATTTTCAATCCCGCCCGGACCGGCTTTACAACATCATCCGTGAACTGAACGACGGCCCGGCCGACATCAACAAAATCGTCTGGACGGCGCGGAGTATCCGCGACAACCTCGAAGCCTTTGAGATTCTCAAGACGCGCCAGAAGCCCACCATCGCCCTGTGCATGGGCGAGGCGGGGCTGATCGGCCGGGTTCTGGCGAAGAAATTCGGGGCGTTCCTCAGCTTTGCGGCGCTGGATGGCTCGCCCGGCACCGCCTCCGGGCAGATCGCGGTTTCCCAAATGAAGCGGCTTTATCGCTGGGACGCGATCGGGCCGGCTACAAAAGTCTACGGCGTGGTCGCCAGCCCCGTGGCCCATTCGATGTCGCCGGCCATTCACAACGCGGCGTTCGATTTCACCGGCCACGACGGCGTTTACCTGCCGCTGCTGGTTGCCCCCGGCTACGAGAGCTTCAAAGCGTTCATGGAAACGTTCGTGCCGTTTGACGGGCTTGATTTGTGCGGCCTGAGCGTGACCATTCCGCACAAGGAAAACGCGCTGCGATATCTTCAGGAAAAAGGCGCCCAGATCGAGCCGCTGGCGCAAACCATCGGCGCGGTCAACACCATCATCATCGGCCGCGAAACAACGCCGCCCACGCTGCGCGGCGTCAACACCGATTATGCCGCGATTCTCGACAGCATCACCGCCGCCCTGAACATTTCCCGCGAGAATCTCGCCGGAAGGCGAATCGCCATCATAGGAGCCGGCGGAACCGGCCGAACCGCCGCCGCCGCCCTGGCCCACTATGGATCCGATTTGACCATCCACAACCGAACCCTGGACCGCGCTGACGCCCTGGCCAGGGAATTTAGCGGACGAAGTGGAAAAGTGACTTCAGCGCCGATGGAAGGATTAATAGCCGCTGGAAACAGCGCCCCCGACGTCGTGATAAACACCACTTCTGTCGGAATGTATCCGAACATCGACCAGAGCCCGGTGGATCATTGGCCGGCGAACTGGGGGAAAGATGTTCTGGTGTTCGACGCCGTGTACAACCCGATGCGCACCCGGCTGCTCGCCCAGGCCGAAGCGGCCGGCGCGAAAATAATCAGCGGCGTGGAAATGTTCGTTCGCCAGGCCGCTTCTCAATTCGAAGCCTGGACCCAGCGCCCCGCGCCGGCCGACGTGATGAGGCGAGTGATCGTGGGAAAGCTGACACGGTAAAACGCCGCCGCGCCCGATTGGCTCCGCCCCGCGTACGCGTGGGAAAAATGGGCCGGTGTGTCAACCGCCCCGGATCGGCATAGGGGAGGGCAGGACCAACTCGGGGAAAAAGGGAAAACACCACCAAAAAAAGAACCCCGGACCTTTGGAAGATCCGGGGTTCGTTGAATAACCGCTGGCAGTGACCTACTTTCCCGCTGACGCAGTATCATCGGCCCGATGGGCTTAACGGCCGTGTTCGGAATGGGAACGGGTGTGGCCCCACCGGTAAAGCCACCAGCGAAAGCCCACCGCGGCGTTTCCGCCGCGGTGGACTGTGTTCGGGTGAATTTCAGAGGTTTATGACCGACGCCGCTTTCGAGCGCCTTTTTGAGCGAAGGCCAGTTCATCGTGTTTCGTCGCGTGCAATCCATCCTTCATCATATTTCATTCGCAGCGCCTCGTTTACCGAGGACGCGAAACGAATGGTCCATAACGATGGCGGATGACAGTTGACGGCATTCGATAAAAGTGGCCAAGCCATCGACCGTTAGTACTGGTAACCTGAAGACCTTTCGGCCCTTACAGCTCCAGCCTATCAACCGGGTGGTCTACCCGGGGTCTCTCGCGAATAAATTCGCAGGGAATCCTCATCTTGGCATAGGCTTCACGCTTAGATGCTTTCAGCGTTTATCCGTTCCGGACATAGCTACCCAGCCGTGCCGCTAGCGCGACAACTGGTACACCAGGGGTCCGTCCTTCTCAATCCTCTCGTACTAGAGAAGGGGTGCCTTCAAGATTCCTACGCCCACAGCAGATAGGGACCGACCTGGCTCACGCCGGTCTGAACCCAGCTCACGTACCACTTTAATTGGCGAACAGCCAAACCCTTGGGACCGCCTTCAGCCCCAGGATGTGATGAGCCGACATCGAGGTGCCAAACCGCATCGCCGCTATGGACGCTCGGATGCGATCAGCCTGTTATCCCCGGGGTACCTTTTATCCGTTGAGCTATGGCGCTTCCACACGCGACCACAGGATCACTTAGGCCGCCTTTCAGCTCTGCTCGTGCCGTAGCACTCGCAGTCAGGCAGGCTTCTGCCTATGCGCTCGACGACCGATTGCCAACCGGTCTGAGCCTGCCTTTGCACTCCTCCGTTACTCTTTGGGAGGAGACCGCCCCAGTCAAACTGCCCACCTAGCACGGTTCCCTGTCCGGATTCACGGAACAGGGTGAGACGACGAATGCAAACAGGGTGGTATTTCACCGATGGCTCCCCCTCGGCCGGAACCGAGGGATCAACGCCTCCCACCTATCCTACGCAGTTTTCACCCGGCGTCAGTACCAGGCTACAGTAAAGGTCCACGGGGTCTTTCCGTCTTGCTGCGGGTAGACGGTATCTTCACCGCCACTTCAATTTCACCGAGTCTGCGGTTGAGACAGCGGACAAGTCGTTACGCCGTTCATGCGCGTCAGAACTTACCTGACAAGGAACTTCGCTACCTTAGGACCGTCATAGTTACGGCCGCCGTTTACCGGTGCTTCGGTCGCCAGCTTCGGGGCGAACCCCTGACCGACTTCCTTAACATTCCGGCACCGAGCAGGCGTCATTCCGTATACATCCTCTTGCGAGTTAGCACGGAACTGTGTTTTTGATAAACAGTCGCCCGTCCCGTTTCCTGCGCCCTCTCCCGAAGGAGGAGGGACCCCTTATCCCGAAGTTACGGGGTTAGATTGCCTAGTTCCTTAACCGCAGTTCTCTCGAGCGCCTTAGGATACTCTCCTCGCCTACCTGTGTCAGTTTTAGTACGGACGGCTGTATTGTCCACCGTGAGCTTTTCTCGGTTCTTCCGCCACAGACTTTGGCAACAAAACGGCCTGGTGGTAACCGGTTACCCGGTTCACAACCCCCACGTCTGACCGGGGGATCTGCCTTGGAAAAACGTCTTCACGGCTTCAACCTCTACAGCCGGTGCAGGAATATTAACCTGCTGGGCATCGACTACGCCTTTCGGCCTCGTCTTAGCATCCGACTAACCCTGGGCGGATTTACCTTCCCCAGGAAACCTTAGGCTTTCGGCGCGCAGGATTTTCACCTGCGTTATCGTTACTCATACCGGCATTCTCACTTGCATGCGCTCCAGCGCTCCTTACGGTACACCTTCAACGCTGCATGCAACGCTCTTCTACCGAACCATTGCTGGTTCCCGCTGCTTCGGTATCTCAGCTTATTCCCGATCATCTACGGCGCTATCCTGCTCGACCAGTAAGCTATTACGCACTTTTTAAATGGTGGCTGCTTCTAAGCCAACATCCTGGCTGTCTCAGCAGAATAACTTCCTATCGAACTAAGCTGGATTTAGGGACCTTAGCAGGCGGTGAGGGTTCTTTCCCTCTTGACCGCGAAGATTATCCCTCGCGGACTCACTCCCGAGATAGTCGCATTGGTATTCGGAGTTTGGTAGGAGCGTGTAGGCGGGTAGCCCCACGTCTCCTTTCAGTCGCTCTACCCCCAATGCGTAGTTGCTCGAGGCTGCCCCAAAAGGCATTTCGAAGAGAACCAGATATCTCCCCGTTTGATTAGACTTTCACTCCTCCCCACAGCTCATGACAGAACTTTTCAACGTTCACGTCTTCGCGCCTTCCGTCCCTTTTACGGGACGTTCACGCTGGCCATGGGTAGATCACGGGGTTTCGGGCCTCACGCCTGCGACTAAAACGCCATCTTAAGGCTCGCTTTCACTACGGCTCCGCGTCTAAAACGCTTAGCCTTGCCGCAAACGTGAACTCGCCGGTCCATTATGCAAAAGGTACGCCGTCATCCATTGCCGGCATTGCTGCCGACCATAGGACTCCGACCGCTTGTAAGTGTACGGTTTCAGGTACTTTTCACTCAGCTAGTAGCTGTGCTTTTCATCGTTCAATCGCCATACTGGTTCACTATCGGTCATCGAGTAGTATTTAGCCTTGGGCGGTGGTCCGCCCAGCTTCGCACGGAGTTCCACGAGCTCCGTGCTACTCTGGTACGCCTCTCAACGCCTATTTCGGCTTTCGTCTACGGGACTATCACCCGCTCTGGTGGGCCTTCCCAGACCCTTCGACTGGCCTATTTCAGCTCGAGGCGCCCGCAACCCCAGGACGAATCCTGGTTTGGGCTATTTCCGCTTTCGCTCGCCGCTACTGACGGAATCGATATCTCTTTCTTTTCCTGCGGGTACTTAGATGTTTCAGTTCCCCGCGTTCGCTCTACCTGCCCTATACATTCAGACAGGAGTGACTGGAGTTGCCTCCAGCCGCGTTTCCGCATTCAGAAATCCCCGGATCAACGCCCGTTTGCCGGCTAACCGGGGCATATCGCAGGCTACCACGTCTTTCTTCGCCTCTCGATGCCAAGACATCCACCGTACACCCTTAGTAGCTTGGCCACATTTATCGACCACCGTCAAAAGAAAACACCAGAAGCGGATGATGAATGTTACTCCACCATCCGTTCCCAACGCGTCTTTTTTCCATCGGCGCGATGAAACGGTCGCCGGCAGTCGTGTCGGATGACTAATCCAACCTGCTCGGCGCGATCGATAACGGGTCACTTACGCCAAAAAGGTGCTCAAAACGATATTGGCTCGATGCCAATATCGCGGTATCAGCTTAAACCTCTGCTATTCACTTGTAAAAGAACATCCTTTGCGTGAACTCCCGGCTCTAAGCCGAATGTTCGCACCAAGGCCCGCCGAACGCGGGTGAATTGGCCGGCAAATGCCGGCCAACTTATCCGAGTTCGGCTCGGAAGTTTCAAGAAATAGTCGGAAGCCCTTCGCACCGGTTGCCCGAGGCGTTGCCCCGCGGGAAATGAATCCAACGGAGACGAGGCTGTGCTGACAGTTCACGCGCCGGTTTGCACCGGCGAATGTTCTAAGTTGATCCCTTAGAAAGGAGGTGATCCAGCCGCAGGTTCCCCTACGGCTACCTTGTTACGACTTAGTCCCAGTCACCGAACCTGGCTTAGGCACTGCTGAATCGCAGCGACTTCGGCCATTTCCGGCTCCCATGACTTGACGGGCGGTGTGTACAAGGCTCAGGAACACATTCACCGCGGCGTAGCTGATCCGCGATTACTAGCGATTCCAACTTCATGGAGGCGAGTTGCAGCCTCCAATCTGAACTGGGCCGTCATTTTTGCGATTTCCAGGAGCTTGCGCTTTAGGATCGCTTTATCGACGGCATTGTAGCACGTGTGTGGCCCTGGGCATAAAGGCCATGAGGACTTGACGTCATCTCCACCTTCCTCCGGTTTGACACCGGCAGTCCCCTTAGAGTCCCCGGCATAACCCGCTGGTAACTAAGGGCAAAGGTTTCGCTCGTTATGGGACTTAACCCGACATCTCACGACACGAGCTGACGACAGCCATGCAGCACCTGTGCCAGTTGTACCCCTTGCGGGGCCTACCCCACTTTCATGGGGATAATCCAGGCATGTCAAGCCCAGGTAAGGTTCTGCGCGTTGCTTCGAATTAAACCACATGCTCCACCGCTTGTGTGAGCCCCCGTCAATTCCTTTGAGTTTTAGCCTTGCGACCGTACTTCCCAGGCGGTCCACTTAGCACTTTGGCTTCGACCGTAATACCGTCAGAGGCACTACGATCTAGTGGACATCGTTTAGGGCCAGGACTACCGGGGTATCTAATCCCGTTTGCTCCCCTGGCTTTCGTGTCTCAGCGTCAGCTTGCCCCCAGCGACCTGTTTTCACCATTGGCGTTCCAAACGATATCTACGCATTTCACCGCTCCACCGTTTGTTCCAGTCGCCCCTAGGCAGCTCAAGACCGCCAGTATGCCCAGCCGTTCCCCGGTTGAGCCGGGGGATTTCACAAGGCACTTAACGGTCCGCCTACACACGCTTTAAGCCCAGTGATTCCGCCTAACGCTTGTGGCCTCTGTCTTACCGCGGCTGCTGGCACAGAGTTAGCCGCCACTTCCTTTGGGATTGATCAGAACTTTCTAATCCCTGACAGGAGTTTACATCCCGAAGGACTTCGTCCTCCACGCGGCGTCGCTCCCTCACACTTTCGTGCATTGGGGAAGATTCGTTACTGCAGCCCCCCGTAGGAGTCCGGGCAGTGTCTCAGTCCCGATGTGGCCGACCGACCTCTCAGTCCGGCTACGCGTCGTCGCCTTGGTGAGCCGTTACCTCACCAACTAGCTGATACGATATCGCCCGCTCCCAGACCGGCGGACCTTTGAGCACAGTCCCATGCGGGACCGGGGTCTCATCTGGTATTACCTGCCCTTTCGGGCAGCTATCCCAGAGTCCGGGGTACGTTAGCGATACATTACTCACCCGTGCGCCACTGATGTATTGCTACATCCGTGCGACTTGCATGTCTTAACCACGCCGCCAGCGTTCAGGCTGAGCCAGGATCAAACTCTTCAATTAAATTTCGTGATTCCGCCTGGATTCTCCTGCTTCACGCGAAACTCCGGATGTTATCCGGCGCCTCGATGAAGACTTAGTGGTTTCACCAGGGGTTTGTTCTCGAAACGAGCTTGTCCTTGTTTGCCCACGGGCCACATGCACCCGCAGGCACTTCATTTGAACACGACCTTGTTTTGCAAGCAAACCAAAGCCGTATCCAGCAAGGCTCAAACACCTTTCTGGCACTCAAAAAAATGATTTAAGGATCACTTCTGCGTGCACCACAAGGATGTTTGAGATCGGTTAAATGGATCTGTCTGCCCTCAGGCCAAACGGATTGCTCCGCCCGGCCCCTGGCAAACCCACATCCTCGCGGCGTCCGACTATTCACTTGTAAAAGAACACAGTTGGTTACCGAGTCTTAACACTCGGCTTGACTCCCCTTATCGCGTTCTTCACGCAACAGGGAGGCGGGATCATATCGTCCATTTCACCCGTGTCAACCGAGTTTTTTAAAAAATTCACAACTTCAACTAGCGGCAGCGTTCATCGATCCCGCCACGGTTCATTCACCGCGGCCAAACTCTGCCGAAAGGATAGGTGAACCAACGAAGAGATAGTATCAGTATTACATACGTTGCCGTCAAGGGGGCGTTCACATAATTTTTTTGATTTCTCTATGGCCTCTGGAATTCATAAAAATTGCCTAATCCAAGGATCTCGCTCAGCTCGTCCAACGCCCTGCGGCTTTCCTCCAGCAGCTTCGGATCTTCAAGATCGGCCGATTCAAGCCGCTCGCGGTAGCGCGATGTTATCCAGGCCGTCAGCTTTATATATAGCTCTTGCGTCAACACCGTCGCCTGGTTAATCCGCGACATCTCCTTCTCGCTGAGCACGACCCGCAGCCGCAAACACGCGGGGCCGCCGCCGTTCTGCATGCTCTGCCGCACATCCACGAAATGCACGGCCCGGATCGGCGTTCCCATTTCCAGCAAGCGGTGCAGAAACTCCCGTGTCCGCGCCAGCTCCTGGCATTCGGCCGGGCAGATCATTGCCATATCTTCGTTCTTCAGCGTCACGATCTGGCTGTTGAATAGATACGACCGCACGGCCTCTTCCAGCGGAATCTGTTCTTCTTCAACTCCGATCAGAATCGGCGCTGCTCCGACGATGCGAGCTGCCGCATTGCCGATCAGCTCGGCCGCTCCACCATCATCAAACGCACGCTTGTGATAGAGAAGCACGTTTTCATTGGCAACCGCCGCCACATCGTTGTGAAACACGCCCGCATCAATGGCGGCCGGACTTTGCTTCAGAAACAGTGTCCGCAGTCGATCCAGCCCATGCAGCCGAGCCACGGCTTGGCTGGCTTCGATCGTCTGTCGCGCGGGATGAATGCGCGGCAGGACATCGACACCAAACGCTTTTCTTCCATATACAAATACTTCCAATCCCGCAGCGCCGTCCCGCCCGCAAATCCGCATGTGGTTGGCCGCACCTTCATCTGAAAAGATCTGCCCGGCCGGCAATGGCTCGTGGTGCTGAAAGCAAGTGTCATCCGCGAGAATTGTGCTCAACGCCTTCCCCGTCGCCTTCGCTTCAAGCGACCGATGAAAATGGCTCACCAGATTCGCCGGCGTGAAATGCACCCGCCCATCGGCCGTATCAGCGCCAGGCGAAACCGTCGCCGCATTGGCCGCCCACATGCTCGATGCGCTATAGCACGCCGCCAGTAAAACCGGATCGCTGCGCCCCGCCGCTTCTATCACCTGCGCATCGCTCCCGCCAAACCCCAGCTGCCGCAACATAGATAAATCCGGCCGCTCATGCGGCGGAAGCACCGCCTGCGGCACGCCCAGGTCGGCCAGAAATTTCATCTTCGCCAATCCCTGAAGCGCCGCCGCGCGCGGATTGGACGCACTGTGCTTCCAGCGCTGGGCCGCCAGATTCCCGGCCGCCAGGCCCGCATAATTGTGCGTCGGCCCGACCAGCCCATCGAGATTCAGTTCAACTGTTCGCGCCATTTTTTCAATTCCTCTTATCACACATTTTAATCGACTCTGTTGAAATCCTTATGGATCGCCGCGGGCGCTCTCCGTCATTCTCAGCGCGCTCTCTGTCATTCTGAGCGAAGCGAAGAATCTCCGCGTCGAGATTCTTCGCTTCGCTCAGAATTAAAATTCCGACACGCTTCGTTGCCCTCAGCATTTCCGAAGATTTCAATAAAGCCATTTTAATCTTCATGTTCATCTTGAAAGGCCGCTAGTTCACCCCGCCCGTTCCAACTATACTATCGGCAATGGGCGATCCGCAGCGCATTCTCATTGTGCAACCCAACTGGGTCGGCGACGCTGTTCTTGCCGTGCCCGCACTTCGGGCACTTCGTGAGCTTTTCCCGGCCGCCGAGATCAGCTATCTGCTGCGCCGCTATGTCAAGCCTATTTTCACGGGCATGCCGTGGTGGGACCGGCTGATCACCTATCGGACTGGCAAAACCAAAGGGAAGGCCGGCAAGGGGCTGGTCGATCTGGCCGCGCGCGTTCGCGCTGGTAATTTCGACATGGCAGTTCTGTTTCCCAATTCATTCAAGTCGGCCCTGCTTTGCAAACTGGCACGCATTCCGCGCGTGGTGGGCTATGGCCGCGACGGCCGGGGGTTTCTGCTGCACGACCGGCTTCTGCCGGCCAAAGACCGCGGCAAATATGTTCCGACTCCGATCGTTCGATATTACCTGGGCATCGCTCAATATCTCGGTGCCCGACAGCCGGAAACCAACCTGGAACTGTTCATCACCCCGGCCGAGCGCGCCGACGCCCGCCGCGTTTTCGGCCGAGCCGGCCTCGACCTTGACACCGCCCAGCCTGCCCGCGCCGGCCAGCCGCCGCTGATTATTTTCAACCCCGGCGCCCAATACGGCGACGCCAAATGCTGGCTCCCCGAAAACTTCGCCGCCCTGGCCGACCGATTCATCGACGAGCTGGATGCGACGATTCTGCTCTCCGGCTCTCCGCGTGAACGGCGGATCATCACGACCATCCAGCATCACATGAAACACGCGGCCGTCGATCTCTCGACCAAGGGCATGGACCTGGGCTCGCTCAAGGAGATTATTCGCCGCTGCGATCTGATGATCACCAACGACACCGGCCCCCGCCACATCGCCGCCGCTTTTGATACGCCCGTCGTCACGGTCTTCGGCCCCACCCATCCGGAGTGGACAGAGATTGATAACCCCAAAGAACGCAAGGTGATGGTCAAGGTTTTTTGCGGGCCGTGTCAGAAGAAGAAATGTCCGCTGGATCATCGCTGCATGACGCGGATTTCGCCGAAGATGGTGTTTGAGAAGGCGGTTGAATTGCTGCCGAAGGCGGCGGCGCGAACTTTCTGAATCGGAGTCCTGGTACTTCTGCGAGAGGGCGAAGCGAGGGGCTTGCCGCAGAGTTTTCCCCAATGCCTACCCATCCCATCGCGCTGGTGGCTTCTTTCGGTATTTTTCCGAGAACAATAAAAACTTGGCTCCCGCCGTGATCTTCCCTACCGCCTGCGTATCCGAGTCCATTAGATACAGCGCACCAAAGGTTTCATCGTCAAGCACGCACAAATGGGTGTTGGGTATAAACCCGATATCACCGAAATACCGATGATTCGATAGCAGTGCTATGCCTGGATTGTCTGCAATCTCAATCACGATGCCCTCTCCGCGGCGATGATAATTCTGGTCCCGCGTGATGATCGCATAAGAATTACTCAGAGTGTTGTATATCTTCGCATGTAGGTTGGGCAAGTCGTCTTCAGAAACCACATCGTTGTACGCTCGCCACCTGTATTCTCCGGATTCGTAATGCCCTGCGAGATGCGTTGGGTCGATCATACCGGGCTCCTTCGTTGCCTTGGAAGGATCATCGCCCCAATCAAGCCTTGAATCGACGCCCTCCACCACCCTGAGCCACAGCGTCTTCTCCTGATCGCTCCAGTACACCGCGGGAATACGCTTAACGTCGGCCGCTTTGTCGATCACCACATCTCGATTGGCACGGATGTCAACCAGATGCAGCTCATAGTCGTAATTGAAGGAACTGGGCCGATGTGTGACGGCGACGTATGCGATCAGGTCACCTGACGGGCTGAAATCAGCAGTCGCCGTCGGCGCAAACCTCTCGCGAGGATATGCCGGGCCGATCTCCCTGGGCGCTTCGCTGACGCCGCCGCGCCAGTAGTAGAATCTGTCACGATCGACAAAAAGGCATTTTGTCAGATCGCGCGATAGAATGTACGCCGTCATCGCATGCGGCACAAGCATTTCGCGATTCCGACCGTCCGCGTCGATGCTCTTGAGTTGCCGCGAATCCAAATCGACATAAACAATCTTGCCCGAATCGGCTCGCGCCCAGGTCGAGTCGGCCGAGAAATGAGCGCCGAGGTATGTCGGCCGCATGCCGTAGTAGTGAGCCGGACAGAGCGCGGAATATGTGAGCACGTTGCCCAGAACGACGCCCAATAAGACGCGCACACGCGATGCCGCGCCGTCCCGAGCCAGCCAGCGAACTGCGATAACCGCCTCGACAATGACCGAAATCACGAAATAGGTAAGGTATTTCTGAATGCAGAACTTCGGATAGGCTTCGAAATAGGCATGCAGATCGGTGGGCAGCTTGTCGAACAATCTGGCGAAAAAAAACATCACGGGAATGCCGGCCAGGAACGACGCCGCGTTTGCATAGAAGACAATCGTTAATGTTCTGCGGAAACGCGAACGCGCCACGAACCACACCGCTCCGGCCTCGATGAACACCACGAACAAAGCAGGGATGATGAAGTAGATCGCACCCAGAATGAGCAGGCCTTCCGGCCCGATGCCATTGGCGAGGACGGATGCGGTGCTTGGATTGATGATCGTTGGGTCCACCAAATACCTCCCACACACACAAAAGAAAGAATCCGATGTTATCGCCCCGTAGAACGCGTGTCACCTCCCCGCCCTTCCGCCCGCGCATGGTCTCTCCTAGAATCTTCACGCATGATCCATCGCATCGATGTAACGACTACTCCCGTGGTAAAGTTTCACGATGAACGCGAAGCCGTCCAGAACGCGGCACGAGCAAAACTGGACTCCCTCCTCCGCAGTCCCGATGAGGATGGCTACTCACCGAGAATGGCCCTGCGACCAGAACATCGACAATTGCTTGAAAGCATTGCGTCAGGGGAAGTTTTTTCGGGACCGATCAGTCAATGAACGATTTGTGATATGGCTCTTCCGCCGCTCACCATCCCAACCGCAACGCGATCGCAAGCAGGAGCAGGCCCGGGTCGCGCGACAACTCTGTCGGGCCGGCCAACTCGTTGCCCGCGTTGGACTGCTTCCCGTCCGAACCTGGACACGGTAAACTCCCCACGTCCTCCGGCCTTCTGATAGGAGACACGCACAATGAATCCGATATCACGAAGACACTTCATCGAGCTCGCCGCCGCCTCTGTCGCATTGGCCGCATTTCCCGCCGCTCACGCGGCCGGTCCCGGCGCGCCTCGCCTCGGCCCCCTCGGCCTGCCCATCGGCAGCCAAGTTTATCCCCTGCGCACGATGCTCAAAGACTTTCCCGCGTTCGTCAAGACACTTTCCGCGATTGGCGTGACCAGGCTTGAATTGTGCTCGCCCATCGGCTACGGCGCTGATTTCGCCTCACTGACCAACGGCAAAGAAGTCAAGAAGATCCTCGCCGACCAGGGCATGAAAGCCGAGAGTTCCCATTTCTCCATGCAGGAGCTGCGCCGCACCCAGCAAAGAAGCATCGACTGGGCCAACGATGTCGGCATCACCCAGATGATCACGGCCAGCCTCGGCGGCGGCAACAACCCCACGCTCGATCAGGTAAAGAGGGCCGCCAATGAATACAACCAGATCGCCGGCGTCGCCGCCAAGGCCGGCATCCAGCAGGGCCTCCACAACGAGGGCTTCGAGCTTTCGATGGTCGATGGCAAGCGCACCTACGACCTCCTCTTCGACTTGCTCGACCCCAACCTCGTCAAGTTTCAGTTCCAGATGTCCACCGTCACCGCCGGCCTCGTCGGCGCCGATTATTTCACCAAGCACCCCGGCCGATTCATCTCCATCCATCTTCAGGACATCGCCAAAAGTGGGCCAACCACCTCCCCCGCCGCCACTTCCGGCCGAACCCCCCAAGTCGCGCTCGGCCAGGGCAGCATCGACTGGGTCAAGACGTTCCAGGCCGCCAAAGTCGGCGGTGTGAAGAATTACTTCGTGGAACAAACCTGGGAGCTGACTCAACCTAGCGTCGCCTATCTTCTGACGCTGAAGGTGTGATCACCCCAAGGCAGAGTTGCGGCGGTGATGCGTGTATAAATCGCGAGACAGGAATTTGAAACCATAGATACGATTTCTCTTTCGAAACGACAAGGACCACTGCCTCGTTTCATCTCCCGCCCTCCCCGCCCTTCCGCCCGCGCATGGTCTCTCCTAGAATCTTCACGCATGATCCATCGCATCGATGTAATGACCACTCCGCTCGCTCGAACCGGGCAGGGCGGGCTTGATCCGGTCGGGCAGTCCATCCGGCACCAAATCGCTGAGTTTGGCACGCGCGTCGGGCCGATCGATACTGCGCGGATTTTTCTCATTGATACCGATGCCGCCGAAGCGCAGGTGCGGCAGATCGCCCAGCAGCTTTTGGCCGACCCGATTGTTGAAAGCGCCCAGCTTGTCCGCGGCCGCCCCGCCGATGCCGGCCGCAGCCGCATCGAGGTGCATCTAAAGCCAGGCGTGATGGACCCCGTCGCCGACTCCACCGAAATGGCCATCCGCGACATGGGGATCAATGTCCGGGAAATCCGCACCGGCCGGGCGTATCTGATCGAAGGCATTGTCGAGCGCGATGAGCTGGCCCGCATCGCCTCGCGCGTGTTGGCCAATGGCGTTGTCGAGTCAGTGCATTTTGACGCGTATATTCCGGAGGCGTTTATTGCCGGCCGGGAATACAAGCTCAATCTGCGTCATGTTGAGATACGCAATCTCAGCGAGCCGCGGCTGATCAGGCTCAGCCGCGAAGGGCACCTGTTCCTCTCGCTCGATGAGATGATTGCGATCCAGAATTACTACCGCAAATCCGAGCGCGAGCCGACGGACATCGAGCTGGAGACGCTGGCTCAGACATGGTCGGAACATTGCGTACACAAGACGCTGAAGAGCGCGGTCGATCTGGAAATCCGCGATGAAAAGGGGACAGTCCTTGAAGAGCGGCACTACGATAATCTGATCAAGGACACGATTTTCAAGAGCACGATGGAGCTGATGGCGCGAGCCGACAAGGGTAAGGGCGATTTCTGCCTTTCCGTATTCGTGGACAACGCCGGCGTCATTGCGTTCGATGAAACCGACGCCGTGTGTTTCAAAGTCGAGACCCACAACCACCCCAGCGCAATCGAGCCTTACGGCGGCAGCGCCACCGGCATAGGCGGCGTCATCCGCGATATCCTTGGCACTGGCCTGGCCGCCAAGCCCATCGCTAATACTGATGTGTTTTGTGTGGCATTTCCCGATTATGCAAAAGCGAGTGCTGAGTCGCGGACGAGTGCTGAGTCGCCTGGTGCTCGCCACTCAGCAGTCAGCTCTAAACTCTCGGCACCTCAAGGTGGGGCAAGCCCCACCCTACAGCACTCGGTACTCCCCAAAGGTATCTTGCATCCCAAGCGCATCCTTCAGCAAGTCGTCGCGGGCGTACGCGACTATGGCAATCGCATGGGCATTCCGACCGTCAATGGGGCTGTTTATTTCGACGACCGCTACCTGGGCAATCCGCTCGTGTTCTGCGGCTGCGTCGGACTGATCCCGCGCGATAAGATTCACAAGCAAACAGAATCGGGCGATGCGATTGTCGTCCTGGGCGGCCGCACCGGGCGCGATGGCATCCACGGCGCGACGTTTTCCTCGGCCGAGTTGACCGACACCCACGCCGACGAGTTTTCGCATGCCGTGCAGATCGGCAATGCCATCACGGAAAAGAAAACGGCCGATGTTGTCCTCGCTGCGCGCGACCTCGATCTTTTCACATCCATCACCGACTGCGGCGCGGGCGGCCTGTCCAGCGCCGTCGGCGAGATGGGCGAGAAGATCGGCGCGTATGTAGAACTGCACAAGGTTCCGCTCAAATATGCCGGCCTGCGCTACGATGAAATCTGGATTTCCGAAGCCCAGGAACGGATGGTGCTTTCGGTCCCGCAAGGCAAGGTTCAGGAATTGCTCAAGCTTGCGCAGAGCGAGGATGTTGAGGCCACCGTCATCGGCCATTTTGGAACCAAGAATGCTGAATTGATCCTGAAGTACCAGGACACAGAAGTTGGCCGGCTTTCCATGTCGTTCATCCACAACGGCCTTCCCAAGCGCCATGCAAAGGCGGTAGCAATCAGGAAAAGTGGCACGGGCTTCCAGCCCGTGATTCATGGGCAAGATGCCCATGCCACACCAAGTAGCACGGGCGGCCCGCCCGTGGTTTCCAAAAGTGAAAATGGGCGAGCCGCCAATGCAACGACGGAGGCCCATGCCCCCACTCATCACCCATCACCCATCACTCATCACTCCCTCCTGGCCGCCCTCGCCCATCCCAACATCGCCTCCAAACACTGGATCATCCGCCAGTACGATCACGAGGTGCAGGGTGGCTCGGTCATCAAGCCGCTGCTGGGCCCGTTGCAGATCGGCCCATCGGATGCCGCCGTTCTGCGTCCCAAGCTCGACAGCAATCGCGGCATTGCCATCGGCTGCGGCATGGCTCCGCATATCATTGACCCCTACGACATGGCCATCGCCAGCATTGATGAAGCCGTGCGCAACGTCGTCGCCGTGGGCGCGGACCCATCGAAGATCGCCATTCTCGACAACTTCTGCTGGCCCAGCGTGGACAGCGAGCGTGCCCTGGGCGACCTGGCCCGCGCCTGCGAAGCGTGCCACGACGCGGCCATTGCCTATCGCATCCCCTTCATCTCTGGCAAAGATAGCTTAAACAACCAGTTCACCAATCAGGAAACCAAACAGGTTATCCGCATCCCCAATACCCTGCTCATCAGCGCCATCGCGGTCATTGAGGATGTCCGCCGGTGCGTCACGATGGACCTGAAAAAAGCCGGCAGCGCGCTTTGCCTTTTCGCTCCGGCCGATGCTCACGACCTCAAGCAGCTCGCCGCGACGCATGCCGCCGTGGCGGCCGCCATCGCCCAACGCCTCATCCTCAGCATCCATGATGTCTCCGACGGCGGCTACGTCACCGCGGCGGCCGAGATGGCCATCGCATCGGGCCTGGGGCTGGAATTGAAAAGTGATTCTTCCGACGCTTTTTTCCGCGAAACCAATGGTTGCTACGTCGTGGAAGTCGCAATGGACGATATACCAAGAATTGAGTCGTTGCTGGCCGAATCAGGCGCTGCTCTGCGTCGAATTGGCGCAGTTGTAAGCGGCTCATCTTTAACTATTGGAAATACAAGTTGGCCAATCGGCGAATTGACCGCCGCTTGGCGCGGTACGTTGGATTGGTGAAGGGCAGCATGTTGGAAGCCCGTGACACCCGAATGAACACGGGCGGGCCGCCCGTGCTACGGAAGAGCCACATGGGCGGGCCGCCCATGCTACAAAAAACAACGCGGACGAGCGGCCGCGCTGGATAACTTATGGCAGACATTATTTCCGCCGATCCTCTCCGCCCTGCCGGCTTCTCGCATGCCGCGCGCCGCCGCTTGGCCGTGGCCTTCATCCTCGTCCTGGTGCTTGGCTTCATCCTCGCCACTGGCGCGGTGCGAAGCGGCGCTGGCTATGCTTCGGGCTTCGGCCTTGGCGCGGTGCGCAGCGGCGCTGGCGTTGCTTCCAGCTCCGGCCTGCGCGGCACGCCCGCTGTCCAGCCCTCGACCAGACCCACGCTGCGCATCGCCACGTTCAACATCCACTCCGGCGTCGGCCTGGACAACCGCATGGACCTGTCGCGCATCGCCGCATCATTGCGCGGGTTCGATGTTGTCGGCCTGAACGAAGTACGCGGGCGCGCGTTGTTCGGCGATGCCGACCAGGCCCAGCAGCTTGGCACGCTCCTCTCCATGCCCAACCTTTTCGCACCCGCCGAGCGCCGCTGGTGGCACGACAGTTTTGGCAACGCCGCTCTTTCCAATTTGCCCGTGGTGAAATGGGAGCGCCAGCCTCTTTCGCATGGTCTGGGCCGTGGATACAAGAACGTTCTCACGCTCAACACATCCTTTGCCGGCCGGCCGCTTTGCATCATGGTCACTCACATCGATCGAGAAGACGATCGCATGGATCAGCTTTCGGATGTGATTGAACAATTCGCCCAGCTTCCTTATTCCGCCATTCTCATGGGCGACTTCAACACCAGGCCCGGCGATTCCATGATGCAGGAAATTTTGAGCTCGCCGGCCGCAAGCTATGCGATGGCATATGGCGCTCGCCGAATGCGGCCGCCTGTTCCCAACCGCTTTTATGCAAATTCAAATTCGCCATCCAGCGACATCATCGACCCCTTTGCCAATCACAATCTCCCCGACCGCGTCGATTGGATTCTGCTTCGCGGCCTGACTCTCCGCGACTGCGGCGTCATCGAAACCAGCGCATCGGATCACCCCATCGTCTGGGCCGAAATCGAAGCAAAATAAAAGGGGTTTCCTCCGTTCCCTTCGCCGCACTGGCTGAGCTAGATTGCGTCACCTCAGCAGCGTGGCGTTGGGGCCGTGTATCGGGGCGTGCAACCGGGAAATGGGAAGGATTAATCGTGTTTGCCTCATTCATCCGAAAAACTCGGCGGCCGGTGCGGAGCGCGCATCGTTCCAATACAATCCAGCCGGTTTTCGAGTCGCTGGAAAGCCGTTTTCTGCTCACCACCATCGGCTTTGTCATCGAAAAACCGCCCTATTCCCCAGGGCCATACCGCTCCTACGACGGAACCGGCAATAACCTGGCCCATCCCACCTGGGGCAGCGCCAACGTCGATCTGCTCCGCAAGTCGCCTGTCGCCTATGCCGACGGCGTCTCCGCTCCCGCGCGGCCCGACGATCCGTCGGCCAGGGCCATCAGTGACGCCGTCGTCGAACAGATCGCCCCCACGGTCAACGATCGATACATGTCCGATTTCATATATGTCTGGGGCCAATTCATCGACCACGATCTTGACCTCACCCCCACCGATGATGAAGAATTTGACGTCCCCGTGCCTCCCGGCGACCCGTACTTCGACCCCGGCAACACCGGTACACAGGTCATCCCGTTCTTTCGATCCGTCTATGACCCGGCCACCGGCACCGACATCACCAACCCGCGCCAACAGGTCAACACCGTCACCTCCTATCTCGACGGCTCGATGATCTACGGCTCCGACCCACTCCGCGCCAATGCGCTGCGCAGCCATGTCGGCGGGAAACTGCTCACCAGCGATGGCGTCACCAACGGCGTTGGCAATCTTCTGCCCCTGAACAAGAACCTCGTTCCCGCCACGCCCGACAACCCCGAGGGCATGCTCCCCAATAACAACGATGCCCAGATCCTCCCCGACGATCAGCTTTTTGTCGCGGGCGATGTACGGGTCAACGAGAATATCGAACTGACCGCCATTCAAACCCTCTTCCTGCGCGAGCACAACCGCCTGGCCGCCCAGTTCGCTGCGCAAAACCCCCGGCTCACCGACGAGCAGATCTATCAGCAGGCGCGCCAGTACGTAATCGCCGAACTCCAATCCATCACCTACAACGAATGGATCCCGGCGCTCCTGGGCAACAATGCCCTCTCTCCCTATCGCGGTTACAACCCCAACGTCAACGCCACCATCGCCAACGAATTTTCGACTGTCGCGCTCCGTGTCGGGCACAGCATGGTCGGCAACGACGTCTCATTCGTCGATAATTCCGGCCAGGAAGTGCTCTCGGTGCCGCTGAGCGACGCCTTCTCCAACCCCGATCTGATCAAACAATACGGCATCGACCTGATCCTCAAGGGCCGCGCTTCGGACAACTCCGAAGAAATCGATACCATGATCGTGGACGGGCTGCGCAATCTCCTGTTCGGAGACCCTGGCATGGGCGGCGCCGATCTGGCGTCTTTCAACATCCAACGCGGCCGTGACCACGGCCTGCCCGACTACAACACGCTGCGCGCCGCCTATGGCCTGCCGCGCGTCACCAGTTTTGCCCAGATCACCAGCGATCCACTCACCCAGCAGCGTCTCGCCAGCGTTTATCCCACCGTGGACGATATCGATCCCTGGGTCGGCGGCCTGGCCGAAGACCATGTCCCCGGCTCCAGTACAGGTCCGCTGTTCCGCCGCATACTTCTGGATCAGTTCCAACGCACGCGCGACGGCGACCGCTACTGGTACGAGCGCAATTTCTCCGACTCTCAGGCGTGCCAGTTGGAGGACACGCACCTCTCGGACATCATTCAGCGCAACACCACCATCTCCAACATCCAGAAAAACGCGTTCTTCTTCAAGACCGCCATCACCGGAACCGTTTTCAATGACGCCAACGGCAACGGGCGACAGGACCGATACGAAACCGGCCTGCCTGGCCAGACCCTTCAGCTTTTGGATGGCAACGGCAATCCGGTGCTGGATGACAACGGCGACGCCATCGTCACCGTCACCAACTCACGCGGTGATTACAGCTTCCAGGGTGTGGGTCTCGGCACGTTCCAGGTGGCCCAGGTCATTCAACCCGGCTGGAAACAGACCACGCCCAGCCCCGGCAACATCGTCATTACCCGCGGCCAGACCATTGACGATGTCGATTTCGGCGACCGCAAATCCATATTCAGATAATCCGCGCTTGCGCTCCGAACAACTTCCTTGCGGCATCGGTGAGACTGGCACGCCCGCCCGCCGCGGGCTGTCTGTGCTCAGCCGCCCCGCTTGGGCTGCGGATGAATCGCCACGGGCGGCTCAGCCGGAATCTCGATCAGCGGCCGCGCCGTCGCCGGACGATAGGGATCGATGCTCGGATCGCCCATCGGCTTGGAATCCGATGTAAACAGATCGTCGGGTGTTGTCGGCTCCACAACCTGGCCGCCTTCACAGCCGCCCAACATCAACAACGCCGCGGCAATCAACAGTGTTTTCATGCAGATCCTCCGCAGTTCGTCATTGTCGGGTTGCGTGCTCGGGTTGCGAATGGACAATTCCTCACGTTTGCCATTTGCGGCGCATCTGGCTACATCAGCACGCATGGACCACAGCCTTCCACGCCTGCTTTCACGCCAGACGACCTCGGCCGGTCAATTCATCGAAATGCAGACCATCCATTGGCTCAACGCCAACGGCCAGGAACGCATCTGGGAGATGGTCCGCCGCACCGCCGACACGCCCGCCGTCATGATCATCGCCCAGCTTATTCCGTCGCGCCGCCTGGTGCTGATCCGCCAGTATCGCCCCCCCGCCGACGCATTTCTGATCGAATTCCCGGCCGGACTGATCGACCCGGCCGAAAGCCCCGAACAAACCGCCGTCCGCGAATTACTCGAAGAAACCGGATATCACGGCAGGGTCGTTCAGGTCCTGGCGCCCGCCTTCAACACCCCCGGCCTGAGCAACGAATCCGCATACCCCATCCTGATGGAAATCGACGAAGCCCACCCCGGCAACGCGCACCCCGCGCCAACCCCCGATCAGGATGAACAGATCGAGGTCGTTCTGCTTGAACCCAGTCGATTCGGCGATTTCCTGGAATCTCAGACCGCCGCCGGCGCTCGATTCGACACCAAAGTCATTGCGTTTCTGCTGGCACACCGGCCATTTGATACAGAACCCTGATCCGGAATCGGGAATATTCAGCCGCCTTTGCCGTTTTGCAAAATGCGAATCTCATGCTATGTTTCCCATGTGCGGCCGGGCGGCCGGGAGATGCATCGGATTTGTCGGCTGGCCTGCGATTGCCGGAGGTTGTCCATATACGCCAGGCGGGGGTGGCGGCGCATTAGGAGTGTCACTCATGTCGCGAAGCGGACTCTGTCGTGCCATCGGCCTGCTGAGCATTTTCGGAGCGGCGGCAAATCTACACGCGGCCGAGTCGCAGGGCGCGACCGGCATCAAGACTTCCGAATATAAAACCGTCGCCAGCGCGCAAAAGGCCCAGATCGTTGCTGCAAAGCCAAGTTCTCTTGGCCAATCGGGATATCTGGGACTGAACGTCAATCGCGATGGGCAAGGCCGGCTGGTCGTTGCGGCGGTTGATCTGGATTCCCCCGCGGCCAAAGCCAGTCTGAAAATCGGCGACATCATTGTAAAAGTGGCCGGTGCCGCCGTCAGCACCGTCGATGATTTCCGCAACGCCGTTCAGTCCCGCTCGCCGGGCGACTCGATTAAAATCTCGATCCTCCGCAACAACAAATCATCGGATCTCACTGCCACCATCGCCGCCATCAGCCGCCCCATGAAAGTCGCGGCCGCGCGTGGATATCTGGGCGCTCGCGGCCTGGACCCCAGCGTTCAGGGCTCGCGAATCGACCAAGTTGATGCAGATTCACCGGCCGCCGCCGCCGGACTGAAAGTGGGCGACTATATCGTCAAGGTCAACGACACGGTCCTCAAAGATTCCACGCGGCTTGCCGATGTTCTCACGGACCGCGTCCCGGGCGAACTTCTGACCCTGACGGTAGCGCGCGGCGGCAAAGACAGTGAGATCAAGGTCAGCCTGGCGACCGAGCCGCCGGCTCAAGCCGGCGCCCGTCGTGGCGGTGGCGCGGGTGGAGGTGGAGGTGGCGGTGGCGGTGGCCCGGCTGGGCGCGGCGGTGCGCGAGGCGGTGGCGGCGGCGGTGGCGCTCCCGGCCCATCGCAGGCCTACGCGCCAACTCCCTGGAAAAAGCCCATCCTTCGACTGGCGCTGATCGGAATCGATTATCCCGACGTCAAGCACTCTGACCAGATTTCCACTGGCGACTGGGAAAAGGCGATTTTCAGCACGAAGACTTATCACGATCGCAGCCCCACCAGCCAGCCGGTTTTCGGCAGCCTCAACGACTACTACGTCGAGCAATCCGGCGGCGCGCTCCATTTGGAAGGCAAAATGCTTGGCTGGGTCCAGGTCGCTCGCAAGCGCGTTGACTACTCACCCGGCAGCGGCACGGGCGTCGGCAATCGAACGGCCGTTCTTTCCGAGGCGCTGGATAAGCTGGTCGCCCGCGACGGCGCCGATGTCCTCAAGGATTATGATGGCGTTCTCTTCATCTATGCGGGCGACCGCGCCACCACCACACGCGGCGCCATTTATTGGCCGCACTATTCGACTGTCACATTTCAGAACAAACGGGTGCCCTATGTCATGGTCCCCGAAGGCCCGAGGAACATGACCAGCATCACCACCATTTCTCACGAAATGGGCCACATGCTCGGCCTGCCCGAGCTGACTCAAATCCCCGACGATCCGGCATCCGAGGGCTTGGGCGTTTGGTGCGCCATGTCCGATCCCGCTCCCAGCGCCCGCCCACAGCACTACAGCGCCTGGTGCAAGGAACAACTCGGCTGGACCACACCTGCCATCATCGACCCCACCATTCCGCAGAAGCTCGTCCTTTCGCCTATCGAATCCTCTCCGAAAGAGTGCTTCAAAGTCCTGGTCAAGCGAGATGGCAGCGAGTACTTCCTGCTGGAGTATCGCAGCCGCACCGGCTTTGACACCAGCCTCCCGGCCGAGGGCCTCCTGATCTGGCGCGTGGTCAACAACCGCCCTGTCCTTGAAGAAGCCCACGGTGTCGAAGGACCGGCCGGCCCGCGCGTCTTCCTGGCGTCCGTGCCGTTCCCTAGTTCGTCCAACCATTCGTTTACGCCCAACACCACCCCCTCCAGCCGCTCGAAACTCGGCGGCGGACTGCCTGTGAACATCACCGACATTCGCCGCCTTCCGGACGGCCGAGTCGGCTTCATGATCGGATATGACCTGGATTAAGAGGAAAAACCCCATGTTGCGATTGCGAATTCGTGCCCTGCTGGGCCTCACCAGCCTGTTGAGCGCGGTATCCGTGCTGCTGGGCGCCAGCCCATCCAACACCACCCGACCGGCCGCGCAGCCCGCGGCTGATCTTGCCGGATTCAAGACCGTTGAAACCGCTGTCAAGGCCGCCATCACCACCCGGCCCGCTTCGGCTTTGGCCGCTCAACTCCCCGGCTTTCTCGGCGTGCGCGTCGAGACCGATTCCAAGGGCAAGGCGCTGGTCACGCTCGTCGAAGCCGGCTCCGCCGCCGAATCCGCCGGACTGAAAACCGGCGACATCATCACCAGCGTCAACGGCGCAACGGCCGATACCGCCACGGCTTTTCACGCAGCGGTTCGCGGAAAATATGCCGGCGATCCGCTCAACCTCACCCTGACCCGCTCCGGCAAGACCGTCGAATTGAAGGCCACGCTGGCTGCGCTCAGCCAGCCTCTGGCCGTCTCACGCGATCGTCTGACGCTGGGCGTCATCGCCGCCGATGCGCGCGATGAAGGCGGCGCGGCCATCGATCAACTCGAAGCCAACTCCCCCGCCGCTCAGGCCGGATTGAGAATTGGCGATGTGCTGCTGAAGATCGACGATGTCCGACTGGTTCCACTCATCAGCATTGCCGATGCTCTGGCCGGCAAAAAGCTCACCGACACCGTCCTTCTGACCATCCTGCGCGATGGGAAACAGCTCGAACTCAAGAGCCGTGTCGCTGTCGATACCTCCCCCGCCGCGCGCGGCTTCGGCGGCCGTGGACGAGGCGGCGCGGGCGGCGGGCCCGGTGGTGGAGGTGGAGGTGGTGGCGGCGGAGGTGGCGGTGGCCGTGCTGGCGCGGGAGCGGGCGCTGGCGGCGGCGCAGCGCGTGGCGGCCGATATTTCAACAAGCCCGTTCTCCGCATCGCCGTCATGGGAGTTGATTACCCCGATCAGAAACACAACCCCCAGATCACCGATCAGAACTGGACCGACGCCTTCTTCAGCACCAAGACGTACACCGGAACCAGTGCCACCGGCCAGGCCGTCTTCGGCAGCATGAACGATTACTACACCGAGCAGTCCTACGGGAAACTCCGTGTCGAAGGCAAATTCTTCGGCTGGATCCAGGCCAACCGCAACCGCCTCGACTACGACCCCACCGCCCGCGCCGCCACCACCGGCCCAACCACGCGCCGCGGCGGACGGGGCGGACGCGGCGGCGAATCCGATGACTTCAACGCCCCCGGCGGACCGCCCGGCGGGCCCGGTGGGCGCGGCGGCCGTGGGGGCGGCGGCGGCAACGGCGCTGGCGTGCTCATGCCTGAAATCATGGACAAGGTCATTGCCCGCGACGGCGCCAATGTCTTTGCCGATTACGACGCCGTCATTTTCCTTTACGCCGGTTCCCGCGCCTCCACGCCGCGCGGCAGCCTCTATTGGCCCCACAAGGGCAACGTCACCCATCTGAGCAAGAGCTGGCAATACTTCATCTGCGAAGAAGGCGGCCCGCGCATGACCAACATCTCGGTCATCTGCCACGAAACCGGCCATATTCTTGGCCTGCCCGACCTTTACGCCCGCCCGGAAGTTCCTGGGTCCATCGGCCTTGGCCAGTGGAGCGCCATGTCCGTCCAGATCGGCAACGGCCAGCCCCAGCACTTCTGTGCCTGGTGCAAGGAGATGATGGGCTGGATCACCCCCGCCGTCATCGACCCCACCATCCCCCAGAAGCTCATCCTCTCTCCCATCGAAGATTCGCCCAAAGAGTGCTACAAGATCCTGGTCAAACCCGACGGCAGCGAATACCTGCTGCTGGAAAACCGCATCCACAAAGGCTTCGACACCCAGCTCCCCGGCGAAGGACTTATCATCTGGCGCATCGCCAACAACCGCCCCGTTCTGGTCGAGTCCCACGGCATCGAAGGCCCGGCCGGCCCCCGCGCCTTCCCAAGGTCCGTCCCCTATCCCAGCGAAGCCAACAATGCCTATACCCCCTACACCACGCCCTCCAGCGCCTCGGGCCTTGGAGGCGGCCTCCCCATCTACATCACCAACATCCGCCGACTCGCAGACAATCGGATCACCTTTTACATCGGCTATGAGTTTGATTGAGCAAGTCCAACTGGTGCGCGCTCGGTCCAAAAGACAAATGAGCAATTCCCAGGAACCAGTGATTGACAAATGATCAATGTCCATTTCCCTGAGTACTGGGAGATTTCTCCTTACACACCTTGCATGCAGCATCCATCATCCTGCATTGTGGTAAATGCTCTGTGTAGCGGACGAGTTATTCCCGTGGCTAGGACAATAACCGGTCCGCTGAAGCGGACCCTACATGGGCATTTCAGTCTTTCGTAGGGTCCGTACAGCGCCCCGTCGAGCGGCATTATTCTTGCGCATGGTTCAACGGGGCGTTGTGCGGACCATTCGGCGCGGGTGTGCATTTCAACGATTCATCGCCCACTGCGCGAATGGTCCGCAAGGCCGCCGGAGGCGTTTTCTTTTTGGTATGGACCTGCTGACGGCGGCCTTACGGACCCTACCGATTTTGCCGCCAGGCGATGTAGGGTCCGCTTCAGCGGGCCCTATGGGAGACTACGGAAGGGGCGAAGATTTCTGTGGAGCGTCGTCGGTCATCGTTCAACTTCCCGTCACCGCAATGGCGCGCATTGGCGAACCGTCCAAGCCGGGCAGGTTCAGGGGAAACGCGATCAGTTTGAATTTTGGCGGAAGTTTCCGCAGATTGCACAGGTTTTCCATGATGACGATTCCTGCTCCAAGCAGTGCGTTGTGGCATTCGAGCCAGTCCTCGCTGGGGCCTGGCGTGTCCATTCCCAGCACCACGATGCCTCGATCGACAATCCACCGCACCGCATCCATCGTCAGGCTTGGATAGGCCTGGAAGTAATTCTTTTTCCCCCAATGCCGGTCCCAGCCCGTTCGATAGATCACCCGCGCCCCCGGCGTGAAAGCGGCGCGATGCGGTTTGAGCATCTCAATCGTAATGGCCGACCCCGGCTTAATCGGCCGAGATGGAGCCAGATCGACGCGCCGCGCCGGCCCGTAAAACCGGTCGAGCACGATCTTATCCACCGTTGTCCCATCCTTCAGGAAATGCGCTGGCGCATCCATGTGCGTGCCCTGATGCGAGCCGAACGCCAACCGCGTCAGGTTATATCCTGATTGCGCGATGTTGGTGTGCTGCCGAATCTCCACCGCCGGCGATGGCGGCGTTGATGGATAGGTGTCCTGGGCGTCGGTCAGCGGATGGGTCAGATCAATGATCGCCATGTGGTCCTGGGAAAAAGTCCGTTGATTGTATGGCGATCGGCCTCTACAGTCTTGCAAGCGAAAGAAGGTGAAAGCCCTTGCAACTTGGCCGATTCCGGTCCAAAATGCGACCGTATTCATCAATTCAATTCACGGAGAGTCGAATGAGCACCAAACCCACTCGTCGAGATTTCCTCAAACAGTCTGCCGTTGCCGGTTCGGCGGCTTTGGCGGCCACGATGTCAGTCCCGCACGTTTACGCCGCCAGCGCCGGAGACAAAATCCGCATGGCCGTCATTGGCTGTGGTGGAAGAGGCACATCGTGGCACATCCCGCAGTCCATGCAGGAGCGGCTCGTCGCCATCGTCGACCCCGACCCGCGCAAGTATGATCCGGCATTGCGGCAGGCGGCGTCACAGGCGGGACAGCTTAACGTCAAATTCGATCCCTCGACTGTCAAGAAATTCGACGACTACCGCAAGCTTTTCGACACAATGGCGAACGAAATCGACGCGGTCGGCATCGCCACACCCAATCATCATCATGCCCCCGCCGCCCTCATGGCCATGAAGCTTGGCAAGCATGTCTATGTCGAAAAGCCCATGGCGTATGACATCCACGAGGCTCGTCTGATGGCGGAATATGCCAAGAAGTACAAGGTCACTTCGCAGATGGGCAACCAAGGCCACTCCGGCGAAGGCTATCGGATGCTTTGCGAGTATTTTGACGCCGGTGCCATCGGCGGCGTCCGCGAGGTCTATCACTTCACCGACCGCGCCAATGGCGGAAGCGGACCGCGCCCGCCAACAATTCCCGCGCCTGCGGGAATGAACTGGGACAACTGGATTGGCCCGGCCCCCTACCGCGATTTCCACAAAGACCTGACGCCCCACGAATGGCACGGCTGGTTTGACTTCGGCAACGGCTCGCTTGGCAACATGGCCTGCCACATCATGGACGGAGCATTCTGGGCACTGAAACTGGGCTCGCCCACCAGCGTCGTACTGGAAGATGGCAAAGGCGGCACCGATGAACGATACACTTACACCTCACGGATTCGCTGGGATTTCCCGGCCCGCGAGGGCCTGCCGCCCGTCAAGGTCTATTGGAACGACGGATTCCGAGATGGCACCGACCTTCAGGGCAGCATCACCGTCCCGGCACGGGGCGCCAATCGCAATCGGCCGATTTTTGTCGATGCCATCGAGAAAATCTTCACTCAGGCGGCGAAGCGTCCCATCGAATACGGCAAGAGCGACGGCGGCTCCATCTACATAGGCGACAAGGGCATGATGTATTCCGGCTGCTACGGCGATCCCTCGCGCATCATCCCCGAGGAAATGCATCAGGCCTTCCCCGCGCCGGCCAAGACATTGCCGCGCGTCAAAGGCACGCATTACACCAATTTCTTTGAAGCGTGCCGCACCGGCAAACCCGCAGTCTCTGATTTCTCATACGCATCGAGATTTACCGAAGTCATCCTGCTCGGCTGCCTGGCTGTTCGCGCCGGCGTCGGCCGCAAGCTGCTATGGGACGGCGAAAAGTTCACCAACGCCCCCGATATGAACAAGTACCTGCAACGTGAATACCGCAAGGGCTGGGAGGTATAGAAGCCAAGGCGACAAAAAAGCCCCGCCACGGATAAGCGGCCTTCCACTTCGGAAGCGCCTTTTATCCTTGGCGGGGCGATTTTTTTCGACTCACCCGATGCGCATCGACCGAAGGCGCATCGACTGAAATCCGCACCGGGGTTATTGGTTCCGCAATTCGCGCTCGGCGCGCAGCCAGTTGTCGGTCTGGCTTCCGCCCTTGCCCGACTTGAAGATTTCATACGCCCGCCGGGCGATCATGTCGTGCGTGACATCGATCCTGGCGGCCGGCATCTTCGGGATGGCGGTGTTACGAACCGGAGTGGTTGACTTGATCTCGTTGGATTTTGCAACTGGTTTTTTTGCAATAGACATAGACATTCTCCTTACAGGGTTATCGGACGCGCGGGGTCCATTATCATCATCGGCCAACTCGACCCGCGGCAATGAACCAAAACACCGGAATAGACCGCGCCATTTGTAAGCATCTGGTCTATATCACCTTACATCCGTCTATTTCTTCCCCGCCAGCCTGGCTCTCAGCAGGCCATTGGCGACCGATGTCTGCACTTTCGCCCCGTGCAGCTTCAAAAACGCTCCCATCGCCGGGCCGGCCTGGGCCTCGGTGAAATGGTTCTGCGACAGAAATTCATCCACAAGCCGCTCAGTTTCCTCTGCCGTGGCCTTTCTGGGAAGGTAGGATTCGACGATGGCCAGTTCGCCCTTGAACCTGGCCGCCTCATCCGGCTTTCCAAGCTTCTCATATTCATCGATGCCTTTCTGAAGTTTCTTGGCGTATGCGGCAACGGCCTGCTCCTCAGTGGGCTTTTGGGGGTTGAGGTCGATGTTCTTGACCTCGTTGAGCAGCATGCGCACGACCGCGAGCCGGTCTTTTTCGCCGGCCTTCAGTGCGGTTTTCATGTCGTCCGTCAGTTTCGTCAGCAGGCTCATCTTTTGGCTCCTTTTGCTCTTTACGATCCATCACGCTATGGTATTGTATCAGCGGGTGGCTTCCATCGCATCTTTTTGACGGGCGGCCGATGTTTTGGAATGAAGTTTGATGTGAAGAGTTTGGCCCAGCGGAGATAAGAGCGCAGAGAACGGGGACCGCCAAAGCGGCTTGGCCGCGGCGACAGTCTGTTTTTGCCCGGATCGAACCACTACATGAATGGAAATCAAAACGAACGTGAAGGCTTGCTCCAGTTCGGTGATGAGCGGCAGGATGGTCAGTTGCGCGATGCTTGCCACCCGCTGCGCCCGATGGGCATGGTTGTGCCGCGGCAGATGATCCGCGAGATGCGCCTTCGCCCTGGCCTGCTCCTTCGCGCCACTGCCAAGGGAAGCCATGCTCAGCGCATCACCGCCATTGAAGGCCGGCCGCCCGGAGATTATGTCGATCGTGTAAGCCTGTATGAAGGCACCGCCGTCGATCCGCGACCGATGCTCAAGCTCGAGCACGACCCGGCCGAACTGACTACCCGCGTCATGGACGTGCTCACACCCGTCGGCTTCGGCCAGCGCGGCCTCATCGTTGCGCCGCCGCGCACGGGCAAAACCATCCTGCTCCAGAACATCGCCAGGGGTGTGCATGCCAATTACCCGGATGCAAAGCTGATTCTGCTGCTCGTTGATGAACGCCCTGAAGAAGTTACCGATATGCGCCGCAACGTGCCGGGACTGGTTTACGCATCATCCAACGACAACACCGTCGAAAAACATCTGGACCTGGCCCAGCTTGTCATTGAGCGCTGCAAGCGAATGGTGGAATACGGGCAGGATGTGGTGGTCATGCTCGATTCGCTGACGCGCATCGGCCGGGCTTTTAACACCGGCGGGCCGTCGGGCGGCCGGACCATGTCCGGCGGCCTGGATAACCGCGCCCTGGAAATCCCCAAGCGTCTCTTTGGCGCCGCCCGCAAAATCGAAGGCGGCGGCTCGCTGACGATCATCGCCACCTGCCTCATCGACACCGGCTCGCGCATGGATCAGATCATCTTCGAGGAGTTCAAGGGCACCGGAAATATGGAGCTCACCCTGGACCGAAACCTGGCCAATTCCCGCATTTTCCCGGCCATCAACATTCCGCAGTCGGGCACGCGAAAGGAAGAACTCCTGTTCGATCCCCAGGAACTGGACAGCGCCCGCCGCATCCGCCGCCACCTGACCTCGATGGCGCCCGCACAAGCCATGAAGACTATGCTCGACGTGCTGACCAAGCACAAAACCAATCGCGAGATGTATCAGACGATGAAGGTCTGATCGCGAGAGAATCGGTCATTGCACATTCATTGTTTCTTTTCGCCGATCCATTGCATATCGGCAATCAGCGGCCGATGCATCGAGCCCACCGGCGGCCCGACCCAGACTTTTTCGCACTGCCAGCCGGGACTGCCAAGGATGTGGTCGATCCGCACCTGCGAACGCTTTCCGTGCCAATAGGTAAATCCAAAACCCCAGCCGGCCGAACCAAACGCATTGCAGAAGCCTAGCCAGCTCTGGCGATAGACCAGCCCGTCGGGCGGTGAATTGAAATCTCCGGCCAGCAATGCCGGGCCGTCGAGCCCCTCCACATAGTTCCGCAATTCCAGCGACTGCTTCAGACGCGCGGCCGAGTTTTCCGCCACCTGTCGCGATGCGCCGGCGTGGCGATGAAGCATGGCGTCAAACGCGGGATGGGGTGAGATCAGATGCAGATTGATGAAATAGACGCGCTGGCCTGGCGCGTCGATCTCGTAGCACGCGACCGACCCGGAGAACACGGTTGGCCCTGCCGCAGTCTTGCGAACGGGAAATCGGCTGGCCAGACACAGCTCGCCATCCCTGAGAATGTGCCATTCATTGCGATCGAACAGAGCGGCGACGGTGCTGGATTGCATGCACTCCTGAAGGGCAACGACCTGGGGATGTGCGTCGGCAATCACTCGCTTCAGCGCCACGGCATCCAGCGCGCTGGTGTGCGTGTTGCAGGTCAGGATGCTCAGCGAAGGGCCGCTTGCCTGGCCGTTCATCGCGTGCCGCCACGGCACACACAGGCCCATGATCGGCGCGCCCACCACGCAAGCGGCGAGAAGCAGAACCCACAGCGATCCGCGCCGCAGAAGCATCGCCAGGGGAAGCAGAATGCCCAGTGGCAAAGCCCAAGGCCAGCGCGCCCCGAACAGCAGAATCGTGGCCGGCCACCAGCGATCGCCCTCCATGCGGAGGAAAATCCACAGGGCGACGAGCACGGCCAGATAGACCCAGCAGGATGCGCCGACGACGGCGCGAACCTTCCTCCACCGTGGCCTCGGGCGTGCTTCTGGCGGCCGGGCGGCGGGCGGACGCGGCTCTGTCTGATCGTTGTTGCCTGGAGGCGACATTCACTCCTTTCGCAGGTTCGTTGGGTTTCACCGTCAGGCCGGAAATAGTAACAGCCTGTTACGAAGGTGGATAGCCGGCAAATGGCGCCCGCGCTAGCCGTTGGCAGCGGGCACATGCGCGCGACAAAAACGTTCGCTCCGTTCCTACTGCGCGACGCATTGAGCCTCTATAATCCTCTTCACATGAGCAGTTATACCCAGAGCATACAGAATCTCATTGACGAGCTGGCCAGCCTGCCGGGAATCGGAGCGCGGTCTGCCGAGCGGATCGCGTTTCATTTGTTGAAGCAGAAGCCCGAGGACGCGATGCGCCTGGCGGATTCCATTCGCGATGTAAAGACGCGCATCCGCCACTGTTCGGTCTGCTCGAACCTGACGGAAACCGATCCGTGCCAGATATGCAGCGACCCCGGCCGGGATCAGGGCGTGATCTGCATCGTCGAGCAGCCCAAGGACTTGTTGGCCCTTGAATCGACGGGCCTGTATCGGGGCGTTTACCATGTCTTGCTTGGCCGGATTGCTCCGCTGGATGAGATTGAGCCGAAGGACCTGACGATCGACGGGCTGATGCGCCGGCTGGCCAGCGGCTTGATTCGCGAAGTCATCATGGGCACCAATCCCACCATGGAGGGCGACGGCACCGCGCTCTACATCCAGAACATGCTGGCGTCATATCCGAACATCGCGGTAACGCGGCTGGCGCGCGGCCTGCCGGCGGGAAGCAGCATCGAATATGCAAATCGGAATATTTTGGCCGATGCGATCAGCGGCAGGCAGCGGATGTGAGGCGTGGGGCCTGGGGCGTAAGACGTATGGCGTAATTTGGGTTTGTGGGCGAATTATCAAGGACCAAAATGACATCTGATCTCCTTCGCCGCACCAAGATTGTGGCTACGCTTGGGCCGGCGAGTTCTTCGCCTGCGGTCATTCGCCAGTTGATTCAGGCAGGAGTGGATGTAGCGCGGCTGAACTTTTCGCACGGCAGCCATGACGAACATGCGAAAACCATCGCGGTGCTTCGCGAAATATCCGCGGAACTTGAACGGCCGGTGACCATCCTTCAGGACCTGCAAGGCCCGAAGGTGCGTGTCGGACAATTGCCGGATAATCAGATCCAACTTGTGCCGGGGCAGATGGTTTGGCTGGTGCCCGAGGCGCAGTTCACGAACCAGCCCGATGCCATTCCCATCGACTATGCATACGCGGCCGAAGAAGCCGCGCCCGGAGCGCACATTCTGCTGGCCGACGGTCTCTTTGAGCTTCAGGTGGTTGAGGTCAAGGGCGCTGCGCTGAAGTGCAGGGTCATCGAGGGCGGTGCACTCAAGAGCCGCAAGGGCGTGAATTTTCCCGGATTGAATCTGCGGTTGCCGTCATTGACGGACAAGGACAAGGAAGACCTGGAATTCGGCCTGTCGCAGGATGTCGATTGGGTTTCGCTCAGCTTCGTGCGATCGGCCCAGGATGTCCGCACATTGAAAGAAACATTGTCGGCGCGCGGCGCGGACAAGCCGGTCATCGCCAAAATAGAAAAGCCGCAGGCAGTTGCGAATCTCGAAGCGATCCTGGATGAAGTGGATGGGGTGATGGTGGCCCGCGGCGATCTGGGCGTGGAGATCAGCCCAGAAAATGTTCCGATGCTGCAGAAGCGGATCATCGAAATGTGCAACCGGCGCGGACTGCCGGTGATCACGGCGACGCAGATGCTCGAAAGCATGATCCACGAACCCATGCCCACCCGCGCCGAGGCCAGCGACGTGGCCAACGCCATCATTGATGGCACCGATGCGGTCATGCTGTCGGCCGAATCCGCCGTGGGCGACTTTCCAGTTCGGGCGGTGGAAATGATGGTGCGAATCGCCCGCGAGGTCGAATCGCATATCCAGTTCAAGAGTTATCCGCCGGCCGGGCATACCGAAACCGACGCGCTCGGCGAGGCGGCGGGCGTGATCGACAGAATGATCGGCCCGAGGTGCATCGTGGTGCTTACCACAAGCGGCCACACAGCGAGGATCGTGGCGGCCGAGCGCCCCAAGGCGCTGGTGGTGGCGCCGACATGCGAGGCGCGGGTGTATCACCGGCTCAACCTGCTGTGGGGAATTCTGCCGCTGTTGGTCAAGGACCAGCCGGAAACATTCGAGGGGTTGGTGCAGCTTGCGGAGGCGACGGTGCGACAGCGGGGCCTGGCGCAGGCGGGCGAGAAAATCCTGGTCCTGGGCGGCCTGCCGGCGCTGCGGCCCAGAGGGACGAATTTTCTCAAGATCCATACGGTGGCATGAATTGCCCGGCCTGATCTTCACCGGCCAGTTCTATTTTCCGATGCAGAAGGCGGCGAACACGCGCCCAAGCACATCGTCGGGGGTGACAGCGCCCAGAATTCCACCAAGGGCGTCGATGGCCTCGCGAAGTTCCATCGCAATGATTTCCGGCCCGCCATCAACGGCCGCCCGCGCCCGATTCAGCGCCGCCCTGGCCTCATCCAGCGCGGACAGATGACGGCTGTTCAGCGCCAGCGTGCTCGAGCCTGTGGATGAGCCGGCAAAGGCCAGGTTGCTCAACATCCCGCGCAGCTCGATCAGATTGGCCCCGCTTTTGGCCGATACGGCGATGGTGGGAACCCCGGTGCGGCCGATTCGATGCGCCACATCACGCGCCATCTCGTCGCTGCAAGTATCGAGCTTGGTCAGAACCAACAAATCCGGACGGCGATGTAGCGCCAGCGCATCATCCGAATCGACCAGATCGTGCGCCAGGATGACCAAGTCCGCCGATGCCACCACGTGCATCGCCTGCTGCCGCATCTGCCTGGCGATGGCCGCCTGGGGCGAGTCATCAGAATTTTCCGGCTCACTTTGATCGATTCCGGCGGCATCGATCAGATGAACCATTCCGCGGTCAACGGCAACTTCGGCGGAAAGCAAATCGCGGGTGGTGCCCGCTGTGGAAGAGACCACCGAGCGTTCGGCCCCGACCAGTGCGTTGAGCAGCGTGCTTTTGCCGGCGTTGGGCCGGCCGACCAGAACAATTTGCGGCTCGTGGGCCAGACGCTGGAATCGCGCGCTGGTTTCCAGCAGTTGGGCAATCGCCTGGCCAATGTCATCAATTCGTGCCCGCAGAAGATCCCCGCCAATAAAAGTCACATCCTCTTCGCTGAAATCAATCCCAACTTCGACAAGTGCGAGCACCTGGGCCAGATTGTCCATCATCGGCGCCAGTCGCCGGGAAAGCTCGCCGCCGGCCAATTGCCGCGCCGCGGCCAGTTCCTCTTGATTATGCGCGGCGATCGTGGCGGCGACACCTTCGGCCCGCTCGAGTCCGATGCGGCCGTTGAAATACGCCCGCGCGGTGAACTCCCCCGCCTCGGCCGCCCGCGCTCCGTGAGCCAGCAGCGTCCGCATCACCAGCCGGGCCAGAGGCGGATTTCCCGGCAGATGCAGCTCGACCAGGTCTTCGCCGCTATAGCTTCGCGGCGCACGAAACACGTATACATGAAGGGGTACAGAAATTCCGCGCACGGACAGGGTTTGCAGATATGCCCCCGCCGGCGTTTGCAACTCAACCGGGCAAAGCGATGCGGCAATCTCAAGCGCCCGCGAACCCGAAAGCCGCAGGATCATTCGAGCGCCCGCCCCGGTCGAACTGCTGATGGCGGCGATCGTATCTTCTGACTTCACGCCGCCATTATACGGCGCTGGCGAAGGAGCGAGTTGCGCGCTCATCCCTCCGCCCCGCCTAGTTCGCGGGTGTGGAACATCCACATTCCGGCGCTGAGCGCAAAGAAGGAATAGGCCGCGGCATAGCCGCCCGCCATCGCCACGTATCCCCAGATCACCCCCAGCGACGTGGCGTTCGGGTCGCCGGCAAAGGTGCCGACGGCGATCTTCTGGTAGACCGTTTTGGCCGCCAGATCGAAGATCTGCAGGTACGGCAGGATCGTGCTCGCAGCCACCGACAGAATCTTCATCCCCAGGCCATGATCTTCCAGCGGATACAGGAATCTGGTGAGGTTGCCCGCGATATAGACAAAGATCACCACCGGCAGATTGACCACCAGCGAAACGCGTGTTGAAAGAGCCACGCCCACGGCCGCCAGCACGCTGATCTGCATCCAGATCAGCATTAACGCCGGCGCCAGGCCCGACAGGTGCATTCGCCGCCAGTTGTCGATCTGGCGCAATTCGCGGTCATCCAGGGTGGTGCTGGAAATTGCGTAATCACCCGGGATTCGATACCAGGTCGCGGCCGACAGCACCACGCCCAGAATAAACACCGCCAGGAGCGCTGCCAGAACGATCCCTAAGTACTTTCCCAGCAGTACCTCCCACTTTTTCACCGGCTTGCTCATCAGCGTGAGCATGGTCCGGTCTTCGATTTCCTCAAAGATCGACTTGCTGGTCGCGAAGAGCGTGGCGATCAGCACGGCGAGCAGGACCACATCCAGTGCCACCGACTTGAACATCACCGTGTCTTCACCCAGGGTAAAGAACGGCAGCATGGCGAACACCAGCAATACCACCGACGCCAGCGTCAGCAGCACCGGATAAATCGGCTGAACCACCGCCTCGATGAACGTGTGGCGGAGAATGACGAAGGTGCGGTACATAGCTTGGGATTCTACCGAATGGCTTCAATGCTTGATAGAGAAGTGCTGAAACTCGCCCGTCGCAGCCGATTCCTCAACAGTTACATCTTGAATGTAGCCGCCCAATTCATCGCGGATTCTCTCCAGCAGTTCCCGCATCTGTCCGCCCGGCCCTTCCATCACCAGCTCGACCCGCCCATCGGGCATGTTCCGTACGTACCCCTTCACATCAAAACCAGCGGCCAAGCTCTGCACGGTATATCGAAATCCAACTCCCTGGACGTGGCCTAAGAAAAAACAGGTCCGCCGCGAATTCGCTGAATCGAATCGGTCTGTCGGGCCGTGTTCCAGCATGCGTGGTCTCCAGATAGGCCGTCTTTCTTACGCCTGGCGAAGCTTTTTGTCATTTCAACTGACGTTCCCTGTCCTTCTGGACGAGGCGTCCTTGTCATTCACGGCATTGCTCATGGTAATCCTGGTCAGGGCGAAGGATCTCTACGTCGAGATATTTCGCTTCGCGCTACATGACAGAAGACACAGATGTCTCGCTGCGCTCAACATGCCTGCATACACGGATGCGCCGCTTCGTTCAGCATGACAGAGAGCACACAGCACAGCAGAAGCCGTGGTCGCGTCGCTACGAATGACTGGAGCACATTTTTCTCAGCCTTTCGATGAATGTATAGGCGGCTCAGCGAAATCGCCAGACCAATTCAGAGCTTGGGAAGCAAAATCCGGCCGGGCTCGGCTCGATATATCGCGACAATTCGCGCCTGCTTTCGCTGACAGGCCGGCCGGGCAATCTGTTCCTGTTCGTCGTACCTCATCCATTTAACTGCTTTTCCGCCGCCGTGTTGGGCAGTCAGGCGGGTAGCACAAGCAGCGTTAAATTAAGCCAATTCGCTCACGGCATGCGGCTTGTCGCAGAGAAGTGCTTACGCGCGCAATGACCGCGCGGCATCGTAAGGAGAACCGACATGAGAAAAACAACTCAAGCGGCGAAAGCGGCGTTTGCGGCCCTGTTGCTCGTTTGGCTCTGTTCATGCACGGAAGGGCCGACTTCGACGGAGCGGCCGGGCGGTACTGCACCACTGGCGACAAGCATCCCGGAGAATTCGGTCTATCTCTTTGATGATGCGGATTTTCACGGCACGGTGACGCAATTGCAGGCGGTGACGACGACGCCGAACGAGGTGATCCGCGACTTTGGACGCGATCGCCGAATGACTTCGGCACGATGGAACCTGCCGCCGGGCGTCGTCGTGGTCCTGTATGAAAGGTTGGACGGAACCGGCGATCAACTGGCGCTCTGGGGCCGCGGGGAGTTCAACTCGGTGCTGAAGTGGAAGATGAACGACAAACTCTCAAACTGGGCGTGGTACAACGTAGGGAGCACGGCTCAGCCCGCCTCGACTGAAACGGCGCCGCTGTCGGCACGGCCGGCTGGAGCAAGGCCAACGATGCCGCTGCCGGTTGGCACCATTGAGATGTACAACGACCGAGACTTCAAAGGCACGCTGACGACCCTTGGCCCGGTGGGGTCGATGCCCCAGGCCACCTTTCACCCCGTCGCGCAGGCCAATGACCAGATGACGTCCCTGCGCTGGAACCTGCCGCCGGGAACGATCGTGGTGCTCTATGAAGATGTGGGCGGCATGGGCCGGCAGTTGGCTCTGTGGGGCAGCGGCGAATTTGCTTCGGTCATCCCGCAGAATTTCAACGACATTGTCTCCACGTGGGCGTGGTACGATGTTTCCATGGGATATCAGCGGGATAGTTCGTATTGATTGGGGATGACCAAAGCGCGGGCGCAGCACCCTGTCAAGGATGGATCGCTGTGCTACGATACGGGGGATGCGGATTCTGAATGGGCTAGACGGTTTGAAGGCTTTGGCGCCGGCGTCGGCGCTGTCGATCGGCAATTTCGATGGCATCCATCGCGGGCATCAATTGATCCTGCGGACCTGCCGCGAATTGGTTGGAGCCACCGGCCGGGTGGCGCTGGTCACATTCGAACCCCACCCCCTGAGCGTGCTTCGCCCTGAGTTGGCGCCGCCGCGCCTGACGCCGCTAGCGCTGAAAGAAGCGAGGCTCCAACAACAGGGCGTGGACGATCTGGTCATCCTTCCACCCAGTCCTCAAGTTCTCAATCTGACGGCCGAAGCGTTCTGGCAAATGTTGCGGGATGAGGTCCGTCCCGCTTTTCTGGTGGAAGGACCGGAATTCAACTTCGGTAAAGGCCGCTCCGGCACGATCGACCGCCTGCGCGAATGGAGCAGTGGCACGGGGGTTTTGCTGCGCGAAGTTCCGCCCGTGCTGGTGGCGCTCGGCGACTTTACCATCGTGCGCGTGTCCAGCAGCCTGATTCGTTTCATGTTATCGTATGGCCGCGCCCGCGACGCCGCGATTTGCCTGGGCCAGCCCTATGTGCTGGAAGGCAAGGTGCAAGAGGGCTTTGGGCGCGGCCGGGAAATGAATATGCCCACCGCGAATCTCAATTGTCCCGATCAACTCATACCGGCCGACGGCGTGTATGCGGCGCGATGCACCATCGAGGGAAGAGCCTGGCCGACGGCGCTGAGCATCGGCACCATGCCAACGTTCGGCGAAAACAAACTCCAGATCGAGGCGCATTTGATCGGCTTCAGCGGCAATCTGTATGGCAAGATATTACAGGTTGAGGTGATGGACTGGATTCGCGATCAGATCAAATTCGCCAATATCGATGACCTGAAATCGCGTATGGCGCGCGATCTTGAATGGACGCGGGATGTTGTCGCCCGGCCGCCGTCGGTTGGCGGAGAGATTCCTCCGGCGATCAGCGCCGGCAGTCCGCGGTTTTGATTGGTCCCTTACGAAAGCACGCTGGAATAAAATGGATCAGATTGATCAGATTATCAAAACGCTCACGCGCAGCAGTCGCGTGCTGGTGACAACGCATGTCAGCCCGGACGGCGACGCCCTGGGCAGTTCCGCGGCCGCGGTGCTGGCGATGAAACAGAAGGGGATCGAATCCCAGGTGGTTCTGCTGAGCCGCCTTCCGCGAAAATATGCGTTCATTTACAAGGATTACAACATCCCGTTCATTGAAGTCGAGAAGGAATGGCCGGCCGATTTCCCTCTGGAGCGATACGACTGCCTGCTGGTGGTTGATACCGGAACCTGGTCGCAGCTTCCAGGATTGCAGGAGCGACTGGGCGGCCGGGCCATTCCCAAGCTGGTCATCGATCATCATCTGACCCAGGAGGACTGGGGCGATGCGCGACTCGTGAACACGCACGCGGCGGCCGCGGGCGAAGTGCTTTACGATCTGTTGATGCGGTGGCAGGTTCGGATCGATCGGGCGCTGGCCGAGGCGCTTTATCTGGCGATCATCACCGACACGGGTTGGTTTCAGTTCTCCAATACGCGGCCGCAGACGCTGCGTCTGGCGGCGACGCTGATGGAGGTGGGGGTCGATACCGACAAGATGTACAAGGCCCTTTACCAGAATGAACGGGCCGCCCGCGTGCGGCTCCAAACGCGGGCCATGGATTCACTGGACCTGCCGCTGGATGGGCGGCTGGCGGTGATGACGGTCGAAAAGGATGATTTTGCGCGGACCAGCGCCGGACTGCCAGATACGGAGAATCTGATCAATCTGCCGCTGCAGATCGCCTCGGTCGAGGTATCGTTGCTGTTTACCGAAAACCCGCAGGGCGGGCCGATCCGCGTGAGCCTGCGGAGCAAGGGGCAGGTGGATGTGGCGAAATTTGCCGAGCGCTTCGGCGGCGGCGGACATGCGCGGGCGGCAGGGCTGAAAATCGAAGCGCCGCTGGCAGAGGTGCGGCAGCGCGTGGTCGCGGCGATGCTCGAACTACTGAATAGCCAGCCGGCAGGCATGAGGCAGGGTGCGCTATAGCGCACGTCGAGCGTTCATGCGTGCGCTCTAGCGCACCCCGCTCGACCTGCCAGATCGATCAACGAAAACCAATTGAACCTATCCTCCAACATTTCCGCCTGGCGCGCACTCACGGATGAACAATTTCTTGCACAATGCCGGCTGGAGGTGTTTCGGGGCAGCGGGCCGGGTGGACAGAAGCGCAACAAGACCAGTTCGGGCGTGCGCATCGTGCATGAGCCATCGGGATTGAGCGGTCTGGCCAGCGAGTTGCGCTCGCAGGCGCTCAACCGCCGTCGAGCGCTGGCGCGCCTGCGGCATCGCATGGCCATCGAGATGCGACAGCCGGTCAACTCGGCGGATCAAGCCGCGCCGCCGTGGCTGGGGCAATTGATTGACGCCGACGGCCGGCTGGCGATACCGCGAAATGCAGAGCGATATCTTCAGGCATTGGCTTGCGTGCTCGATGTTCTCTCAGCACATGAATGGAGCATTTCACGCGCTGCCGCATCTTTCGAAATCAACACAGCGAATCTTGTGAAGTTCCTCGCCGCAGACACCAAAGCATGGGCCAAGGTCAATCAGATGCGCCAGTCAAAAGGGCTGCGGCCGCTGGTTCAGAAGGATAAATAGCTATTGAGTTGCGGCCAACAGCACCACCGCGTGGCAGGCGATGGCCTGGCCGCGACCGATCTCGTCGCAGCCTTCGTTGGTGCCGGCTTTGACGCCGACCGGCGCCGCCAGCAGGCGCGCCAGCGACTCGGCGATCCGCGATTTGAACGGCTTGAGCCGTGGGCGCTCGGCGAGGATTGTCACATCCGCGTTCACCACGCAAAACCCGGCCGAGCGCATTTCAGCCAGCGCCCCGTCAAGAAATATCCGGCTGTCCGCATCTTTCCAGCGCGGATCGGAATTGGGAAACATGTCGCCGATGTCCCCCCTGCCGATGGCTCCGAGAATCGCATCGACAATCGCATGAATCACCACATCCCCGTCGCTGTGGGCGATCGGGCTCAAATCTTCGGCGACCACAACACCGCCGAGAATCAGCCGTCCGCCAGCTTGAAGTCGATGAATGTCATAGCCATGGCCGATGCGCAGGGCCGGGTTGAATGCATTGTGCTGGCTCATGTCGTAACCTTCGGAAATCGGCCGCGGAATGGGAGGGAGTCAGAAGACAGGATTCAGAAGTCAGAAGTCAGAAGTCAGGATTCAGCATTCAACTTCGCACTTTCCAATTTGCACTTTGCATTCCCAGTGCAAATTGGAAAGTGCAAAGTGCAAATGTCAAAGTGAAGAGGCCGGCCGCCCGACTTCTGACTCCTGACTTCTGACTTCTGAGTCCTGACTTCTCTCTCACCTGCGTCCATCCGCGTTCATCTGTGGCTACTCTCTTCCGTGTCCATCCGCGGACAAGAGAGAATTGCCGATCACTCCGTCAACTCATACTCCTTTATCTTCCGGTACAGCGTCCGTTCGCCGATGCCCAGGAGCTTTGACGCCTGCTCGCGGTTTCCGCTGGTCATCTTCAGCGTGTTGCGGATCAGCTCTTTCTCGGCCTGTTCGATGCTGATGCCCACCAGGTTGTTCATGCCGCCGGCCGAATGATCCTTCATCGGCCGGATATCCTCGGGCAGGCTGTCCAGGCCCAGTTTGGGCCCAGTGGACAAAAGCACCATGTTGCTGATGACCGTCTTCAATTCCCGCACGTTTCCCGGCCAATTGTGCGACATCAGCAACTGCTGCACCTCGGGCATCATGCCTTCGATTTCCTTTTGATGTTCCGCGGCCGCATGTTGCAGAAAATAGTGGATCAGGATCGGGATATCCTCGCGGCGCTCGCGCAGCGGCGGAATATTGATCGCCACGCCCTTGATGCGGAAATACAGGTCCTGGCGAAATTGCTTCTCGGACACCATTTCTTCCAGATTTCGATTGGTCGCGCTGATGAATCGCACATCGACCTTGATGGGATCGTTGGAGCCAAGCCGCACGACCTCACCATTTTCCAGAACCCGCAACAGTTTGGCCTGCATGGTCGGCGGCATGTCGCCGATCTCATCCATGAAAAGCGTGCCGCGATTGGCATGCTCAAAGCGCCCGGCCCGCTCCTGGCGCGCGTCGGTGTATGCGCCTTTGATGTGCCCGAACAGTTCATCTTCCATGATGCTTTCAGTCATGGCGGCGCAGTTCATCGGCACCAGCCGGCCCTTGCGACGCCGCGAACTGTTGTGGATCGCGCTGGCAAACAACTCTTTTCCGGTGCCGCTCTCGCCGTAGATCAAAACGGGCACGTCGCTGGGCGCGACCTGCCGCGCGATCTGCACGGCGCGGCGGATCGACGGGCTGGTGCCGATGATCGCCTCGAATCCGGTGTGATCAGCCAGCCGGTCCTGAAGCACCTGGTTCTGCCTGGCAAGGGCGGATTTCTCGGCGGCCCGGTTCACCTGCGTCCGAAAAAACTCCAGGTCGAGCGGTTTCTCGATGTAGTCATACGCGCCTTCGCTGATCGCCTGCTTGCAGGTGGGAATATCGGCGTGCGCCGTCACCAGCAGCACGGGCGGCGGCGGCTCGGTGCGCTTGGCGTAGCGCAAAACCTCCAGCCCATCCTGACGTCCATCCATCATCAGATCGGTCACGACCACTTCATAGTTTTTGCGATCCATGCGGCCGGCGGCATCGGCAAGATTGTACGCCACATCGCAATGGTGCCCCACGCGCTCCAGGGCCTCGCACATGACCTGTGCGTGTTCGCGTTCGTCGTCAACGACGAGGATTTGCGATTTATGAACTGTGCTCTCCGGCATGGCGATGATTGTAGAACTGAAACGCCCGTTTTCACAGTGGGCCGAGAAAGAGCCCGGATTCCGGCCATTGGCGCGGCGGCATATATGCCCCAGCCCTTCAGAGCGCATCGCCACGAATCCCGTCACGATTTACGCAAGCCCCTTCGCTCATTACGATTCCCGCATGACTCCCGACCGCTCATTCATGCTGACCGAACAGCGGCTGGCCGACTCCATGTGCCTGGATTCGCTGTCGATCGAACAGGCCGTCGCGCTGTTGCACGCCCAGGACCGCGCGGCCGTCGAAGCCGTCGGACGCGAGCAGGCGAGCATTGCCGCCGCGATCCGCATCGTCACCGACCAATTGCGGCGCGGCGGCCGGCTTTTCTACATCGGCGCTGGCACCAGCGGCCGGCTGGGCATCCTCGACGCCTCTGAATGCCCGCCGACATTTCGCACCGATCCGGAAATGGTCCAGGGCATCATCGCCGGCGGCGACGCGGCCATCCGCCGCTCCGTGGAGGGTGCGGAAGATTCCGTCGCCCAGGGCGCTGCCGCGATCGATGAGAAGCGAGTCGGCGTCAACGACATCGTCATGGGAATCGCCGCGGGCGGCACCACGCCGTTTGTCCGAGGCGCATTGGATCGCGCCAATTCGCTGGGCGCGAAAACGGTTTTCTTCTGCTGCGTCGACCAATTCCCCGACGAGCCGCAGGCCGATGTGACGATTCGACCGCTGGTCGGCCCGGAGGTCATTACCGGATCGACCCGCATGAAAGCTGGTACGGCAACCAAGCTGGTTTTGAATGCGATTTCGACGATTGCGATGGTGCAGCTTGGCAAAGTTTACGAGAACCTCATGGTCGACCTGCGCGCAAGCAACGTCAAACTTCGGGATCGAGCAGCCCGCATCGTTGCGGCGCTCACCGGCCGCAACCGCGAAGAATCATTTGAATGGCTCGATAAAGCCGACGGGCATGTTAAGCTGGCGATCCTGATGTGCATGCGGAGTCTTTCCCGGGAACGCGCGGCGGCGGTGCTGGAAACGTGCCGGGGCAGTCTCCGCGTAGCATTGATGGCCTGACCGAGAGCTTCTCAGGCTCCCACGGCGGTCGCCAATCGAGCAGCCGCCGGCAACAATATTCACGCCTCCCCTTGCCTGCGACTGAACTGAGGGCACAATAAGCCGTTGCCATTGGACCGGCTATTGGCAAAGGCCGTCGCCCGACGGCCCGTCGGAGAAACAACTGCTATCCAGAAAGGACCCATCCATGAAGCGATCGATCCTGGTCTACCTCATTTTGGCGATGATCGGCCCCGCTTGGGATTGCGCGGCCCAGGCGCAAACGCGCCCGACGACTTCCCCCGTGGCCGCCCCTGGTGGCGGATTTGGACGCGGGCCTGGCGGCGCGGGTCGCGGGCCGGGCGCATTTGGCGGGAATGGAGGCCGTGGTTTTGGTGCTCCCCCAGGGCCGCCCGCGCCGGTGCCGCCGCAGGTGGCCATTCCCCGCCCCTCACCGGCCGAGTTGGCCCAACTCAATGACGCGGTGAAAAAGTTCATCGACTCCGACAACTCTCCCACCAAACCGCTGCTGCAAAAGTATCAGTCGCTGCTGATGGTTCAGGCGCCGCGGGCAAACAGCGCTGTCGCCCCTGTCCCCAGGAATGCGCAGCGGCACGCGAACTTCGTCGAAATCGCGCAGAAAGGCGACATAGATCTGCTCCTGCATGGCGATTCCATCACCGACTGGTGGGTCCAGGGCGAAGACAACCGGAAAATGTTCGAGAAGTATTTCGGGAACATCAAGACGGCCAACTTTGCCATCGCCGGCGACACGACCCAAGGCCTGCTCTGGGGCCTGCAAAATGGCGAAGGGCAGGGCTTCCAGCCCAAGGCCATCATGCTGATGATCGGCACCAACAACAGCGGCGGCAACACCGCGCCTGAGATCGCCGAGGGCGTCGGCGCGGTCGTCCTGGAAATGCGCAAAGATTTTCCCAACGCCAAAATCCTCCTGCTGGCGATCTTCCCACGCGGCAATCCCGGCGACCCCGTGCGGCAGAAAATCGCGGAGGTCAATCAGATCATCGCCCGGCTGGACGACCAGCAGCATGTCTTCTTCATGGACATCGGGGCCAAGTTCCTGGATGAAAAAGGCGTGTTCCTTCCCGATGCGTTCAGGACTGACAATCTTCATCCCCAGGCCAAGGGTTATGACATCTGGGGCCAGGCGGTCAAAGAAAAGCTGGACAGCCTGATGCGGTGAACTCCATTTTGAATTGCGGACGCGATCGGCCCGGGCAGCCATGCGGCGCATTCGCCGGAACGCCGGGCCGATCGTTCTGTTTTGGCTCGATATTCAGGTGTGCACCGCCGCGAGCATCGCCCGCGTTCGCAGCGGTCGAGCAGGCTCCATTTTAGCCCGCCCATTAGTTGGCCGGACGTTTGTCCCAGCAGCATTTCTTGTATTTTCGGCCGCTGCCGCAGGGGCAAGGGTCATTGCGGCCTGCCGTGCGCTCGTCAGTCGCCTGACGCTTTGCAGCTTCGTCGGCGGCGAGAATGTCCATGATGTCTGACGCCGGACGGCGCGCATTGAGCAGCCGGGCCATCGTCTTCATATATGGATCGATGTGGTGGAAGAAATTCTTATAGCCAGCGCACAGATAATTCAGACCAGGTTCACCCGAGGGCGTGGTCATGAATCGGTGTTTGGGACACTCCCCGTTGCAGGCGAAGCGCACATCGCACTCACGGCAAAACTGGGGCAGCGTGTCGGCCTTGTCAGTTCCGAACTTTCGCTGTTGCGGCGATTCGAGCATCTGGCGAATGCCCGTGTCCATGATGTTCCCCAGCCGGTATTGCGGGTAAACGTAGTGGTCGCAGGAATACAAATCGCCGTTGTGCTCGATGGCCATGGCGTTTCCGCAAGTCTCCCCGAAAACGCACAGGCTGGATGGCATGCCCATCCAAATTCCAAGTTGCACGTCGAACAATTGCACGAAAACCCGGCCGACATCGTGGCGGACCCAATGGTCGAAGATCACGCTGAGAAAATCGCCATACGCCAGCGACTCGACCGACCAGGAGGTAACCGGTGATGCACCCTGGGCCGAACCGGAATCGTGCATAGATTGGCGCTGCGCGCCTGGCCGCGCCGTCTGATTGGCGCGCGATTCTCCGCCGCTGGCAGCCGAAGCTCGGCGCGAGATGGAGAGCTCAACCAGCGGCGGTTCGGCCAACTCTCCAGGCGCGCTGTTCCGCTCGACCAGTGGAATGAACTGGATGAAGCCCGAGCCTTCGTTGGCCAGAAATTGGTAAACTTCGAGCGGAGATTTGCTGTTGAATCGGTTGACCACGCACAGCGTATTGAAATCAATGCCGTACTTTTTCAAGAGCTGCATGCCGGCGCAGACCGAATCGAATGTCGACTTGCCCTGTTTATCAACGCGATAGCGATCGTGGTATTTGCGCGGGCCGTCGATGCTCAGGCCGATGAGAAAGCCGTTTTCGCGGAAGAGTTCGCACCAGGCATCATCCAGCAGCGTTCCGTTGGTTTGAAAGGCGTTGGCGATGCGTTTGCCATTGGCATATTTTTGTTCGATGGCAACCACGCGGCGGAAGAAATCGACGCCCAGCAGCGTGGGCTCGCCGCCCTGCCAGGCAAACGTGATTTCGGGCACATCCTGCGATTCAATGTATTGGCGAATGTACTGATCGAGCACATCGTCGGCCATGCGCCAGTTGGATTTCCCCGGATATAGACGTTCCTTTTCGAGGTAGAAGCAGTACTTGCAGTCGAGATTGCAGATCGGCCCGATGGGCTTGGTCATGACGTGATAGCCGGGGGGGGCGACAGGGCCGAAACTGGACATGCCCGGATTATAGTGGAAATGGTCATAAAGCACATTGAAACGCGGGCATTGGATTTCAAACATTCTCCGGTCATCGGGCGGCTTCGATGACTCATTCCTGGTTGTTACGCATGTGGCGGGCGGGTATTCTCATCCTCATTGGTCATGGGCGTCGGAAGTCTGCTCATTGGCCATGGTCAGCGGATTGCCCGGCCGATCACCAATCGGAGGTCTGGTCATGATTTCACGCAGGAAATTTGTCGCCGGAGCGGTTACGGGGGCTGCTGTAGCCAGCGTACCGTTGATTCGCGAATGGCCAACGCGGGCGGCGGCACAAAATCCGGCGGTATCTGCCAAGCATCCCAACATCCTGTATATCATGTCGGACGACCATGCGGCGCATGCGATTGGCGCGTATGGTTCATTTCTGGCGCCCATCGATCCGACGCCCAATATCGACAAGCTGGCGAAGCAGGGCATGCGCTTTGACCGCGTATATGCCACCAATTCGATCTGCACACCCAGCCGCGCGACGATCCTGACCGGCCAGTACAGCCACATCAACGGAGTGCCGGTTTTCAATGCGATCGATCCGAAACGCGCCGTGGTTTCAACGATGCTCCAGCAGGCCGGCTATCACACGATCATGCTTGGGAAGTGGCACCTGGGGACCGACCCGCAAGGCTTTGATGAGTGGGAAATTCTTCCCGGCCAGGGTGCGTACAACAACCCCATGCTGTACACCCGCGCTGGGCGCAAGAACTACCAGGGGCATGTGACCGACACCATCACGCAACAGGCGATCCACTACCTCGACAGCCGGCCCAGGGAAAAGCCGTTTTTCGCGATGATCCATCACAAAGCGCCGCACCGCAATTGGGTTCCGCAGCCGGAAATGGCCGCTTACTATAAGGACAAGGTGATCCCCGAACCGCCGACGCTTTTTGATGATTATGCGACGCGGACGGATGCGATCAAGGAGCAGAAGCAGTCGATCGCCAGAGACCTGACCCGCGCCGACCTAAAGCAGGATCCGCCGCCCGGGCTTGCCGGAGCCGATTTGGCGCGTTGGAAATATCAGCGCTACATGCACGATTATCTCGCCTGCGTTCGCGGCGTAGATGAAAGCGTCGGCAAGTTGATGGACTATCTCGACAAAAATGGGCTGGCTGACAACACGATCGTGATCTACACCAGCGACCAGGGCTTTTTCCTGGGCGATCATGGCCTGTTCGACAAGCGATTCATGTATGAGGAGTCGGATCGGATGCCGTTCATCGTGCGCGCTCCCGGCGCGGTCAAGCCCGGCAGCACGTGCGACGCCCTGGGCATCAACTGCGACTTCGCACCGACTTTTCTCGACCTGGCCGGGCGGAAGACGCCGGCCGATATGCAGGGCCGCAGCCTCCTGCCCCTGTTTGCCGGCGGCCGGCCGGCCGACTGGCGCGCCAGCTTTTACTATCGCTACTATCACGATCCCGGCGACCACAATACCGCGGCCCACTATGGCGTCCGCACGCAGACCCACAAACTGATCTACTTCTGGCGCAGGGACCAGTGGGAATGTTACGACCTCACCAAAGACATCGCCGAGCTGCACAACATCTACAACGACCCGGCCGCACAGCCTGTGGTTGCGGAACTGAAAAAAGAACTGATGCGCCTCAAGACCGAACTGGGCGATAAAGATCAATATGCGAAGAATGAGGACTGGCCAAAGGCGAGCGTAGACATTCCGCGATGAAGAATGAGCTGTGAGTCATGAGTGTGCGCGGCTGAAATCTTCGCGTATGCCGCGGCCGTAGGGTCCGCTTCAGCGGACCGGTTATTTTGGTAGCAATTGGTAGGGTCCGTACAACGCCTCGCCAACCGGCATTATTCTTGCGCTCGGCGAAACGGGGCGTTGTGCGGACCAATCGGCGCGGGTGCATGTTTCAACTGTACACCACCTCTGCGCGAATGGTCCGCAAGGCCGCCGGAGGTTTTTTCCTGTTGGATTGATCTTTTGGCGGCGGCCTTACGGACCCTACCGGATTTGCCGCCTGATCAATGTAAGGTCCGCTTCAGCGGACCGGTTATTCGCCGCCCGCAGAAATAACCGGTCCGCTGAAGCGGACCCACATGGAGCATTTGAGCAAAGCATCATGCGTGCCGAGCGTTTGGACGTTGAGCAGTGACTTATGGCTGGGAGAGTTTGAATATGAGAAACCGACAACTCAAAGCATTGGCCGGCGCAGCCCTGGGGTTGGCGATATCGGGCACCGGCGCTGTTGTTGAAGGCCAGGCCGCGGCGCCACCGCGGCCCAATGTCATTGTCATCCTGGCCGACGACATGGGGTTCTCGGATGCCGGTTGCTATGGCGGCGAGATTCGCACGCCGAACATCGACCGTCTGGCTAGCGATGGGGTGCGATTCACGCAGTTTTACAACACGGGTCGGTGTTGCCCGACGCGCGCAGCGCTGCTCACCGGGCTGTATCAGCATCAGGCCGGAATCGGCTGCATGAATCAGGATCTTGGCAAACCCGCCTATCAAGGCGAGTTGAACGACCGTTGCGTCACCATTGCCGAAGTATTGCACGACAGCGGATATCACACGGGCATGGCCGGCAAATGGCATCTGACCCACCTGACAATTTCCAGCGGCGGACCGGCCGCCAAACGCCTGGTGAATTTCGAAGCCAACGCCGAAATATCGCCTTCCAAACAGAACTGGCCGGTGAACCGGGGATTTGAGGAACACTGGGGCACGATCCCTGGCGTGGAGAGCTATTACAGCCCCTACGGCCTGGTCCACAACGAGCAGACAATCCGGGCGGAGGAGAAGGACTTTTACTATACAAACTTCATCACCGATCACTCGGTCCAGATGATCGATCGCTTTTCGGCCGACAGCAAACCATTTTTCCTCTATGTCGCCTATACCGCGCCGCACTGGCCGCTGCAGGCGCCCGAGCAAGCAGTCGCTCCGTACAAGGACACCTATACGATCGGGTGGGACAAGATTCGCGATGCCCGGTTTGAGCGACAGGTGGCGATGGGGCTGGTGCAGAAGGATCAGGGCCTTTCGCCGCGCGCCGCATACCCTCGCCTTGGCGAAGGGGCCAGCATATTAACGGCATGGGACGCCGCGCCGGAAAAAGCCTGGCAGGCCCAGCGCATGGCAGTATATGCTGCGATGGTCGAGTCAATGGACCGCGGAATCGGCCGGATTCTGGACAAGCTGCGCGAGAAAAACATCGACCGCAACACCGTCGTCATGTTCCTGTCCGACAACGGCGGCTGTGCCGAGAACGTACACTCGGACTGGTACGATGTTCCCAGCAAAACGCCGGATGGCCGCACAGTTCGCGTCGGCAATGATCCGAGGATCATGCCCGGTCCGGAGGAGGCTTATCAAAGTTATGGCCCCGCCTGGGCGAACGCATCAAACACGCCGTTCCGGCGATTCAAACATTGGACCGAAGAGGGCGGCATTTCAACGCCGTTCATCGTGCGCTGGCTCGGCGAGCCTGCCGAACACGGCCGCATCGAGCACGCCGGAGTGGGGCACGTCATGGACCTGATGCCGACGGTGCTTGAATTGGCCGGTGCGGCGTATCCCAAGACGCACGGTGGCCGGGAAATCCCTGCGATGGAGGGCAAGAGCCTGTTGCCGGTTTTTCGCGACGGCCAGATCGACCGCGGCGCTCTCTTCTGGGAACACGAAGGAAATCGCGCCGCGCGCCTGGGCGATTGGAAGCTGGTCGCCGGCAACGGCGAAAGATGGCAACTCTACAACATTGCCCGCGATCGCACGGAGCTGAACGATCTGGCGGCCGGGAACCCTGAAAAAGTAAGCGAATTGAAGGCGCTTTACGACGACTGGGCCAAGCGCTGCGGCGTCGAACCGTGGCCGGTGCGTCGCTGAAAGTCTCTCATTTGGAACATTTCCATTTGAATGGCCGAGCCAGAGGATGATTGCGATGGTCTCTCGCCGCAGCTACGACTGGGAACGATAACGCTCATGGCTCCAGGCCCGTGGGCAACCCGTCGATGCTGCGGAGATTCTTCCGTCTGCGGTATTCCATCAGTTCTTCTGAGCCCTTCTTCTCCGCCCATCTCACCAGCGCATCCCGCTCGCCGCTGAACTGGAACAACGGAACTCCAAAGCCGCAGGAAGTCTGCACCCGCGTGATGTCGGCAGTGATGATCTGCCGGATGCCGGGGAAATTGGGATAACCGGCCAAGAGTTCCGGCCATTGCTCAGCGCCCGGCCGAATCACCAGTCCATTTCCAAATAGCCGCAGGATCGAAGGTTTCCCCTGGAAAGCACAGAACATAAAGGTAATGCGGCCGTTCTCAAGCAGATGGGCCGCGGTTTCATTGCCGCTGCCGGTCAGGTCGAGGAAGGCCACTCGCTGGGGCGATAACACCCGGAATGTGTCCATGCCCTTGGGAGATAGATTGATATGGCCGGCAGCATCAAGCGGTGCGGTCGCAACAAAGAACAGATGTTGGGCCGCAATGAAGCTGCGCAGTTCGTCGGTGATTGAATCGTGTCTGACCATTGGAAATCCCGGTCAGGCTTTTCTACCAGAAGGGAAGGCGGTGCCAAAGGCTCTTGCCGATCGCCACGGCAGATTTGGCACGTGGATCTTCGCACTTTGCCGCTAATGGTGGCAACTTCAATTTCGACTGTCGTGACCGAGATTGTGGCCGCGGCTGCCGCACCTCAGCGCGCCAACGATTTCCTGCTACTTGATTGGGAATTCGTTGTAGCAGCGACATGAACTTCCCCGATGGACTGAAAGGCGAGTCGCCTTCGCAGGCGGGCTGATTGCGGCTGCGACAAGCACTTGCCGACTCCCAGACTTTGTGTTTAATTGTGCGCATCGACTTGCTTGAATCGCTGGTACAACGCGTGCGGCCGTCAAGTTGGCTAAGCGCTGAATTGAATCGGGTGGGCGCGAGCTTTGGGAAAAGACCTGGCTCGGTCGCTCGAATTTGGATCGCCAATGGCAATAGAGCAGCGGAATTGCGCGAATCATCCAGAACGGCCGGCGATCGGAATTTGCGTAATGACTCGGAAGCCGATTTGCGGGGAATGCTCGACGCGATATGAAGGGGTCAACTACAGCAAAGAAGGTCTGTTAATTCTCCAGCAGCGGCGATCCGCCGTGGTGAGCGCGGGGCGTCCCAGGCAGGCCGCAATCAGGCTATTCGCGTGGTGCTTGGCGCCGGTCCTGTTGTATCTGATGTACGCATCATATCTGGTGATGTCGCGCATCCTTATCGGGATGCTTCACACGGAGTGATCGACGTGGCAGCCGCAAGCACTGATGAACTGTCGCTTCTGGAACTGCTTGAGACGCAGGGGCCATGCACGGCATGTCTTGACGCGGCAGTGGAATATATCCGGCTGCGGATCGCTTTCGTGTTACCCTTGTATGCCGTTGCGATGCTGCCTTTTTCCATTGTCGTGTTGTTGATCATCGACGCCACCACAGCGGGACAAAAATCGCTCGCCGCGACTTACTGCATTTATCTGACGGCGGCCACGCTCTGGCGATGGATCTGGCTGGCGCGGTTGCAACAGAAAGTCCAGGCAGATGTCCAGGGGCAGCACGGCGACAGGCTGCCGCGGCGCGTCGTTTCCATCGTGATGGTGCGACTGCTGGCAAATTGCGCGATGACCTGGGGAAGCCTGCTTGCAGCGGTGCCGAGCTTCTACGGCCTTTTTGTGGGGAGTTTTGCCGCCCCTCTTCTACTGGAGGGCAGCGGGCCGGCATCAAAGCGAGTCGGGCAGTCGCTGAAGTGGATTCATCGCTCGGCGCACCGGTTGGTCTGCGTTGTTGCAGTGATGTTCCTGCTTGCGGGCTTGCTCACGGTGGCGATCCTGGTGGGCGAGGCGATCATGCTTCAGGTGGCGTTGCCGAGCCTTCTCGGACAAGATACATCCGATCTGAGCCTCACCACGAGCAGTTGGGCGTGGCGAATGAGTGTGCTGTATTTCGTGTTCCTGGTATTGGACGGAATATGGACGGTGGCATCGGTCATCCTCCATTACGAGTCGCAGTCGCGACGAACGGCGACGGACCTGGTTCTCCGTCTGCGCCGTGTTCTGGAGAAAGAAGAATGACACGGCTGGCAGCCATCTTCGTCTTCGCGATATTCATTGCGGCCGAGCAGGGCGACGCGGCCGATGCGCAGCCGCCGGGCGATCCACATCAACAACTGGAACAGATTCTGCAAGGCCCGATGTATCAACGATGGCGGCTGAGGCAAGATGAAGGGGCGGTCGAGGACGATCCGACGATCGCGCGGAAGTATCGGAGCAGCCTGGAACGCATTTCCGAGGCGATGCGCGCGTTCATCGACCGGTTGCTGGGTCGTTCCACTGGACAATCCGCAGGTCCGCCGGTGATTTCAGGCAACAGCAATCTGCCGGGCGTCCTGAAGGCCGCAGCTTGGGCCGTTGTAGGGGTGGCGGTGATTGTTGCGGCTGCGCTGCTCTTGAGATTGGCCGGACGTACGGGAGGGCCCGTCGCGAAGGCGAGGATTCTGAGCCGCCAACAGGTCGACAGTGCGTTCGCGTCGGGAGATGCGCTGGCGTTGGCCAGTGGGCAATGGATGGAGGAAGGCGCGAGGCTGGCGGCGAAAGGCGACTATCGCGCGGTTTATCGCGCGCTGTATCTGGCGCTGTTGTCGGGATTACACAGCGCGGGAAAGATCGACTTCAACCGGAACCGCACCAACTGGACGTACGTGCAGCAGTATCGCGGACCGGGTGAAGAACGAACAACCTTCAGCGGGTTGACAGAACTTTTTGACCGAGTTTGGTACGGGCTGAAAACACCGGAAGAAACGAACTTGGACCAGTTGATGGGGCAAGTCGCGGAATTAACGACCGGAGCAGGGGGACGCGGAGGCATTGCCTCAACATGACCGGCCGGATTCTGCTGGGAATGGCACTGCTCGTGGCAGGTGGATGCGTCGCGCTGTTTTATCAGTCCGCGGCATTGAGCGCGCGCGGCGGAGAGGAATCGCCGCTCTACTCGGTGCGGCGCTATGACCCATATGGGACGGCGGCGCTGGTGCAAGTGCTGGCTGCACGGGGCGTGCCGGTGCGGAAGCTGGAGCGTCCCAGCCTCGAAGCATCCGACAGGGGAGTTCTGATACAAGTCCTGGGGCTGCGGGATGAGTCGAGCGGGCACGGCTTTCAGAGCCTGCAGGCGCAACGGCTTGCGGAGTGGATTTCCGACGGCAACACCGTCGTGCAGTTCACGCGCCAGCCGACCAATCTCATGACTCTATTCAAGATTCAGGCCGCAAATCAACCGGAGGCCAAATCGTTGGCGGCGCTGCACGAATTCGAGAAGAAAGGCAGGCCGCCAGCGCAAACGCCAGCCAGAATTCGCAGCGCGGAATGGAGCCTGGTCGACGGGGCAGCAAACCAGCAGATGGTTCTTTGGTCGCCGATGGAACTGGCCCTGCGCGAAGATACGGCATGGCGGCCGATTGCTACGCTGAATGGAGATGGAAAACGGCTGGTGGCGGCCGAGTACCGCATCGGCAAGGGGAAGCTGACCATCGTGGGCGCTCCGACGCCCGCGCTGAATGGGACGCTGCCGGCGGCGCACAACCTCGATTTTCTATTGGCAGTGATTGGCGGGGGTCCTGTGATAATCGATGAGTGGACGCATGGCATCGGACACGAGGCGACAGTGATCGGGTTTATTGGCGAAATCGGATTGATGCCGGCGCTGATCCAGGTGGTGTTGCTTGCGCTGCTCTATGTGTGGAGCACGGCAGGGCGCAGTCGGCGCGACCGAGGGGGCGGCGCTCGACAGCGGTCGATCATCGAACAGATTTTCGTCCTGGGGGCGCTGTATGGCCGGTCCATGGACCTCGATGTTGTATTGGAACGTGTGTCCTCGGAAGTGAAGCGGCGTCTGGCTGAAGCCATGCGTTGCGGGCCGGAACAGATCAGCAGCCGGCTGGCAACCGTTAAACCGGAGCTCCGCGCCGGCGTTGAGCGCGTGCTCGCGCGGATGGAGCACATCGGTCGGAGGGAAGGCCCTCGATGCCGGTCCTGCGGGTATGATCTGACATTGAACAGCACCGGCCGCTGCCCCGAATGTGGAACAGCGATTGTGCCTGGACTTCAACGGCGGATCGTCGAATCCGCCCAGGTCAGCAGTCTTCCGATACGCGGCGCAAACAGGCGTCGGCGCGTGGAGGCAGGACTCGCGGAGGCGCTGAGTCTATCGCACCAGCTTGTGCAGGAGGCTAGACGTGAGCGAAGCGTTCGCCAGTGAATTGACTGACACCGGGCAGAGACTGGCAGTGCTCAAGAAGGAACTGGCCAGGGTGATTCTCGGCCAGGATGAGGTCCTGGAGCAGATGCTGATCGTGCTGATGTGCGGGGGGCATGCGCTGCTGGAGGGCGTGCCTGGCGTTGCCAAGACGCTGATGGTCCGGGCGCTGGCGATGGCCCTGACGTGCCGGGGCAAGCGGATCCAGTTCACACCGGATCTGATGCCGTCGGACATCATCGGGACGAATGTTTTTGACCTGAGCACGAGCTCTTTTCGGCTGCACCACGGGCCAATCTTCACAGACCTGCTGCTGGCGGATGAAATCAACCGCGCTCCAGCCAAGACGCAGGCGGCGCTGCTGGAAGCGATGAGCGAACGGCACGCGACGATTGATGGAGTTCGACACGAGTTGTCGCCGATATTTACCGTCTTTGCCACACAGAACCCGATCGAGTTTGAAGGCACGTATCCACTGCCCGAGGCGCAGCAAGACAGATTTCTCTTGAAGATCCAGGTGCCGTATCCAGCGCTGGAGGCCGAGCGTGCCGTGGTTGAAGCCGTGCATCGAGGCGAACCGCCCGACCGGCTTGCGCCCGGCTCGCTCAGCGCAGTGCTCTCGATGAACGAACTTCGGCAGGCGCAGTTGGTGTTGCCGCGAATTCGCGTGGAAGCCGGCGTGATGGACTACATCGTTCGTCTGGTGCGGGCGACCCGGGACCACGAATCCGTGCTGCTGGGCGCTGGTCCGCGGGGGTCGATGTTCCTGTTGAGCAGCGCCAAGGCCCGCGCCCTGTTGCGCGGCCGCGATTACGTGACGCCCGACGACGTGGTCGCGCTGCTCCTGCCAGTCCTTGGACATCGCATCACGCTGACTGCCGAGGCCGAAATCGCCGGCGCCACGCATGGCGAAGTGCTCGCAGCGCTCCAGAACAAAATCGAGGTCCCGCGGTGATCGTTCCCGGCCGATTGACCCTTTTCCTGTTCAGCCTGCTGGCGCTGCTGCTGCTTGCGGCGGTGGTCGAGCCGGTAATCGTGCCAGCCGTGGTGCTGGCGGATGCGCTGGTGCTGGGCGCGTGCATGCTGGAAGGTCGCCGTCTTGGAAAGCTCGCCATCGTCGTGGAGCGGGGCGCGTGGGGTCGGGTGCAAGTGAATCGCGAAGCGGAGTTCGCCTTCCGCATCACCAACCGCAGCGCATACGAACTGGTGGTGGAGCTGCGCCAGATGTGGCCGGACTCGATCGAGGCCAAAACCGACTCCATCGAGATCGCCGTTCAGGCCGGTGAGGTAGTCGAGGCGGCACTGATGGCAACGCCGCGCGTACGCGGAACGCTGCAAGTGCCGCCGGCAGAGGTGGAAGTGCGCCGGCGGGGGGATTGGGCGCGTCACCGGTGGACCCTGGGCGATGGGGCGGTGGTAAGAGTGTTTCCCAGCCTCAGCGGCATGAGCGAATATGAGGCACTGCGGAGACACCATGCGTTCTCCGCCGCCGGAATGCACCGCCAGCGGCTGGTGGGCAGCGGGCGCGAATACGACCAATTGCGAGACTATCTGCCGGACGACGACTTTCGCGACATCAACTGGAAGGCTACGGCTCGAAACCGGCGTCCGATCACAAACACGTACCAGGCGGAGCGAAGCCAGGATGTACTGCTCTGCCTGGACTGTGGGCGAATGATGGGCAACCCGGTCGGGATCGGCACGGCATTGGATCGGAGTGTGGATGCCGCGATCTTGCTCGCGCACGTCGCCAGCCGGCAGGGCGACCGCGTGGGATTGGCATTGTTCCGCGACGTGGTCCATCGTTTCATCAGACCGGCCGCGGGGATTTCCGCGGTCAACCGCATTATCGAAGAACTGGTCGATGCGCAGCCGGAAGGTGTTTTCCCGTCTTACTCAGCGCTGATGAGCGCTTTGCAGACGCATCAGTCGCGCCGAAGCATGGTATTCCTGTTCACCGACCTGAACGATCCGCAGTTGGTGTCGAATCTGGCGGAAGTGCTGCCGCTGGCCAGGCGTCGCCATGTTTTGGCGATTATCAGCTTGCGCGATCCGGCGCTGGATCGGGTCGCCGGGGGGCCGGCGGACGAGCGACGGGAAGTCTATCAGGTATTGGCGGCGCGGCACCTTGCCACGGAGCGCGCCACCTACCGGCGCGAGCTGCAGAAGATCGGAGCCCAGGTGCTGGAGGCGGATGCCGACGCCCTGTCGCTGCAACTGCTCAACACCTATCTGTCGATAAAGGCGCGGCAGCTTTTGTAGGATCCGCGGCAGGCCCTTTCGCAGAGGGAGGGTAGAGGGCGTGGTTTCAATCATTCAGGACTCAGTGCGTTCGACTCAGAAAGTTGGTGGAAACAGACGGATCCATATCCGCGGCCGGCCGGCGTCTGGCAGGCATGAAGAACAGATACGCGAGCAGTAGGACAGATAGCGTGCAGGCGACCGCGATCTTAAAGGAATAGGAAATGGTTGGTTGATTGATCTGGCTGAAGCCGCCTTCAATCACCCCTGCGATGACAAGTAGAGTCGAGGCGCCAACCAGCAGATCCACCATCCGTGGACGCGCAATGCGGATCTGGCCCAGAGTCGTCCCTTCGCTGCGGCGCAGTTGCGCCCGCGCCAACAAAAGGCCGGCGGCGCAGGCGAGCACCACGCACGGCAACTCGATGACGCCGTGTGGACCGACCCAGGCTACGAAGAAAGTCATCTGGCCATCGAGCAAATACAGGGCGGCGAGACTCCCCAGCATGGCCCCGTTGTAAAACAGGACGATGATTGTCCCGATTCCGAAAGTCAAACCCAGGGCGAACCCCAAAACGCTGACTCGAATGTTGTTGTTGAATAGAAAAACGGTGAACGCGGCGTGGTCGTCGGCCGAAGCAATTGCTGAATGCCCGCGTCGCTCCATCTCCTCCAGCCGCGCGACGCGCTGGCGCGGCGATTCCACCAGGTGTTCCCTGGGCAGGAAGACTTCGGCCGCTCCCGTGTTGGCCAGGGTTGCGCCAAATCCGCACATCACCCCGGCCAGCAGGGTAAGGGCGCTGATGGCCAGCAATCTCTTTTCGATGCGTACTGCGGCCGGAAAGTAGTGCCGAAGGATCATCCACCACGACCGGAAGAACGATGCCCTCGCCGGAACGGAGAGCACGGCATAAGCCCGCGCGACCAGTTCTTCGAGGTACTCCACCACCGTGGGGTTGCCGGTGCGCGTCTGCACAAGATTCAAGTCGCTGCTGGTCAATCGGTACAGGCGAAACAGCTCGTCGGCCTCCATGGGACTCAGTATCCCCGGCCCGGCTTGCTGCACGCGGTCGATCAGTTCTCCCAGGCGTTTCCACCGGGTGCGGCGCTGGCGCAGAAAATCGTTGAAGTCCATTGCCGTAATTTTGACAGCGCGGCCGAGTCCCGGCAAGATGAACGGCCAGTTATCAGTTGACGGTTGCGATTTCCAACGGCCTGGCGGCGCGCCGAGCGCAACTGGCGACCAACCGCCGGCAACTTTCAGAGGAGCGACTTGGCCAGGTTTCGCATCACGACTCCGGAGCAGGTTGCCTTCCATTACACGATCGCCGGCCTGGCATCGCGTTGCGTGGCATGGCTACTGGACCAGTTCCTGATCTGGGGAGGCTACGTTCTCATCATGCTACTGCTTTCCGCCGTCGGCGGCGCCATCGGCATGGCAATGATGATTCTGGGGATGTTCGTGCTGGATTTCTCATATTTCGTCTTCTGCGAACTCCATTGGGCGGGACAGTCGCCGGGAAAAAAGCTCATGCGCATTCGGGTGATTTCAGCGCGGGGCAGCAGGCTTCGGTTCATTGACGTTCTGGTGCGGAACCTGATGCGGCCGGTGGACATGCTGCCCATCGCCATGGTGCTTGGCGGAATGGTCGCCATCATGGACAGTTGGCATCGTCGATTGGGCGATCTGGCGGCGGATACGATTGTGGTGCGCGACGCCCGTCGGGAAATCCCATTGGCGATGGCGGCCGAGAAAAACCGCGACAACTCATTTCAGATGAATGCGCCGCTTCGCAATCGCATCCTGACGCGCGTGACGCGCGACGAGAGAGATTTGATTATGGAGTTGGCGCTGCGGCGCGACCAGATCGATCCATCCGTTCGCGAGGGGCTTTTTCAAAGCGCTGCGGCGCATTTCCGCGCGCGATTTGCGCTGCCGCAGGACCTGGATTATCTTTCCGACGAACAGACCGTGCTGAATCTCGCGCTGGTCATTCAAGAGGCAAGGTTTACCGCATGATCCGGCGATATGGACGCCGGCATGATGATTGGGTAAACTCACCAAGTCCTCGGCCGCTGCCAGGGCTCTCGGATTGCCGGGATGGACTGCGGCGCTTGCGTATTCTTTTCACGGGTGCCTCATGTCAAGCGAAGAAGTCTCGGATGTCAAAATGGGTCAGTGCGCTGTCACCGGGTCCATAGTCCCGGAGGATGAACTGGTCACGATCCAGGGGCAACGCGTTTGCGCCGAGGGCAAGGCGATTCTGCTTGAACACCTGCGGGCGGGCGTGGCCCTTCCCGGCGAACTGGAGAGGCCGACCGTTTTGCGCCGTTTTGGGTGCATCTTCGTCGACGGAATTATCATGGGCGTTGCCGGCGCGATTATCGGGGGCGTGGCCGGCGGCGCAATGGGTGTGGGCGGCACCAGGGTCGGAGGCATCGCTTTTGTCGCGACGATATCACTGCTGACGAACACTTTCACGTTGCTTTATTTTGCCCTGATGCATGGAAGTCGCGGCCAGACCGTCGGAAAGATGGCCGGCAAACTCGTGGTGGTCAATCTCGATGGCAGTCCAATTGGCATGAGGACGGCATTCGCGCGCGCGTTGGCCTACTCTTTCCAGCACAGTGGGATCCGAAGCTTGGAATTCACGTGACTTGAAGTCGCGGC
>JADMIO010932591.1_pt1 | contig 67905 bp, 43 predicted proteins | sample 8958161 | NCBI WGS metagenome assembly JADMIO01 (sample SAMN16585339, study PRJNA669376) | soil metagenome | isolation source: Crop rotation soil | place: USA: Cullars Rotation, Alabama | collected 2011 | reverse complement strand
CGCGACAACTTGTCCACGTGGAATTCTAAGCTTAGGATCCCAATGTGCTGGAAAGCGGCCTCTCCCAGGCCGCGGTGAAGGCAGCGATGGCACCGCTCGATGATCCGCCGATGGCGCGGTCGCGGCCCAGGTGCGAAAGCATGATGGGACGACCGTCCGCCGTCTTCTTCGTTTCGACTTCGGGCAGAAGTTCATCCAGCAGGAAGCGCGCGTAAGCGTCGCCGAGGCCATCGTATTCGTAGCTGCGGTTAAAGCGGTCGAGCGCGTCGTTCGCATTGGCGCTCTTCACCACACCGGGCGCGACGAAAACGCCGATGGTCACGGGCATCTCTTTTTTGTAAATAAGATTGTCGAAGACTGTCGGCGCTTCAAAGCGTACTCCGTCCTGTTGCACATAGACACAGGCGGGTCTCTCCATCTTGTATTCGGCGGGCACGTACACCCAATAATCGCGTGTCGTGCCTGGAAAAATCTTCGACCTGTCGAAGGTGAACTTGAGCACCTGCCCTTTCGGCACGCCCTCTTGTGGCTTGGAGTCCGGGCCGGGCAGATAATTGTCGGTCGTCTGGGCCGCGATAGCCGAGAACAGCAGGAGTGAAAGCGCGAGCGAAAAGAGTAAGCGTGTCAGGTTCATAGCCTTTCATCGTGCCTGAAAAATTTCAAAAAGCTCATAAAATCGGTTGCCATGTCTCCACCATATTCCTCAGCTCAAGCATCTCTTCAGCGCTGACGTTGACGAGCGGCGGCCTGACCGGCCCGCCGGCCATGCCTAAAATGTCCATCGTGGCTTTCACCACCGAGACCTCGTAGCCTTTCCGCCGGCTGCGAAAAGAGTAGTGCGGGACAACATAGCTGGACATCAGATGCTCAAGGCGACTCGTGTCATTTCGTGATGCCGTCTCGTGAATTTCGAGCGAGAGTTTGGGGGCGAAATTCGCCATGCTCGACGTGTATGTGCGTATCCCTAAGCCATAATAACTCGGAGCCAAATCATCTCCAGCGCCGCCGATCCAGTGCAGGCGTTCACCCAGGTGATGCATGATGATCTGGTAACGACGCATGTCGCCCTGACCATCTTTCCAGGCGATGAGCGTCGGAATCTCTGCCAGCCGCTCGACTACCCCAGGACCGACGTTCATCCAGTCGCGGCTGTAGATGATCATCCCGAGACGGGTGGCGTTGCCGATGCTGTGATAGTAATGCCATATCCCTTCATTGTCTGCCTGCGGATAATAGGGCGGGAAAGCAAGTATGCCGTCAACGCCAAGTTCCGTCGTGCGCTCAGCCATCTCAACGGCCAGCTGTTGGTTAAAACCGACTGCTGTCAACACCGGTACGTGACCGCGCGCGACTTCCAGCGTCGTGCGCACGACCGCCAGATGCTCTTCAGGAGTCAGGGAATAGAACTCTCCCGTCCCGCCCGCTGCAATCACAGCGCAGAGCGGGTGTTCGAGTAGTCGTTCGAGGTTTCGTCGCAAGCCTGCGAGATTGAGCGTGAGGTCCTGATTAAAAGGGGTGACCGGAAACGAGATGACTCCGTGCAATCTTTTTCTTAACTCTTGGGGCTCCATGGTTAGTCCTCTCCGGTGTGATAGTTGATGCGGCGCGCGCGTCCTTCAAATCACTTTCCGTCAAATACTTATTACCAGTGATATAGTCCAGAGAAGCTACGCGGCGGATGGTCTGCAATCGAGTGAACCTGCACGCGGACGATTCGCCTATCAACCGAGGCATCATCCTTTCTGCAAAGCGACCTCCTGCGGCAACTGCTCGGAATCTTCCGAGAGCGCCTGCGGGCCGATCAGTACGACGTAAGCAAAGATGCCAATGATGAGCAGCGCTCCGGCAATAGTTAAAGCGAGAGAGAAAGATTGTGTGTGCGCGACGTAGCCGGTCAACGCGGGCGCAAGGATGCCGCCGAGGTTGCCGCCGAAATTCTGGATGCCCGACACCGTGCCGACCCTTGCTTTGGAGCAGACGGCCTGGGTGAGCGTCCATGTGTTAGGCGAACAGATGCCCAGACCGCACAAAGAGATGGTGAGCAGCCAGACGGCCATTATCTTATCTTCAACAATTCCGGCAGGAATAATCAGCAGGCCTATGACCAGGCCGACCACGATGAACGTCTTGCGAACACGTATCTCGGAAAATCCACGCCTGATCAGGAGATCGCTGGCCGCGCCCGAAAGCAGAATGATGACGGACATGGCCAGATAGGGAACTGAGCTATAGACGCCCATCTCCGCATTGGTGAACTTGCGCTCAAGCACAAGGTAGCCCGGCAGCCAGTTGATGAAGACGAACCACACATAATCATAAGCGAAGAAGCCCAGAAAGATGCCGAACACCGTGCGGTCTTTAAGGAGCGAGAGACTTGCGCTGAAAGACTCACTCTTCTTGTCTGCTGGAGTTAGTGTGGGTGTCAGTGGCTCATCTGGCTTCTTCTCCCACCTTCCGAGGAACCCGTACCAGGGGAGCAGCCAGATAAGGGGAACCAGGCCCGTCACAAAGAAAAAGAGCTTCCAACTGTAGCTAACGAGAAAATATGCTCCGAGTGCGGTAATCAGCGCCTGACCCACACGAACGCCTGTCAGGTAGCCGGCAGTCACCGTCCCACGCTCGCGATTCTGGAACCAGTTGGCGACTGCGCGTGCGCTCGCCGGAAATGCCACGGCCTGACCGACGCCGAGCAACATGCGCAGGATGACGAGCGCGAAGAGACTTCCGGCGAATCCGGTGCAAATGGATGCCAGCGACCAGATGATAAAGCCGTATGCATAAGCGCGCTTGACGCCGAACCGGTCGACGAGCCAACCCGCGGGCATCTGCATGAAAGAATAGAGCCAGAAGAAAGCCGAGAGCAGAACGCCCGTCACCGCCGTTGAGAGTTTTAGTTCTTTAATCATGAACGGCGTGGCCACGCTCAACGCGCCGCGATGCGCGTAGCAGATGACCATGCCGACGATCAAGAGAACCATCAGCCACCAACGCTCTTGAGAGTCTCTTAAGCTCTTCTCAGTTCTCAACGACGTGTGTGTCCTCTATTTGAGAGTCTCGAATTGTTTAGAACGGAATGGTTGACCCTGAGCCGGGACGATGTTGCGTTACCGGTAACGAATTCTACATGCTGCGGGCTCCGTGAGCAAACTTTATTTGCGGGGCGCTCACAGAGCCCGCAACTTGTTGACGACCTCCATCAGGCTCTCTACACGGTGCGCGTCGAGGGCATTGGCCCAATGTCCGCCCCGCTTGAAAGACGAGCCGATGATGAAGCCGTCGGCTGCCCCGTGGAAACTGACGATATTGTCGGCATCAATTCCCGACCCGAGGATGACTGGAAGACGGCAGTGAGACTTGACCTCCTCGACATCCGCGAGCTGTGGTGGGCGACCGGTCGTCGTGCCCGTGACGATGATGGCATCACTCAGCATAAATTCTGCGGTCTCGGCTGTCTCTCCCAGAGAGATGTCGCCGGTGATGGCGTGAGACGAGTGCTTCTTCTTAACATCAGTCCAGACGTGCACATGTTCCGCGCCAATCTGTTTTCGATAGCGGAGCAGTTTTGCCGCTGAAGACTCGATCCAGCCTTCGTCCGCGATGTGCGCGAAGACATAGCCCTCCGCGCGTATGAAATCTAATCCGGCGGCATGAGCCACAGCCATCGCCTCCAGATTTGCTCCGGCGAGGATTTGAATTCCGATGGGCAGGCTGCTTTCGCTCTTCACCGTATGGCCGAGCAATGTCATTGCCGCCACAATCTCCGGACCCGTCTCGCCGCGCAGGTATGGAACGTCGTGCATGTTCTCAATGATGATGCCGTCAACTCCGCTAGCGTGATAAAGTTTTGCTTCAGCCTTCGCTGCTTCGGCCAACTCCGCCACGCTTTTGGTGCTGGCGGGCGTGCCGGGCAGCGCGCCGACATGAATGACGCCGATAACGGGTTTGCGGTTAGGGAATGTGGAAGTGAACATAGTGGTTGACTTAAACTCGCAAGAGAGCAATATCCAAAGTTAGAGACTGCCACAGAGAAACTGCTTTAGAGAGAGTTGCCGAATACCTACAGGAGACGCTGATGAAACGAGCCTTGATTATACTCTTCTTTTCTTTGGCGCAGAGTGCCATCCTGGTTCATGCGCAATCAAGCGCCGCAAAGATAAACTATCCGTCGCCCGTCGAAGGCGATTATGTCATTCGTGATTTCAAATTCAAGAGCGGCGAAACGTTGCCGGAGTTAAAGCTGCATTACACGACCATCGGCACACCCATGCGCGATTCAAATGGAGTGGCGCGCAACGCCGTCCTCATCATGCACGGAACGGGCGGGGCCGGGAATCAATTTCTCACAGAACAGTTCGCAGGCGTTCTCTTCGGCGCCGGTCAATTGTTGGACGCGACCAGGTATTTCATCATCCTGCCGGACGGAATCGGTCACGGAAAATCGAGTAAGCCGAGCGACGGGCTTCATGCGCGCTTTCCGCACTACACCTACGACGACATGGTCGCGGCGCAGCATCAACTGCTCACGGATAAACTCGGCATCAATCACCTGCGCCTGGTGATGGGCACTTCGATGGGCGGAATGCAGAGCTGGGTGTGGGGCGAAACCTACCCGGATTTTATGGATGCGCTGATGCCGCTGGCGAGTCTGCCGGTCGAGATTGCGGGGCGCAACCGCATGATGCGGCGGATGATTATGGACGCGATCGAGAGCGATCCCACCTGGCAGAATGGAGATTACAGGACGGAGCCGCAGCAGGGTCTAATGTCAGCCATTAATATTCTTCTCTTGATGGGCAGCAGCCCCTTGCAGTGGCAAAAGCAAGCGCCAACGCGCGAGGCGGCCGACAGGTTTTATGCTGATAGATTGAAAGCACAACTGGCGCGCACGGACGCCAACGACATGCTTTATCAATTCAATGCTTCGCGCGACTACAACCCGTCGCCACGGCTGGAAACAATCAAGGCCCCGCTGGTTGCCATCAACTCTGCGGACGATCTCATCAACCCGCCCGAGCTCGGAATTATGGAAAGAGAGATTAAGCGGGTGAAGAATGGCCGCTACATTCTCATCCCCACGAGCGACGAGACGCGCGGCCACGGCACACATTCACTACCGAGAATCTGGCAGCAGTATTTGAAAGAGTTGCTTGATGAATCGGGACACTAAAAATCTGACATCATTTCTCAGAAAGTGAATCTAATCTGCATCTCGATTCGCCTGTTGGCCGCATTCGATTCTGCGAGATCGCCGAAGTTGTATGGCGGGGCCAGAAAGTTTGATTGACCAAAAAGCAGAGAGTTGAGATTGCCGATGGGGCGTCCCCGGTTGGTTCGATTGAAAATATTTCGCGCGACGATGGACAACGTCAGCTTGTAAGGACTATCCGGCGCACGGCCAAAAAAACTGCTGCGCATGGTGTCCGGCATCATAGAGCCTCCGCCGACTGAACCGCTCGCTTGATTTGCGTTCGGCTTCTTAGCCGTTTGCTTTCCCTGCTGTATCGTAGATGCAGACGCCCTTCTCTCTCCGCCGAATCCCCAGGTCTTGCTCGCGCGCACGCTGACTGTGAAAAAGCCCGGAGATGTGCCGTAGTTGCGCGGGACGAGCGTTTCGCCAGCGCGCGGGTTCGGGTTGAATGCGCCGAAGCGCGTGCGTCTGATGCCCGGTTCGTTCGGGTCTGAGGCGAATGATGGACGCTCCGCGAAAAGCGTGTCGCCGTTTGTGTCGCGTCCCGTGGTGATGTTGAAGGGGCGGCCCGAGGACGCGAGGATAAAAGGGTTCAAGCTGAGACCATAGCGCAAGCTGAAGACCCCGGTCAGGTTGAGGCGATGTCGGGCGTCCAGGGCAGAGCGCCCGTTTTCGCTTCCCGTGTCATAGGAATTGGCCGGAAAGGTGTCCGCGCCATCCGTGTCGCTCATCGCTTTGCTCAAGAGATAAGTGACGTTGATGGACATCTTGCTGTTCAAAGGATTCCTGAAACTGATGAGCAGTTGATTCTGACGAAAGCGCCCGCTCGATTCGTATTCAAAGATGTTGCCCAGAGCATTGCCGAATGGACGAACGCTCGTTTGGGGTTGATCGGGTTGAAATGTTCCGGCGAGCGGCGCGTTGATATTACGCGAGCGTAACAGGTGAAGCCCGCGCGTACTCAGAAGAGTTGCCGTCAAGACGAAATTTAACGGCAGCTGCCGTTCGAAGCTGATTGCGCCTTGCATCAGATATGGAAGCTGAAGGTCTGGCGCAACGCGCACAGTCGTTTGCGGGGAAGCTGAATTGGCCAACATCCCCGGCGAAGGGACAGCGGGGAAGAGATTCAAGACCTGTGGGTCGAAGGTGATGAACTGTTGCTCAGATTCGCCGCTGAGGTGATCCGCCTGAAATGCCAGATTCTCGCTCACGCGGTCGAAGAAGATGCCGAAGCCTCCGCGAATCACAGTCTTGGTCTTGCCTCCGCCATCAACTTTCGGCGCATAACCGAAAGCAAAGCGCGGCGCGAAATTCAAACGACCGTGAACGTTGCTCTGTGTGTCGTAGCGCAGGCCCAGGCTCAAATTCAAATTGGGGCGCACGTTCCATTCGTCTTGAATAAAGAGACCGAACTCCGCCTGAGTGACGCGCGCTTCCGGGTTGCCGCCCGCGATTGAGAACTGGCTTGCGCCGCCTCCGAGAGCGCGTATCTGCGCCGCCGTCAGTCCCTGCTCTTGAAACAGGAGCGTGCGGCGATAACGCTCTATACTCGCGATGCTGGTCTGCGCTGGCTGACCGCTGGCGTCAACCACGACCCTGTTATTCGCGTCGAGGATGGGCGCAGAACCTCCGGCGAAAATGTATGTGCCGCCGAAATTGCTAGGCAGAATGTCCCGGATGCGCAGGACGCGCAGACTCGCGCCCGCTTTCAAGGTGTGATGTCCACGGACGAAGGTCGTATAGTTTTGCAGGTCAAAGCGATTCAGCACATTCGACGCCAGTCCAATCCCTGAGCCTCCACCTAGAAAAGCATCAAGGACGTTAATGGTCGGCTCCGTGTCATCCCCATGCTGTCGGGTTTTTTGATTTGAATACTGAAAGCGCGTCTCGTTGATGGCCCGCGCATTAAGCACCGCCGTTTCCGTCAACTGGAGGGTCTGCTCCGTGAAAGATGTGTGATAGGCGCGCGTGAGAAGAGAGAAGTTGCCGACGCCCGCGTTCTGCTGTCTCTGTTGTAAAAAGGTGTAGCGCGCGACGAGAGTATTTTTCGAGTTTATCTGGTAATCGAAGCGCGGGCTGAACGATGTCCGGTGTTGCGGGACAACCACAGCCTGGCTCAACGGCGTCACGTTAAGTGCGGAATCGAGAATCGTCGCGCTAATGATGCTGTTATCGTTTATGTCGCGCCGCTCGAAGTCCAGAAAGAAAGATGCTCGCTGTTTGATGACGGGGCCACCTAGATTGCCGCCGTAGAGAAGAAATCTGTAAGGCTCGCGGGTGCTGGCGAAAGGATTGCGCGAGTTCAATATCTGGTTACTGAAGTTAATAGATGCCTGCCCGTGAAATTTGTCCGTGCCCGGCCTGGTAAAAATCTCTATGCGGCCAAAGCCGAGGCGATTATATTCAGCCGAGAACGGATTCATATTAATGCGAACCTCGCGGATGGAACTCTTGGGCGGGATGCGACCGTCTGCGAAATTATCAACGATGATCTGTCCACCGTCCGGCCCGGCGCTCGGGCCAGCCATCGCCTGTAGAGCCGAAGTCAGATCATCCGGATCATCCGGCAAAGCCTCCAACTCTGAAGCGCGTAACACTAAAGCGCCAGCGTTGCGCCCGACGGCTGCGCTCAAACCAGTCTCCTCACCGACTGTGACTTCCTGCTTTGCCAGAGCGACGCCCAGCCTGATGTCCAGAGCTTCATGGCTTCTGAGTTTGATCTCTATTTCTGCATTTTCAAATGGAGCAAAACCGCTGGCTTCGACGCGCACTGAGTATTTGCCGGGCGCGAGTCCGGAAAACAGGTAGCCGCCTTCACCGTCGGTCGTGCTCTGTCTGGAAGCACCGGAAGCGTCCGTCAACGTCACGTGAGCCCCGATGATTAAACCGCCCAACTCATCCGAGACGTGACCGCGCAACTCACCAGAAGCCTGTTGCGCGGAAGCTGTCAGTGTCAGGGTTAAGGCGGCGATGATCATGCCGCTGATTATTGTAGTCAGTTGCCTCGGGGCGCTTTTGTAGATTGTCGGATTGAATCTCATAAATTGTCAGTTGAGGATGGTCGCCCGTAATTTCAGGCTACTCGTGGGTTCAAGATCACGATGTGCTTCTCGTTTTGAAAAAAGATGGTGTGGAATAAACTCGTCGGCAGCAGTCCATCTTCGTTGCGGCTCTCGACAGAGGCCTGCGGCAGAATAAGGACGACTGGAAGAGTCTCGATGCGCTCGTCTCCGATGAGGAGGTCGCGCAGCCACCCTTGTTTGACCAGATTGCTCGTCGCGTCCGTCGAGACCAGAAAGCTGTCTCTGTGCTCTGCCTGGAGCCGCAATCTGCCGGACGCTGGCGGAAAGATCACCAGATGCGAAGCGCCGGAATCCAGAACCAGTCGCAGAGTCTCTTTGACGGGAGAGGTTGTTTTTGCTTGGACGATCAATTTCCCTTCGTCCTGCTCAACCAAAAGGCGCGAGCCGGCGAAACGCCTCTCCATCTCGCCGTTCTCTTCAAACTCCACAGAGCGCTTCCGGTAGTTAATCAGGTAGTTGAAATGTGAAAGAAAGTTTTGCCCGAGCACGCCGCAGATTTTGGAGTCGACTGAGCGGACTCCGCTGAGGTCATCGAAAATCACTTCGAGTTGCTTAATGGATTTAGTGCCAAGTGCTAGACTATTGAGCGTAGCTCGCGGAACAACTTCAGTTCCTGATAGTGTAATCAATGGAATATGGCCCGTCGGGCGCAGGTTGAGTCGGCGAGCAAACTCAGGCGTAATGAGCGTCGAGTTGGTTCCCGTGTCGAGCAGGAAATCAAATGGCCCTTCGTCGTTGATGCGGACGGGAATGACGATCAGGTAACTGCTCAAGACTCTGAAACTAACCGGAACACTGGCCTGAACTGCCCGGCCCGCGAAAGCGTAGAGCATAGAGTGGAGCAGCAGGCAGGTAATTAAGGTTCTCTTTCTTCTGCACGTTTTCATAGCGTTCTTCCTTTTGAAGACCAGTTACTGAAGGCGCGAACTATGGGCCAGGAGTGAGATTCGGGTCTTGATGAAAGCCTAATCTTTCGGCGGGGTTTTATGATGGAATTGTGATGGACGATAAAGCCCATATCTATCAATTCGATAACGTGCAGGTGGATGCTGAGAATTTTCGCGTCTGGAAGGACGCCGTGTCGGTTCAGATGGAGCCGAAAGCGTTCAGAGTGCTTCTCTTCCTGATAGAAAATCGCGGGCGCCTTATTGAAAAGCGCGAGCTGCTCGACGCTGTCTGGAAAGAGACGTTCGTCACCGAGAACGCGCTGACGCGCGAGATAGCGCAACTGCGCAAGGCGCTCGGGGAGAGCGCCAGAGAAGCGAAATATATTGAGACTGTCCCGACCAAAGGCTATCGCTTCATCGCCGAAGTCGAGGTTAAGAACGGGCAGCGAAAAGTTGAAGCGGTGACGGAGAAGAAGGATGCTCCTTTGGAAGAGGCCGCTAGTTTAGAGAAAGCCCCGGACGCGCTTCCATCAGCGACGGCTGCGGCAGTCAAAGTGGAAGAGGCAAAGCGGGTGCGAGACCTGCCGCGACCAAAGGCCCTTGTCCTGATGGGCGCACTCTTATTGCTGGCGGTTGCGGGAATCCTTCTCTGGAATTACCTCAAGCGACCGGCGGAAGCTAAAGTTGTGCGTCGAATTGTTCAACTCACAACCTGGCCCGGTCTTGACATCTATCCATCGCTCTCACCCGACGGCAGTTCAATCGCATACTGCTCGGACCACAACGGGAATTTTGAAATCTATGTCCGCCCGCTCGCCTCCGGCGGCAATGAGATTCAGGTTACTTCTGACGGCGGGCAGAACACAGAGCCTGCCTGGTCTCCTGATGGTCAATATCTCGCTTACCATTCCAGAAACAGCAGAGGCATCTGGATAGTCCCGGCGCTCGGCGGCGTCGCGCGCCGCCTGACGGAGTTCGGCTCAAAGCCCGCTTGGTCGCGTGACGGTTCCCTGATTGTTTTTCAATCGGAATCGCCGAGCGATCTTAATGGCAACGCTTACGGCGCTCTGCCTCCTTCAACCATCTGGACTATCCCATCGCGTGGCGGCGCGGCCAGACAGATTACACAGGTGGGAGCCCCCATGGGCGGACATAGCGCTCCGACGTGGTCGCCCGATGGGAAGCGCATAGTCTTCCTTGCTTACGACACCAGCCAGTCTGAAATATGGTCTGTTTCGGCTGAAGGGAGCGATCTGAAGAGGCTGACCACGCGGCAACTCTTCTTCGATCCCGTCTATGCTCCTGATGGCGAAGCGATCTACTGTGTCGGGATTTCGAGAAACGTCTATGGCCTGTGGCGAATAGAGATTTCGCCTGCGAGCGGAGAACGCATCGGCGACCCCCTGGAAGTTCAAGGGGCGGGGACGCAGCCCATCAGAAACTTGAGCATCTCCGCGGACGGAAAGAAGATCGCTTACAGCGCCCGTTCTCTGACGAGCGACATCTGGTCTGTTCCCGTCTCGCCCACGACGAATGAGGCGGCAGGCAATCCAATTCCTCTTTTGCAAGACAGGAGCTTGAGAAAGACTAACCCGGCTATTTCGCCTGATGGGAAAAAGATAGCTGTGGGCGTGTGGCGCGTCGGCGCGCCGGGAAGCGTATTTCTTATGGACGCGGACGGACGGAATCAATCGCAACTGACGACATCAAACTCCACTAAATCATTGCCCCACTGGTTATCGAACGAAGAGGTTACTTATATCTCATACAAGGAAGATGACGCGATCATGTCAGCAGTTAATCTTAAGACGGGAGTCGAGCGGCCACTGATGATGCTCACGCCCGACATGGATTTCACCTGCCTGTCGCCCGACGGAAAACAGATCGCCTACAATTCATCAAAGGGCGGACCTATCAACATCTGGAAAGTCGCGCTCGAAAACGGGCAGCCCAGGCAGTTGACCTTCGACCAGGAGTTGATGGGCTGGCCTCGCTGGTCGCCCGACGGAAAGTTCATCACCTTCGAGATGAAGCGCGGCGACGATACACATATTGCCATTATTCCGGGCGATGGCGGAGAAATTACGCAGTTGACGTTCGAGCACGGTCAGAGTTGGCCGCACAGTTGGTCGCCGGACGGAGAGCGAATCGCTTTCGCGGGATTTCGCAACGGAGTCTGGAACGTCTGGTGGGTTTCCGTCAAAGATAGAACCGAAAAGCAGTTGACCAGGTTCAATAAGCTGAACGCCTACGTGCGCTATCCGGAATGGTCGCCTTTGGGCAATCAGATCGTTTTCGAGTACGCGGAGATGACCGGCAACATCTGGATGATGGAATTAAAATAAGCGACTCAAATTGATCGCCCTGAAAGCTCGCCAGCAAAAGCTTCAGCGGATGATGGACCTGCTATCTCCGGAAAGAGATGAATTCTCTATAGGAAGTAGTAGTCTTCTCTGATACTATGCCGCTCTCCTCTGATTAAATCAGATACAGAAGGGCAGCGAAAAATGAAACAGGTCATCACTCTTGTCTTGGCGCTATCTTTTGGCTTCTATGCGGTTCAGGGTATCACTCGCAATGATGGCAACTCAACGAAGAAAGCAGTTGGCAGGCTGGCCTCCGCACCATGTAGCGCCGCGCAGCTCTCCGTGAAAGCAGGGGACGAAGATGCAGCGATGGGCGGACAACGCACTGTCACCTATACTTTCACCAACACTTCTACGTCGCCCTGCACGCTCAACGGCTATCCGGGCTTCGAGTTGCTGAACAAGGCCGGAAGACCCATCCCCGGCAAACACACGGTTAATAAGGCCAAAACGACTGTTGACTCGGACCCGATTCCTCCGAAGGAAGTCACGCTTGAGCCGGGCAAGACGGCCACGTTCCTGATCTATTACAACAATGGCGGAGCCGGGTACACGGGGAAGCCTTGCCCGACCTATCCGAAGGTCAGAGTGACAGCGCCCGGCACGAAAAAGGGTTTTGTTCTGAGTCAGGACATTCAGACCTGTATTAAGGTTGAGGTCTCGTCGGTGCGTCCTCCCGCGCCGGAATAGCCGCCGTGGCGAAGTTGGCTTATCCCGGCAGCATTGAAATCCTGAAGAATTGTCTGACTCGCTTCAGAATGGAAGAGAACCAAAAGGGAAACGGAAGATGTCAGAGGCAAGGGATATCGTAAGTGAGTTGAAAGTAATTCACGGCGGCGACGCCTGGCACGGCCCGTCTTTGCTCCGTTCATTGGCGGGCATTACTGCCGAACAGGCCGCCTCGCATCCGCTCCCGAACGCGCACAGCATCTGGGAGATCGTCTCGCACATCGCTGCCTGGGAAAATGTCGTCCGCCTGCGCCTTGAAGGTAATTCGGTGACGGAACCGGAAGAAGGAGATTTCCCGGCGACCCATGGGGTGAGTGAGCAGGCCTGGGCGCAGGCCCTAGAGCGATTGAACGACACGCACGACCGTTTACTTGACGCAATAGCCGGCCTCTCCGATTCGAGGCTCGATGAAGGAACTGCTGGCAAAGACTACTCCATTCGCTTCATGTTACGCGGCACCGTTCATCATCACGTCTATCACGCAGGGCAGGTGGCGCTGCTTCGCAAAGCATTCATCTGACTCTGTCGAGTTGCCGCGAGCCGAGAGTGAATAGAGACTCCTGTCAGTGTTCCAGATAAGGAGATGTTGTCCATGAAAAGCCAGAGGGGTACTCCGCGGGTCTCGTTAAAGAACTGCTTTTTAGCAGCTTGTGTGGCTACGATGCTGTGCCTTTCACACGCGGCATTTGCTCAGTCAGGCAGGCGCAGTAAGAGCGCCCCCTCGCCTCCGACACCTGTCGCCGAACCTCAAGCCGAACCAACGGCCAGTCCATCAAACGCCAAACCCGTCGCGCGCACTTCCATTATTGTCGGCAAGGACAGATTCGGCTCTACAAACTTTGTACTCTCCTCTTATGCGGATGTGGCCGTGAGGGCTTGCATTGACAGGATAAATGAGTCCAAAGGATTAGAGGCGACGGGCGGCGGCGACATGACACGCAAAGATGCTATTGACCGCGCAAAGAAGCAGACCAATGGTTACGTGTTGTGGATTGAGATAAGGGACGAGCAGGGCGCCGACGACAATATCTCAATCGGCTATTCGGTGTACATGCCGGAGACGGCTAAGATTCTGACTTCCGGGCGCGTCTATCTCGGCACGAGAGGGGCGGGGGCGGGTGGAGTCATTGTCGGCGTGCCTTCCGCATCGAGGCGTCTGCCCTTGGAATACCAGATGAGAGAGGCCGGGCACGAGGTGGCGGATCGCATCATGGATAAGCTCCATCCCGGCCTACCCGATTAAGAGGCAGAAATGCAGATAGCAACGCCGAAAAGCAGGGAAAATAAAAAGGTGGGCGCGCTTCGGATGACGCCCACCAAATCAGGAGGAATAGTTAATGAAGCCCCCACCCATGCTCGTCAACTGTCCCAGCGTTTTGGCTTCAATATGCAAGACGCCTCAACAGATTAAACGGTTACAAGTAACTTCACGCATAACTGAACAGAAAGCTAAAGGCGTGTGTGCCTTAACTTAGCCCCCAATTCTTATCTGGACTCACTCCGCTTAATCGAGACTCCGCCATTGGTCGTATAAAAGAGAAGGTTCGTGCCGCCCGACCCCAGATCAACCGACAAACGCTTGGTGTTACGCGCCACCGTGGCAATCGAAGGGCTGACCACGAAGCCTCCGTTGACGGTTCCCGTTTCCAGATGGGCAGAATAATTTTCTGGAACGGAGACAGACAGTCCGCCGTTGGTGGTCTTAACGTTGAGTCCTTCGCCTTCCCAATTGCCTCCGGTCAATTCAATCGACAGCCCGCCGTTGACGGTCTCGCCCGTGACGTTGCCGCCGAGACGCCTCAACGAGACGCCGCCGTTCAGGGCCTCGAAGCTGATCCGCCCGCGCACGTCAGCGATACTGATGCCGCCATTATGTGTGTGCAGTGCGAGGTCTGTCTGGCGCGGCACGAAAATTTCGTAGCTGACGCTCCAGTGGGCGTTGCCGTTCTGATCCGGGCCTTCGGCACGAATCTGTCCTCCGGCAGTTGTGACTCGAACTTGAGAGGCGAGGCTGTCGGCTTCGGCCTGCGTCGGCCCTTGCGACTGTAAGCGGTAGCGTACCAGAATCTCGCCACGCTCCCAGCCTTTGACGGAGACGCCGCCGTTCTGCATTCCGTCCACGTCAATCGCGCCCGTCGCCGCGAGCGTCTGTTCTTTGATCTCGCAGTGGCGCGCACGCGAGTCGCTGTAATAATTGTCCTCATTGTCGCAACTGAGGGAGGAACGTTGACCGCCCGCCTGGGCGAAGGCCGCAGAAACGGCAAAGCAGAGTGCGACGCAGGCAAGTGCCGTGTGTGCGAATAGTTTTCTTATCATCTCATCTTCTCCTCGGAAAACAGAAGTGCTTGTCCCAACCAAGTCTCGGAAATTGTTTACTGCTCTACAGGGCAAACACCGCACACACCGGTTTTGTGGCAGAAATTAAAAGGCAGCATAAAAAGTATGCCAGTACAACGGCTTACAGCTCATGCGAGATAGATCGGGGCAGGGAATGAGACACACGCGCCGGTTATCTTCTCGCGCCGGTCGCTCGCCGCCGAGCCGATGTTAGTAATAAAATATCGAAATTGAAGTTCAAAGCACCGGAGTATCGTATGGCTCGACCCACAGGGATGTTCGCCCTGGCAATCATACTTAACTATTACAAAGCTAAGCGATGAACAATCTCGATCTCCCACCTGGGGAAACACCTCAAGAAGTCGCTGATCAGGCGGCCAGGACTTACTTCGGCGTTACAGATGAGGTCTCGCGTCGGGACGCTATTCGCCAACTGCTCCTCGGGGCAGCCGGGGCGGCTGTGCTCATCCCGCTACTCTTCTATCTACGCTTCAGAGATGTTGGCCCGCTCGGCTGGGGTACTACAGTCTTTTTCGTCGTTTACTGCCTGCTCGCGGCCATTGGACTATATTTCAGACCTCGTACGGAATACCATTCCCCGGTTCATCTGCGCGGGGGCTGGGCCGACCGCCTGGGTGGCTTCTGGCTGGTCAGTTGTGTCTTCGGACCATTTCTCGGCTGGATCGTCACTTCGGGCGCTTTCCCTCTCACGCTAAATTCCTGGCGCTGGCTGTATGGTCTGCGTCTATTCCTGGCGGCCGGATTACCTCTCGTCACTGCTTTGCCGCTCACGCGTTATGTTCGTGGGAAATCCGCCTGGGTGGCGTTGCCTTTGCTGGTGGGCATCACGCTGCTCCCGGTATCGAGTGCGATGAATGTCAGCTTGGATTTGTGGGAAGGTCCCGTCGCGCGTCAAGTTCAACCAACCGGCCACTCTCAGTTTTACCTGAAGCACACGGAGCGGAGTCTGGGGGGGTGATTATCGATCTCCACCTTCAAGGCGCAGCTAACTCATGAGACCGGAGCGAATCAATCGTTAACCTGAAATAGTATTATTTGCCTTTGACCCCGATGTTGCCGCTAGAGGTGTTTGCCCCGGTAAGATTATCACCGTTTACGTCACCGGTTGCGACAGGCGGCTTGCTTACGATATGGAAGTCCCCTTCGGTGTTTGCCATGATAACGCCGCCCTTGACGTCTTTGGCCTCTTCAGCGGTCAGTTCCTGCTCGGCTGGCGGCAAATCCCCAATGTTAATTCGGCTCTCTTTGTTCTCTTCTGACATGGCTATGCTCCTAACTTTGGCGAGGGTTTACTGACTCAGCCATCCATATTCTGCACTTATTCGCGCACCTTCTGTGCAGTCTTCATCTTCCGCGCGATCACATCAGCACTATCAACCACCCCATCGGCGTTGTAATCACCTCCGCGGACATTCTTCATATCCTTCGCCACCAGTTTCTTCTCTGTTTTCGGCAGCTCTTTGACCTTGACCGGTTTCTTCCTACTCTGGGTGTTCTTTGCCATCACAACATTCTCCTTCAGGCGAGGGTAAATCTCGCGTCTACTATCTTGAGACAGGTTGTGTCAATTGATTTTGCAATAGGCAACAGAAGCCCGCAAAGGTAATGTCCTGATTAAAGGTTTACTCTGTGCTGCCTCAGAGTTCTCTTCGGACTGCGGTGGTTAATCATGCGTTAATTCACCACCGCAGTCCGAAGAGAACTCTGAGGGGGCACAGAGCGTCTCTATCACATTGGGTCACTACTGACTTGCCCACAGGGAATACTAACTATAAAGATCAGAGAATGTGGTGGCTCATGCATGTCAGAACACGAGCGTCTGAATAGAATGGGGCAGGCTACTGACTTCCGCCGCCTGCCCGTCCAGCCACAGATAATAGGAGATCTTCTGGTCGCTTTTGTTCATCACCACCACTGATACTTTTCCATCAGGATTGATAAAGGCAGCCGAAAGCAGCTGGCTTCTGCTCGGTGAACTAGCGATTCGCTTCGCGCCCGGGCGGACGAACTTTGAAAAGTGCCCGATGTAGTAATAGGAGTTGGTGTAGATGAGCTGACCCGTTTTCGTATCGGCGTGAACGGGGGCAAAGCAGAAGTTTTTGACGTGATTGGGCCCGCCCTGTTCATCCAGCAAGATGTTCCAATCCGTCCAACCGACAGTGCCACAGTTGAAGTCATTGATCATGGAACGCCCGTACTGTTCACCCAATCTCCAGTCGTTAAGCTTTTGAGGGTTGAAGGAATCCGAGCAGCCTTCGGTGAAGATCAGGTTTTTATCAGGGAAAGATTCATGCACGAGCTTCACGTTATCGAACATCGGCTCGCCGCCGCTCCACGGCTCATACCAGTGAAACCCGATGCCCCAGACGTAGCGCGCCGCTTGCGGATCACTGAGAATGGTCCTGGCTCTCTGGTAAACTAAATCACGATTGTGATCCCAGGCGATTATCTTCTTATCACCCAGCCCTTCCTTTTTCATCGTCGGGCCGAGATGATTTTTCAAAAAGTCTCTCTCTTCTTCGGCTGAGTAAATACATGACTCCCAGGTTTGCGTCGCCATCGGCTCGTTTTGAATCGTCATGCCCCAGACGGGAATGCCTTCTTTCTGATAAGCCTTGATGAACTTCGTGAAATAGTTGGCCCACGCTTGGTAAAACTCCGGCTTCAATTTTCCACCGTGAAGCATGTTGTTGTTGTCCTTCATGAAGGCCGGTGGACTCCAGGGGCTGGCGAACAGGGTGAGTTTCCCATGGGCCGCGGCCAGCGCCTGTTTGATAAAGGGGATCCGATATTTCAAATCGTGGCTAATATTGAAGGACTGCAACTCCTTGTCGCCTTCGTTGACATAGGTGTAGCTGTCGCTTGAGAAATCGCAACTGTGAATATTGGTTCTGGCCAGCGTGTAGCCGATGCCGTCGCTCGTATCAAAATAGGCGTTTAGGATCTCCTGCTGTTTAGCTTTGGGCAATTTTGCGAACGTCTCAGCCGAGGCATCGGTGAGCGCGCCGCCGATGCCTAAAATGGTTTGAAATGTCTTGGCGGGATCGACAAAGACGCAGATCTGAGTCTCCAGCGGCTGGCCCAGATGTTTGAAACGAAGAGTGTCCGTGGCGGAAAGACGAAAATTACTGTTGGCGGCGGTGGTATAGACCGCGACCTCTTTTCCCTCGCTTGCCAGCGGCTCTGCGATTTCAGAGGGTTGAGGAGAGGCTGGGGCTCCCGCCGCTAGTTGGCTTTTGGCCAACATCAGACCGGATGATGCAGTTGCCAGGAAATCACGACGATCTATTTTCATAATTGATGACTTTAACACATGGCGAGTTTCAATCTGAATAGTGTTTGAAGAGGGCGATGTGAGAGAACCGCTCAAGACTAACAGTAACTATTTGGGTAGTGTCCTAAATTCAGAATCCTCTGTGTCATCTCCGTGTACTCTGTGACTGCGGTGGTTAATTACTGACTCTTCACCACTGAGACACAGAGGACACAGAGGATTCTCAGAGAGGATTTCTCAAATTAGGACACTACTACTGCTGTTGACCGCCACGTGCAACCGGACTGCTTCCTGTGTAATGATAGGCCGTTTGGTCGGCAGCTCGGAAAATAAACCATTCTGCTCATCTGCCCCCTATTCTCAACCGTTTCGATCTTATTTTTTTTAGAGGAGCCTTTCATGAAACGATCAGCAAACTCGCTACTCGCTTCCCTATTCATAGTCATGCTCTGTGAGTTGTGCGTCTTTGCTCAGACGCCACATGGGTTGGACGTGAGCGCCATTGATAAGAGTGCCAATCCGTGTCAGGACTTTTACCAGTACGCCAACGGCAGTTGGCTCGCTAAGAACAGCATCCCGGCAGCCTATCCGGCGTGGGGCGTCGGCAACGTGCTCAACGAGCAGAATCAAGAGGTCGTGCATCAGATTGTCGAGGCCGCCGCGCACAACACCAGCGCGCCCAAGGGCAGCAACGAGCAGAAGGTCGGTGACTTCTACGCTTCCTGCATGGCCGAAGACAAGATCGAGGCCGATGGACTGAAGCCGCTCCAACCTGAATTTGCCCTCATCGAAAAGATTAAAGACCAACGCGACTTGCAGGCAGAGTTCGCGCACCTGACTGTCACGGGTCTGAATGCCCCGTTCGGCTCCGGCGCAACACAGGATTTCAAGAATGCCGCCGAGGTCATCTTCGGCATCCAGCAGGGCGGACTCGGTTTGCCTGACCGCGACTACTATTTCCGCACGGACGACAAATCGAAGATGCTCCGCGACGAGTATCTCAAGCATGTCGCCAAGATGTTTGAACTGATGGGCGACGATCCGGACCATTCGGCTAAGGAAGCGCAGACAGTGATGGCGCTTGAGACGAAACTGGCCGACGCTTCGATGACACGCGTCGAGCGGCGCACGCCGAGCAACATTTATCACCGCATGACCGTGGCAGAGTTACAACAACTCGCGCCGCACATTGATTGGCCAGCTTTCTTCAACAGCATCGGCTTCACGCAGAAGGCCGATATCAACGTCGCGCAACCCAACTTCTTCAAAGCGCTCGACGCGCAGTTAACCACCACGCCGCTCGACGACTGGAAAACCTATCTGCGCTGGCATCGCATCAATGGCGCTGCGGCCGGACTCTCCAAGAAATTCGTTGACGAGGATTTCAACTTCAAGGGTCGCATTCTGCAAGGCACGCCGGAGCAACTGCCGCGCTGGAAGCGGTGTGTGGCGACTACGGATCGCGCATTGGGTGAGGCGCTCGGAGAGGTCTATGTTAAGAAAGCCTTTCCGCCTGCCGCCAAAGCGCGTGCGTTACAGATGGTCAGGAATCTTGAAGCCGCGCTCAAGACGGACATCGGCACACTCTCCTGGATGTCAGACCCGACGCGCCAGCAGGCCATTGCGAAACTAGAAGCCTTCATCAACAAGATCGGCTACCCGGACAAGTGGCGCGACTATTCGGCGCTCGCCATCACACGTGATTCCCTCATCAGTAATCGAATGAAGGCCAGCGCCTTCGAGCACCGCCGCGATCTGGCGAAGATCGGCAAGCCCGTTGATAAAACGGAATGGGGCATGACGCCGCCGACGGTTAATGCTTACTACAACCCGCAGTTCAACGAGATCGTCTTTCCGGCTGGTATTCTGCAATCGCCTTTCTTCGATCCAGCCGCCGACGATGCCGTGAACTACGGCGCCATCGGCTCCGTCATCGGCCACGAGATGACTCATGGCTTCGACGATCAGGGCGCGCAGTTCGACGCCGCCGGTAATTTGAAAAACTGGTTCACCGAGGCCGATCTGGCGAACTTCCATACGCGCACCGAATGCGTCGTCAACCAGTTCAGTGGATTTCAGGTTGAGCCTGGATTGAACGAGAACGGCAAACTGGTCGTCGGCGAGTCGGTCGCGGACCTCGGCGGTCTCGTCATTGCCTACGCTGCCTGGCAGCAGTCTTTTGCGGGCAAGCCGCATCCGGCCGCGATTGATGGTTTCACGCCTGAGCAGAGATTCTTTCTCGCCTACGCGCACGGGTGGGCGACGAACATCCGGCCCGAACTGGCACGCCTGTTGACCAATACTGATCCGCACCCGTTGCCTAAATTCCGCGTCAACGGCCCGCTCTCGAATATGCCGCAGTTTGCCGCCGCCTTCCAGTGCAAGGAAGGAGACGCGATGGTGCGGCCCGAGAAGGATCGTTGTGTGATCTGGTAAATCAGGGTTCCTGTCGGAGCGTACTGCTCTGAAGGCGCAGTTGATCGCGCAGAGAATCAAGGCGCGAGTTAATCTGATTATCATTAACAGCTCACACACTTCCGGCGGACGCGCAAGATAATTGCGCGTCCGCCGGAAGTGTGTCACGAGAAAAAGAGGTCCAAACTCGGATTCAATTAACTGAGTTCTACATGGTTGTCCTTAGAAGCGCGCCGACCAACCAGTTGGCACCCAAGAATGAGGAGGCTCATGCTAAACCCTGTGGCTGCCCATTGCCACCAGTTCAAGACGGCCAAAGCCAGAGCCTCGCGTCCCACCCGGAAATCCAAATCTTCAAACCTTTCATGTGTACACCGAGCGTCTTCAATATCAGTGAAGCCCGCGGCTCTGAACAGTTGGATGGCCCTTTTTTCGTGGTAGAAGCTTGTCACGAGCGCGATTGATTTGAATCCCTCCCGGTCGCAAATCCCCTTGATGAGCGTGGCCTGTTCGGACGTAGAAGTGCTGGCGAGTTCCATGATGATATCTTTCTCCGCAACGCCGGCTTTCATCAGGAATTGTTTCTCCACCTCGGCTTCGGCGGGCGGATATCTGCCAACGCCGCCGGAGCAGATGATTTTGTCCGCCACACCGGCGTGATAAAGCTCTACGGCGCGCAGGAGTCTATCTCTGAGCACCAGAGAGGGCTGTCCTCCGGGCCAGACTGCCGCCCCAAGAATCACAATACAATCGGTGGACGGCACGGTCGAGAGATAGTTCTGGAGCCTGATGCTGACAAATTGATAAGTGAGGTAAAGGATCAGCGCCGCACCCGTAGAAACGATGAATGTTTTGACTGTAGCTCGGATCGTCATAGCAATCTTACCTGACAGGTTGGAGGCCAAAGAATCGCTCAATTATTGAACGGCAGACAGAGGCTTAGTACGTGGGGAGCTACGGTTTGAGCTTGTGGCCAGACACAGTTTCCAGAGCTTTCGATGAAGACCACGTTGAATTAATCAGCTTCCTGGCGCAAATCTTTGAAACCTTCGCCATCCCGGCCTCACTTACTTTATTCGACCTGAATAATTCATCCGGAGAAAAAGGATGCGTCTTCTCATAACACCTGCGTTGCTACTTCTTTCGCTTGCCACTCCAATCGCCACTGCCCAGGAGCCGCCGAAGCCAACCCCACAGTGCAATGAAGTAAGCGTGCGTGATGACTCGCACCCCGTGTGGAAGGCCATTGACGCCCAGTACGCCAAGCTGGCCGAGGCCATGAGAAAGAAGGACATAGATTCGCTCTTTGCGCTCTACGCGCCGGATTTCCACGCGGTGACGCCTACCGGGGAGGTCTGGACCCGCGAGCGGTCCCTGGCGTACCAGAGGAACGGGCTCGCGCAGGTCAAGGAAATCTCACACATCAGCAACACGATCCTACGACTAACGGTTTGCGACGACGAGGCAACGGCCACTGTTCTTCAGGTTTGGTATAGGACGCAAATGATGGCGGGCAAACTCCGCCGGGTCGAGACCCATGCCGTCCAGGACGAGAAGTGGATCAAGACGGCCAACGGGTGGAAGCGGGGGGACATCTTTGAAGTCAGGAACGGGCCCGCTTTCGTTGATGGTAAACGCGTTGATACAAATAAACCCTACGACCCGGAAGCGCCCCCCTATGACCCTTACGACCCACACCCCAAACGGCCCATCGCGGAAGCGCTTCTCCCGATCATTATGGAAAAGGGTATCGAATCGGCTCTCCAAAGCTACCGCACTTTAAAGCAGGCAGACGATTACTACACGAGTGAAAGCCAGTTGAACGCTCTGGGCTACCGGCTGCTCGGCGTCAAGAAAGTCAGAGAAGCAATCGGAATCTTCAAGCTCAATGCCGAAACCTATCCGCAGTCCGCTAATGTCTATGACAGCCTGGGCGAGGCTTACATGGCAAACGGTGATAAGGAACTGGCCATCCGGAATTACCAACGAGCTGTTGAGTTGAACCCGCAAAACACAAATGCGCTTGAAACGTTAAAGAAACTTCGGGCGCAATGAAGCTGCCTGATCTGCCCGGCAACTAATTCGCTTCCTCATCGTGGCAACCATTTATCCCGGCCCATTGACCTCGGCCTGCACCTTCTGCAGCAGAAAATAACTGGTCAGCATTAAAGCCTTTAGCTATGCTGTCATCCGCATCACCTAAAGTCTTTGAGAGATGGTATGCTCTCGAACATCGCATGAGGCGCCCGGCGCGCGTTCAGGGACAGACTTTTCTTAGTTACGGATAGGAATCAAATATGGTGAGTAAGGCCAACAGGCGAATCTGGTGTCTGATCTATTTTTTTTGCTTGGTGGGCGGAGTTGAAATCGCCGGCCCAGCGCTCGCACACGCGCGTTTTGCCGTGGGTGGCGATAGACTACCTGCCTGGGTGAAAGAAGTGGGGGCGAAACAGAAGCCGGAGCGCAAGCGTAGTTTTTCGGCGAACTCGTTCGGCGCGGTGGGTGATGGAGTCACGAATTCGACTACGGCTATTCAAAAAGCGATTGACGCGTGCGCGAAGGCCGGGGGTGGCGAAGTAGTTTTTAAGTCCGGCAACTATGTAACCGGCGCGCTCTTTCTCAAGAGCAACGTCAACCTGCGTGTTGACACCGGGGTCACCTTACTTGGCAGCCAGGAAGATTCTGACTACCCTTCTATTTGGACACGCGTCGCCGGCATTGAGATGAAATGGCCCGCCGCTCTCATCAACGTCAATGACCAGAAGAATGTCAAAATCTACGGCGGCGGGACCATTGATGGGCAGGGCAAAAAGTGGTGGGACCGGTATTGGTCATTGCGGCGCGAGTACGAGCCGCGGGGCCTGCGTTGGGCCTCGGATTACGATGCCGAGCGCGTGCGCCTGATGGTCATCTGGAAATCAAAGGAAGTGACGGTTGAGAATCTCAGCCTGAAGCGCGCGGGTTTCTGGACGGTGCAGGTCGTCTATTCGGATCACGTGACGGTGGACGGCGTGAAGATCAGCGACAACGCTGGACCGAGCACCGACGGCGTTGACATAGATTCCTCTGCTTACGTCCTCGTCGAGAACTGCGACATAGACAACAACGACGACGACATCTGCCTCAAAGCCGGGCGCGACTCTGACGGGTTGCGCGTCAATCGCCCGACCGAATACGTCGTCGTCCGCAACAATCTCATCCGGCGCGGCGGCGGCGTCCTCTCCTTTGGCAGCGAAACCTCCGGCGGCATTCGCCATGTGGTCGCCTATCACAATCGCGGCATCGGCACCAAAGAAGGGATACGGTTTAAGTCAGCCAAGACACGCGGCGGCTTTGTGGAAGACGTGCTCGTCCGCGACCTCAAGATGGAGAACGTCCCGCTCCCATTCACGTTTACCCTGAACTGGAACCCGAGCTATAGCTACGCGACGATTCCGAAAGACGTAAAAATTATTCCGCCCCACTGGATTGTAATGAATACTCCGGTCACACCGCCTGAACGCGGCCTCTGCGAATTTCGCGACATCACGATAGAGGACGTGGAGGTCGTGGGCGCGGCCCAGATTTTCTCGGCGAGCGGCCTGCCCGACAAGCCCATCGTCAATGTCAGATGGAGCAACATCACGGCGCAGGGGATTACGGCAGGCTCCATCGAATACGCGCGCCAGTGGGAGATGAAAAACGTCAAGCTGAGAACCACCAGCGGCGAGAACGTCAAAGTAACCAACAGCCTGAACGTCGAGATGCCGAAACTGGAAAAGTAAAGAATGCATTGATTAAGTGAAAGGTCAAGAAAGGTTAATTGCTTTACCATTCTTCGCTAATCACTGAGGCTGTTTCAAGTCCGCTTTACCAACTCCTTTGGCCTTCGCCGAAAAGTAGTGGGCCAACGGGTTCTTCTTGAGAGCCTTGAGCCCGGCTACGACAGCCGCCGCATTTAACTCTGCTCCGGCCCAACTGGTGTGCGTATGCTCGTCTCCAAATAAGGGGTTCACTTTTTCCTGCCCCAACTCGTCGTACTTGCGCGCGATGATCTCATTGAGCGGAATAAACCCCACATGCTCGGACTGGGCGACTGCCGCAGCCCACACAGCGTAATCATCTGAGCGCACGATGTGGCCGTCCTTCCAAATCTTGCGTGGGACGAGCGAGCAGACAATGGGTGTTGCCCCTCGGGCTTTCGCGTCCGCGATGAATTTGCGCAGATACCAGCCGTAACTATGGACGACTTCGTGCTTCTTGGTCAGCAGGTTATCTATCTCTTCCGTCTCTTCACCCGTGCCGCGAATCGTGCCGCGTGCGCGAGAGGTATCGTTGAGCGCCCCGGCGTCGTTATGGCCGAACTGCATGATGACGAAGTCGCCGCGTTTGAGCATTGAGAGAACTTTGTCCCAGTTTTCGCTCGTCAAATAGGTGCGGCTGCTCAGGCCCCCGACGGCCCGATTGACGACATTGATTTTCGTCGTGTCGAAGTAAGCGACTAAGGGTTCACCCCACCCCCATTGACCGCCAGCGCCGTCGCCCTGACCGTTGCGGACTGTGGAGTCTCCAATCAGGAAGAGCGTCGGCAGTTTCGGGTCAGCAGGCACGGGCAACGGCTTTCGCGGTCTTTGACCAGTGTCTTGTTGAGCGATGGCCTCAACTCCTTCACCTTTCTCCGAAAGATATTTGGCGAAGAGATTATTCTTGAGGCCTTTCAATCCGGCGACGACTGAGGCCGCGTTGAGTTCAGCGCCGACGGGACTGGTGTGAGTGTGGTCCGTGGCGAACAGGTCCTTCACTTTTTCTGGCCCCATCTCTTCATACTTGTTGACGACAATCAATGCCAGGTCAACGAAAGGAACGTTCTGGGATTTCGCTATCTCAGGAATCCACTCTCCAAACTGGCCGATATTGCGCTCCACATGGCCGTCCTTCCAGATGTTACGAGGGGTCAACGAAAGCAGAATGGGCGTTGCACTCTTGGCTTTCGTCTCATCGATCATTTTTCTCATATACCAGCCGTAGGTATGCACGATCTCTTTCCTGGCGTCAGGCATGGTGAACTCCTGAGCCTCTTCGCCGAGACCGGGCAGAGACCCCCGCGCACGATCTTTGTCAACGGGGCCGCCGTCATTATGGCCGAACTGGATGAGCACGAAATCGCCGGGCTTCACATCGGCCAGCACCTTGTCCCAGAGTCCTTCCGTGATGAAGGTGCGGCTGCTGCGCCCGGCGCGCGCCCGGTTGGCGACATTGATCTTCGTCAGATCGAAATAGCTGCTGAAGGGGTCGCCCCAACCACGCGCGCCGTTGGCGTTATTATTGGCTGTGGAATCGCCGACGACAAAAACGGTCGGGAGTTTTGGATTGAGCGCAGGCGCTTGAGGAGCGTTCGCAGAGTTCGACTGCGCGACAACCAGTTGATTCAAAGAGAGCAGCAGTATCAGAGCTTTCGTGATAACGTGACCGAACAGCGTCTGCACATTCCATTTTGATTGAGTCTTGATGAACATAAAGATTTCCTCGCCCGGCACAGGGCTGGCGCTTTTCAAACTCTCCTTAACGTCGCCCGGATGCATTGGCACTGGCAACGCTTCTGATAAAAATCTCCGTGCCCGATAAGCCGTCGGCCTGCGCCTTGAGCTTGATCTCTCCCGGCTGACCTCTGCGCGTGCGAACGATGACGAGCAGAAGGCCGTTGAATGCCTCGCGCTCTTTCGATTGGAAAGACTCAAGGCTGGTCGGGTCGCCGTTGTCCACCGCCACGATCTCTCCCGGTCCTGAAACTTCGAAGCGCACTCGATTTTTTGAGCGCGGGACGAGCCAGCCTTCTCTGTCAGTGATGGAGACGGTGACGAACGACAGGTCCTGTCCGTCGGCCTTAATCGCTGCGCGATCCGGTTTGAGCAGCACCCGTGATGCCGGGCCCGTGGTCTTCACAACATCTTCCGCCCAGCGCTTGCCATTTTTATAAGCTACGACCTTCAGTTCGCCCGGCTCGTACACCACATCGTCCCACCGCAGGCGATATTGAAACTTCTCCAGCTTCCGGCGACCGAGCGAGCGCCCGTTCAGGAAAAGCTCCGCCTCATCGCCGGAGGTGTAAACATGCACCGGCGTGACCTGTCCCTGGCGCTCGGGCCAGTTCCAGTGCGGCAGGATGTGAGCCATTGGAAAATTGGAGCGCCACCGGGCTTGATAGATATAGAAGCGATCCTTTTTGAAACCGTCCAGATCAATGATGCCGAAGTAGGAGCTGCGCGAGGGCACTTTAATCTTGCCCGACGCCTTCAACTCTTCTGCCATGCGGGCCTGTATCGCCGCGTCTGTAAAGTTCAGCATGCTGGTCGAGTCCCCGCCGTAGGGCGTCGGCTCGCCCAGATAATCGAAACCCGTCCAGACGAACTCGCCCGCGGTGAAAGGAAACTCGTCCTGCCCTCTGAACTCCGCGTCGGGCGGCGTGGCCCAGGGCGGGGCATAAAGGTCGTAGGAGCTGACTTGAAAATCAAAGAAGCCCTTGCTCTTGTCATCCGAGACGGGGAAGAAATATTCGCCGCGCGTGCTGACGGTCGAGGCGGTCTCCGAGGCGAAGAGTGGAATCAATGGGTTGCTCTGGCGAAACTTTCCATACTCTTCGGGCTTGTAATTGAATCCGAAGACATCCATCAGCTTTTGAAAACCGTTATAACCCGCCTCCGTATAATTGCAGGCGGCGGTTGCAGGCCGCGTCGGGTCTTCCTCGTGAGCAATGCTAACTAGCTCACGCGCAATTTTCTGTCCTTCGGGCGTGCGCTGCTCGCTGATTTCGTTGCCGGTGCTCCAGAGGATGACTGAAGGGTGATTGCGGTCGCGTCGAAGCTGGGCACGCCAGTCCTTCTCGTGCCAGTCGTCGAACAACAAATGATAGTCGTTCTTCTTCTTGGCGCGCTTCCAGCAATCGAACGCTTCGTCCATCACGACCAGTCCCATGCGGTCACATAATTCAAGAAGTTCTGGCGCGGGCGGATTATGGCTCGTGCGGATGGCGTTGACGCCCATCTCTTTGAGAATCTCCAACTGACGCTCCAGAGCGCGCACGCTGATGGCCGAGCCCAGTGGGCCAAGGTCATGATGGTCGCAGACGCCATTGAGGCGAACGTGTTCACCGTTAAGGAAGAAACCCAGGTTAGTATCAAACTTGATGGTGCGAATGCCGAAGCGGGTTTCATACCGGTCAACTGGTTTTCCATCTTGTTCGATGGTGGTGATGGCTGTGTAGAGATTCGGTCTTTGCAGATTCCACAGCTTCGGTCGCGTGAGGCGAATACTCGTCTCGCTCGCTTCACTCGCATGAGCGGCGACTTGAATATTTTGTGGTGGTGATGATGCGACCACTGCTCCGATTTTTTGCCCATCGGGACCAAGTTCGTAAAGTTGCGTACTGACCTTCAGGCTCGCGGGCGAAGCAGTGTCGTTCTCAAGCGTGGCTTTGAGGTTTACGGTTGCGGCAGATGCGTTGACTTCCGGCGTGGTCAGATAGGTTCCCCAGTGCCCGATGTGGACGGGCGCGGTTTTCACCAACCAGACGTTGCGGTAGATGCCGCCGCCCGGATACCAGCGCGAAGAGTCGGGAGGATTGTCAAGGCGAATAGCCAGCACATTCTCAGCACCGAATTGGATATAGGGCGTGAGGTCTAATTCAAAAGAAGCGTAGCCGTAGGGCCAGCCACCGACGAACTTGCCGTTGAGCCAGACGGATGAATAGGACATGGCTCCATCAATCTCCAAGCATAGCCTTCGGCCCTTATCGGCAGCCGGAATCTGAAAATGCTTTCGATACCAACCGACGCCCCACCAAGGGAGCTTGCCGGTCTCGCCCGGATACTCCTGGTTGAAAGGGCCTTCGATGCCCCAATCGTGCGGCAGGTTCAGTTGACGCCAATTGCTGTCGTCAAAATTGGAGCGGGTGTAGGAGATGTCTTCACCTAAGTTTCCTGCCGGTCTGGTTGACGAAGCTTCACTCTTATCCGTGACAAACTCATTGCCCGTAGCCATAACCCAGCTCTTGATCTTCTCGTAGGCCAATCGGCCTTCTGTCCCCGACGGGTCGCCTTTCTGAAATCGCCAGTCGGCGTCGAGCGAAAGACGCTCGCGCAAGGGAGTGGCCGCGCGTGCAGCCGCTGGCTGAAGCAAGAGCGCATAAACAGACAGGGCGAGCGCGAGCAAGAGAGAATCAAGCGGCGAGCGCCCGGGTTTTAGAGAGAGTAGAGAGCCAACAGGGCGTGACATGGAATCTCCTTGTTTTCTTGTCTGACAGGTGGTTGGGCCGGGGTAAGATATTCGGGCCGGACCCACCTCTGATTAACGGTCCAAACCGGCGCGGATTCATGCTTCATCCGAAGGCATTTCATCGAGCGCGTTTTCCCCATTCAAGCACGAGCAGCGACACAGCCTGTCGCGGCAATCTCAGCTCTACGGTGGCCGCACCGTTCTTCACAGGAACGGTTTGCGGCGCATCCATCGCAGCCAGTTGACCAGCCTTTTCTAATTGCCGGTACTGTTCCGGAGTGAGTTGCGGCGGCGATCCCATGCGCCGCCATGCTGTGAAGACATTGCTGTGCTCATCGTCAATGCGAAAGTGTTTGAGCTGCGCCTGACCCCGCCACAGCGGGAGATGGTCAAACACCAGGTGAACCTCGACGTCGGGGCCGGGCACGTCCGTATCGTGATAATGCCAGACGATGATTGAAAGCCTATCTCTGTCGAGGCTGGCGAGTGCCGAAACATCCGGCTTGGCGCGAACCCCGTCCTTCATTATTTCGTCGAGCGGCACAGCGCCGTCCGAATCGACCGCGAGTCGCTCTCCCGTCATGCGGCTGAACATGCGGAAGACACCCAGCACAGGCAGGTCTAGGCCGTTTGTGGCGAGTACGCGAAAGCCTGCGAAAAGGGGCTGGCCTTCAAACTCGAAGGCCCATGTCAGCACACCCTCCAGATTGACGCCGTGCTTATCCGCCAGCTCGTACTCGCGCGCCAGACTCGCCGCAGTGTAACTCGAATACATCGTGCCGTTGCGATAACCTAGTTGCGCCCCCTGGCAGGCCGCGCACCCATCCGGGTCAGATTCTCCGATGACGATGGGCTTCTGCTTGAGTTCGGGGTAAGAGGCGACGATAGAGAAGGCTGAATCAATCGCGCGGAGCTGATTACTGATGCCCATCTCGACATGGCCTTCGATGAACCTCGGCGCTCCCTTGGCGTGAAAAGAGATAAAGTCGAGCGGGGTGCCCGTCCTTCCGCTCGCGTAATTGGTCCCGCGCAGGCAGTGTTCGAGGAAGTCACGCATGAACTGGCCGCCGCTGCCCGCAGTGTCTGGGCCGCCCACGCGTGCGGTCGGGAGCGCGCGACGCACACCATCGATGGCATAATCGTGGAGCTTGCGGAACTCTTCAGGCGTCCCACGCCAGTAGCCTATGTTCGGCTCGTTCCAGACTTCCCAGTACCACTGTTCGACCTCGGCGCGCCCGTATCTCTCGACGCAGTGCTTCGTCCACTGATAGACCAGTTCGGCCCACTTCGCGTAATCCTTCGGCGGGTAGGCCCAGCCCGTGAAAATTTCGTCGTATTTCGCAAGGGGCGTCCAGTGGTGCTGGTACGGCTCCGGCTTGATAGAGAGGGCCTGCGGCATGAAGCCAATCTGCACGTAAGGCTTGAGACCGCGTTGCAGATAGGTATCAAAGATGCGATCCACAATCGTCCAGTCGTAAACCGGATTCCCTCGTGCGTCCTCGGTATAGGCATTGGTTGAGCCCCACTTCAAGGCGGGTGTCCCGTCGCCTGTGGTCAGCAGGTTATGCGTGCGGAAGTATGTGGCGCGCGGGCGGAGCGCGCCCAGTTCGGCGAGCAGTTTCTGGCCGTCCTTCATATAAGCGTAGTTCGGCTCATCGGCACCGAAGAAGCGCCAGATAGGTTTCAACTCGCCCTTCTTTTGATCTGCATGCACGTGAATTGAGACGACGCGCCCGGCCGTCTGCTGTCCACGCACAAGGACGCGCCCTCCGAACTGAACTGAGGCAGCTGCCACCAGCAAACCGGAACAGAACAGTCGCAGATAGAGCATACTCTTCATCTGATTTCCCATCGCACTGAGAGCGAAAGCCTGATGGCTTTTCGTGAACATCAGCCCGGGTTCTTCGTCAAACTTCAGCTCGCCTGTCGCTTACCAGTAGTGATGCACAAGTGGACGGATGCGTCTTTCATAAAGCTCGCGCACGGCGCGCATCACGTCGTCGGAGAGCGGCGGAAGGTCTGCGGCGCGCACGTTGTCTTCGGCCTGCGCGGGACGCTTCGCTCCGGGGATGGCGCAGGTCACGGCGTCGAACATCAGAATCCAACGCAAGGCGAACTGTGCCATCGTCATCCCTTCGGGCACCAGCGCGCGCAACTCTTCGACCACCTCAAGCCCCGTCTCGTAATCCACCCCGGAGAAAGTCTCGCCGCGGTCGAACGCTTCGCCATGACGGTTAAACGCGCGGTGATCTTCCGTGGAGAACTGTGTCCGTCTGGTGAGCTTTCCCGTGAGCATCCCAGACGAAAGAGGCAGACGGGTGAGGATGCCGACCTTACGCCGCTTTGCCTCCTGAAAGAAGAGGTCGGCGGGGCGCTGGCGAAAGATGTTGAAGATGATCTGCACGGTCTGGACGTTCTCGTATTCAATCGCTTTGAGCGCCTCCTCGACCTTCTCGACGCTCACGCCGTAGTGACGAATCTTTCCCTGTCCGACCAGGTCATCGAGCGCTGAGAAGAGTTCCGGCATATAGTAAGCTTCGGTCGGCGGGCAATGGAGTTGGATTAAGTCCAAGGCTTCCGTATCGAGGTTTTGCAGGCTACGCTCGACAAAGGCCGTCAGATTCCGGGCCGTATAACCGCCCGCGACATGCGGGTCCAAGCGCCGCCCGGCCTTTGTCGCAATGATGATCTCTTCCTTGCGCTCGCGCTTCAAGCGGGCGAGGAGGCGTTCACTACGCCCGTCGCCGTACACGTCAGCCGTGTCGAAGAAGTTGACGCCGAGGTCAACGGCCCTGTGCAGAGCGGCCAGCGATTCGCTGTCGTCCACATCACCCCACGCACTGCCAATGGCCCATGCGCCGAAACTGATGGCGGAGACTCGCCATCCGGTGCGCCCAAGTTCTCGATAATTCATCTGGTCCTTGAAACCTCCCTGTGATTGGTAAACTGGACTGATTAGGGGACTGGTCGCCACCTGGGGAGAAAAGCCCCATCCAAAACTCTAAAGCCTCTTCTGTTCAACGCGCTCCAGCCGCATGTCTGAGACGGGCCGTGATTGTTGGACACTGAAGTCCGAGACGTTCTTGAGCATGAAGACGGGCACGCCTTCGCCCCTTTGAGCTTTAATGTGGAAGAAATCTGCCCCTTTGACATCTTCGAGAAGGAAAGCCGGGCGAAACTCTTCATTGATATAGCTCACCTCGACATTGTTCAACTCGATGCCTTTGACATGGCGGATGAAGAAGCCGTAAGCCGGGAGCACGCCGAACATTGAAGGCTCTGGATAGTTCGTCTCTTTCTCAGGCGGTTCAGTCGTGGCCTGCTCTCGCGTGCCTCCGCCCTGATAGTAAATTCGTATATTGCTCAACTTCAAGTCCTCTATGTCGTGGCCTGGAATCCCGCTGATGATCGATGCGTAGCGCGGGTCAGCGTTATAGGCGACGATGTTGCTAATCTGAACACGCCTTAATTCGCCGACCACAGTGCCTGCTGGTCCACGCATCCGACGACCCAGCCGCAGGAAGATGGGCGAGTTCTGAACGTCGCGCATGGTGATGTTGGTGATCGTGACATCTTCGAGCAGGCCGCCATCAACCGTCTCCAGCGCCAGCCCGCGACAGTGGTCGAAGACGATGTCCGAGATGGTGATGTTCTTGAATCCGCCATTCGATTCAGTGCCGAATTTGAGCCGACCCGTAGGGCCGTCCCGGTCTGGCGCTTCCTTGACATTGCGCTTGTAGGTCGCGTCAAGCAGTGAGCCTATGTCGTAGCCGCTGACCGCGCAGCCCGTGATCGTCACGTTCTCTGTAGCGCGGGGCGCGCCCAGCGCATAGGAGCTTTTCAAAACAATCGCGTCATCGTTCGGTGAATTCACACTGGCGTTCGAGATGCGCACATTGCGGCAGGCATCTATATCGAAGCCGTCGCGGTTGGTGTCAACCTTCACGTTATCAATCGTGAGGTTGTCAACGCCCGTGGCGAGCAATGCAAAGTGGCCGCCATTTAAGATTGAGATGTCGCGGATGATGACGTTGCGGCAGAGCTTAAGCCCGATGGCTTTGTTGCCGAGGCCGTTCATCACCTCAGCGGGATCGTCCTCGCCGAGCGGCGACTCCTGACGGACGCCTGTTTGGCCGCCACCTAAAGTAGTGGGCCTGTCTCCGGGTTGGATGGGGCGGCGCGGGCGCGGGCTGCGCCGGGTGAGGCCCTGGCCGTCGATCAGTCCTGGCCCAAGAATCGAAATATTCTCAAGATCTTCGCCCCAGATCAGGCTGTTGTGCCAGTGCGTGTGGCCGAAGTCCTGGTACATGTCCCATTCATTCGGCTCAGGCAGGTCGTAGCTGCCTTTTTGTTTTTTCGGGTCGGCGGCCAGAATCGTCGCGCCTTGATCCAAATAGAGAGCGATGTTGCTCTTCAGATGAATCGAGAAGGAGAGATAAATACCTGCCGGAAAATGCACCGTTCCGCCGCCACGAGCCGCAGCCGCATCAATGGCCCTGTTGATGGCCTGTGTATCGAGGGTGTGACCATCGCCTCTGGCTCCATATGCGCGCACATTATACGTAATGATGAGAGGGCTGGAGTTTGTGGTCTGTGCCCGCTGGCTCTTCACTGTGGGCGAGAGAAAGATCAATACTACCGCGATAACGAAACAGATTGGAGACATCTTTTTCATCATTAGAAACAAATCGCCTCTCGGTTAATTTCCCAAAGGTTTGACGTCCGTGACGAGCGGACTGGGAGGTAGGTGAAAGCTCTCTGGCGCGTCCGGGCGACGCGGGTCAAATGTCGTCATGTCTTTCACCAGATATTTCGAGATGCCGAGCTGATCAGCCTTGATGCCTTCGACAATGCAACGGGCCAACTCGTAGCTGCCATAGTTGCTGTGGTGCGTGCCGTCGCCTTCCTTGAAAGCTACGCCCGATTTTTCCGGCCCCAACGCTTCATACAGCAGTGTGCTCATGGCATGAAGGTCAATGAGCGGCACACGCTCTTCCTTCGCAACTTGGCGCACGGCCTCCGGGTAGTCGCCATGAGAATTGGTCACATGGCCGTCTTTATCGAATGTTCGGCGCTGCATGGGCGTGACCAGCACAGGGATGCCGCCACGTTCGCGCGCACCTACGACAAATTTCTTGAGGGCCGCTTTGTAAGTCGTAAATGCTCCGACGCCCTCGCCTCTCTCTTTCTCGTCGTTGTGGCCGTATTGTATGAACAGATAATCGCCGGGCTTCATCAGGCTGAGCACCTTGTCCAGGCGTCGCGCTCCGAGAGAGCTGCGCAAAGATTCACCTGACTCCGCATGGTTGGCAATCGCCACGCCCGGTTTAAAAAAGCGCGTGAGCATCTGGCCCCAGCTGTTGTAAGGCTCTCGCGCCTGGTCGCAGACGGTTGAGTCTCCGAGCAGGAAGATGGTGGGTACGTTTTCGGCCTTCGTTATCTCGATGGCGCAAACGCTGGGGCGCGCGCCGTTGAATTCGAGCGTGAGCTTTTCATCCCAGGCCCAAGCTTCTGTGGTCTTCTCGCGATCTTTTAATTTTACTTCGCCGCCCGTGGAAATCTCAGGCGTGCGGATGTTGACGGTAAACATGCGCGTCTCGAATTTGCCGGGCACGGTTTGCACCTTCTCTAGCATGAGCCGTCGCAACTCCGCTTTGACGGTCGTGGCCGTTTCACTCTGCGCGTCACCGAAGGTGATCGTGACGTTGTAGTTTCCTTCGGGCAGGGCGACGGAGAAGTAAAAAGGCTTATCGCTCGTGCAGAGATCGGAGCGCAAGGCGGAGCCGCCTCCACGGTCAACGCACTGGACGCTTGCTCCCGGCTCAAACCCGTAGCCTGATTCCTTATGATAAAGAGTGGCCGCCGTGACCTGCGTATAGCCCGATGCGACTTTTCCGGGTCCGAAGTCGAATTTCCAACTCTGCCCTTTCACTTGAGCCTGAAATGCCTGACCTCTCGTTAAGAGCCTCAAGGTGGCATCTCCGGCGATCAGAGCGAGCATCAGGACGACTATCGTGCAGAGATATTTACTCCGCATGTTCAGACCTCCGTTTGTGAATGACAGAAAAAGGTAAAAATCTACTTGAGCTTCAGTCCCGTGACCTTTCAACACAAAAGCGTAGTTGCCAACCCGCTCAGCAGGCATCCAGACCTCCAAACACGCGCTAATTTGATTTGCACTGGCTTTCCTCCAACTTGCTGGTAGTACATTAAGGAATCGCGCTTACTTCTCGAACGCGACTTGTGGCGCTTGCCTGAAATACTTCTCTGGCGACGATTAAAAACCCTTTCTCGCCAGAGATGAATGGTTGCCATTTAAGCGCTTTACTGAACGGTCGCCACAGATGGCTCTGAACAGCAATGCCAGGTGCTCAGCCCTGTCCACACATTCCGGTGTGAAGACACATTTATCATGGGTCGTTCGGCCCCGATCGGATTCTCATCAGGGCTTGAACGGTACTTTGGGGGAGTCGAAGTTATATCATCTCCGGGGCAGACCGCAAACCATAATGTGGCTTTTAGCCTTGTATTTTCACTGGAGATAGTATAGTAAAGTCTCGTTCGTTTGCTACGATTTGAGCCGACCTGCGCCGGGATTCCATAATCAATTGCTTTGTCAATTCGGAAGATGCTTTACAAAGTGCAGGAAATAGGCCGCAAGAATCGCGGGTGATGATGAGAGTTGCAACGCTTGAGTTTTCGCGCCCACTGTCCTGTCAAATCTCTGCAAATCTGAATGGGGCGACCCGCTTTTTGGCTTTGCTGATTAAGCGGTTAACTCTGCGGCAGTTTGTTGTCCTTAGAGCTGGAAGAGATAGGGAAAGAAAGTCTCGTTATCTATTAGCCATGCAGAAAAACTCTTAATTATAGCTATCGGTTAAACAACTCTTCTGAAGAGATTTGAATAGCCATCAAGGAAGGTTCGGCAATGAGCACACAGAGAGAAGAACAATCATTCAAGTTTGTGAAATACCTTTGGCAGGATGAGGTCGCCAACCAGCTTACGGGCTTAGATCGTTTAGTTTATCGCTCCAACAAACTGGGTGAAGATTTGACGCTGACGAATACGGGGGGCGGCAACACCTCGTCGAAGCTGATGGAGCGAGACCCTTTGACGCAAGCCGAGGCGGAAGTCCTCTGGGTTAAAGGCTCCGGGGGCGACCTGCGCACAGCCAAGCGCGACGGGTTCGCCTCTTTCTATCTGGATAAAATACGTGCAATGAAGCCGCTCTATCTCAATCATCCTGAGCGCGGGCCGAAGACGGAGATAGAAGATGCCATGTATCCCATGTACAGCCATTGCGTCTTTAACCTCAACCCGCGCGCCGGCTCCATTGACACGCCGCTCCATACGCTTGTTCCCTACAAGCACGTCGATCACCTGCATCCGAACGCGGTCATTGCAATCGCCGCTTCTGTCAATCAGGAGAAGTTATGCCGAGAGGTGTACGGCGAGGAAGTGATTTACATTCCCTGGCAGCGACCGGGCTTCGATATCGGCCTGCAGATAGAGCAACTCATTAAGGAAAACCCGCAGGCCAAGGGCATCCTGCTCGGCCATCATGGAATGAGTTCGTGGAACAACGACGACAAGACCTGCTATGAGACGGCGCTCGAAATTATTGACCGCGCCGCGCGCTACATCGAAGCCCACGACCGGGGCGCAGAGACCTTCGGCGGGCAGAAGTACAAGCCTTTGGAAGAAGCGGAAAGAAAGCATCTCATCACCGAGATCATTCCATTCATTCGCGGCCAGGTCTCTCTTTACAAGCGGTTCGTCGGCACGGTGCAGGACGATGAAAGAATGCTGCGCTTCGTCAATAGTCACGATGGGCCGCGACTGGCGGAACTCGGTACTTCGTGCCCGGACCATTTCCTGCGCACCAAGATCAAGCCCTTCTTCGTTGATTGGAACCCCGAAGGCAGCGACCTAGAGTCTTTGAAGAAGGCGATTGCTGAAGGGATCGTCGAATATCGTAAAGACTACGAAAAATACTACAACAAGCATAAGCACGCGGATTCGCCCGCGATGCGCGACCCCAACCCGACCGTGGTGCTCATTCCAGGCCTCGGCATGATCTCGTGGGGCAAGAATAAGAGCGAATCGCGTGTGACGGGCGAGTTCTACAACTGCGCCATCGAAGTGATGCGCGGGGCCGAGGCCATCGACGAGTATGAGGCGATGGATCCGCAGGAGGCTTTCGACATCGAATACTGGCCGCTCGAAGAGGCCAAGCTCAGACGTATGCCGCCGGAAAAGGAGCTTGATCGCCAGATTCACGTCATCATCGGCGCTGGCGCTGGAATCGGGAAGGCGACTGCTCATCGCGTGGTCAAGGAGGGCGCGCACGTCGTCTGCGTTGACCGGGACGAGAGGGCGGCGAAAGAGACGGCCGCTGAGATTATCAGTCAGTACGGTGAAGGGATCGGGGTGGCGGGCACCGGGATCAGCAACTGCGGCCCGGCCATCGGGCTCTCCTGCGACATCACCGACCGCGAAAGCGTCCGCAGGATGTTCTGGGATGTGATGCTGGCCTATGGCGGCATTGATGCGGTCATCGTCACTGCCGGAGTCTTCGTCCCGCCAGATAAGACTGGGCGTGTCGAAGATCACCAGTGGGCTTTGACCTACGGCATTAACGTCACGGGCGCGTACATCGTGGCAGACGAGGCGTACAAGATTTTCAAGAAACAGAATCTGCCCGGCAACATCGTCATCACGACGAGCGCCAACGCCGTGGTGGCAAAGAAGGGAAGCCTCGCCTACGACACGAGCAAGGCTGCGGCCAATCACCTCGTCAGGGAATTGGCCATCGAGATGTCACCGCTTGTGCGCATCAACGCCGTGGCCCCGGCGACCGTGGTGAAAGGGAGCACGATGTTCCCGCGCGACCGCGTCATCGCTTCCCTGACGAAGTACGAGATACCTTTTGAGGAGAGCGAGGAGACGGAAGATTTGAGAAACAAGCTGGCGCAGTTCTACGCCAAGCGCTCTCTGACGCAGTTGCCTATCGAACCCGATGATCAGGCGGAGGCGATCTTCCTGCTCGTCTCACGGCGGCTCTCGAAGACCACCGGGCACGTCATCCCGGTTGACGGTGGATTGCAGGATGGGTTTTTAAGATAAAAACTGGATTTTGATCTTTGGCCTTTGATCTTTGAACATCTGCGGGGAGACCACATCTTCTCTCAGATGAAACGAAGACCAAAGATCAAAGTCCAAAGACCGTTTTTCTTCACGCTGAGGAATTGCTATGGCAAAACATTTTGAGATTGATGATGGATTCATCGCCGAACAAAATGAGCAGGTGCGCGGCTTTGTCGAAGAGGATTACGAGGCGCTCGCCAAAAAACTGAGGCGTCAGGGTGTTGACGCCGCTGATCTCATTACTCGCGCGCAATCTTTCCGCGTGGCCGTCCCGTCGTGGGGCGTCGGTACCGGGGGCACGCGCTTCGCACGTTTTCCCGGAGAGGGCGAGCCGCGCGACATCTACGAAAAACTGGAAGACTGCGGCACCATCTTCAAGCTGGTGCGCTCCACGCCCGGAGTCTCTCTACACATCCCCTGGGATAAACCCGAAGACGCCGGAGAGTTGCGTGAGTTTGCCCGTGCGCGCGGGCTGCACTTCGACGCGATGAACTCCAACACGTTTCAGGACCAGCCAGACCAGAAACTCTCTTACAAGTTCGGGAGCCTCACGCATCCTGAGAGAGGTGTACGCGAGCAGGCCATCGAGCACAACATCGAATGCATCGAGATCGGCGAGAGGCTGGGCTCGAAAGCGCACACGGTCTGGATCGGCGACGGTGGAAATTTCCCGGGCCAGCAGCACTTTCGTCGCGCTCTCGAACGCTATCTTGAGAGCATGCGCGAAATCTATGATGCGATTCCAGAGGACTGGCGACTCTTCATCGAGCACAAGTTTTATGAGCCGGCTTTCTACTCGACGGTCATCAACGACTGGGGCGTGAGCTATTATGCGGCGCGGGAATTGGGGGACAAGGCTTTCTGTCTGGTTGATTTGGGACATCATGCGCCCAACGTCAACATTGAGATGATCGTCGCCCGCCTGATTCAGTTCGGCAAGCTTGCCGGTTTCCATTTCAACGACTCGAAGTACGGCGACGACGACCTGGACGCAGGCTCAATCAAGCCCTTCCAACTCTTCCTGATCTTCAACGAATTAGTGGATGCAGAGCTCAACCGTGTGCCCAAATTCGACCCTGCCTACATGCTCGACCAGTCACACAACGTCACAGACCCGATTGAATCTCTGATGATGAGCGCGACGGAACTCGTGCGCGCCTTTGTGCAGGCTCATCTGGTTGATCGTGCGGCCCTGACCGAGGCGCAGGAAAAATGCGATCCGCTCATCGCGCTCGCCACCTTGAAAGAGGCTTTCAACACTGACGTATCATCAATCCTGGCCCTGGCACGTGAGCGCGCGGGAGGAGCCATTGACCCGATTGCCACATACCGCGCCAGCAGCTATCGCTTTCACAAAGCGGAAGAGCGCCCGTCGGGCAGAGTCGCCGTCGCTTCCGGAATAGTCTAACTTCAGTAGTCAGTAATCAGTGGTCGGTGGTCAGAAAGTTTCAACCTTTTCAACTGACCACTGACTACTGACCACCGACTACTGACTACTATGAAAAACTCCCTCTACATCGCGGTTGATCTCGGTGCGGGCAGCGGGCGTGTGTTCCTGGGAAAAACCGAGCCGGAAGAATTGCTGCTTGAAGAGTTGCACCGTTTTCACTATCCGCCGAGCCAGCGCGGCGGTCACCTGCGCTGGAATCTGTCAGCCATTTTCGATGAGATCAAAGCAGGCCTGCGCCGAGCGGGCGAAAGGGCGCGCGAGCTGGCAGAGCCCATCCAAAGTATCGGAGTAGATAGCTGGGCGGTGGATTACGGGCTGGTTGACTCTGAAGGCCAACTTCTTGAAGACCCCGTTTGCTACCGCGATGAACGAACGCAGGGAGTGATGGAGCAAGTCTTCGCACGCGTTCCCCGCGAAGAGATTTTCGCCCACACAGGGATTCAGTTTCTGGTCTTCAATACGCTCTTTCAGCTTTACGCGCAGGCACAAGAAGGACTCCCAAATCGCGCCGCGCAGCTGCTGCTGATTCCCGACCTGATCAATTTTTTTCTGACCGGGCGCGCCGTCACGGAGTACACGAACGCGACCACGACGCAGATGTTGAATGCGCGGACCGGCGTCTGGGATAGGGAATTGCTGGCGCGTCTGGGCCTGCCCGCTCATCTGCTGGCAGAGATTGTCCCCGCGGGCGCTTCGCTTGGTCCGCTAAAGAGTGCGCTCGCCGACGAACTCAATCTGGAAGGCGTGCAGGTTGTGGCTCCGGCGACGCACGACACGGGGAGCGCCGTCGCCGGAGCGCCGCTTGAGGACGGTTGGGCTTACATCTCTTCCGGTACCTGGTCGTTGGTGGGTGTGGAGCGCAATGAGGTGCTTAACCATCTGGAGGCGGCAGGTCATAACTTCACCAATGAAGGTGGCGCATTCGGAACCATCCGCTTCCTCAAGAACGTCATGGGGTTGTGGATTTTTGAATCGTGTCGGAGGGAATGGAAAGAGCGCGGCCTTGATGTTGACTATCATGGCTTGCTGCGCGAAGTCTCGACCATAGAAGAGCTGCCGGGCTTAATCTTCCCGGATGATGTGCGCTTCTTCAATCCGCCGCTGATGCTGGATGCGATAGCGGCGCAGATGGCCGAGAGCGGCCAAAACGTTCCCGCCGAACCGGCAGCAGTCACGAAAGTGGTTTTGGATTCGCTGGCACTGCGGTATGCTGCGGTCTTGCGCAACATCGAATCGTTGACAAAGCGAAAGATTCACGGAGTACAGATTATCGGCGGTGGCAGCCAGAACGATTATCTGAATCAGGCGACAGCGAATGCGACGGGCTTAATGGTTCTGGCCGGGCCGGTGGAGGCCACCGTCACGGGTAATATCCTGGTTCAAGCAATCAGCTCCGGGCGCTTCTCTTCGCTGGCGGAGGCGCGGCGCTACGTCTCAGAGAATATCCGATTGAAAAGGTTTGTCCCGCGACCGTCGCCCGTCTGGGAAGAGGCGGCGCGGCGATACGCCGCAGTGGCAGCGCAGTATGTAAATTGAGACCAGTTGTCGGACGTCGCGTTTCAAGAAAATCAAGTTTCCGTTTCACAGGTATGAATCCGCAAACTTCAGAGACTTTCGATAGGAATGCGCGGGCGGCGCTCGGAGATGTGCAGTTGCGCGCGGCACTGCGCAACCTTGTCAACACGTTTGGCGCGCGGCGCAAGGTGGCGATGAGAAGCGTTGACGATTGGGAGGGCCTGCGCGAGCGCGCCCGCTCGATTAAAGATGAAACCCTTGCGCACCTTGATAAGTATCTTGAAGAGTTTGCAGACAACGCCGAGCGCGGTGGCGCTCAAGTTCACTGGGCGCGCGACGCTTCAGAGGCCTGCGCCACCGTCCTCAAACTGGTGCGCGAGCGCGAGGCCACGCGGGTCGTCAAGTCCAAGAGCATGGCGACCGAAGAGATTCATCTGAACAGAGCGCTCGAAGCCGAAGGTTTAGCCCCGGTCGAGACAGACCTCGGCGAATGGATTATTCAGCTCGCGCACGAGACGCCTTCGCACATCGTCGTTCCGGCCATCCACAAATCCAAGAAGCAGATTGCCGAACTGTTCACCGAAAAGGTTGGCATCGAGCCGACGGATGATGTCGCTGTCCTGACGAGCACCGCCCGGCGCATCCTACGCCAGCGCTTTCTGGAGGCTGAAGTGGGCATCAGCGGCGTCAACTTCGGCGTCGCTGAGACGGGCACATTTCTGATTCTGGAGAACGAAGGCAATGCGCGCCTGACCACCAGCCTGCCAAAGATTCACATCGCCGTCATGGGCATAGAAAAAATCATTCCACGCCTGACCGACCTGGATGTGTTTCTGAAACTGTTGCCGCGCTCGGGCACCGGGCAACGCCTGACCTCTTATCAATCGCTCATCACCGGAGTCAAAAGAAGTCCCGACGACGAAGGGCCCGAGGAAGTGCATATCGTCCTGATGGACAACGGGCGCTCGCGCATGCTCGCGCATCCGGTGACGCGACAGTCGCTCGCCTGCATCCGCTGCGGCGCATGTCTCAACGCTTGCCCCGTCTATCAACAGATCGGAGGGCATGCTTACGGCTCGGTCTATCCGGGCCCCATCGGCGCGGTCATCACGCCGCAATTGACCGGAATCAAACCGGCCGCGCAATTGCCCTATGCCTCAAGTTTGTGTGGGGCCTGTCGCGAAGTGTGCCCGGTCAAGATAGACATTCCGGAATTACTGTTACATCTGCGCGCCGAAATCGTGGAAGGGACGGTTGCCGGAACTGCGGACCAGAAAGGGCCTGTGAAGAGAAAGTTGATGGAGCGCCTGGCTTTCCGCATGTATGCTTTCGGCTGGTCGAGACCCGCGCTCTACAGGTTGGGCATACGCGTGGCGCGCTTGATGCAGCGTCCGGTGATGCGCAATGGGCGCATCGGGCGGGCGAGCGGTTTCATCAGTAAGCTCGTGCCGCCGCTCGGCGCGTGGACCGCTGCGCGTGATCTGCGTGCGGTCGAGCCGCGCTCCTTTCGGGAAGAGTGGCGAGATCATTTATCCGGCGAGAAATAAGAGTCGCCCGTTAAATACTCAAACTCGGCGGGCGGCTCTGGAAATAAAGCATGGAGGGAAATTGACGGAGCAGGCGGAGAGCCATGAGATACGGCGCGCGATATTGAAGGCGGTTCGCGAGCATCTGGCCGCGAGCGCGCCGTATGACGCCGTGCGTGGCGAGCAGCCGGGCGAGCACAAGACAGAGCCGCCGGTCGAAAACACAATCGTGCACGAGCCAAACCTTTCGCTGGTCGAGCGCTTCAGCGCAGCTCTCGAAGCGGTCGCAGGGCATTGCGTCGCCGTGCGTGATGAACGGGAAGCCGCAGATGTGGTCGGACAGATTATCGAACAGGCGAAAGCCGCGCGCATCGCCATCTCTGACTCGCCGCTTATCGGGCGCGTGATGAATCTGGCGAAGCCGGGCGCTGAGGTTTTAATGAATGCTTCCAAGCCTGCGCTCTTCGATTGCGATGTGGGCATCACGAGCGCGCAGTGGGCTGTCGCAGAGACGGGCACCCTGGTGTTGGAATCTGACGAGGAGCGACACCGTTTGACCTCTCTAGTGCCGCCCGTTCATATCGCGCTGGTCGAGGCCGACAAAATCCGCCAGACATTGGCCGAAGTGCTAGAGGCGCTCAGTGAACAGGGACGCGAGCGGTTGAGCCGGACAGTGACTTTCATCACCGGCCCTTCGCGCACTTCTGACATCGAGTTGACTCTGGCGATTGGAGTTCACGGTCCCGGAGAGTTATTCGTCATCATCATTAAAAGCCTTGACGAGTGACCGAGTGACCGAGTGACAGGACTGAAGTGCTTTCTCTTATCACTCGGTCACTAACTTAAGAATATGGCTGACAATCCTCTGCTACAGGCCAGCGACATCGCCAAGTCCTACGCGGGCGTGCACGCGCTCAGGAGCGCCTCCTTCGAGCTGCGGGCGGGCGAAGTACACGCGCTCATCGGTGAGAACGGCGCGGGCAAGTCCACGCTCATCAAGATTATTACCGGGGCAGTCGAGCCGGACACGGGCGAGCTTCAACTTCAGGGAAAGACCATCACGCACAACTCTCCGCGCGTGGCGAAGCAACTTGGCATTGCAGCCATTTACCAGCAGCCCGCTCTGTTCCCGGAGCTGACGGTGGCGGAAAACATCGCGCTTGGTCTGGAGCAGGCCGGAATGCTGGGCCGCGTTGACTGGAAGAAGCGCCGCCGCCGCGCCGCCGAACTGCTCGCAGAGGTCGGGGCCAGGATTGACACTGAGCGTGCGGCGGGCGAGCTGACCATGCCGCAGCAGCAGTTGGTTGAGATAGCCCGCTCGCTTGGAGCCGAGGCCAAAGTCTTAATCATGGACGAGCCGACGGCCTCGCTTTCGGAAGAGGACACGCAGAACCTTTTTCGCGTGATACGCGGTTTGCGCGCCTCCGGAGTCGGCATCATTTACATCTCGCACAGGCTTGAAGAGCTACCTGCCATCGCAGACCGGGTGACTGTCCTGCGTGACGGGCGCACGATTGACACGCGGCTGATGTCGGAGGTGGACCGCCAGCAACTGATCCAGCTCATGGTCGGGCGCGAACTGTCCGCTGTCTTCCCGAAGAAAGAGGTCGCGCTGGGTGAAACAGTTTTAGAACTCCGACAGGTAGGTTGTCGCGAAGCAGGCATCAGAGAGATCAATCTCTCTTTGCGTGCGGGCGAGATTGTGGGCCTGGCTGGACTCGTCGGCGCTGGGCGAACGGAACTGGCGCGCACCATTTTCGGGCTCACCCAACAGGATACGGGCGAGATTATCTTAAGCGGCCAACGGGTCCGAATCGAAAACCCGTCGCAGGCCATCAAGCACCATCTGGCTTACTTGCCGGAAGACAGGCGGCGGCACGGCGTCATTCTCGAGATGCAGATCGGAGCCAACATCACGCTGGCTTCTCTCGACCGGCTGTCACGCTACGGAGTGATGGATTTCAAGCGCGAGAAAGAGATTGCCGCAGACTATACCGAGCGGCTAGGCGTGAAGACGCCCGCCATCTTCGTCCCGGTCTCGACGCTTTCGGGCGGCAACCAGCAGAAGGTCGCGCTCTCGCGCTGGCTGGTCACGAAACCTGCGGTGCTGATTCTGGACGAGCCGACGCAGGGGATTGACGTCGGCGCGAAATCAGAGATTCATGCCTTGATGACGGAACTCGCCGGGCAGGGCGTGGGCATCCTGATGATCTCCTCGGAGTTGCCGGAGATTCTGGGCATGAGTGACCGCGTCGCGGTGATGCACGGTGGAACAATCGTCGCCATCCTGAACCGCCTCGAAGCAACTCAGCAGAAAATTCTCGCGCTCGCGCTCGGGCACGAACTCAGCGAAGTCGAAGCGCAGGCGCAGACTCTCAATTCATAGAAGATGAACCTCAGTCGTTACAAGCGGGAATTGGCGGCAGCCGTGGCTTTCGTCGCGCTGCTCGTTGCGGTTGGCGTCACCGCGCCCGCCTTCTTCAGCGTTGCCAACCTCAGAGACCTGGCCGTCAACAACGCGCCGACGCTTCTCATCGCGACGGGGATGACGCTGGTCATTCTGGTCGGAGAGATTGACATCTCGGTCGGCTCGCAGTTCGCCGTGTGCAGCGTCGCGGCGGGCGAGTTGGCGAAAGCTGGCGTGCCCATCGGCTTGCTGCTCCCATCCCTGATCTTGATCGGCGCAATGATGGGCGCGGTTAATGGATATCTGGTCGGACACTTGCGCCTGCCTTCGATCATCGTGACGCTGGCGATGCTGGTGGCCTGGCGCGATGCGCTTCGATGGGTGACTGAAGGCACATGGGTGCAGAACCTGCCGCAGAACTTTCAATGGTTCGGTTTGGGGCAGACTCTGGGCCAATGGCTGATCGTCGTCTTCGCGCTCGTGGTTCTCGTTGGCTGTAGCTGGATGCTGAGGAATCTGGGCGCGGGTCGAGCCGTTTACGCGGTCGGCTCTGATACTGAGGCGGCTCGGCTCGCCGGGATTGAGCCGCGCCGCATAGTCTTCGGCGTCTTTGTCCTGATGGGCGCGCTCGTCGGACTGGCGGCGCTTTTGAATGCCGTGCGCTTTACGGTCGTGCCGAGCAATGCCGGTTTGGGCCTGGAGTTAAAAGCAGTGGCCGCGGTCGTGGTTGGCGGGACGGCGATTACCGGCGGGCGCGGCACGCTCTTAGGAACATTCATCGGCGTAGCCCTTTTGGGCACGATCGGCACGGCGCTCACATTCACGGGCATCAATCCTTTCTGGGAGAAAGCGATTCAAGGAGCAATCATCCTCTTCGCACTCGTTTCAGACGTGGCGCTTGATAGATTGCGGATTGCTGATTTCGGATTGCGGAATGAGCGAGCAAAATGAGTCAAACGAATCCGCCCTCCGTCATCCGCCATCCGCAACTGATAGCGCCCTGGCGCGAGCGTTTGTTCCCAAATAATGAGTGGGTGCTGATTGTCGTCCTGCTTGTCGAGTGCGGCATCTTCAGTTTGACGGGCGAGAACTTTTTCAGCGCCGCAAATGCGTTCGAGATTACGCGCCTCAGCGTGGAGATAGGGTTGCTCGCGCTCGCTCTGACGCCGATTATCATCACGGGCGGAATTGATCTCTCGGTCGGCTCGATGATGGGGTTGGCGGCGGTGGTCTTGGGAAGTCTCTGGCGCGACGCACAGTTGCCGATGGCGTTGGCCGCCGTCATCACGCTCGCGGTCGGCGCGCTCGGCGGAGCCTTGAACGCGGCGCTCATCACTCGTCTGAACTTTCCGCCGCTCATCGTGACGCTCGGCACGTTCTCGCTCTTTCGGGGAATCGCCGAAGGACTGACGCGAGGGATTGAAAACTATTCGGGCTTCTCACCGCAGTTCCTGTCCTTGGGGCAAGGGTACGTCGGCGGTCTGGTTCCGACGCAGTTATTTATTCTGATGGTGGCCATCGCCGCCTCGGCCTGGTGGTTGCACCGCACTGCTTTCGGGCGCAGCCTGTATGCCATAGGGTTTTCCGCCGAAGGCGCGCGCTACGCTGGCATTCCGGTCGCGCGCAGATTGTTCTTCGTTTACACGCTGTCAGGTTTGGCCTCAAGTCTGGCGGCGATCATCTACGTCGCGCATCTGGGCCAGGCCAAGTCTGATGCTGGAACCGGCTATGAGTTGATGGCGATTACGGCGGTCGTGCTCGGCGGAGCGAGCATCTTTGGCGGGCGAGGCACGATTCTAGGAACTGTGCTGGGCCTTTTTGCCATCGTCATCTTGCAGAACGGGTTGAGGCTGAGCGCGCAGCCGGCGGAACTGGCAGGGATTCTCACGGGCGTGCTGCTGGTCGCCACCATCTTACTGGATCGCCTCTCTCGCCGGGCGAAGGCCATCCCGCGCACCCAAATTATTTCAGAGGAGGAAGAGGTGAGAAATTCACAAGTCGCCGTTTTAAGCTCAGTCATTCTGGCCGCCGCGCTCCTGGTTGTCGGCGGTAACTGGTTGCTGATTCGTTCGCTGCGCCAGGAGTTGAGGGGAGGAGCGACTCAGCAAAGTTCAAACACATCGCAGCTTTCCGCGAACACACACAAGCCCGTGATTGCGATGATGCCGAAGGCGAAGGGCGACCCCTATTTCGTCAGTTGTAAGCAGGGGGCGGACGAGGCCGCGAAAGAGCTGGGCGTGGAACTACTCTGGGACGGGCCGACCGACCTTGACCCGGCGAAGCAGAACGAAGTGGTCGAGGCGTGGATCACCAGAGGGGTGGACGCCATCGCTGTCAGCGTCGAGAACAGGGTCGGCATCTCAACCGTCCTGCGCAAGGCGAAGGAGAAGGGCATCAAGGTCATCACGTGGGATGCCGACGCCGAACGGGACGCGCGCGACTTTCTCATCAATCAGGCCACGCCGCAAGGCATCGGCTACACGCTCGCCGACGAAGCCGCGCGCATCATGGGAGGAAAAGGCGACTTCGCCATCATCACCGCTTCTTTAAGCGCGGCCAATCAAAACGAGTGGATCAAGTACATCAAGGAGCGGCTGGCAGAGAAATACCCGGACATGCATCTGGTCGCCACGCAGCCGAGTGAAGGCGACCGCGACCGAGCCTTCTCCGAAACACAGACGGTTTTGAAGGTCTATCCCAATGTGAAATTGATTATGGCGATTGCCGCTCCGGCCGTGCCGGGAGCGGCCGAGGCCGTCAAGCAATCGGGCCGCACGGACGTGAAGGTGACGGGGCTCTCGCTGCCCAACATGAACAAGCCCTACGTTCACGATGGCACGGTCGAGAGCGTCGTGCTCTGGAACACGGTGGACCTCGGCTACCTGACAGTGTATGCGGCAAACGCTCTGGCGACAGGCGCCCTCAAGCGCGGCGACAAAGAATTGAACGCCGGACGCCTCGGCAAGATTGAGGTCGTGGACGATGAGGTGAGACTCGGCGCGCCCTTCATCTTCAACAAAGAGAATATAGACCGCTTTAATTTCTGAGCGAGGTGAACCGTAGAGCCTGAACCAGAAATCAGGCTTGAGATGCTCTCACGGCAGGGCCAGGGAACACGGACATGCGCTTTCGTTTCCTTCTTTTTGTGGTGTTGCTGTTAATGTGGAACGGACTGCCGTTTGCCCCTAGGGAAATTTCCGCGCAGACGCCGTCCGCGCCCGAGCAGAAACGAAAGCGCAAAGATTTCGGCTCCAGCCTCAAAAAGCTGAAATGGGACCCGGAAAAGAATGCCGCGGTAGAAGACAACAGGTCAAAGGGGGCGACTCAGGAGACGACGGACGATGAAGTTATCCGGGTCGAGGTGCCGCTGGTGACGTGCGACTTTCTGGTCTTGAATAACCAGGGCCACGGTGTCGCCGGGCTGACGCAAAATGATTTCATCATCACGGAAGATAGCGAGCCGCAGCCAATCGCCACGTTTGCGCTCGGCGATGACATGAGGCGACCGCGCTCCATTATCCTGATTATTGACTACAGCGGCAGCCAATTACCCTACATCAAAACCAGCGTTGAGGCGGCCAAGACGCTCGTCGATAAGCTCGGCCCCTTAGACAAGATGGCCATCGTGACCGACGACGTGGCGTTGCTCGTGGATTTTACGCAGGATAAAGGTAAGCTCAAAAGGAGTCTCGAATCTTTATTGCCCAATCCGTTGGGGGCAAAATTTGGACGCAGCAAGCAGTATAGCGCCCTGATGGCTACGCTCAGAGAACTGGTGCCGGAGGAAGAGCGGCCCATCATTATCTTTCAGACGGACGGCGATCAGTTACATGCCCTGCGCGGGTCCGATGCTTTGACGATGCTGGGGCCATCGCAGAACTTCCAGGATTTACCTCCTGAACAGCAGAAGCGACTTCTGGCTTTGCGAGAGCGTTTGATGCTGGAGTTCAGTCTGGCGGACCTGATGAAAACGGCGGAAAAATCGCGCGCGACCATTTACTCGGTCGTCCCCGGCATCCGCATGATAGGGTTTTCGCCAGCCGAGCAGATCGAGCGCATCCGCGCTATACTTGAGCGATTCCACATGCCTTCGTCCCGGCAGGAAATAAAAGTGGACTTGCAAAAATCCGCTGAAATCATTCTCAGAATGCAACAGGCGCTGATGGATGTCGCCCAGATCACCGGCGGATGGGCCGACTTTCTAGAAGATCCGTCACAGGCGGCAGCGGTCTATTCACGTATTCTCTCGGACATCAATCGCCGCTACATCATCGGCTACCAGCCGATCAATAAAGCGCGTGATGGCACGCTGCGTAAAATAAAGATAGAGGTGCGCGGTCATCCGGAATATACAGTCTGGGGGAGACAATCCTACTACGCGCCGGAACAATAACCGCAAGACTCGTTACACTACCTACTCAAATGATTCGCAAAGCATTCCTGATGACGCTTAAAGACGGCCACGTGGACGAGTACGAGCGAAGACACAACCCCATCTGGCTGGAACTACAAGAGGTGCTAAGGAGGCACGGCGTTCACAACTACTCTATCTTTCTTGAGCGCGGCACGAACAGGTTGTTCGCTTACGCGGAGATTGAGTCGGAAGAATTGTGGCAACAGATAGCCCGGACCGCTTGCTGCCGGCGCTGGTGGGCGTATATGAAGGAGTTGATGCTCACGAACCCGGATGACAGCCCCCAGTCCGCTGATCTCGACGAAGTCTTTCACTTAGATTGACGAGGAAACTACTCTCTCCCAAGAAGAACAGACATCTGGTCATGCGAATTGCACGCTCTTTAGTCGTAGTAGCTGCGGCAGGGATATTGTCCACGCTCTCCGTCTCTGTGGGCCAACGACGCGAGACAAGCAATCGCGTCGCCAATTTCTATGCGGCTGAAGAAAAACAGGGCGGCGTCTATCTCTTCGCCTACTTCAAGGGGAGCGGCGAAGACGGGTTGCATCTGGCTGAGAGCGATGATGGATTAGTCTGGCATCAACTTAACAACGGCAACTCTCTGCTACGGCCAGCGGTGGGTAAGGACAAACTCATGCGCGACCCGAATATAACTCTCGGCCCGGACGGCTTGTATCACATGGTCTGGACAACCTCCTGGCATGACCCTGTCATCGGCCACGCCGCGTCGAAAGATTTAATCAACTGGTCAGAGCAGCAGGCCATCACGCCGATGACCAATGAGCCACAGGCTCAGAACGTCTGGGCTCCTGAGACTTTTTATGACGCGGGCTCGAAGCGATTTCTTCTCTTCTGGGCGACGACGATTCCGGGTCGCTTTCCAGAGACGGACCGGAGCGGCGATGGTGGATTGAACCACCGCATCTACATGACGGCGACGAAAGATTTCAAGAGCTTCACGCCGACGCGCCTCTTTTACAATCAGGGGTTCAACGTGATAGATGCGACCGTTGTCAAAGAGGGCAAGCGCTTCGTCATGTTCTTCAAAGACGAAACGAAATTGCCCGTCGCTGAGAAGAATATTCATTATGCCGTGAGCCGACGCGCGGCGGGACCATATGGCAAGGCTTCGCCGCCAATCACAGGTAGGTATTGGGCTGAGGGGCCGACCGCGATGAAGATCGGCGGAAGGTGGATTGTCTATTTCGATAAGTATCGAGATCATCGCTACGGCGCGGTCACGTCCTCAGACCTTGAACACTGGGAAGACATCTCCGGGCAGTTGCAGTTTCCCGAAGGCGCTCGTCACGGGACTGTGATTCGCGTACCCCGCCAGGTTCTGACAAAGCTGCTCGATCTGAAATAGAGCGAAGGGGAGATATTTACTGATGAAGAGATTGGCTCTGATGGCTTTACTTACTCTGTCTCTCGGCACGTGCACGCACTTCGCACACGCACAGTCGGTCAGCGTCGCTGATCTACAGCGCCGCTTCGAGCATCCGCCAGACGACGCCCGGATCATGATGCGCTGGTGGTGGTTCGGGCCGGCCGTCACTAAGCCGGAGCTGGAGCGTGAGATGCGCGTGATGAAGGAGGGCGGCATCGGCGGCTTCGAAGTGCAAGCCGTCTATCCGCTCCTGCCCGACGACCCGACGACCGGCATCAAGAATCTCCCTTACCTTTCCGACGAATTTATTGATGCGCTGCGCTTCACCTCCGCGAAGGCGCGCGAGTTGGGACTGCGCATGGACTTGACCTTAGGCAGTGGCTGGCCCTTCGGCGGGGCACAGGTGCCGATCTCGGATGCCGCCGGAATGCTTCGCGCCGAGCGCGTTAAAGTCGAAGTCGGCACACGCCGCGTTCCAGTTCCGAGCATCAACGCCGGTGAGAAGTTGCTGGCTATTTTTCTCGCACGCACAGAGGGGAAATCAATCTCCCCGGAAGCCCTGCGCGAATTAAGGGAGATAAGGGATGGAGCCGTGTGGCTTCCGGCAAATCTGGAAGGGGCAAATGAGCTGCTCTTCTTTATTTCCAGCCGGACAGGGATGCAGGTCAAGCGACCGGCGGTCGGGGCCGAAGGCTATGTGCTCAATCACCTGGACCGCACAGCCACTGCAAACTATTTGAAGAATGTCGGAGACCGGCTCATGCAAGCCTTCGGCGCGGATCGTCCTTACGCGATCTTCTGCGACAGCCTGGAAGTCTATGGTCAGGACTGGACGAGCGATCTGCTCGAAGAGTTTCAACGGCGGCGCGGTTATGACCTGAAGCCTTATCTGCCGGCCCTGATCGCCGACATGGGGCCGAAGACCGAAGAGATTCGTTATGACTGGGGAAAGACTCTGACTGAGTTGCTCAACGAACGTTTCCTGGCGCCGATACACGAATGGTCCAAGAAAAACGGGACTCTCTTTCGCATACAAGATTATGGTGTCCCGGCGGCGGCGCTGTCGAGCAATGCCTATGCAGATTTGCCGGAAGGCGAAGGCCCACAGTGGAAGACCTTGCGCGCGTCGCGTTGGGCCTCTTCGGCGAGCCACCTCTATGGTCATCAGGTGACATCTTCCGAGACATGGACGTGGCTGCACTCGCCGGTCTTTCGCGCCACGCCGCTCGATATGAAGGCCGAGGCAGACCTGCATTTCCTGATTGGCATTAATCAATTGATCGGGCACGGCTGGCCCTATACGCCGCCGCAGGTCGAATATCCCGGCTGGCGCTTTTACGCATCTGCGGTCTTCGATGAGAAGAACCCCTGGTGGATCGTCATGCCGGACATCGCGCTCTACCTGCAGCGCATGAGTTACCTGCTCAGGCAGGGACAGCCCGCGAATGATGTGGCGCTCTACCTGCCGAACAGCGATGCCTGGGCGCATTTCACCGGCGGCAATACGCACATGATCGAAGTGCTGCGTGAACGGGTTGGGCCAGCCGTTATCCCGTCGCTGCTGGAGTCCGGCTATAATTTTGATTTCTTCGATGACGATGTACTGTTGAAACTAGGTCGCGTCGAGAACGGGGCCCTCGTCCTGGGCGCGAGCAGATACCGCGTGGTGGTCCTTCCGGGCGTAGAGCGCATGCCGCTCAGTACGCTTCGGAAACTGGAAGAGTTTGTGCGCGGGGGCGGCGTGCTGGTCGCGACGCGGCGGCTGCCACAGATAGCGCCGGGCTTTCAAACCACGGAGGCGGAGATGCGCGAGGTGCGCGAAATCTCCAGCCGCTTGTTTGAAGGCGCGTCTGCGCCAGCGCATTTCGTTAAGGATGAAGCTCAGCTCGGAAGTACGCTGAACAGCGCCTTCCGTCCAGACATGATGCTGACCCCCTCAATTCCTGAAATCGGTTTCATTCATCGTAAAACCGGAGACTCGGAAATCTACTTCATTGCGAATACGTCGAACATGCGCCAGAGCGTGAAAGCCACGTTTCGCGTCGAAGGTTTGCAAGCTGAATGGTGGGACCCGATGACGGGTCAGGTCTGGGCCGCTGAAGAGACGGAAGCGCATGCCAAAGGGGGCCAGAGCGTGGCGCTCGACCTTGAGCCTTATGGCTCACGAGTGCTGGTTTTCACAAAGCGCAGTCTCCCGAAACCCTCGCTCGGAAATACCACGGCAGCTCTCCCTTCTATTGATCTGGGCACTGGCTGGCGAGTTACTTACGGACAATCGGGCAGCCCCTTTATGATGGACAAACTGCGTTCATGGACCGATGCTGAAGAGACGCGCTACTTCTCAGGCACAGCCACCTACGAAAACGAAGTTATGGTGCCAGAGAGTATGCTTAAGGATGGCCTCATGGTTCGGCTGGATTTCGGTGAAGGGAAGCCAATTCCTCCACAGCCGCTCAAGGCGGGAATGCAAGCATGGCTGGAGGCTCCGGTCCGTGAAGCGGCAGTCGTTTATCTTAATGATCGTCGGGCGGGGTCTGTCTGGTGTCCGCCCTATTCGCTCGACATCACGAAGCTCTTGCGTCAGGGTCCGAACAAAATACGAATTGTCGTGGCTAACCTCGCGCTCAATTATATGGCCGGGCGTCGCCTGCCAGATTACAAGTTGCTCAATCTGCGTTATGGCGAGCGGTTTCAGGCTCAAGACATGGACAAAGTGCAACCCGTACCCGCCGGGCTACTCGGCCCCATCCAATTGAGGGCAACCGTCAATAGATAACTGCGCTAATCGGGCTCGCTCTGAAGGTGACCTGAGCGCCGCCAATTTATTGAATTTTTTGGATATGCCATATATTTTTGGATTCAGTTAACCGCTTGCTTGACGCCCTTTGAAGGTTAACCTTTGTAATACCGAGGTTTTTATTCTTTCTCTTTGAAGGGTACAAGAGTTGCTCTAAAGATCACTCTCTTTTACTGCATCCAGCAATAGTAGATTTATCGAGCGGGAAATATATCAGATCTCTGCTCAGCGCCTGTTTTAGTGGACAAAACATAGCTAAAATGCTATTTTATGGCGCTCACAGAGTTTTTGTTTTACTACTCGATAATCCGGCGCCATCATTAAGTAGAGCAGAGACTAGTCAATATAATTCGTCTGGCAAACAATGTTCCGTCGATAGCCCAGCTATCTGAAGCTATTCCTTTAGACTGTGAGTTAACCGCTTTTCTGGCATGCAGATTCTGCCGGAATGTGATGTCAGACAGGTAAACTTTTCGTTTCGCGATAGCGGTATTGCCCAGTTCGGTGAAATATTGAACAGTCTGTTGGTCCATAGCCCAAAGAGCTATAGAGCATAACCGCCTCTCTGCTATCAAACAGCAAGGTCTGGCGGTATCAAACTTCAAAGTAGAAAACTGTCGGCGATTCATTAACGGCGTCGTTGCCGAGCAGAAGCAGCCACACTTGTTGATGGTCGCGTACCCAGAGGCCACGCGCACATTGTCATCATACTGGTTGAGAGGTTTTGACCAGTATCCCAACAGGTCGAAGATAAGGCTTCATGCCCTTACCTTTTGAAATTAAGAGAGAGAGAAGCATATGCGGCCAATTCAAATCTTAGCTTTCATTTTCCTCTGCGCCGTCGTTGCCCTCGGGCAAACCAACAAAGGCGGCATTAACGGAACAGTCTTAGACGCTAACGGCGCGGCGGTCCCCGGCGCGACCGTCATCGTGACGAATCTGGGAACAAACCAGACAACGACAGCCACGACTTCAGAATCTGGCGCTTTCTCTGTCGCCTCGCTTGACCCGGTCACATACAGCGTGACGGTCGAAGCCGCAAGCTTCAAGAAGGCCGTTGTGGAGAAGGTTAAAGTAGATACCGCTAGCACAGCCTCAGTTAATATTACACTCGAAGCCGGCGCGATTAATGAGGCCGTATCGATCACTTCGGAAGCATCGTTGCTCAATACTGAAACGGGCACGACGACCACGACCGTCACGGAGCGACAGATTCAGGATATTCCGCTCAACAACCGGAGCGTGCTCGATCTGGCGGTGACGGCTCCTAACGTGACGGGCGACGCTGGCAGCGAAGACCCGGGCGTATCCGGAGACCAGCCCGTGCCTGGTTTTAACCTGAATGTGAATGGTGGTCGAGCAGGCAGTACGGCTATCCTCGCAGATGGCGTCAACAACACGGGCGTCGGTATTGCGCGCGCTGTCGTGAGTTTCACGCCGGAGACGGTGCAGGAGTTCACGGTTCAGACCTCTGCATACTCGGCAGAATTCGGCCAGACGGGCGGCGGCACCATCAACGTGACCACCAAGTCCGGGACCAACAACTTTAATGGCGTGGCGCTCTGGTACACGCGCAACCCGAAATTCAACGCGACGCCGTTTACTATCGGCACCGCCCCGCGCCCGCATAATAATCTGCGCTACAATCAGGTCTCGGTCACAATCGGTGGCCCCATCTTCCTGCCGAAATTCGGCGAAGGCAATAAGCCTCTTTACAACGGGAAAAACAAATCCTTCTTCTTCTTCGCCTACGAGCCACGCTGGCGTAAGGATTTCGTGACCTCGACAGCTCTGGTCCCCAGTGCGCCCGAACTCTTGGGTAATTTCAATAATCTGGTGAGAACGGCCAGCGGCATCTTACCGGCATCTATCGCCACCCAGTTCGGCCAGGTCTCTAACGGTAACGCGAACATCTATCAACAGTTTGTCCTCTTGAACGGTAAGCTGGTGCCGATTCAACTGGCGACAGGTAATCAGTATTGCCAGTTTAATGATCCGAGAAGGATTCTCGTACCGCAGGTATATCAGGGCGTAACCATCCAGACGCCGCAGTGTACTGCCGCCATCAATGCCACTCCGAACCCAAACCTGAATATCATTCCGGCGGAGTACATTGATCCGATTGCCCTGAAGATTCTACAGTCCATGCCGCCTGCGGGTGGCTACTTCCTTGACGGAGCTAATGTTAGAAACTATTTCCTGCAGCGCTCAGTAGTGCAGAACGAAACGCGCTACACGCTCAGACTTGACCACAACTTCACTAATAATGCTAAAGTCAACTTCCGTTACACGGTCACGCCTGCTGTCGGTATTCGCGGCGCGGGCAACGACATTAACGGCAACGCAGGCATTTACAGCGATGCCAGGCAGTTCCTGTTGGCCTTCAATAACATTATCTCGCCAACCATCGTCAACGACCTCAGGCTCAACTATACGCGCGGGAATTTCAGCGAAGACTATTCGCCTGAATTTTCGATCAAGACCGGGCGCAGTTATGCCGGGGACATCGGGCTGCCCCACCTAACTCCGGGCGGCATACCGCTATTCCTGCTCACACAGGACGGGAGCACATATACGGGCGCAGACATCGGCTCGGCGGCTTCCACCAATAACTTCAACGTCGAGCAGCGCTACAACATCAACGACATTTTGTACTGGAGTCGCGGTAACATGTCCTGGAAATTTGGCGTTGATCTGGATGATGCGCGCCTGACCGCCACCCCCTTCTTCGCTGCTTCGGGAGGCCGTTGGCAGTTCCGTGTTGTTAATACCAGCAGCAACCGTTCGACAACCATTACCAACGGCGGTAACGAAATAGCCAGCTTATTGGAGGGTGTGCCGAACTCTGTTGATTTGAGACCGCTCATCCTCGACTACGATTATCGCTGGAAGAGTATGGCCGGGTTCGTGCAAAACGACTGGAAGGTCAAGCCCAACCTGACCCTCAACCTCGGGATGCGTTACTCGTTACAGCTTCCTCGCGCGGAGAAGCACAACATGCAGGGCGAGTTTCGCCCTGATCTGGCCCAGCCTTTTGCGCTGACGGACGCGCAACGCCGCACCCTGGCGTCCGGCGCTTGCAATCCGGTGACAACAATCGGCGGCCTCGGAGTACCATGTACGTCCGCGATTCCTGATTACGTGCCGACCTCAGTTCTGGTCCCGCCGTTCGCCTTCGCCGGCCGTGGCGGCCGCTCGAAATATCTCGTCCCGATTGACTACATAGGATTCGAGCCGCGCTTAGGCTTCGCCTGGAGTCCGAAGATGAAAATCTTTGGGTTGGACCTGCAAGAAAAGTCCGTCGTCATTCGCGGCGGGTACGGTCTTTCGCACTTACCGCTGACAGGCAATAACCGCTCGCCAAACCCCGACTTCGGTGGTTTCGTTAACGTCAGCACCCTTGCCAATGGTTCCACGGGGACGGCAGATGCGACCCTGCCCATTCGCTTGTCGGGTAACGCGCCGTTGCAGGGAACAGGCGGCACACTCGACTCGCTTCTGGGCACCGATTCAAACGGATTGGTCTTCCTTAACGGCCTCGGCATCGCCGCGTTCGCCGGAGACTTTTCGTCCCACAGCGGAAAGGTCCCGTCCTCGCAAAGCTGGAACCTGGCCGTGCAATTTGAACCGATCAGGGGACTCGCGGTAGAGGTGGCTTACGTCGGAAACAAGGGGTCGAATCTGTACCTGCCGCTGGTCAACATCAACCCGCATGACGTGGGCCGGATTGATACTCTGGAGTCGCAGGGCATTGACGTGACCGGGACTGTTCCAGACCCGTTGGGCCGCAGGAACTTGCAAGGCGCGGTCATTAGCGACACTCGCGCCAGTATCTTCTCCACCTACTTAGGCTTCGACCCGCTCAACAGGTACTTCGATCCTTCGGCCTATAGCATTCGACATGCGTTCTACGTGGACGTGCGTCGGCGTGTCAGCCGTGGCTTGACGTTTACGGCAAACTACACCTATGGCAAAAGCATTGATACTGCGTCCGATGCCAGCCCTGATACGCGAGTGCTTTCGACCGGTCAGGCCAGAGGGCAAGTCTCTCTCGGAGCGCCGCTCAGTACAGACCGTGCCATCTCGACCTTCGATGTCAAGAATAATTTCAGTTCGACTGGCATCTGGGACTTGCCGCTCGGGCGTGGTCGCCAATTCTTTACTCATGCGCCGAAAGTGATTGACCAGATAATCGGAAGATGGTCAATGTCCGGTGTCTTTCGCATGCCGGGCGGTACTCCGTTCTTGCCGTTCATCACCGATCCTAACAAACTCGGCGGCGTACTTTTCAACCGCGTCGTGAGGCCGGACATCGTGCCGGGCGTGCCCTTGAGGAACCCTCTGTGGAAACGCGATTGCCCGACCGGCAACGCTTGCGAACCCTTTATCAATCCGGCGGCGTTTATGCGCCCCGTCAAGGGAACCCTGGGCAATGCCCCGCGCTCTCTGGACATTCGCCCGCCAAGGCAAGAGTTCTTCGACTTCTCGCTCTCGAAGGACTTCCCGTGGCCGTTCTTCGGCGGCAAGGAAGGAAGGCGACGCCTTAACTTCAGGGTGGACTTGATCAATGCTTTCAACCATCCGAACTTCCGCTACAACAACACAGGCAATACGCCTTTCGGGCTCGGGACTTTCCCGACCGAAATCACGAACGAGACCGTCGGCGGTGTGGCGCAGCCGATCACTGCGGCAGAGTACAACGCTTGGGCGACATTCAACAATCAACCGTTGTCAACGACTGCGGCGGGCGCAGCACAACTCGCTCAGATACGTGCGAACGTGAATGCCACCCGTGCTAATGGTGGCACGGGCGGCCTGCCGTTGGATTTCTTCCACGTGCAGCTCCCGCAGGGCTTCGCCACTCGCAACCCGCTCTCGTTCGATATCACCAAGCTGGATCAATACAAGCTCTACCGTATCCGGCAGAATTACGACACGAACTTTGGAACGCTGACCGGCGGCAACCCGAATACCACTCCGCGTTACATCCAGTTTGGAATCAGGATTTTCTTCTAAGCTGGAGACGGCGTGTCGCCCTTGCACCAAGAGACGAGTCAAGGGACAGAGGGCGGAAGGCTCACTGCCTTCCGCCCTCGCAAATCTTCAACCTCCTCCATTAGTTCCAGTCGAGGTGAGCGAACGGTATGGCCCAGAGTTGGGCAGTTCGTCGCCTCTCAAAGAAGTGGTACGACAAATCCAATAAATTAACCGAAATGGCTCGCGGGCTGGCAGAGAGCCTACGTCCGCCGAAGGCAGGAGACAAGTATGCGTCGCAGATTGGTTTCGCAGATTCTTTTAGCCCTCTTTATTTTATTCATCCAGGCGGCTACAGCTCTGACGCTGGCACAGAACGGGAATGAGCTTCCGCGCGAGTGGATAGACCCAGATACAGGCCATCGCATCGTGCGCTTGTCTGATGAGCCGGGCAGCCAAAGCCTCTACTTTCATCAAAACGCCTACACGCCCGACGGTCAGAAGTTGATCATCACGACGCCCACGGGGCTTTCGACCATTAACCTCAAGACGCGAGCCATCGAGAAAGTTATCGAGGGTCGTGTCAACATCATCATCGTCGGCAGAAAGACCGGGCAGGTCTATTACACTAAGTTCGTGAGGGGCAACAACACTTTTTCCGCAACCGTCTATGCCACAGACCTGAACACGAAGGCCACGCGCGAGATCGCCAAGTTGCCTCCGGGGGCATCCGTCGCAAGCGTCAACGCGGACGAGACGCTGCTCGCAGGCATTATCGACGAGAAGACGAGCGCGGCCATCAAGGAAGGGAAATTTCCCGCCGGGCCGGGAGGACAAGGTAATCAGAGTCCGGGTGCTCCCCCGGCACCGCGCGGGGATTCCTATCCGGGCAAAGGCGAGATGATGGAGAATCGTCTGGCCGAGCGCAGACCGTTGCAACTCATCACCATCAGCACCACGACAGGTGAGGTGAAGACGCTGCTGCGCGGCACGGACTGGTACAACCACATCCAGTTTTCGCCGACCGACCCGACGCTCCTGATGTTCTGCCACGAAGGCCCCTGGCACAAGGTTGACCGGACCTGGACGATACGCACAGACGGCACGGGGCTCACGAAGATTCATCCCCGCACCATGAATATGGAGATCGAGGGGCACGAATTCTTCAGCGCTGATGGCAAGATGATCTGGTACGATTTGCAGACCCCGCGCAGCCAGGTCTTCTGGCTGGGCGGTTACAACATCCAGACGGGCGAGAGAATCTGGTATCACCTCGAACGGCCCGAATGGTCCGTGCATTACAATGTCTCGCCAGATGGAAAACTCTTCTCAGGAGACGGCGGCGGCCCGAACAGCGTGGCTGCGCCCGGCAACGGTCAGTGGATTTACCTGTTCCGGCCAGAGATGGTCCCGGACCGCACCGACGGTCAGCTAACTAACGCCAAGGACCTCGTCAAGCCGGGCGTCTTTAAGGCGGAGAAACTGGTCAACCTCTCTAAGCACAACTACAGCCTTGAGCCGAACGCGACTTTTACTCCAGACATGAAGTGGCTTGTCTTCCGCTCGAACATGCTGGGGCCGACACACGTCTTCGCCGTTGAGATAGAGAAGGCTAAGAAATCCGGGTAGCTGTTCGTGCCGACTTTGGATGGCGCGGAAAGGATCGAATGGAGGGACGGGGGGTAAGTCCTCTGCCCGGGTTTTGATTTGCCTGCCTTGGAGGATCATGGTTAAGCGTTTAGTTGTCGAGGGCAGAATCCGCCGCTCGGCTCTTCTCATTTTCTTACTCTCATCAATGGTCGGCTTTGCCTCTCAATTGCCTCAAAGCGGGAGGATGAAGTTCAACTTCAATTCCGGTTGGAAAGTTAAGGTCGGTGATGTCTCGGGCGCAGAGGCCGCAGGCTTTGACGACTCCGGCTGGAAGAGCGTCACCACGCCCTATGCCTGGAACGAACAGGACGCCTTCCGCAAGAGCATTCAGGAGCTTTCGACCGGCATCGCCTGGTATCGCAAACATTTCAAGATTCCCGCCCAGAATGTCGGACAAAAAATATTCCTGGAGTTCGAGGGGCTGCGCCAGGCGGGCGAGTTCTATCTCAACGGCAAACTCATCGGCAGGCATGAGAACGGCGTGATGGCGTGCGGGTTCGACATCACGGATGCTGTGAAACAGTTCCCCGAAGAGAATGTGCTGGCTGTAAGGGTAGACAACTCCTGGGATTATCGTGAGAAAGCCACCAATACGAAGTACCAGTGGAATGACAAAAATTTCTACGCCAACTATGGCGGCATCAATAAGAACGTTTATCTGCACACGACCAACCGGCTCTACCAGACGTTGCCTCTCTATTCGACGCTCGGCACGACGGGAGTCTATATCTACGCGCAGGATTTCAATATCAAGGAGAGGTCGGCACAGATCACCGCCGAATCGCAGGTCCGAAACGAATACTCTCAGCCGAAGACATTCGCTTACGAAGTGGTCATCGAGGATATAAATGGAAGGACGGTTAAAACAATCAACGGCGGTCAATACACGCTCGCCCCGGGTGAGACGAAAATATTGAGCGCGACGGCTAAACTTAGCGGCCTCAACTTCTGGAGTTGGGGCTATGGCTATCTCTACCGCGTGAGCACGATTCTGAAAGTTGATGGCAAGGCCATTGATGTGGTCCGCACGCGGACAGGTTTTCGCAAAACGGAGTTCAGTCATGGAATGGTGAGACTGAATGACCGTGTGATTCAACTCAAGGGCTACGCCCAGCGCACCACCAATGAATGGCCGGCGCTCGGCTCGGCCCTGCCTGCCTGGGTCAGCGATTTCAGCAACCGTCTGATTATCGAAGGCAACGGCAATCTGGTGCGCTGGATGCACGTCACTCCCTGGAAGCAGGACGTTGAATCCTTCGACCGCCTCGGACTCATCGAGGCGATGCCCGCTGGCGATTCGGAAAAGGACGCGCAGGGCCGCCAGTGGGAGCAGCGCCTTGAACTCATGCGTGATGCCATCATCTATAATCGAAACAACCCCAGCATCCTCTTCTACGAATCCGGCAACAAGGGCGTCAGCGAAGAGCACATGCGACAGATGAAGGCGCTGCGCGACGAGTTCGACCCGCACGGAGGCCGCGCCTCCGGCTCAAGAGAGATGCTCGAAAGCAGCGCCGCCGAATATGGCGGCGAGATGCTCTACATCAATAAGAGTGCGCGCGCGCCCTTGTGGGCGATGGAGTATTCGCGCGACGAAGGCCTTCGTAAATACTGGGACGAATTCTCCCCGCCTTTTCATCAAGACGGTGAAGGCCCGCTCTATCGCAATGCTCCGGCGCGCGAGTACAACCGCAATCAGGACTCGCACGCCATTGAGAATGTCAGGCGTTGGTTTGACTACTGGCATGAGCGGCCAGGCACGGGCGAGCGCGTGAATGCCGGCGGCGTCAATATCATTTTCTCTGACTCTAACACGCACTATCGCGGCGCAGAAAACTACCGTCGCAGCGGCGAGGTTGACGCGCTGCGACTGCCCAAGGACGGGTATTTCGCCAATCAAGTGATGTGGGATGGTTGGGTTGATGTCGAGCGACAGCGCATACACATCCTCGGCCACTGGAACTACGCGCCGGGCACCAAGAAGAACGTGTATGTTGTCTCGAGCGCAGACAAAGTTGAACTCTTGCTTAACGGCAAGTCGCTGGGCTGGGGCGACGAGAGCAGCCGCTTTCTCTACACCTTCAAAGATGTCGTCTGGCAGCCGGGCACGCTCGTGGCTGTCGGCTATGACGCGAGCGGCAGACGGGTTGTCGAAACGGAACAGCGTACGGCCGGAGAACCCGCGGCCCTCCGTCTCACTGTCCATACCGGCCCGAAAGGACTGCTGGCCAACGGCTCCGATCTGGCATTGATTGATGTCGAGGTCGTAGACGCGAAGGGCCAGCGTTGTCCGACGGCGCTGAACCTAATTAGCTTTTCGCTCAGTGGGCCAGCAGAGTGGCGCGGCGGCATCGCACAGGGCCCGGACAACTATATTCTTTCCAAAAATCTTCCCGTCGAGAATGGCGTCAACCGTATCATCCTTCGTTCAGGGACGACAGCCGGGAAGATCACACTCAACGCGACCGCCGAAGGACTTAAGCCCGCGTCCCTTCAGATCATCTCGCGCCCGTTCGCCGTCACCGATGGCCTCTCACAGGAGATGCCGGACACGGGGCTGTTCTCGTATCTCGAAAGAGGACCGACTCCGGCGGGTGATTCCTTTAAGATGACGCGCCACCCTCTGCACATTATGAGCGCAACAGCGGGCGCAAGGGGCGACCAGGCTGTCAAGAGTTTTGACGATGACGAAGAGACTGGCTGGGCTAATGACGGCCAGGTGGCGACAGCGTGGGTGCAATATGATTTGGGTCAGCCATCACGCCTTAGCGAAGTGACGCTCAAACTCGGCAACTGGCGACAGCGAAGCTACCCGATCCGCATCGCCGTGGACGGTCAGGAAGTCTTTGCGGGCCTGACGCCGACCAGCCTCGGTTACGTCACGCTCCCGCTCAAGCCCGCCATCGGCAAAAGCCTGAAAATCGAGTTGACCGGCAAGCCCATAGATAACGACACCACCAATATCAGGGAGCTAAACGCGCAGAATAATTCCGCATCTGATCCGGCGAACAGCGATGCGAGAGGAACGCTCAGTATCATTGAAGTCGAGATTTATTAAGGCGAGTTAAAACTATAGCTTCTTAACCTCAAGCCCGGACGAGAGACGGAAATCAGAAGGCAGATGAAAACAACCGGGAAGCTTCAGCTCATGCCGTTGGCGAATGTGGTGCGAATACTGCGGCGGCGGGTTATCCGGGGCAGGAGCGTGTGCCTTCCGGCTATCGCGGCCTGCGTGATGCTGGTCAGCACACTCTCGTTCGCCGCTGACGACGCACGCTGGGTCAAAGACGAATATCGCAGGGGCGACTTCAAGCTCGTGTACGGCGGGCAGGCGGCCGCCATTCTTGTTTCGCCGGAGGATTTCAAAGTCGCGCGTCTCGCAGCCGCTGATCTGGCGGCAGACATCGCGCGCGTCACGGGTCAGAAGCCGTTGCTGCATACAGAGGAGACAGGCCTTGCGGGTCATGTAGTGCTGGTGGGAACTCTGGGCCAGAGTCGTCTTATCGAGGGACTGATACGCAACGGAAAACTGGACGCAACGCGCCTGCGTGGAGAGTGGGAAAGCTTCATCATCGCGACGGTCCGCGATCCGTTACCGGGCGTCAGCATGGGACTGGTAATCGTCGGGAGCGACCGGCGCGGCACGGCCTACGGAGTTTACGAACTGTCGCAGGCCATCGGCGTTTCACCCTGGTACTGGTGGGCCGATGTGACGCCGGAGCACCGCACCAATCTGATCGTCTCGGCTGGCGTTCGCCGCGCAGGCCCGCCATCAGTCCAATATCGTGGCATCTTCCTCAACGATGAGGATTGGGGACTTCAACCCTGGGCCGCCAAGACCTATGAGACGGAGCATGGAGACATCGGCCCGAAAACCTACGCGCGCATCTTTGAGTTACTGCTCAGACTCAAAGCCAACACGCTCTGGCCCGCAATGCACCAGTGTACGCATGCTTTCAATTATTACCCGGAGAATAAAGTTCTCGCCGACGACTACGCCATCGTCATGGGCTCATCACACGCGGAGCCGATGCTGCGCAACAACGTCGGCGAGTGGAAGGATAAGCCGGAGGAGTACGACTACACGAAGAACCCCGCAGGCGTGCGCCGGTATTGGGAGGAGCGCGTTCGAGAGAACGGGCGCTTCGAGAATGTTTACACGCTGGGGATGCGCGGCATTCATGATAGCCCCATTCAAGGACCAAAGAGCAGGCCGGAGCGAATCAACCTCATAGAGGAAATCTTTCGCGTGCAGCGTGAGCTGCTCGCCGAATCCGTCTCGCCGGACGTGACGAAAATCCCGCAAATCTTCTGTCCTTACAAGGAGGTGCTGGAGGATTACCGCGACGGATTGAAAGTGCCGGAGGATGTGACCATCGTTTGGCCGGACGACAATTTCGGGCACATACGCTATTTCCCGACAGCCGCAGAACAACAACGCTCCGGCGGCTTTGGCGTCTATTATCACATCTCTTATCTGGGCCAACCGTTATCCTATACCTGGCTCAACACCACGCCTCCGGCGCTGATCTGGGAAGAGATGTCTAAAGCCTACGAGCACGGTGTGCGCAAGTTTTGGATGGTCAACGCCGGCGATCTCAAGCCGGGCGAAATCGGGACGGAGTTTTTCTTACAGATGGCCTGGGACATGTCGCGCTGGCGGCGCGAGAATCTGTCAGAGTTTCTAGCCCGTTGGGCGCGACGCGAATTCAGCACTGCCGACGCCCAGGAGATTGCCGCCGTGATGGGCGACTATTATCGCATGGCTTTCGCGCGCAAGCCCGAACACCTGCAATGGTATCTGCCCAATGAGAAACCGAGGCCAAGCAACCTGACCTCGATTGATTACGGCGATGAAGTCCAGTCGCGTTTAGACGCCTATGAGGCTCTGCTGGAGCGCGCCAACCGACTTTACGCCAGGATTCCTCGTCCTTTGAAAGATGCCTTTTATGAGTTGGTCGTTTATCCGGTACGCAGTGCCGCACTGGCCAACCAGCGCTATTTCTTCACAGAGAAATGCGCCTTCTATCTGGCACAAGGCCGTGCGAGCGCGAGCGAATGGGCGAAGCGTGCGAAGAGCGCTGATGAACAGATGACGGCAGAGACCTCGTACTACAACGAAAAACTTGCCGGCGGGAAATGGCGATACATGATGTCGATGGAGCCGGGCCAGGGACAATGGTTGAGTATGCGTAGTTCTGCGCCTCTGCCGCCATTAGCGCTCTCACAGATAATCGTGCCTGAAGCAGCCGGACTCGGCGTTGCCATCGAAGGCCGGAGCGAGCCACTTCGTGAGAATGAGAGAGACGCCGCATTACCTGCGCTTAGTGTCTTCACACGCGATGAGCGTTTCATAGATCTCTTCAACACAGGCCGCAGGCCAGCGCGCTGGGCCGCCCGCGCGAATCGGGATTGGATTAAGCTGAGCCGTACCGCTGGGGAACTCGGCGGCGATACGCGCATCCGTGTGTCAATTGATTGGGGACATGCTCCGAAAGGAGAAGAGATTTCAGGCGCCGTCGAGATCAGCGCCGCGGGGACGACGCGCACAGTCAACGTGCCGGTTTTTAATCCATTGACGCCACGACCGGAGAGGTTGGCTGGCTTTATTGAAGCTAATGGAGTGGTGGCGATAGAGGCAGAACATTTTACGGGCAAGATTGATCGCGCACGTGCAAGCTGGCAAACGATTCCGGGTCTCGGTCGCACGGGCGATACGGTGGCAGCTTTTCCGACAAACGCGTCGAGCATAGAGCCGGGTCAAATCGTTGATCAGTCGCCGGTGCTTGAGTATCAGTTCTATCTTTTCAAGACAGGTCAATTCAACGTCCTCTGTTATCTGGTGCCGACGTTTCCTTTAGTGGCCGGGCGCGGCCTGCGCTATGCCGTCGGTTTAGACGATGAATCGCCGCATTTGGTCACAGTGGATGCCGGATTAGCGGTGCCGTCAAAGACTTGGCAGCAAAACGTGCTGAACGAGACAACCACGGGCTCCACAACGCTCAACGTGACTGCCGGCCCACACGTTTTGAAAATCTACATGGTTGATCCGGGAGTCGTGCTGGACAAGATCGTGATGGATGCCGGAGGCGTTCGGCCCAGCTATCTGGGGCCCGTAGAAACAAAGGTGGTTACTTCATCAACTGTGATGAAGCGATGACCTGCTGAAAGCTAGAAGCCGTTTGACGGCAATCTTCAAAAACGTGTTGCAGGCCGTTTGACTTTTCGCGGCGGCGCAGTTGATTTGCGCGTGATAAGGTAGGTCGGGATGCGAATCTCCACGCCCGGTTGATTGGGATGCTCTATCGTCATGGCTAGCGCCTCGATAGCTCTGCGGCCAATCTCCGCACGAGGCGAACATACTGTGGTCAGCGGCGGTTCGGAGAGCGCGGCGAAGGCAATATCATCGAATCCCACGATGGAGATGTCCTGCGGGATGTTGATGCCTTCTGCGCGAAACTCCTGCATCGCGCCGAGCGCCATCAAGTCATTGGCCACGACGATTGCCGTCGGCAACTCGCCCGCGTCCATAATGTCAGTGGCCGCTCGTCGCCCGCCCTCGAACTTAAAATCTCCTTCATAGATCGCCGGTGGCGGCTCATTGGGAAGATGACGCGCCATCGAAGCAAGAAAAGCATCGCGCCGGATAACGCCGGAGCGGATGTGGCTCGCCCCGGCGATGTGTACAATCTTCTGGTGGCCCAGAGAGACGAGGTGGTGAACGGCCTCTTCGATCCCCGCCGCATAATCCAGCAAAATATTGCTGGTGTGTTCGCCAGCCATGCCGAGGTCATTAAAGACGACGCGAACCTGCTTGCGGACCAGTTCGTCTGGCAGTTGCAGGTCAAGTTCCGCTGTCATCAGCGCGACGCCAGCAACTTTGAGTTCGATCATCCGCCGCACGTAATCAGCCGCGCGCTCGGCATCATAGTTCGTGTTCACCAGAATCAGATTGTAGCCACGCTCGTAGGCCGAAGATTCGATGCTCTTGACCAGTTCCGGGAAGAATGGGTTGGTGATGTCCGAGATCAGCAGCCCAATGATATTGCTGCGGCCTGAAGCGAGTGTGCGCGCGTGCGCGTTCGGATAGTAGTTACACTTTTCGATGGCGAGCAAAACTTTCTCGCGCGTGGCATCTGTAACGTACTTTGTCTTGTTGATGACGTGAGAAACGGTCGCCGTCGAGACGCCCGCTTCCTTCGCCACATCTTTAATCCGCATAGATTCTAAAGGGAATGAGTCGGCAGCTTCTGAAGCTTTCCCTGTCCTTTGTCTTCTTATTTCCCGACGCACGGCTGTTCTGCGGACCGGTAGGCCACGCGCTCGCGCCGCGACTCGCAATCAACCTCGCGTATGTTACTTTCGAGAGGCTGATTTTTGAAAGCCCACACGCACCTATATGCTTGACGCCCGGCACCGGATTGTCGAAATTGAATTGTCGAACACCACGATCATGGTCTATAGTCTTCCGCACGATTAATAAAAGAGCGCTCGCAAGCTGCCCCGGGCTGATGAGCTTTTGCTCCAACCTTTAACTGAGGAGGCGCAAGATATGTTAAAGAAGATGAGACGTTCATCTTTGCTCCTCGCTTTGCTGTTGGCAACTACCATTATCCCCCTTCAATCACAAACGCGCCCGCGCCGTGTGACCCAGACAACCAGCGACCCAATCGAAGAGACTGCCCCGCGAAGAGAGACTGCTCCAAGAAGGCAGGGAAGAAGCTGGATGCGTGTCTTAATGGGGGCAGCTATCTCTGTTGGAGGGAGGGACAGTTGTACTCCGTCCAGAGAGAGAGTTGGGCGGCCTCGCGTCAGATTGTAGGTCACAGTCTCTCTAACATCCTCGCCGGTTTGTTGCCCCGTAAATCGAACAGGCGCGGGCGAGCCTACTGGTCTCGCGCGCAACGGAATCCCAGATTGTTCAATCCGCTATCGGGCGTGGCGTGGCTGCGCGCGGCGACGCGATAGTTGGTGCAAAAATTTTCGGCGCACATCCATGAGCCACCTCTAATCGCGCGCTCCGTCCCGCTCGAAGCTCCCGCGGGGTTGTTGCGCGAACTCTTCTCGTAGTAATCCTCAGCATACCA
>JADMIO011605978.1_pt1 | contig 67907 bp, 68 predicted proteins | sample 8958161 | NCBI WGS metagenome assembly JADMIO01 (sample SAMN16585339, study PRJNA669376) | soil metagenome | isolation source: Crop rotation soil | place: USA: Cullars Rotation, Alabama | collected 2011 | reverse complement strand
TTTTAACTGATCATATGAAATACCTTTTTCCTGTTCTATTACTGGCCGGTACCGTACTCTTCACCACATCCTGCCGCAGAAACATACTAAAGGGCGAGGGCGCTAAGGGAACAACCGATGCACAGGTAACGCCTTTTACCGGTGTGGACCTGGATATGGAAGTGAAAGCCTCAGTTAATGTAATACCCGGCTCACAGCCCGGTGTGAGGTTCACGGGTTATGAGAACATCATTAAACATCTGAAGACCAAGGTAGTGAACGGCATACTCACCATCACCACCGACCTGGATGAAACATGGGACATAGATGTGGATGGCGTGACCGTGGAAGTGACCATGCCTGCAATTACTGAACTGGACCTTTCCGGCTCATCGGATGCAGATATACATGGTAATGTCACGGGCGCCAATTTCGACCTGTCAATAAGCGGGGCATGTAATGTGGTGATAGACAACATCAATACAGATACTTTTTCGTCTGATGTAAGCGGCGCAGCCAGCATAGAGGTAAAGGCAGGTGCGGTAAGGGTGGTGAACTACGAGATAGCAGGCGCAGGCAAGATAAAGGCTTTCCCGCTGCACACTATGGAAACCAACGCTTCTATAAGCGGCGCAGGCAAGGCAGAAGTGATGGCGGAGCAAAAACTAACCGCAGATATAAGTGGTGCAGGCTACATAAAGTACAAGGGCCACCCGGCGGTAACCCAGGAAATAGCAGGTGCAGGCTCTGTGTCGGCAGTAGATTAAAGTTTGTGGCAGGCATGAATTTTGCTACATTTATATAAATCAGAACCGGGTTATGCTTCGTAATCAATTACTAAAGTCGCTGCTGCTGCTTATATTGTGCTTTACCGTACGCACTGTGTCCTTCGCGCAGGCCGATGCAATAGAGCGCAACCTTTGGTATAATGAGGAGAAGACCGCGAAGATCCAGGTATACAAGGCTGTAGATGGTAAGTTTTATGGCAAGGTAGTGTGGCTGAAGGTGCCTGAAGTAGACGGCAAACCCAAGATAGATATACACAATCCCGATAAGGCCCGCCGCAACGACCCCATAGTGGGCCTGCTGCTCCTCAGGCACTTTAAAAAAGAAGGAGAGTATGAATACACCGACGGCACCATATACGACCCTAAGAACGGCAAAACATACAGCTGCAAAATGACACTAAAGAACGGCAAGCTGGACCTGAGAGGCTATATAGGCTTCTCCATGCTGGGCCGCACTACTACGTGGACCAAAGTGGAATAATCATTACTGCTTCCACCAGCAGGGCCTGCCAAACTTCCAGGACACCCCTGCATTCAGCAAACCTTTGTAGCCAAAGCCAAGCTCCGCAAAAGCGGCCAGGTGCCCGCCCACCCTTATGCCTATGGGTGTGTACTGCATCTTTACACCATCAGAAGCCGCAGTAGCCGTACTTTCAGGCGCATATGGTGTAGCTCGTGTAGTAGTGGTAACACGGTTAAAAGCCACTCCGGCACCGAGTAAAGTATATGCCTCGAAATACTTTTTGTAGGTATACACATAGTATATCTCCGGCGCTATTGTAGTTGATGTTTGGGTATAAGTGCTTTTAATGGTTGTGGCGCTGTAAGACGTTGAATACTGCCCCTGCTCAGATATTGTGCCGCCGGTGAAGCCTAATGAAAGATAGGCATACAGGAAGTAACGCACACTTACGAAGGTAGCCCCTGATATGCTGTTGATCTTCTTATTATCGTTCTGCACACCCAGCTTTACCTGGGCGGGACTAATGCTGCCGTAGCTTGCAGCAATGTCCAGCATATGAAAGCTATTGGGACACTGAGCTACTCCCCTAAAGGACAACAGCAGCAACAGCAGAACAGGGCACAAGCGTTTCATGATATGAAAATTAAGCAATAAATACGATTATAGAGCGGGCGCAGGTGTGACCGGGCATAATTTTTATGACCACTTCCTGAAAAAACATTTTATGAAACAAACAGCACTACACATTTTACTGGCTGCGGCATTGCTATCAGTAACAGCATGCAACGATACGCAAAAGAACGGCGCTAAGGACGCAGCAGACAGCCTTATGGCAAAGGCGGACACACTGGGCAACAAAATAAAGGAAGGTGCTGAAAAGGCAGCAGACAAAGTAGAGAGCGCTTTCAACAGCAGCCCGGACTCCAACTTCGTAGTAAAGGCTTCGCTGGACAATGCAAAGGAACTGCGCCTGCTACAGGCCGGCTGGGATAACGGCACTGATAAAGGGCTGAAAGCACATGCCAAAATGATGATAACCGACCATAAAAAACTGGCTGCCAATGTAAAAGCCTATGCAACGAAGAAAGGCTACATACTGCCAGACAATGATATGGGTAAAGCTGATGATGACCTGGCCACCCTAAGCAAAAAGACCAAGGGCAAGGAGTGGGATAAAGAATGGACGGACATGCTGACCAAAGGCCACAAGGATGCTGTAGATATGTTTGAAGACTCTCAGAATGGCGTGAAAGACCAGGAACTCAGAGATATGATAGCCGCTACACTGCCTACCCTTCGCTCGCACCTGGAGATGATGAAAGGCCTGCAGGATAAAATGGCTAAGTAATATGTACGCTTATTTTTTCTTAAACCACCGGCATCAAGCCGGTGGTTTATTCGTGAAAGAAGATCGCGAATTGAAAATTTTAGTAAGTTTATAAAAAAACGTTTTGGAAATTTATGACGCATATGGCAACCGCATTTACTATGACCGGGAACCTGTGCGGTATGCTGAGTTCTGGCAAAGAGTTGTTGCCTATTTCCTGGATGTCCTCATCATCATGGTTCCATTACAGGCTCTTGAATGGTTAATTCTCGGACCAAAATGGCGCGATAACAGGACGGCAATTTTCATTTTGAGTGTGCTGTCCGGGTGGCTCTATGATGCCCTCCAGGAATCCGGGCCCTATATGGCTACATTTGGAAAAAGAGCCCTGGGCATGAAGGTTACCGATATGGATGGACACCGCATCACATTCTTACAGGCAACAGGCAGGCATTTCGGTAAAATAATTTCAGGCCTTCTTTTTTGCATTGGCTACGCTATGGTGATATGGGACGATAAGCGACAGGCATTACATGATAAGATAGCCCGCACATTGGTGCTGCAAAGTCAACAGTAAACCGATATTTTTCACTAAGTTTATAAAAACAAACAACTATGGAGATTGTTGACAATTTCGGCAACCCTGTTTACCACGAGCAACGACCTGTGAAATATGCAGGCTTCTGGATCAGGTTTGGCGCTTCTTTCCTTGACGGACTGATCATTGGCATACCACTGATGATCCTTAACTGGATGCTGGGATCGGACAGAATGTTGAATTTTGTTATAAACCTTATTGGCGGCTGGCTTTACAGCGCCTTGCAGGAATCAAGCCCGAACATGGCTACACTGGGCAAGAAAGCACTGGGATTGAAAGTAACCGATCTCCATGGCAGACGCGTTTCATTCGGGCAGGCTTCAGGCAGGCATTTCGGAAAATACATTTCCTTTATCATTTTATTTATCGGCTATTTCATGATGCTGTGGGATGATAAGAACCAGACCCTGCATGATAAGATGGCCGGCACACTGGTCATTTCAGAATAGTGCCTATGCGCAAAACATCCGTAAAAGAAGATACTGACATCACGAACGAGCTGACCTTCGAGCCACTGACCAGGAAGAACTGGAGCCAGTTCGTTCAGCTGTTCGGAGCGAAGGGAGCATGTGGTAACTGCTGGTGTATGTATTTCAGGCTGAACAAGGCAGACTTTACAGAAGGCAAGCAGGATGATGGCAACAAAGAAAGTATGAAAGCCCTGGTATGGGACGGAGTACCTACCGGCATTATAGGCTGTTATGATGGTCTGCCCATAGCTTGGTGTGCTTTTGCCCCGCGTGAAGACTATTTGAAACTGGAAAACTCAAGAGTGCATAAACGCATAGACGATGAAGCAGTATGGTCCATCACCTGCTTTTTCATTGATAAGAATTTCAGGCGTATGGGCGTGTCAGTAGCTATGCTGAAGGGCGTGATAGAAATAGCAAGAAAGCAAAAGATAAAGATCATAGAGGCCTACCCCACCATACCTACCAAGGAACCATTACCTGACTCTTTCGCATGGATAGGGTTATACAAATCATTTGAACGTGCAGGCTTTACCATAGCAGACAGAACATCGAAGAATCGCCCCATGGTGAGATATTATGTAGACTAACAGGCATTGTCATAAACAAAGATCGCCCGTTCCTTAGGAACGGGCGACAGTCTCTAAAGTACTTCTGTTTATTATTGAATTTCTATTTTCCTGGCTACTGTTTCAGTACCTGACTGCAGACGCAGCAGGTAGATGCCTTTAGCCATGCCGTTGGTGTTAAAGCTGAGGTTCTGCGCACCTTGTGCGTCTTTATCCGCAAGCACTGCAGCTTCCCTGCCCAGCATATCAGTAAGTGATACACGTACATGCTCCCTGTTCGTTACATTGAACTGAACGTTGAGCATATTAGTTGCAGGGTTAGGGAATATAGCCAATGAATTATCAATACCCGGTACATTAGGCACTGCAGTTCTCAGCTTCTTGGCAGAGTAAGACACCACTTTGTAGTTGTACAAAGCACCTGTTGCTGTAGCTATCGTCAACAATGGCGAGTGATAGCCCGGAGTGTACCATGAATATGTTTCCAGCTGGTATGTTTCAACAACCGGAGTTCCGAATACATTGGCGCTATCACGGAATGACTGAGAAGAATGTACCCTTAATGCAGTATAAGAAGGAGCCGGAGTGCCAGGCAGTATCAACGTGCCCCATGCATCGGCCGTAGTTACTACCGTGCTTGTTTCAGTAGCTACAACGGTTGGCCCGCCGGTTGGTGTGTAGGTAACAAGCCCTGCACATGGGTCGGTAAAGGTATTAAGATAAGTGAATGGGTATTGGAACTGATCGATAGGATCTGTATAAATAGCATTCTGTGTTGCCGAATTGTAGTAGCCTTTATGCTGCAATTTTGAAGTACTCGTTACCAGGTAGTCTATGGTAGATGCTGTTGGTGTAACAATAGCTACATCGCTTGCAGGACTGGTGGCAGTGAATATGCTGCAATTAGGTGTAAGCGCGCACGCCTCAGCAGTGGCTGTGTCTATTGTAGTACCGGAAGTTGCCGGTGCCAGGCCTTCGAAATGCCATGTTTGCGATGCGCCTGCCGGACCCGGAGTAACACCGGTAGTATCACAAATGTTATTTACGTATATATCACCCAGGAAAGGGTTCATATTTGCCGCCGTCAATATAGGCGCCTGTGCGAATGAAGCGGATGTACCTGCGCAAAGCAGTGCCGCGAATAATGTTTTTCTCATAAATAGCATTTAAAGGTTTTGGTAAAATTAAAGAAATAGAAATGAATGAAAAAATAATACTTGACGTTATCAATAACTATTATTGTTGTAAGGGTTGGTTTCCTTTCGGAAATCGCCTCTTTTCCAGGCTTCGAAGAACTGGCCCCATGCTATAGGGTTAAAAATGTTCATAGGTTGACGCTGGCCATAGTATACCGCTTCATTTGCCTGTTTTTGCATCAGCCTTGCCTGCGACTCACGGCCATCGCGGGGCAATGTGTATGCCAGCGCGCGCATGAGGTACTGGTCTGTATTACGGCGGGCCAGCTCGTACTGGTCATTCGGTATACGCCAGTGGGTAAACGCAAAATCAAATGCTTCTTTTGAAGGGAGCGGGCGTATAATGGTCTCCGGCAGGTAGAAGGTATCCTGAACCATCAGTTGTATCAAAGAAAATATCTGGCCCTTAATGTCTTTAGCTATCACAAACTCTTTCTGGCGGAAGCCAAGGCAGTTGAACTGCAGCGTATCGCCCTTATAACAAACTATCGAAAATACGCCGGTATATTCCGATTCGACGCCCCTGTTCTTGTTCTTCACGAGAATGGTCACATCGGGCACCGCACGCAGGCTGTCAGCCGTCATGGTAACACCATTGATCTGTATGATCCTGTCATCATACACGCTCTGCGCCGATACGCGTGTACCAAGGCCAAGCAGGCAAAACAACAGCAGGCAATATGATACTGATTTTATCCCCATGTATGATTCAAAGTTACGTAAACTCCCGACTATTGTTTTATCGCTACCCACATCAGCAAAATCAATTGGTTATGCTTATTGAGAGTATTACAAAGTAAGCGTGTTTAACGTACTTTTGCTATCCGAACAGACATACTTTAACAAAGGTTTATATGATAACAAAAGAAGCCGTAATTGAGGCGTTGAGCCAGGTGCAGGAGCCTGATCTTGGTAAGGATCTTGTGACCCTTAACATGGTAAAAGACATAGAGATAGACGGCAAAAATGTTTCTTTTACCGTAGTGCTGACCACTCCGGCTTGTCCACTGAAGGAGATGATAGAAAAAGCCTGCATCAACGCAGTAAAACTGCTGGTAGATAAAGAGGCGATAGTAAAAGTGCACCTGACCGCAAATGTGAACAGCAACAGGAAGGATAATAAATCTATACTGCCGGGTGTAAAAAATATAATTCTTGTAGCATCAGGCAAGGGCGGCGTAGGTAAATCTACAGTAGCAGTGAACCTTGCGATCGGACTTGCCGCCGAAGGTGCAGCTGTAGGCTTGCTGGATGCGGATATTTACGGCCCGTCCATACCGATCATGCTGGGCATGAGGGACGAGCGCCCTAAAATGACAGAAATAAACGGAAAGGGAATGATCGTTCCGCTGGAGCGTCATGGCATTAAGGCTATGTCTATAGGCCTGCTGGTAGATGAAAAACAGGCAGTGATCTGGCGAGGCCCGATGGCCAGTTCTGCATTGAAACAGTTCATATCGGATGTGTATTGGGGAGAACTTGATTACCTGGTGATAGATATGCCGCCGGGCACGGGAGATATACACCTGACCATAGTACAAACAGTACCTGTGACGGGCGCTATAATAGTATCTACACCACAGCAGGTGGCTGCTGCAGATGCCCGCAAAGCCATTATGATGCTGAAACAACCCCAGATCAACGTGCCGATACTCGGAATTGTTGAAAATATGGCTTATTTTACGCCTCAGGAACTGCCGGACAATAAATATTATATCTTCGGGCAGGGTGGCGCCAGCAAAATGGCAGAGCAGTTTGAACTGCCGTTTTTGGGAGAAATACCAATAGTGCAGAGTATCCGTGAAGGCGGCGACAAAGGAGTCCCCGCTGTGCTGGATGACGAACCGGTGGCAAAGAATGCATTTATAACACTTGCTAAAAAGGTAGCGCAGAATATAGCCATGCGCAACGCCAATATGGCGCCTACCAAAGTGGTGGAAATGAATTGATAAACATTACAACAAACAAAAAATATACCTTATGAAATGTATTTTGTCCTCTTTATTGATGCTTTGTTTTTTACAGCCGGCCATGGCGCAGCGGAAGTACTACAGCACCGGTAATACCCCCTTGCAGTTTTATATGAGCAAGGTTACCGGCGGTACCTTTACCCTTGGCGATGACAGCGAAGCAATGGACAGAAGGCCTGCACATTTCGTAACACTTAAGGATTTTCACATTGGCACTTATGAAGTAACCCAGGAACAGTGGAAACTGGTTATGGGCCGCAACCCGTCTACCTACATCTGCGAAAACTGCCCGGTAACTAATGTAAGCTATAACGATATACAGGCTTTTCTCAGCAAGCTGAACAGCATGACCGGCAAATCATACCGCCTGCCTACAGAGGCTGAATGGGAATATGCAGCACGCGGTGGCGAAAAGGAAAGGTTGATCAGGAGCTATAAAAATGTATCTCCGGGTGGTGTAAACCAGCTTCTGGCACCTAATGCTGACCGTAACATACCAGACAAAGAACTTACCGGTAAGAAATACAGCGGCAAAAGACTGCCACAGGATGTTGCATGGTACGAGCGTAACTCCCGTGACCATGTACACCCTATAGGCAAGAAAAAACCAAATGAAATAGGCGTATTCGACATGAGCGGCAACGCAGAAGAATGGTGCGCTGACTTCTATGCGCCAAACTATGGCAGCAGCAGTGAAGTTGCTGATCCGCATGGCCCGTCAAGTGGCAAATCGCATGTGGTACGCGGTGGTTCATGGACCAATCCGGCATCTGAGCTGGCTGTTACCCGCCGTTCAGCATACCTGCCGGACACCCGCACCAGCTCTTTAGGATTCCGTTTGGTAACCGAATAATCATTTATTACTCCACTTTAAGGCTTGACAGTATAATGTATCGTCCTTGTAGTACTATGGCAGGGTTCAGTCATTTTTGCAAAATCCAAGAAGCGATCAAACAAAATGCCACATTCATATGAAAATTAATTTTCATTTTGTAAATTTTAGGCATTTCTTGACGTTTGACTTATTAATTTTGGGTGACTGAGGTTAAACTTCTGTGGATGAGATCAAAACAACTACTCTTTATACTTATTGCAATATCCGGATTTGCAGCTTGCAGCAGTGATGACCGCAAGTTCAATATCATAGGCAATATATCCGGGTTACCGCAGCAGACGGTAGTATTGGAGCAGTTGAATGCTAATGACATTATCACTATTGTTGACTCGGAAAAATCTAATAACGAAGGACATTTCGAATTATCAGGTATAGCGCCCGAACCCGGCCTGTACCGTTTACATTTCAAGTCTAATAAATTCATTCTCTTATCTATAGACAAAGGCACTATAAAAGTAACTGCTGAATGGAACCACCTGGAAGCATATACTATAGGTGGTTCTCCTGCATCTGAAAATTTAAGGCGCTTCGTTACATCTATACGTGAGCATGTCCGCGATTTCAATACAATGAGTATAGTGCTGGATACACTGCAGGTAAAAGGTAACGACAGTATCCTGAATGTAGCGAAGAAAGACTTCGCAGATATGAAGCTGCAATTCACCCAGTTCGTAGAGCATTATGCAGACACGACCTCTTACGAGCCTAACGCTATTTTCGCAGCCCGCATACTTAACCCCGCGTCAGAAAGTAATTACCTGGCCTCTTTCACCCAGAGCCTGAACAAAAGATTTCCTAACGTAAAGATGACCAAGGACTTTGGCGAATACTATGCTAAGGCAAGCCTGAAAGCTCATCCGGCAAAGCATAATGATGCACTTGAGACGGGAGCTACGGCACCTGAAATATCATTACCGGGAACAGACGACAAAGTGGTATCACTTGCGTCATTGAAGGGCAAGTATGTATTGCTCGACTTCTGGGCGTCATGGTGTGGCCCATGCCGTGCGGAGAACCCTAATGTAGTAGCAGCTTACCAGAAATTCAAGGATAAGAATTTTACAGTTTATGGCGTGTCGCTGGACAATAAAAAAGAAGCATGGCTGAAAGCGATAAAGGACGACAGCCTTACATGGACACATGTAAGTGACCTGAAAGGATGGTCTTCAACCGCTGCTGTACTCTATGCAGTTCAGTCTATACCTACCAATTACCTGATAGATCCGGATGGGAAAATTATCGCCCGCAATTTAAGAGGCGAACAGCTGGAACAAACATTGGAGCAGTTGCTTAACAAAAGTACAGCCCAGGTCAAAAATCCTTAACACCTCATTCCCGCAGAAAACAGACTTAAGGGTTAAATCTCCTGACTGCTTCTATCGTTTCATCTATATCGCCGTTTGACAATGTGGTGCTGATAAACCATGTTTCGTAAGCCGATGGCGGCAGATACACACCATCAGCAAGCAATGCATGAAAGAACTTATTGAACAATGTATTGTTTGCTGACGCTGCTGCTGCAAAATTATTTACCGGCTTGTCGCTGAAGTGAACACTGATCATGGAACCGAAACGGTTAATGACATAAGGAGTATCCTTTGTTTTCAGTACTCCATCCAGTTCTATATGCAAGTGTGCAGTCTTCTGTTCCAGGTCTTCGTAGATGGACGGATTCTCTTTCAAGGTTTTCAACATGGTATAGCCCGCTATCATTGCTATCGGGTTGCCACTTAACGTACCCGCCTGGTACACATTGCCCAGCGGGGCTATATGCTGCATGATCTCCTTCCTGCCGCCAAACGCACCTACGGGCATACCGCCACCTATTACCTTTCCATAAGTAACAAGGTCTGCATTGATACCCAGGCGCTCCTGTGCGCCACCGGCTGCCAGACGGAAACCTGTCATTACCTCATCGAAAATAAATACAATACCCTCCTGGTCGCAAATAGCACGAAGCCCTTCCATGAAACCCGGCTCGGGAATGATGCAGCCCATATTACCTGCAACAGGCTCTATGATGATGGCTGCTATTTCCCCTTTATTGTCTTTTACCAACTGCTGCACAGCTGCCAGGTCGTTGTAAGGTGCAGTCAGTGTGTCCATAGATACGCCTGCCGTTACGCCGGGTACAGTCTGTATATTGAATGTGGCGACCCCACTGCCCGCCTTCACCAAGAATGCATCTGCATGGCCGTGATAGCAACCCTCAAATTTGATGAATTTATTACGGCCGGTATAACCTCTAGCTAAACGAAGCGCGCTCATGCAAGCTTCAGTACCGCTGCTCACCATGCGCACCATATCCACGTTAGGCGCCATGCTCACGATCAGCTCTGCCATCTCTATCTCCAACTCAGTAGGTGCACCAAAGGAAGTAGACCTCAGCGCCATATCCTGTATTGCCTTTACGACCGGATCATAGGCATGCCCCAGTATCATTGGTCCCCATGAATTGATGTAGTCTATATAGCGCGCACCATCCGCATCGTACATGTAAGCACCTTTTGCACGCTCCATGAACAATGGTGTACCGCCTACGCTTTTAAATGCACGCACCGGGGAGTTCACTCCACCAGGGATAGTTTGCTGTGCACGTTCAAATAGTTCCTTGCTTTTTGTATAGTTACCTGACATTGAAAAAATCTTTTTAAAAATACAGAATTATGCCATTCAGCAATCGCGCAATTATCCAATTAACTTCGCTGCATCCTTGGCAAAATAGGTAGCGATCAGGTCTGCACCTGCACGCTTAATGCTGGTCAACGATTCCATAATGGCTTTATTTTCATCCAGCCAGCCCATCTTTGCTGCTGCCTTTATCATGGCATACTCGCCACTTACATGATAGGCACTTACGGGTATTACTACATTATCTTTCACTTCGCGTATAATATCCAGGTAGGCCATTGCGGGCTTTACCATCACTATATCTGCGCCTTCCTCCACATCCATCAGCACTTCCTTTACTGCTTCCCTGCGGTTAGCATAGTCCATCTGGTAGGTCTTCTTATCACCAAAACCCGGGGCGCTGTCCAGCGCATCACGGAACGGCCCGTAAAAACATGAGGCGTACTTGGCACTGTATGCCATGATACCAATTTTAGTATGTCCTGTTTGTTCCAGCGCTTCACGAATAGCCAGTATACGGCCATCCATCATATCGCTTGGCGCAACTATATCAGCACCGGCCGCTGCATGACTTACACTCATTTGAGCCAGCACTTCTACTGTAGGATCATTCACTATTTCATTACCTTCTACAATGCCATCATGCCCATAAGTAGAGAACGGATCAAGCGCCACATCGGTCATCACTACTACATCAGGATACGCATTTTTAATTGCCCTGATACTGCGCTGCATGAGCCCATTCGGGTTCAATGCTTCCGTACCCTTATTATCTTTCAACTCATCCTTGCACTTGATGAACAGCAATACGCTCTTTATACCCAGGCTCCATAATTCCTTCACTTCTACAAGCGTATTATCTATGCTCATGCGATAGTAGCCTTGCATAGACGATATTTCTTCTTTAATACCAGTGCCTTCAATAATAAACAACGGCGCAATGAAATCTGCCGGCCTTATTATTGTCTCCGCCACCATAGCCCTCATGGCCGGTGACTGGCGAAGTATCCTGTTTCTTCTTATTAAATGCATAAACTAATTTTTATTTCAAATAAACCATGTACTGATCAACTGCGCCTTTCATCCATTCCAACACTTGTTCATTCTTTGGCCGACCTTTCGAATTTGCTTTTATAGATTCCCATTCAGCTTTTATACCTTCCAAATCGTTATTATCAAACAAAAAATCCTGCTCTGCCAATATACTATGTGCACTCATTTGCGCTGCTTCGCCGTGATAGAACAAAACCTCAAACAACTCTCTGAATTTCCTACTGCAGTCCAACCGCTCCAAAGCATATACTAACGTACTATTGTAGTTTATATTTTCCTTCTTCAAAATTGCAGTGAAAAGCGGATCGACCGCCCTGTTATCCCCGATATCCCGAAGCATTAAAGCTGCAATATTTCTCGACCAGTTTTGTTCGTTATTTAAATCAAGTAAACCTATAAAATAATTAAATGCCGCTTCACCATCAATTTCGGATAGCCGCTGTGCCGCCATCTTCATTTTATCCCATTCCGGAACAGACGACACAAGATATTCTTTCAGCTGCCTTAATTCCTGTTGCTCATCGCCCATTATCACACCCAATCTTTTGGCTTATAATATTGCATCATCGCCTCTTCCCTGCTTCCCGCATCCGGTTTGTAATCATAATACCACCTTGCTCTTGGCGGCAGGCTCATCAATATACTCTCGGTGCGGCCATTGGTCTTCAGACCAAACAAAGTACCCCGGTCATGTACCAGATTGAACTCAACATACCGTCCTCTCCTTATCTCCTGCCATTCTACTTCCCTTTCTGTATACGGTGTATCCTTCCTCTTTTCTACTATCGGCAGATAAGCTGTAACGAACGCATTACCGTTGGCCTGCTGAAATGCAAACAGCTTTTGTTCGTCTGCTTCATCCTTCGGACGAAGGTAGTCATAGAACACACCGCCTATGCCGCGCATCTCATCTCCCCGGTGCTTATTAACAAAGTATTCGTCACAATGCTTTTTATGTTGAGGGTATAGCTCTGTGCCGAATGGATCCATCGCATTCTTCAATGTCGCATGAAAGTGTTGTGCATCTTCTTCAAACATATAGTAAGGCGTCAGATCACTACCACCTCCAAACCAGCAATCCAGGCGTTTGCCTGCTGTATCATATAACTCAAAATAACGCCAGTTGGCATGCACGGTAGGCACATTCGGATTAAGCGGATGTATCACTAGCGAAAGGCCACAGGCAAAAAAATTACTTTCCGGAACTTTAAATGCTTCCTGCATTGCTTTAGGCAATGCACCATGCACAGTGGATATATTCACACCACCTTTTTCAAACACATCGCCATTGGCAATTACTCTTGTCCTTCCACCACCACCTTCTTCACGCACCCATTTATCTTCCATGAATTTAGCCTTACCATCTGCCTGCTCTAAAGCAGAACAGATCGTATCCTGTAGTTCATGTATGTATTTTACAAATTGGTCTTTAACACTCATGGCCTGCTGCTATTATTAAGATAATACCGCGTTTTCTTTCTGTGATGGTTCGTACTCTTTAACCGCATCCACAAATGCCCTTGCATGGTCCACCGGTACATTTGGTAATATACCATGCCCCAGGTTAGCAATATACCTTGTCGTGCCGAAAGCATCGATCATTTCCTTTACTTCTTTCTTTATCTGCGGTATAGGCGCCAGCAGCTTGCTCGGATCGAAATTACCCTGCAGCGTAATGCTGTTGTTAGTAGCCTGCCTTGCATATGCAGGAGTCATACTCCAGTCTACACCCAGGCCTGCAGCACTTGTTTTGCTCAGTTCAGGGAATGCATACCAGCTACCCTTAGGGAATAATATCACAGGTACATCGGCACTCACTGCGTCTGCAATTTGTACAAGATATGGCTGTGCAAATAATTTAAAATCAGCAGGACTCAGCATACCGCTCCAGCTGTCGAACACCTGCACCAGGTCAGCCCCAGCTTTAGCCTGTGCTTTCAGGTACTTAATAGTAACGTCGGTTATCTTCTGCAGTAATGTATGTGCCAGCTCAGGCTGAGTAAAGCAGAACTGCTTCGCCTTATCAAAGGTTTTGCTACCCTTGCCTTCTACCATGTAGCACAGCAGCGTCCATGGCGCACCGGCAAAACCGATCAATGGCACACGGCCATTCAGTTCCTGCTTGGTGAGGGCAAGCGCCTTCATAACATAGTCAAGACGCGCTTCCGTATCGTCCATAATGAGCGCATCTATGTCTGCTTTATTCTTTATTACTTCCGGCAGCAATGGCCCCTTACCTTCTTCCAGCAATACCGTCATACCCATAGCCTGCGGTATCACCAGTATGTCCGAAAAAATAATAGCAGCATCCACGCCTACTTGGTCTATTGGCTGCAGGGTGATCTCTGTAGCCAGTTCAGGAGTCTGCACGCGCGTAAAGAAATCATACTTCTGGCGCAGCTTAATATAGTCCGGCAAATACCTGCCTGCCTGGCGCATCATCCACACCGGTGGTCTTGATAGCTCTTCACCTTTTAATGCCCTTAATATCAGATCATTTTTCAATTCGCTCATTATGCTGTTTGATTATCCTGCACCACCGGCGCCTGTTTATGAAAATAATTTATAGCATCAGCTATCATCTCTTCTTTCGAAGGCGTATTGCTGATGATCACTTTATTGTTTGTATGTTTTTGCAAGGCACTTGCCGTAGTACTGCCTATGGCAAACAATACCGTATCAGCGGCAACCTTGTTTACCACAAAGAAGCTATGTACGCTGCTTGGACTAAAGAACAGTATCGCATCATATGCTTTACTTATCAGCTGCGGCGTTTCTATTGTATGATATACTACTACCTCATGCACATTCACATCTTCACTGCGCAAAATATCAGGCAAGGTATCCATCCGCTTGTCGCCGCAGAAGAAAACAACTTCCGGCATGTATTCCGTTCTTATGATCTTAGCCAGTCCTGCAGCATCGTTAGCCATGCCTTTTATTGCTTCCGCAGGAAAACATTCCAATACCGCCAACCGTGTAGCATGACCTATGCAATAGATATTCCATGCAGGCTGAAATGCCTTTGCTGTTTCGCTTATTGCCCGTACCGCATTAGCGCTGGTAAATACCGCCGCTATGGTACGCGAGCAAAGATCTGCTACCTCTTCTTTTATATCTGCATTTTCTATCGCTGCTACCTGTATGAACGGCACGCCATCCAAAAGCACACCCTGACCTGCAGCCTTATCTATAAGGCGCTGATCGAGTGCTACCGTGCTTAGTATGGATACCTTATTGTTCATTGCGTATACCGTCCAGTATTTCCTGTCCGCCGTTTTGTAATAACTCTTTTGCTGCTTCGCTGCCTAAGTTTGCAGCACTGTCTAATGATACCGTCTTACTTACCTCCTGTTTCTGCACGCCATCCTTGCTCAGTATATTGCCTCTGAATACCACCTGTCCTTCCTCCACTACCGCCAGCGCGCTGATAGGTGTGGAACAGCCGCCAAGCAATGCACGCAAAAAATCGCGCTCTATACCTGTGCACAATGCGGTATGTTCATCGTGAAATTTATTACACGCTTCGAAAGCATATTTGTCTCCTTCCCTGCATACAACAAGTATAGCTCCCTGGGCAGGTGCCGGCAACATCCAGTCCAGATCCACTGCATTATTAGGCCGTAGCCCTATTCTTTCCAACCCCGCCGCAGCAAAGATCGCACCCTTCCATTCACTCTCTGCCACCTTGCGCAATCTTGTATTTACATTTCCGCGCAGATTCTCTATACTGTCATTAGGATAACGGTTCAGCCATTGCGCCTTGCGCCTAATACTGCTTGTTGCTATTACAGACGGAGCTTCGGAATCAGCAATATCTTCCCTCGGCACAAAAATATCTTTGTAAGATGCGCGTGGTAATACCGCCGCCTGTATAATTCCCTTGGCCATTTGCGTAGGTACGTCCTTCATGGAGTGTACCGCTATATCTATATCTCCATTCAGCAGCGCAATATCCAGCATACGGGTAAATATTCCCTGCACCCCTATTTCGTAGAGCGGGGTCTTCAAATCGGTATCACCTTCACTTTTCACATACACCAGTTCCGACTTGTAGCCCCTGTCCTGCAGCAAATTCTTTACAACAGATGCCTGCCACACAGCCAGCTGGCTTTCGCGTGTACCTATCCGGATGACCGTATCCATACTTATCCTATATAATTATTAATGGCTTCGATATAATTGCAGCCAACTGTATTGCTCTCCCGCATCTTGGTGGCGAGCGAATTGATGACCTTCTGTATCTTCTCTTCGTGTGCTTCCTGCTCGGCCATATACAATGGCTCACCAACTAGCAATGCCGGGTCTATTTGTATGCCCTTCAGCTTGCTCTTTACTTCTTTCAGCACGGGTACATGCTTGCGCATAGCATACCATTCCTTGAACTCTTCTATATGCTCCTCTATGATCGCAACAGCCTTCGGCACTTCTGCCTTACGCTTTTGCAGTGTTTCGTCTTTTATCTTAGACAGCATATCCACATCTACGAACGTAATGCCCTTCGATTGCTGTGCCGCTATATCCACATTACACGGTACTGACAGATCTATGATCAGTTTCCTGCCCTTGCCGTCAATATGCTTTTTCAGTATCACCGGCTCAGGCGCATTGGTAGATACCATAATGATATCAGCCAGCTCCAGCTCGCTTTCCAGTGCAGCAAAAGGCGCAGAGTGTATATTCAGTTCTTTAGCAAGGTCAGCGGCTGTCGCCTCTGTCCTGTTAATGATGGTTATATTATTTGTCTGCAGGTAGTCTACAAGATTGCGGCAGGTAATACCACCTATCTTGCCGGCACCTATCAGCACTATTTTCTTGTCGTTTATTTCAGCTACATACTCCTTAATGTACTGCACCGCAGCAAAAGAAACCGATACCGTACCGCCACTTAATTGTGTATTTGTCTTTATAGCCTTTGATGCCTGCAGCACAGAATTGATGAGGCGCTCCATAAATGCACCTATAAAGCCATGCTCTTTGGCATGCTTTACGGCTTTCTTTATCTGACCCAGTATTTCGTAGTCACCAAGTATCTGCGAATCCAAGCCTGCACCTACATGATATAAATGCTCCATAGCTGCAATACCATTCTTTGCATATGATATTTCTGCAAACGTAGCTGCGTCACCAGCAGTTACACTGCAGATAAGATCAGTAAGCTGAGTTGAATTGGCTGCAGAACCGTAAATTTCTGTACGGTTACACGTAGATAGAATAAAAATATCAGTAAGGCCGTATTGTGGTGCCAGGGATAATAACCTGTCATATTGCTCACTACTGATAGCAAATTGCCCCCTTACGGATGCATCGGATTTTTTGTAGTTGATACCTACTACCCAAAAATTCTCAATATTATGCTTGTTATTAGTGTGCATCAGGTGTTTGAAAACGCTGTCGCAAAGGTACTTTTATAAGTCCCTACATTGTAATTGCTGTGTCATGTCTCCGTCATTTTAGGACATGATTTACGTCAGTTCAGGTCTGATATATAATGCAAAAGCCACTTTTCAGTGGCTTTTGGTCAATACGGGCAAATAATATTAGTCCTTTTTTACAATTACTTGTCTTGCCAGCAGCACATTTCCGCCGGCTGATATAGACACCACATAAGCACCACTATATACCGTCTGCAGATCGAAATATGCTACAGTTGCACCTTTATTAATATGAGTTGTTTGCACAACTGCGCCGCGAATATCAATAAGTTTTATCTCCAGGTCTTCCTTTACCAGGTCATTTACCTGCACCGCTATAAGATCAGATGAAGGATTTGGGAAAATAGTAACTTCTTTATCCTGCATAGCCACCGGAGCTACCGCTGTTGGCGTATATGTTGATGTTGTTTCAGTAACGCTGGTAACCGTGGTCAGGCTGGTGTTACCATAGTAAGTAGGGCCTATCAGGTAAGGGTATACCGAATTATAGTTGGCATCAACCGTGGCAAAATAGGCATAAGTACCTGCGGGATATTCCGGGGTAACACAAAAACGCCCGTTATGCGCATCGAGGTATTCAGACGAACCCGTATGTGCCACAAATTCATAGTCTTCTATACAAGTGCCCAATGGATAAGTGGTATTAATCGGTGGGCCTGTAAGAGTAGTACCATCGGGCAATGTTGTTCTTGAAGTGATAGCGCGATACTGATAGCTGGATAGCATCCGTACTATTCCACCGGTACCATCTACATTTTTATAGCCATATGCACCATATACAGGATAGCCATCGAGCGCATAACCTATCAATGGTGAATGCTTGGTCGGATCTATACTATACAAGCCATCTGCTGCATACAGATTGCACACCGTAGATATGACCACCTTATCCAGGTTGAAGGCAGAGGGATTCTGGTGATGATGATACTGCCCCATTGCAGGATGCCCTTTCGCACAATCGAAACCACCGCGTTCAAATACGATTGCATCCCTGCGCCATGCGGGCGCGCCGGGCATTCCATTTCCCCAGTTATTAGTGCTTGTCTGCCAGCTCTTGCCGTCCTGGCAGTCGAACATGGCCACACCATTGATAAAAACACCTGTCACGCCCAGCCCAGTTTTAGTAGCCGTAGCTGTGTTCGGTGTTGGCTTCACTGATACTTTGTATATCTTATTCTGATCAGAGGTCAATGATGGATTACCATCAAGAAAAGGCCCTGTTGGATAAGCCGGAACACCTCTTGTACGCACATATACCCAGTCAGTACTGTATTCTATCTTCTGGCAGTTCACCAATATGCTGTTACTGAGTGTCGTAGAGCTGCCCGATACATAGTAAGTACCGGTAACCGTATTATTCTGCAGCCAGCTGGTAACTGCCGGGCCTTGTGCATAAAGCAACGAAACAGGCAACAAAAGGCTTAGTGAAAGGAATATCTTCTTCATAAACAGGTGTGTTTGTCATTTAGACGCCCATAAATGTACATTCCTTCGCAGGTTACTCAAAATCAGTCAATTATTTACTGCCCTTTTACTATTTGCTGATGCCATACATTGTGATCTGTGTTGGCTGTAATAAAGTAGATACCATCAGCGATGCTCAGTTGAAGATCGACATTAGTATTCGTCATGCCATTTATCTCTTGCACTTTCTGCCCCGTCAGATTTGTTATAGCAAGGTGCATAGGCTCTTTGTTACTTGTTGAGATATGAACTGAAAAGAACCCATTATTTGGGTTGGGCACTATTGATAATGCTGATGAAGAAGCATTGACCACCGGTACAGCCGTGGGATGTGTCATATACCGGATACGATTATTGGCATAGTCTGCTATATAGATATTGCCACCATCATCTACAGCAACGCCATACGGATCATTGAGCTGCGCCGAAACTGCAGGGCCACCATCTCCGCTATAGCCTAATGTACCATTACCGGCTATGGTTCGTATGATACCCGATGTATTTACTTGCCGGACGCAACCATTCCAGCCGTCGGCAATGTAGACATTCCCGCTTTTATCAACGACAATGCCAATAGGCTCATTCAGCCTAGCAGAACTGGCCTGACCGTTATCCCCACGATACCCTGCCACACCCGTTCCTGCAAAAGTCATCATATGACCGGCATTATTCACCAGGCGTATCCGCTGATTATCTACATCGGCAATATAGAGGCCCGCATCTCCCCATGCCAGAGCATAAGGGCCGTTTAATGCCGACTGGGCCGCAGGTTTGTCTTCGCCGCTGTAGCCCGCTATGCCGGTACCCGCATAAGTAGTTATTGTTCCTGAAACATCATCCACCCGACGCACACGGTCACTCCCCTGCTCCGCTATGAACAATGCATTTGAAACCGGGCCAAATGCCAACCCTCTCGGATTGTCCAAATGAGCAGAAGTAGCCGGTTGGTTATCTCCGTTATACCCTGGCAAACCATCGCCGGCAAATGTGGTAATGATACCGGCCGTCGATATCCTTCTTACCCTGTTATTACCAAGGTCTGCAATAAATACATTTCCGTACTTGTCTATCGCTACGCTTACCGGCGAATTAAGCCGCGCATCGGTAGCAGGCCCGTTATCTCCACTGAAACCACTTATACCTACACCGGCTATTGTAGTGATAATACCGCCCGCATCTACTTTACGAACGCAATTGTTATGCCGGTCCGCTATATATAAGTTACCACCGTTAAATGTTATTCCAAAAGGATTGTTTAATTCGCAGTCCTTTGCATTGCCTCCGTCACCACTGTAGCCGCTTGTACCTTTTCCTGCAAAAGTATTAATGGTCTGTGCGTGTGCCGAACAGCAAACAATACAACCAAGCAAAACGAGCACTAGAAATTTCATAGAAAGGATAGTTTGCATTAGAACGCAATAAGCAAATTCTTATTGTTTGTTGAGCCAATCAACAAGGTCTCCAAACATCTCCCTGCTAATGGTATGCCCGTCCACATATTCCTTGTAGGCGGTATATACACCCAGCTTGGCCAGGTACAAATTAGCATCGCGCGCTTGCTGAACGGTCAACACCTTGTCGTTACTGCCATGAGAGATAAATACATTCAGCTGTTTCAACTGCTTGCTGGCAACTACCTTCGGTTTCACTTCGTCCAGTATACGTCCGCTCATCACTGCAATACCCCTTATCTTATCAGGATGCGTAAGCGCTACACTATAAGACATAATACCACCCTGGCTGAAGCCGCACAGGAAAACCTTTGTATCGTCAAATTTATACTTGCTCTTTAACTGTCCTATAAATGCAATGATCAGCTCCCTTGTCTTTTCCGCTTCTTCTTTGTTAATGATCGCAGGACTGACCGAGAAATCAGCATGATACCATGCATAACCGTTGCCGCCTAAACTATATGGCCCTTGTGCAGATATCACAAGGTATTTGCCGGGCAGTTTATCTGCAAAGGAGAACAGGTCCTGCTCATTGCTGCCTATACCATGCATCAGTATCAGCAGTGGTGGGTGTTCCGACTTTACCTTCGGTTCTCTAACCAGGTAATGCAGCATTGGTTCTGCAGCCATGGAGACACCTATATTCATCATATCCAGGATAAAAAACAATGAGATGAAAAATCTGAATGGCCTCATAATGTTATCTTTTATCTCAGCTGATTTTTTATTCTGTCGTGAAGCAACAGGCTAACAGGCCCGGTGAAAAAGCAAAGGATGGTTATCCGTTTTTTTATTGCAGGAATATCATAAAGATAATTGAAGTAAGCTATTCGCAATCACTTTCTGCAATCTTCATTCCATTTTTAAATCACTATCCGTTATAACCCACCTGCCAGGACACACCAAACCTATCGCTAAACCATGCATACTTCCGGCAAAACGGATAGGTGCCAAGCGGCATCATCACACTGCCGCCCACTGACAATTTTTTAAATAACTTTTCTACTTCTGCTTCGTAACTGCAGGTGATATATATAGAACTGGCGGCCGTGAACCCGAATGCGGGTTTCACTGGTGTATCCAGGCATGCAAACTGCTGAATGCCCAGTGAAAATGTTGCATGTTTTACACTACCTTCCACTCCACCTTCATTTGCCTTATACCTGGTCACCTCTCCTATCGACGAGTCCGGTATCACCGAAATATAAAAATTGATCGCTTCCTCCGCTCTGCCATCAAACATCAAAAATGTTGTTACCTTTTTCACCAGCCGATCTGTTTGGAAATAAAATTAATGCTATTTGGCCATAACATTTTTCTTAGCCTATTAAAAAAGTGTTTTTTAACACCGCTTTCCTTTATGGTCGTCTTATTACGCTCCCTAGCAATCGCTCACCGGATAAAGAAAAATAAATATCAAAAAACCCAAACCATGGACCATACTCCTACCCTTATGTTTGCTGAAAAAAAATGAGCAATTACAACCTTACCGATACTGAACCGGAAAAAGAAGCGATCAATCTGCAAACCATTGGCATACAGCAGGTACTGAATAAAAATCTGCTGGAACAACGTATGATATTTCTGTGGGGTGCGGTGGAAGATGAGAATGCACGAATCATCGTGGAGCAGTTGCACTACCTCTCACGTGCAGATGCAGATTTACCCATACACCTTTACATCAACAGCCCCGGAGGAATGGTGACCGCCGGCAATGCCATACACGATACTATACAGACTATACAGGCACCTGTATATACTTACTGCATGGGCCATGCGGCATCTATGGCTGCAATATTGTTGTCAGCAGGAGCAAAGGGGCACCGCTATATATACCCGCTGGCAGAGGTTATGATCCACCAGCCAAGCATGGGTGGCTTTCGCGCACGCATGTGGGAGATAGAAGTACATGCCCGACAGATAGCCAAAGCAAAAGAAATGGCCGCTAAAATACTGGCAGCAAACTGCGGCAAAGACATTCAGCGCATCAAGGACGATTTCGATAAAGATTACTGGATGGACGCACAGGAGGCCATTGCTTATGGTATAGTAGACAAGCTGGTAGCTGCTTAAGCTGCCCGCATACTTATTTCTGTAAGCGGTATGATGTGGCTCACTGCTTCGCCCTGCATCTGCATACGGGCTAGTTCCAATCTGTGCTTATACAGCAGCAGTTTATCTAGCTGCATATCCAGGTGTATGATCTTCTGGTCTATTATCCTGAAAGTGGTTTCACTGTCCAGCGCATCGATCTGGTGCCTTACTATTATTTCGCGTATCTCCTCCAGCGTAAAGCCAAGTGCTTTCAGGTTCCGTATTGCTTTCAGTGTTTGGAGCACCTCGTCCGGATAATCCTTATAGTTATTATCACGGCGGGCATGCTTCGGCAATTCTATCAGCCCTATTTTTTCATAGTACCTGATGGTATCCTTAGAGAACCCTGACGCCTTAGATAGTTCATTGATGAGCATAACGTAAAACTAAGAAAATGCCGGCAATTTCCGCCGTTGTTGGTGTCCCCACCAACAACCCTTCGCTGCAAACTAACCAAATCTATTATTCCTGGTGCAGCACCCATAAATTACCATCCGGGTCTGCTATAGATGCAAACTTACCCCAGGGTGTTTCGTCGGTCTTACCAACAGTTATTCCGTTGGCTGTCAGTCGTGCTCTATCGTCTTCTATACTGTCGGTAAGAATGGTCACAGCCTGCAGGCTGCCGGCCGGCATCTTTTCAAACCAGTTCACAAGTGTGATCCCTGTTTGCCCCTCAGGAAATTTTAATTGTATCCACATCTGGTCTTTACCGAATGGCTGCTCTATTACCAGTTGCAGGCCCATCTTCAGGTAAAACTCTTTTGCTCTTTGCTGATCTGTTACGGGAACAGAAATTAATTCTACTGATCTCATTGTTTGTGTTTTTAGAAATTAAAAAATACGTCGCCGTTGTTGGTGTCCTCACCAACAACCCCGCGCAAAAGGAATATTACTTCTTAGCCTTACTATTCATCAGTGTTTCCAGCGATTTCAGTTTCTTCTTCCAGAACTGGTCGTAGTAGTTGATCCACTGCTGCAGCTCATCAAAGCCTTCCTGCCGCAGCATGCAGTAGCGCTCACGGCCTATATCTTCTATGGCTATAAAGCCTGCGGCGTATAGTATCTTCACATGCTTGGATACCGCAGGGCGGCTCATATCAAAGTTCTCTGCCAGCGAATTGATGGTGAGTGTATCTTTTGACAACAGGCTCAGTATCTCTCTCCTGCTTGGGTCGGCAATGGCCTGGAACGGATCAAATGCGTGCTGCTTCATTTGCGGTATTCATTAAGCAGTTTACCAAATTTCTTAATAACGTGGCCCTTCCAGCCCATGTTCATCATCAGGTAGGCCATGTAATTCTTCAACCCTTTAAAGCCGGCGTGTTCCAGCAACAGCTCCGTGCCGCCATCCTTAGGTGTCAGCGTCCACGTCACCACTGAGTCGAGGTTTATTTTACCCTTACTCGGCCCTCCTTTCCATGAGTAGGCAACTTTTTTCAGTGGGTTTACTTCCAGTACTTCGCAATACACAATGCCGTCAAATCCCGGTTGTGGCTTTGTTGTAAAACGGAACTGGTGCCCCACTACAGGCTTGAAATCATTGGCCATAAGCCATTGCGCTATTAGTTCTGAATTGGTAAGATGTTCCCATACCACCTCCGGCGATTGCTTGAAGAACCAGCTGTGCCTTATATCTTTTTGCATATTGCGTAACTTTTTAGTTACACAAACATACGTAACTTTTTGGTTACGCAAATTATTTTCTGAAAAAAAATATTTAGCCGGCAAGCCTGACCATGCACCGCACATCTTTTTCATTATAGTACCATTCCACACAATATCCCTGAGGATCTATGTTTGGCTCCTGCAGTATCTGCTGAAATGTCTGGCCTATGGTAGCGATGTTTTTCATGAAGTCTATAATGTCCTTGCCTATATACTTACCTGCGCGTATAGTTAACACCTCCATCCCCTTCTCCGCGCCTTCTCCTTCATATAGTTCTTCAGCCGCGGCTTTATAGGTGATCACATCCTTTGCAGGGCGCGACAAGCCATAATATCGTCTTGCATTTGTCTCCGGTGACAGTTTATGTATTTCCTGGTGTGCTGCCATTACTCCATCGGGAAAAGAGGTTGCCGTTATGCATAGCACCCGAATGTCTTTGTCTATCGAAAAATGCTCCATGGTTTATCTTTTTAGAAGTTAATACACAAAAGTACCGCCACCAGCTTTTTACCCAGGGGTGTAATCACGACATTTCAGCGGCTTTTAAGTATATACCATTATGTAAATTATACTTTATGCAATATTTTACTTATACTTACTGCATTATTTGACCATTCTAAATTAAACCATGAAAACAAAATTCTTCTTATTACTCATTACAGTATCATTCCTGTTTGGCAGGGTACGGGCGCAGGACGATGTTATGTATGTGCATTACATAAACGTAGGCCAGGCTAATGCCGCCCTTTTAGAATTTCCATGCGGTGCCGTGCTTATTGATGCCGGGGCACAGGACAAGGAAACAACCCAATACCTCGTCGATTACCTGAATGATTTTTTTGCCAAAAGAAAAGACCTGAATAAAACGCTCGACCTCGTAATGGTTACCCATTGCCACCTTGATCATAATGCAGCGCTTGCTGCAGTTGCAGATAATTTTAAGATAGAGCGCTACATAGATAATGGCCTTAAGCTGGGTTCAGGAAAAACAAACCAGTTGAAATTACAGAATGAAGCCGAAGAAAGAGGTATACAATATGCCAGCTATCCGTATGAAACTATTACAAAAAGCGGTAACAAAAAGGGCCTGACGAATAAGATCATCGACCCGATAAAATGCGAAGTTGCAGATCCGAAGATCATTTTGTACTCCGGCGCATTCAATAAGAAACCAGCAACATGGACAAAGGACGATTTCGAGAATAACGGCAACAACCACAGCTTGTTTATTAAAGTATTGTTCGGCAAAGCTTCCTTCCTGTTCATCGGCGACGGAGAAATAGCAGAAATGAACACGGTCACGAACTATTATGATGGCACAGACGCGCTGGACGCGGATATTTTACTGGTAGGCCATCATGGAGCAAAAAATGCAACTACCCATGCGTTCCTTGATGCCGTAACACCAAACTCAGCTATCATATCCTGCGGTCAGTGGGATGACAGCACAACAGGCGGCAATTACAACACCTACCACTATGGCCACCCTACTGACTCTGCACTGAACATGCTGGCTGCGCACATTCATACCAACAGGGCACATCCTGTAAATATCAAGGCAGGATTAGGCGCAAAAAACTTTATTGACGTAGATGTGCGCAGGCGCATCTATGCAACCCCATGGGATGGCGATATTGTTATCCGCGCCACGAAAGAGGGGAAATACAAAACTTTGTTATCAGCCAATTAATACAAAGGCAACATACGAAAACAGAAAATAATTTATTTTTAATCACCAAAAAAACACACAAATCATGTCCGTATTATCTTATCCTGATGTAAGGGAATACACCCTTCCCGAAAAAAACGTTCTTGTCATTAGCTGCATTGATCTCAGGCTAACAGACAACCTGCTCCATTTTTTGCACCATGACAACCTGGCTAACAGGTATGATCATTTTGCACTTGCCGGCGTATCATTATCAGCATTTGCAACTACCGATCACAAAAAGCTGTTCAAAAAAGACATGCTTAATTCATTCAGTTTCCAATCATGGAAAAAATCACTGGATGAACATTTGCAGATCGCAGTTGCGCTGCATGATATACGGGATGTATATATCGTAGAGCATGCCAGCTGCGGTGCCTATAAAACATTCCTGAAAGACGGAAATTTCCCTTCGCTTGAAGAAGAAGTAAAAGGTCATACTTTTTTTGCTACAGCACTTTCCAAAGAAATTGCTGCCAAAAAATATAATGATGGCAAACCATACCACCTGCATGTACACAGCTTTATGATAGACCTGAGAGGAAACGTAAGACTGTTGCACACCACCAATAAACCGGCTTAGCAATCATTATCACATTTACATGAAAAGCCGCTCGATGAGCGGCTTTTCATGTAACATCACGTCACACGAACGGCACTTTCTACTTCCATCCGCCACCCAGCGCCCTGTAAACATTAACCAATGCACTCATTTGCTCTTTTTTAGTTTCTACCAGCTCAAATCTTGATTCCAACGCATCACGCTGTGTCATCAATACTTCCATATAGTCTGCCCTTGCTGATCTGAACAGGTCATTTGAAATATTGATCGACTCTGTCAGCGCTTCCACCTGCTTTGCCTTCAGGTCATAACGCTTACTCATATTCTCGATCTTCGATAGCTGGTTGGCAACCTCAACATAAGCATTTAAAATTGTGCGCTCGTAATTATAAACTGCCTGTATCTGTTTTGCATTCGCTGAATAATAAGTTGCTTTTAGCGCGTTCCTGTTTACCAATGGTGCAACAAGATCTCCCGCCAGCGAATACAATATTGACTCCGGAGACCTTATCAGGTAAGAAGGATTGAATGCCTGGTACCCTAGCGACGCCGAAATACCCAACGATGGGTAGAACTCGGCCTTTGCAACCCGTACATCCAGCTTCGCCGCCGCAAGCTCCAGTTCTGCCTGTTTAATGTCCGGCCTGTTTTCCAGCAGCTGCGATGGCATACCTGCATGGACAGTAACAGGTATCAATGAATCAAATGCATGGTCGTTCCTGGCAATCGGCTGCGGATACCTGCCCAGCAAAAAGTTGATCCTGTTCTCTGTTTCCGTTATCCTTTGTTGTATACCATACTGCAGGCTTCTTGTATTCAGTACCTCAGCTTCAAACTTACGCACGGCCAGTTCGGTGGCCCTTGCTGCTGTCTTCTGTAGCTTCACTATCTCCAGTGCATTCGTCTGAATGGTTATGTTATTGTTCACTATGTCCCGCTGGTTATCAAGCGCAAGTAACTCATAATAAGAATTTGCTACCTCTGCTACGAGATTGGTCACCGCAAAATTCTTACCCTCTACCGTAGATAGGTACTTGGCAACTGCCGCTTTTTTAGCATTACGCAGCTTATGCCAGATATCCACTTCCCAGGTAGCATAAGCAGCCAGCAGATAATCCGGCAGTGGTTCCGGTGTTTCTATTCCCGGCGCGATCTCTATATTTTTTTCACTTGCGCCCTTACTGGTGTACCTCGCTGTCTTTTCAATACCGGCAGCTCCTTTCACCCCCACAGATGGCAGGTATGCTCCCTTCCTGGCTCTTATTTCATTCCGGGATATCTCTATCTCCTGCATAGTGATATTCAGTTCCTGGTTGTTCTTCAGCGCGGTGTCTATCAGCGCCAGCAGGTAAGGATCAGGGAAATATTCTTTCGGGTTCAACTTCGCTGCACTGATAGTATCCTGCGAGCTGCCGAAGCTCGCAGGAACTGACCTGTTTTCTGCCTTCCCTACCAATGCGGGAATTTTACATGCTGAGTATGCTAGCATAATGCAACCTATTCCCATGCACCGGTATATCTTGTCCCTAAATATATTGGTCTGTTTCATCGTTATTTGGTTTTTCATCGTTTGCTTTAAAAAGCTTGAATCTTCTTTTTTTCTTTTTGTGCATCATATCCTCTGTCAGCGGCACCTCATCTTCATCCCGTATCAGGTGGCGGCCATCAGCCATCTTCGCGAATACATAATACAGCCCGGGGATAACCAGTACGCCAAAAACAGTCCCCAACAACATACCTCCTGCTGACGATGAACCTATGGTACGGTTGCCAATAGCTCCGGGCCCTGTCGCAAACAGCAACGGTATCAAACCTGCGATAAAGGCAAATGAGGTCATTAATATCGGGCGGAAGCGCACGCGTGCACCCTCAATGGCCGCATCAAGTATTGTAGCGCCTTCTTGACGTTTCTGAACAGCGAACTCTACGATCAACACTGCATTCTTGCCCAGCAGCCCCACAAGCATTACCAGGCCCACCTGGGCATAAACGTCATTTGCCAATCCCATTAATTTGAGCAGCAATAGCGCACCGAAAATACCTACCGGTAAAGAAAGGATCACAGCAAAGGGCAAAATGAAGCTTTCATATTGTGCAGCAAGCACCAGGTACACAAAAGCCAGCACGATGAGGAAAATATAGAGCGCTTCGTTGCCACGCCCCACTTCATCCTTCGATAGTCCCAGCCAGTCTATTGCGTACCCGCGTGGAAGGGTATTCTTAGCTACCTCCTGTATGATCTTGATAGCTTCACCACTGCTATAGCCCGTTGCAGGTGCTCCGTTGATCGCTGACGAAGTGTACATATTGTACCGCGTTATTTCATTTAGCCCTTGTGTCTTTCTTATTTTCATAAATGCCGAATAAGGCACCATCTCATCCCGGTTATTCTTTATGTACAGCTTTAGTATGTCTTCAGGCAACTGCCTGTATTCCGGCGCCGCTTGTACATATACCTTGTAAAACATACCGAACCTGATGAACCCCTGTTCATAAGTACTTCCTATCAGTATAGACAGATTATCCATTGCCTTGCCTATTGATACGCCTTTTTGCATCGCTGCTTTATTATCTATCTCCAGCTCATATTGCGGATAGTTGGCAGCGAAGAAGGTAAACAGACCCGTTAGCTCTTTGCGTTTCCGCAACGCTGCCATGAACTCATCATTAATCTTTCCGAATGATTTGTAATCGCCTGAGTTGGTTTTGTCCAGCAAGCGTAGCGAAAATCCGCCGGCAGCTCCGTAACCCGGCACTGCCGGTGGTTGGAAAAATTCAATTGTTGCACCGGGTATCACCTTGGCTTTTTCTTCCAGTTCTTCAATGATCTCGGCAGCTGAATGTTTCCTGTCTGACCAGTTTTTCAGGTTAATGAGGCATGTGCCGGCATTCGATCCTCTGCCCTCCGTCAGTACTTCATAACCCGCCAGCGCAGACACAGACTGAACGCCTTCAACATGCTGCGCAATCTGTTGCAGTTTTTTGGCTATGTCGTTGGTCCTTTCCAGTGTGGAGCCCGGCGGTGTCTGGATAATAGCATAAACCATTCCCTGGTCTTCATTAGGAATAAAGCCCGAAGGAAGTGTTTGAGCGGTCAGCCATATACCACCGCAAAAAGCAAGCAATAATCCGAATGTTACCACTCTTCGGTTCACGATCAGTTTGAGTAATGAAGTGTACCGGCCGGTCAACTTTTCAAACCAGTGATTAAATCCGTCCAGCAGTCTGTCTATTGGGCTTTTCTTTTTCGGCTGTCCGTGAGTATTCTTCAATATCATGGCGCAGAGCACAGGCGTCAGCGTAAGCGCCACTACACCGGAAATAACAATGGACGTAGCCATGGTAATAGAGAACTGCCGGTAGAATATACCTACCGGTCCCGACATAAATGCAACCGGTATGAATACTGCCGTCATCAATAAAGTGATCGCTATAATGGCTCCACTGATTTCCTGCAATACCTTTTTCACTGCTTTGTACGGCGTCAGGTCTTCTTCGGCCATCTTGGTATGTACCGCTTCCACCACTACTATTGCATTATCCACCACTATGCCGATAGCGAGTACCAGTGCAAACAGAGTAATGAGGTTTATTGTAAGCCCCAATAGCTGCATGAAGATAAATGCCCCTATCAGCGACACAGGTACCGCAAGCGTAGGTATCAGCGTAGAGCGCCAGTCGCCCAGGAAAAGGAACACGACTATAGCCACCAGTATGAATGCCTCCGCCAGCGTATGCACCACTTTTTCAATAGAAGCATCAAGAAAACTGGATACATCATAGCTGATCTGGTAGTCCATACCTGTGGGAAATGAACTGGCTTTGATCTCTTCCAGCTTTGCTTTCACCTCTTTGATCACCTCACTGGCATTACTCCCATAAGTTTGTTTCAGCGTTATCGCCGCTGAGGGATGGCCGTCCATGTTGGAATAAATATCATAAAACTCACTTCCCAGTTCTATCTCTGCTATGTCCCCCAGGTGCAGCTCTTCGCCTTCCGCATTTGCCTTTATGATCACATCTTTGTACTGCTCCGGTGTATTGAATCTTCCTTTGTAGGTCAGCACATATTCAAGAGACTGCGAACGTTTGCCGGATGCCTGCCCTATTCTGCCCGGTGTGCCTATCATACTCTGTTGTGCCAGGGCCTGCATCACCTCTTCGGTGGATACATTGTACGCTCTCATCCTGTCAGGATTCAGCCATACGCGCATGGCATATTGCCTGCTGCCCAGTATCTTGGCGCTACCAACACCCTTCAGCCTGCTTAGTTCGGGCAGAATATTTACACCGGCAAAATTGTACAGGAATTTTTCATCTGCCTTGGGATCCTTGCTATACAGGTTCACGTACATCAGCATGTTTGGCGAGGTATAGCTCACAACAAGGCCCTCGCGCTGCACCAGCTCCGGCAGCAGATTAGTGACCTGCTCTATACGCGTCTTTACATTCACCATTGCCTGGTTCGGGTCAGTACCCAGGTCGAAGACTACTTGTATCGTTGCCTCACCGGCGCTGGTTGCGTCAGATGTCATGTACTTCATGCCCGGAGTACCATTGATCGCTTTTTCCATCTGCGTAAGCACTGAGCTAACCAGCACCTCTGCACTGGCTCCCGGATAGGCGATATTTACAACCACCATTGGTGGGGCTATAGAAGGGAACTGGGATACCGGCAGCGTATTGATCGCCAGCAGGCCCATGAAAATAATGACCAGGGACAGTACTATTGCAAGCACCGGCCGCTGAATAAATTTATTGAACATTGTTTTGTTGTTTAAATGGTTAAACTATTCCGCGGGCAATTTTAACCGTTGGATCACTGCACCCGGCGCTTCATAGTCATACGATATCTTATCATTTTCCTTCACCTTGCGCAGGCCCTCCAGCAGTATCCTGTCGCTTTCAGCCAACCCGCTCTTAACGGCATACAGGTCTTCCATATCAGCCAGGATTGCGATCTCTCTTGACCGGACACGGTTATCTTTACCCACTACAAAAACATATTTCTTATCCAGCACTTCGAACGTTGCTTTCTGTGGTATGATCAGGGCATTCTTCAGTGGCACGCGCACCAGTATATTACCTGTTTCTCCGTGCCGCAGCAAACCCTCCGGGTTCGGGAACGTCGCCCTGAAGGGAATATTCCCCGTTTCATTATCGAAGTCAGCTTCGATCGTTTCCACTACACCGGGATGTTCAAATGGCCTGTGGTTAGCCATTAACAGGTTCACCTTCATCTTATCCTCACTTTTTAATTCTGTTTTGTAGTCGAGGTACTCGGCTTCAGGAACATTGAAATATACCCACATCTTACTATTATCAGAAAGTGTGGTGAGCAGGTCTCCCTCGCTGGCAAGACTGCCGGGCCTTACCCGGAAACGGTCTATAATACCATCAAAAGGCGCTCGTATCTCTGTAAAGTGCAGATGCACTTTTGCCAACGCCCGTTCTGCATTGGCTTTATCCAGCTTGGCCTTGGCCATGGCCAGTTCATTGGGAGAAACAACATTTCTATCTGTAAGGGATTTTGTATTCTGATATTCTATCTCGGCAAATTTCACCTCAGCCTCTGATTTTTGAAGCTCAGCTTCATATAGTTTGGGCATGATTTGGAACAACAACTGGCCTTCCTTCACAGACTGGCCTTCATCCACATATATTTTTTCCAGGTAGCCTCGTTCCTGTGCTCTTAGTTCAATATGGCGTATGGAATGTATCTGGCATACATATTGATTGACAACAGAGGTATCCATTTTCAGGGGACTGGTGACCAATAGCTTGGACTCAGCCTCCTTCTCTTCTTTTTTTTGTTTACAGCCGGGCAGGCACAGCAGGCTGCATAAGCCCGTAAGCAGGAGCATTCTTTTCATAATCAGTTGCTTTTACGCAATAACTTTTGGGAAATAACTTTTGGAAATGCAATACAATTGCGCATTTGGGCACATAGCCGACAAACGTCTACACTAAAAATAAAGGGGGAGATATCAGGCAATTAGCTGCCTGTATGAAAAGAGGGATCAAATCCTGATCACACGATACAGGATATGCGTGCGGCAGGAGGAATAGAAGAAAGGCTTTCCGTACTGTATGTACTTATTGGCCTGGTCAGGAAGATCTCCGGGGTTCCGGATATAGGAAAGCGCATGAAAACTGTTATCTGCTTTCAGCTGCTTTTTTGAATGGTCCTCAGTGTCATCGTCGTCATCAAGTACTGCCCTTTCTTTCCTGACCAGGGAAGAATAAGGCTTAACATGCTCAGTATCACTATCGGGCAATGATACAGAAGGATTTGTTTTATCAGATATATTTATCGTGGCATGAGCATTACCTTGCTGTTGCACATAGGCATTCAGGCTAGTGTATCCACCCAGCAGAAGAATTTGTAACGATAAAAAAAGTCTGATCAACAGGAGCATTCCGCATCAAAATTATACAAAGCATTTTACCCGTGTCATAGAAAAACGTTAAATGTGGTTCTTTGGCATAAAAGACCAGCCTCCTGTTTTAGCAATAGCATAGAACCCATGCGTTTATACATAGGCTTCTCCAAAGAACTGCAATATCATTTTTTTGTCGATAAAATATTATTATCATTACGGCGTTATATAATATATCACTATCTTGAATAGCAATATGTAAGCCCATGGTATTTAGCAGTATCATTTTTTTATTTTACTTTCTGCCGGTCTTTTTTATCTGCTATTTCCTTGTTCCGGGCAGGTATAAAAATGCGCTCATCCTTTTGGGCAGCCTTGTCTTTTACGCCTGGGGGGCACCCCGTTTCATCTTTGTCATTTTAGGTACTACCCTTGTTGATTTTTTCCTCGTACGCTACATGGCTGAAACAACATCACGACGAGTAAGGATAGCCTTGCTCTGTTGTTCTCTGTCGCTCAACCTCGGCCTCCTGTTCTATTTTAAGTACAGCAATTTCTTTATTGAGAATCTGAATGCGGTGCTGCCTGCTTCCGGTATAAAGCCTGTGTCGTGGGTGAAACTGGCGCTGCCTATCGGCATCTCTTTCTACACCTTCGAGACAATTACTTATGTGGTAGATGTTTTCCGCAAAGTGCACGAACCCCTGAAACGTTTCTGGGATTACCAACTGTACATCATTTTCTTTCCGAAGCTCATAGCCGGTCCCATTGTGCGCTTTCACGATATTGCCGACCAGGTATACGACCGCAGCGCTTACGAAACTTCCGAATACCGACTCAAGGGCCTTTACCGTTTCTTTATTGGCCTTTCCAAAAAAGTATTGATAGCGAATGTGCTGGGCCAGGCAGTCGATCCTATCTTTGGGCTTCCTGCCGATCAGATTGGCACCACTACAGCCTGGCTTGGCGCCATCAGCTACACCTTCCAGATCTACTTTGATTTCTCAGGTTATTCTGACATGGCCATTGGCCTTGCTCTGATGATGGGTTTCCGCCTGCCTGAGAATTTCAAGGACCCATATACTGCCACATCCATTACTGATTTCTGGCGGCGGTGGCACATCACGCTCGGCAGCTGGATGCGCAACTACCTGTATATTCCCTTGGGTGGCAATAAGGTCAATTCTAAATTACGACTTTACTTCAATCTCTGGCTCGTGTTTCTCTGCTCCGGCCTTTGGCATGGCGCTGCCTGGGCATTCATTTTCTGGGGAGCTTATCACGGCACCTTCCTAGTTATTGAAAGGTTATTCCTATCCAAATGGCTCGATAAACTGGGCAAGGCATCTTTTATCTATACTTTTTTTGTTGTTACGATTGGCTGGGTATTGTTCCGAATGGAATACTTCGGGCCATCAGTAGCCTACATTGGTCGCATGTTCACGTGGCATGTGGTCAATAACTGGGTACCAAGGCCTAACTTATTTTTCACATTGGGCTGTGCTGCATTTTTCTCATTTATTACACTTGCCCCGTTCGGGAGGCGTTTGCAGGAAAAAGTTTTTTATGCTCCCTACACCATGCGCAGGCATTACCTCGTAAGCTTTGTGCTGATGATCCTCACATTTTTATCGGCCGGTGCTATCTCTTCTTCTACGTTTAACCCTTTCATCTATTTCCGCTTCTGATTATGGATACACAACTCAGGCCAGCACGGGGGCGTTTATTATGGTTCATCATGTTATTGATGATATTCCCACTCATCAATCACTGGACCAATATCATTCACAGCGGGCAGCTCCAACGGGTAGATTACAACAGGAAGCCCTCACTCTCTATGAATGGACTATGGGAAGGCTCTTATCAGGACAGCATGTCAAAATATTGCAACGACTCCGTTGGTTTTCGATCAGATATGATCCGGACAATTAACCAGGTCCATTTCAGCCTGTTCAGGAATATGAATTCAGTAGGCGCAACGGAAGGCTATCACAATAATTTGTTTTGGGGCGACTATATAGAGTCCTATTGCGGCAAGGATTATAAGGGCGACAATTACCCGCTGGAATCTTTGTGCAAACTGAAAAAAATACAGGATACGCTGGAAAAACAAGGCAAGATGTTTGTGCTTGTGCACTCCGGCTCTAAGGCCAGTTACTTTTCTGAAGACATTCCAGCCGATGTTAACTGCAATAGCGGGGGCAAGACCAATCTGAAGAACTACATCCGCATTGCTGACTCGCTGGGTATCCACCAGGTCAATTTTAATTCATGGATCGCTTCCCTTCACGGCACAAAACCACACCACCTGTTCAACAAGCAGGGTATCCACTGGAATTTGTATGGCGCTTATTTTGCTACCGACAGTCTCATTTCCTATATCGAACACGTAAAAAAGATTCGCATGCCTCATCCGCATATCGTAAGTATACAGCGGTCGTACAAGGCACAGCGTGGAGAAGATGATATTGAATCTCTACTCAACCTCTTCCTCCCCGTGGATACTACGGCCTACTGGTACCCTGAGATCAGATATGATGATACTGCCGGGCGCACGAAACCTAAAGTGATCTACATAGGTGACAGCTTTATCTCACCGCTGCTATGTGATGGCCTGTTCAACTCAAATACAGACCCCGAATATTGGTTCTACTTTAATACAGCAATATTTGCTGATTGGGAAAACCAGTCTATCCGCAAGCAAATGGACGATTATGACTGGCACACCGCGCTTCAAAAAACCGATTGTGTAGTAATGATGTACACCATTACCCAGCTGGTAGATGCAAGCCATATTTTCATTGATAAGGCATACAGTTACTATTACCCGGGCAAGTAAGTCCTGATTGAAACGCTATTGTTAACTTTATTAATAACTGAAGTATACTATGAAGAAAGCACTATTGATCTTCCTTGCGGGATGTACGATAATACTGGTGGGATTCTTAATGATGATCAGCGTTCCCTCCGATCCCTCCGCATCAAGTACTGGAATCAAAACAGGAGTTGTCAGCAAAATTGATTTCATTGCCGAAACGAAAGACATACATATCTTTCTCGGCGATAGCGTTATCTACCGCATCAACAGGGGTTTAGAACAAGGCCTCGATAAAGACTCTTTGCAAAATGCACTGACAGGGAAACGCGTGAAAATCACTTTTTACGAACCACGCTTTGATATAATATACATGATGACGAAAAGAAAGGGTTATCACGTATACAAAATAGAATCACCCGCTGACTCACATCTTTAGTACCGACACTACCTGGTACAGCAACATATCTTATACCGCCCTCAGCATCCACGTAGTCTGTATTTTCGGCGGTGGCTCCTTGCTATTGCGCACAGCTTCGGGTATAGCCTTCATCAGGTGTGGCAGCACACTTAACTCCTGGTAGTTAGGTACAGCTTCATGTACTAATTCAAAACCCTGTTCTTTGAAAAATAGTTGCGCAGCCTCATAACTTTCAAACTTATTTTCTTCAATGTTATGCTGCTGGAAGAAATTTGTTTCACTTTTACTTTGCGGAAGGGCTACAGTCATTTCAGCAGGGCGTTTCACATACACATCTGCAGTTATCCAGCAGCCTCCATGTTGTTGTAGTGTTTTGTGTACGGTACGGCATAACTGTATTTTTTCGCCTGTGTTTAAATACATCAACAAGCCTTCATTTACAATAGTTATTGGTCCGTCACCAAATCTGCTTACTACATTGCCGAATGCGGCCTCATCCATTACATTCAAAGGCAGCAACTCAAATGCGCCCTTCGCATCTTTTGCTAACGCCAGCTTGCTGATCATGTCCTGCTTTACGGTAACTACTTCAGGCAGATCAGTATCAATATAATGAGTGCTTTCGTCTTTCGCACATAGATCCAGACCACGCAATGAATACCCTGAAGACAATTCAAGTATCTGCTTGCTATCGGTCTTTTTCAGCAATTGATCAATACTCCAGTACCGGCTTTCAAAATGCATGACCCGTACCCAGAACCAGAAATCTTTATCGTCAAAGTTCAGATCAAAAATTTCAGCGCCTTCCATCAATGCAGCCGTCTGCTTGGCATAAGGAATATTGGTATACCCCTTCATCATCAAAAGCGATTTTGCTGACGGACTTATACTGCTAAAGTCCTTCTGTTCCTGTGGCATAGTCGGGATTATATCGCAAAAATAACCTTTTAGTATTAGGCCGGCAATTGGGGAACATAGCAAGAAAGGGACACAATCGAAGTTACGTGTAAAAAAAGAGCCTCCTATTATAAGGAGGCTCTCTAAAAAATGATCCCGTTAGTAACAAAACCTCGAACTGACTTGTTGAAAATTTAAAGGAATTAATGTCCGGTGCCGCCCAGGTTGCAAGATAATGCAAGGAAAAACCCTCCTTTCAATACTTTTTCAGTTAACTCATCCTGCCCAATATCTCCAAAACGACTATAATTGTTCCAATCTTTATATTTCTCTTTCAGTGCATCTGCATATCCTGCTGCAACGCCTCCGCTCAGCACCATTCTTTTCAGCAAGTTGTTAGATGTTTGTAGCCCAAGGCTCAAACCAAGGAATAATTTGCTGTTAGCTAAGGTAGAAAAATCAGGCGCGACTCCAAAAGACAACATAGGATTAATATTTCTGGTTGAATTACGATAGTAGTGTATCATTGCCACAGGACTAAACATTAGTTCCCTGTTAGATTGTGATTTGTGTAGTATTACAAGGGCTGTGTCCGGCCCTATAGTCGAATCATGTGGATTTTTACGCAATGAATAGTCAGTACCATTGATGCCCAAACCGAATGTCGTGGCAATGCCTATGCTAAAGTCAATACGATGGCCTCCAAACGTTTTTATCTTGAACGCCTCAAATTTATGGATAGTGTTGCCGCTTTTGTCCTTTAGCTCATCACTCAATTCCATGTAGTCGCCGCTCGCGATACCTGTGGTCTTTCCAAAAATACTAAACCTGGTTTCTGTTACAGTAATATAGTTATCGATAATAAGCGTTACACTTTTACGCAGTTTATTCAATCCATCTCCATTATAAGTTTCATTCAACTTTTTAATAGTTTCTGTAAGCATTTTCTGCAACTCGTTGGATTGGAACTCAGGCAATGCATCTTTTTTAAGTTCATTACCTATATCTGCAAGTTGCTGTAATCGCCTATTTAAGATGGGGAGGCTCGACTGTATCGCACTAAGAGACACTTCAAACGCGTGTCGGATATCAGTTGGCCTGTTTATTTCAAAAGAAAGTTGCGAATTGATTTGATTCTTCATTTTCAAAACACTCGTATTGTTAGCGTTCTTTACAGCCAATTGAATTACTGTGTCCATCAAGATAATTTCATGAATTACGTTAATTGCGCCTATTGTATTATTCAGTTCCTGCTGTATCGCCTCCACAATGGCTTCTTTCTGGCTTAATTGGGCAATACTCCTATCTGTTATACGTTTTTCGATATTGTCGGGAGTGGTGATGAAATTTACCTCTGTAGTAGTGGTTGTAGCTTTTTTGTTTCCGCTCTTCTTTGTTGTTGTTGTAACGGGCTTTTTAGTTATGTTCTCCGTTGATTTTTGTTCTTCGCTTTGAACAGATTTAGTCATCCCCAATACCTTGGCGGCCTCCGCTCCCCCATCTGTAAACTGGTTATCAACCGATTTGAATGTGGTGTTTGACTGGAAACAAAATGGATTCACATTGACATACAATATACCCACGGAACTGCCTTCCCTGATATATCGGGGTCTGTTGATAAACCCACGTACAGTGTCCGTCATATCATAAATAACGATGGAATCTTGGGCAGCCACTCGTAAAGATATACAGCATGCCAGGCACAATAAAAATAATCTTTGCTTGTTCATAATATATGTTTTTTTAGTAAGGGGGGGAAATTTAGACACAAAGGTTTCAATAAGAGAGGAAGCGGGAAAGGGGTGTTTATGTACCTGACGACCGGGAATATTCCCACTGTGAAAGGGTGAGAAAAACATTATGTAAAATTACCCACTATACAAAAAAAGTGAAACCTTTACAAAAAAAACAAAACGATGAAAAACGCTATTTTAATTTTTTGGTTAACCATTTGTGCACTGCCCGCAGTATCGCAGGACAGGGAAAAACCTTTGCATCTTTTTGCTAAACAAATTCAGGCAAGTGAATACAAGAACATGTCACTGGATTTCAAAAACTCCTTTACTTATTTGGCTAATCCTGCTTTTGACGATTTTGTGTTTGAAAAAACAAGTTATTCAGAAATTGCGGGCTTGCTGCAACAATTACCAGCGGCTCCACAAGATACATTTATCCGTATGCTGCGGATTTTTTATGGATTTGACACTACCATAAACAAAATACGGTTGATCTACTTTCCCGACTACGCCGTACGCAAATCGCTTACTATATACGAATATATGAAGGGTGAGATACCGCCAGGTAATACTACGGTAAATCTATGCGGGGCAGATGGTACTTTTGCCGCATTTGACTACAATAGCCCCGAAATTACCCGGCTAATCTTCGGGTACCGGCAGTCGGGCAAACTAAAGTTCAGGGATATGGTATCAGGCAATCTCTCACCACTGGACTTTTCAGACTTAGAAAGGAGCAGTGCACGGCAAGAGGACTTCCCTTTTCAGGAGATAGAAGGCTTTTTCAAAGATTCTGCAATGGTCCTTTTTACCAGTATCGCGCGTCCTATAATCATGCAGGGTCCGGACCCAATCAAACATAGTATAGCCATAACTGGTTGCTTTCCTCAAAATATAACCGACAATGTAAATGTAGCAGCCGATCTGGGGTCATTATGTCCAATCCGCTGTAAGGACCTGGAGCTGAAGTTCTTTTTTGGTTTTAATGCAGGGAGAGGTATTATAGTCCCAGGAGGTTGGGGCCCTAAAACAAAATTCCGTCAAAACGAACGTTTCATTCTGCAATTCGGTAAAGAGCGCAAACAAAAAGTGGACATTTCTATTATTGAACGTAATAATAAGTTCCTTATGCAATCTGGACATTAATGCTTTTTTCTCAGTCTTCTTTTCAGCCCCTCTTATGGAAATGCAAACGCAACATATACTCGACGTCCTTACCTATTGCATGATTGCGCTGATATTTCTTGCCGGCTTAGCGGGAATATACAAACGCAAAGTGCTGCCTGTCGCGTTTAGGTACCTGGAAACACAGCTATTATTGGCAGTCGTAGCCGAGCTATGGGGGCAGTTATTAATGTACCATCAGCGGGAAAGCACCGGGATATTTAACGTGTATATCATGATGGAGTTTATGTTGCTTATAGGGATGGCGATACGGTGGATGCAAAACAAACGGTTTACGAATGTATTACTGGGCGCTATCACTATATATGCGGTCGCCTGGTGTGTGTGTGTGATGTACAACGGCTACGATACTTTTATGACAGGGGTATTCCTTTTCGGGTGCGTGGTATTATCGTGCTGCTATCTGTATATCATTTTCTTTATTGCACGGATTACTGATTACCCGGCCCGTGAACCTTTTTTCTGGATAGCTTTGGGTATTATGATTTATTTTGGCGGGTGCATACCATTATTTAGTATGTTTGATTACCTGAGATTGCATGTAAAGCCGGGGCTGAGGGGGTATTTATATACCGTGAACGATGTGCTGGCAATTATCCGGTACTTATTAGTATTATATGGATTCAGTTTCTTAAAAAAAGAAAATGCGCCGGAATGAATGACGTACATATTGTTTCCGCCATCATAATAACAACTTTATTTATATTGGTACTGCTCGCAATAGTAACAGTTTCGGTTACTATTGCGAGCAAGCAGCGCATCCAGCAGAAAATAATGCTGGCTGAAACGCGGCTGAATTATGAGAAAGAGCTGCGTAAAGTGGAAACGGAGGTAAGTGAACAAATGATGTATCAAATGGCAAGTGAACTGCATGATAACGTAAGCCATACACTAACGTGCATGCGTATAATGATAGAAAATAAAAAGCTTGACTTCCCCGAGATGATTGACGCTTTTCAGCCTGTAGAAACTTACCTGGATGATGCGAGCAGGGAAATCCGTCTTCTAAGCCGGTCGCTCAATTCAGACTATATCAGTAGTATCGGGCTGGCGAATGCGCTAAAACTGGAGATAGAGCGCCTGCAGCAACTGAAACGATATACTATACACTGGGAGCAATGCCTGGAGTCGCCCAATTTAGATAAGAACCAGGAGCTAATGGCCTTTCGCATCTTTCAGGAAATAGTGCAGAATACGCTTCGTCATTCTAAAGCAACCGACCTACACATCTTCCTCAGCACGGATAAAGGCTTCTGTCTTACCGTTTCAGATAATGGCATTGGTTTTGACCTGGAGCAGATGCTTCACTCTCACCGTGTATCAGGACTAAAAAACATTATGAAACGAGCCGGCATGGCAGGAATGAATTGCAATATCACAACGTCAGTTGGACAAGGTTGTACCTGTCGTTTACAAATCGCATAAATGCTTTCAAAAAATCAGACAATGACAACCGTTACAAAAAAAATAGCCCTTGTTGATGATCACGTTGTGATTCGCAACGGGCTGAAAGAACTGATAGAAAAACTAGGACCTTACAAAGTACAAGGCGAATACAATAATGGTAAAGAGTTGATCGATAGCTTCGAGATCATGCAGGAGCCTGACCTTATTATCATGGATATTACAATGCCGGGGATGAACGGAGATGAGGCAATATCAATTCTGAATGAAAAGAACATCTCATCCCCTGTGCTGATACTCACATTAAATGAAGATGAAAATAAGGCAATACAACTATTCCGCATGGGTGTAAGGGGTTATCTGCGAAAGAATTGTACAGCAGCCATAATGAAGGAAGCATTAGACGAAATATTCCGTTGCGGCTATTATCATAATGAATTACTTTCCTTTGCATTGAAAACATCAGACCGGCCTTACAAAAAGACAGAGCAAGAACTCATACTCGAAAAACTAACTTCAAGAGAACGAGAGTTTTTGAAACTGATCTGTCACGAAGAAGAGTACACCTACGATCAAATTGCTGGTATTATGGGTGTACAGTATCGTACTGTCGACGGGTACCGTGAAGACATTTTTGATAAATTCGGTATTAAATCAAAAACGGGATTAGTACTATTCATACTCAGGCATGAATTGTTACGTCATTTGTAAAATGGTTATAGTTTTCTCTATCATTTGTCTATAAACAAAAAAGCCCCCGCAATTGCGAAGGCTTTCTGTGATTCCGTTGGGACTCGAACCCAAGACCCATACATTAAAAGTGTATTGCTCTACCAACTGAGCTACGAAATCAATATCTAAAAGAACTATTTATCTTGTTTTATGATGCAGTTACTTTACTAACCATATCCCCTATTGGGAGCGCAAAGATAAGCATATACTGTTTTCCACAAAATGTTTTTCAGATAAAAATTAAAAAATCTTTAAAACCCTTCACTGGCAACACTTTTAAAGGATAGAAACAATGTTTATTTAAAAATTGAACAGCACTTTTACGTTCAGCAGCCTTGAAGTGAGGCGGTTAGGCACTGCATACACCCGCTGGCTGGTCCAGTCCTGTATCCATGTATAGGAGAGCGTATTTTGTATGCTCAGCAGGTTAAAGACCTCCAGACTGGCCCATATGCTTTTTATGTTGTTAAAGAAGCTGTGTGCAGGGCGGTCCTTGCGTGCAGCATCGAGCAGCAGTGCAGAGAAACCCATATCCACACGCTTGTAGGGCGGCAGGCGCAATACACCCTGGTACAGGTGGCCGTTTGGCGGGCCCACCGGCAACCCGGTGGCATACATCGCATTGATGTGCACCTTAAAATTCTTGTTTCTTGGCAGGTAGTCCTCAAAGTACATACCCAACGTAAACCGCTGGTCCGACGGCAGCGGGAAGAAGTTATCGTATCCCGGTATACCTGCACTATCTGTTATCTTCTGCTCTGCCTTCATCATGCCTATGCTCACAAACGAAGTCGCATCTTTTACAAGATCACCATACAGGCGCACTTCACCACCATATACATGGCCTATAGCATCATTCTTGCCCGTGTAGCGGATACGTACATTGTCGTATATATATGGGTCCAGGTCCCACATGTCTTTATAGTAAGCTTCTGCTTTCACCTTGAACGGCCTGTTCAGCATCCTGAAGTTATAATCAGTACCCGCTACAAAGTGCAGCGACTTCTGCGATTGCAGTTGCTTGTTCACCCCACCGTTCACATCCCTCATCTCCCTATAGAAAGGTGGCTGTGCGTAAAGTCCTGATGAGAAAGAGAATACGATATCCTTCACCCAGTTAGGTTTGTAAGCCAATTGCACACGCGGACTCGTGATCAGCTCACCGTTCAGCCCGCTGTAATTGAATCGTATACCCACCGTTGCAGTGAACCTGTTTGCAGAATCGAAGTGAATGTTATCCTGTATAAAAGCACTGACACGCATATAGTTGAATGTGCTGCTGGAATGGAATAAGTACGCCATACGCAGATTATCAGGGTCGTATGGTTGCGTAAATGCCGCCGAATCCCTGCGCGACCATTGGTGCAGGTCATCAGTTATGCTCGTCACGGTGCTATTTGCACCAAACTGGATATAGTTCTTCCGCATATCGTAAGAGCCACGGAAGCCCACATCACCTACATTCACATTCAGATAGTTACGTGCAAAATCCTGTATGCCGCCCGCACCCAGGTAAGATTTTATCTGGCCGAAATCCTTCTTGCCCTGGTCTGTCTGCAGCTCACCAAAGCTATAGTAGCCCTGTATATCATACGTCTCATACTCATTGGTCTGGAAGCCAGATGCCAGGAATTTCAGCTTCAGTTTGGAAGAGTCTTTATGATAGGTAGTAGATATACCTCCAAAGCGGGAATCGAACTGGTCGAACTCACTGCCGTAGTAAAACACATCCAGCTGGAACGCCTGATTCAGCACACCAAAGCTGGACACCATGCTCTTTGGGAAGAACACGAACCTGTTGCGTGCATAGTTGCCTATCACTTCCAGTTCCCAGTTCTTATTGATGCGGTAGTTCAGCAATCCCTGTATATCCGTGAACGACGGATTGTAAATGCCCTTGGTAGGCTGCGACTGCAGCAGGTATTGGTTGGTCTTCTGCCTTGCCCCTATGAGGTAGGTCAGCTTCTGGTTTTTCGATGCGCCTTCCAGGTGCATTCCTGCACCCAGCAGGCTGGCGCTCACAGAGCCCGAAAAGTGCGTCGGGCGTTTGTAAGACACATCAAGCACACTGCTCATCTTATCGCCATACTTGGCGCCAAAGCCACCCACTGAAAAATTCACATTACTCACCAGGTCAGAGTTGATGAAGCTCAACCCTTCCTGCTGTCCCGCCCTCACCAGGAAGGGACGGTATATTTCGAAGTCGTTCACATACACCAGGTTCTCATCATAGCTGCCGCCGCGCACGCTGTACTGGGATGACAGTTCGTTGTGCGATCCCACAGCCAGCTTTATCAGTCCCTCCACACCGCCTATGGTGCTGGGCATAAAGTCCACCTTGCTCAGGTCCAGGTTCACCAGCCCGGCCTCTGTCCTTTTCCTGTCGCTTATTTTGGTAAATGTTTTTAACTCGCTTGTATTTTCTTTCAGAGTTATATCAATTGTTCTTGTTTCCCCTGCCGTCAGCAATACCCTTTTGCGCTGTACATAAAAGCCGGTGAACGAATAGACCAATCCCAGGTTTTTATTCGCTTCTACCTCCAGTGTGTAGTAGCCCTTGGCATTGGTATAGGTACCCAGTCCCGTCACCTCATCGGTCACAGTCGCTTGTTCCATAGCCTTGCCATGCTCATCCCGCACCACACCTGTTATAGTGGCGCGCTGCGCGTAACTGCATATAAATGAACATAGAAAACTAATAGAAAGAAATACCCGCCTGAACGCCATACTATCGATTAAACGTAATGAACCTTAATTTATTTCCCTATCGCCTTTAGTTTTTTGATCGCGTCCTTAGGGTCTGCCGCACTGAATACTGTATTACCTGCCACCAACACATCTGCACCTGCGTAAATGATCTCGCCTGCGTTCTCCAGTGTCACACCCCCGTCTATCTCTATCAGTGTGCTTGCACCAGCATTGTTGATGATCTCTTTTGCCCTGCGTATCTTATGAAACGTAAGCGGCAAAAATTTCTGTCCGCCAAAACCCGGGTTGATGCTCATCACAAGCAGCAGGTCTATATCGTGTATAATGTCCTGCACCACCTCCACAGGCGTATGCGGGTTTATCGACAAGCCCGCCTTCATGCCCAGCGCCCTGATAGACGTAAGCGTGCGGTGAATGTGATACCCTGTTTCATAATGCACGGTCAGGTAGTCAGCGCCTGCCTTCTTAAAATCTTCAAGGTAGCGCTCCGGGTCTTCTATCATCAGGTGCACATCAAATGTCTTGGTAGCGCGTTTTTTCATCTGCGCTATTATCGGCATACCATAACTGATATTCGGTACAAACCTGCCATCCATTACATCCAGGTGAAACCAGTCGGCCTCACTCTCATTGATCATATCTATTTCAGCTCCCAGTTTCAGAAAGTCCGCCGAAAGCATTGATGGTGCTATTAGTGCCATTATCGTAAATTAAAAAATTCAAAAGTTAAAAGTCAAAATAATCCTTGTCACGCCGGCACTCACTTCTTACCCTTCAGTCTCGCCAGCGCCACCCTCGGGCTTTGGTAAGTACTATCCAACGACAACGCCATCTTATAATCCGCCACAGCATTTTGCACACTATCCATCAGCTCACTGCACACCCCGCGATTATAATATCCCGCCGGGTTCGTCGGGTCGTTCTTAGTTACAATGTTATACTGGCGCCATGCCTTTTCCACAGAGTCCTGCGCCATCAGTATCACCCCCATATTAAAGTAAGCATCAGAATAATGCCTGTTGCGGAGAATGCACTTTTTGTATTCTTCCTTTGCAGCTTCCAGGTCCTTATGCTCCTGGTAATACACCCCTTTTGCGAACATCGGGAACACATCCATCGTGTCCAGCTTAAATGCGTTATCCAGGTACTTTAGCCCGATCGCATCATTCTTCGCATTATACAGCAGTGCCAGTTGCACCATCGCATCATGATAGTCGGGGTTTTCCTGTATCGCCGTCAGGAAGTTGGATATAGCTTTTGCCGTATCCTTCATATCCCTGTACATCATCCCTTTCAGAAAGTATGCTTCCGGATTGTGCACATCCTTCATCAGCACATTGTTCACCTCCTTAAAGCCGTTCTGGAAATCCCTTATGTACAGGAACATCTTAGCTATTTTCAGCCGTGCCTTTTTATCAGCCGGGTTTTTCTCCAGTGCCTTCCGCAGCCACTCTACCGATCCTGTTATATCCTTGTTCTCAAACAGCAGGTCACCTATTGCGCTATAGTATTCTGACTGTGTGGTGTCCAGCGATGCAGCTGTTTTATAATCCTTCAGCGCCAGGCTGTCATATTGCATTCTGTGCAGTATTACCCCACGCGTATAGTACAGCCCTGCATCCTTAGGGTTGCTGTTTATCTGGTCCGTTATATTCTTCAGCTTTGGGTCGCTCTGAAATACAGGATCATTATTGCCTGCAGGCGGCTTTTCGCCACCATTTTTACAGCAGGTAAAAAGCACGATCGCCCACACAAGCGAAAAATACTTTATCCAAGTACACTTCATACCACAAACTTATTAAAATCTACACTGAAAACAGGAATTAATAGCCGGGAAAGATAACCTTATCATAGAAAGAGCTTTATTACTAGCTTTTTTTACTGTCTGGACTTTTAAACTGTTAGCTCTTCCAATTGTAAACTGCTATTTTAGGAGGATATTAGTTGTCCAGAAAGGCATACTAAAAAAACTATTAATCAGGAAAGAGCGACTCATAAAGAATTGATCGGATTATTTTTCAACCGTCATAGTTTGATCAAATGAATAGATGCAAAGAACTTCCGAAAACGAAAATTCTTTGCATCTATTTCAGGTTATCTCTTTATTCAGAAAGTCCGAAATGTTGCAGTTCTTTAACTGCCTTTGTTGCCGAAGAGGCTCGTTACAACCTTTACATCAACCTTAATACCTATGGAAAAGTCCGAACGCCATGCAGTATTCTGCCGAAGATTAAAGTCAGCCTGAGTTATTGTTGATTCACCATATACAAACCCGACAGGGGCATTAAACACATTTACCTGGCCGTAGTGCCCGCCAATGAATACGGCACCACCACGTACTATCTCCCAATTGATACCGTAAAACAGATTTTGCAGGGCATTGTCAGTAAAGCCGATCCCTACAGACGGGTAAATACGTTCAAATAAGCTGTGATCGTCCAGATAGTTCCTGCCCCATACTTTGTATTGAGGTATATTTTTCTTCAGCAAGTATTTCTCAATCAATACAATAGGAGAAGTATAAAATGTAGCCATAATGGTCACTATTCCACGGTTTCCACCATTAGTCTTCTTTACAACATTTTGTGTAGGATCTGAGGCTGACGGCTGCAACTGATAAGTAGGATTTTCAAGGTGGCTGTTTATAAGTCCCACATCCATAGATATATTATAAGTAGTTGTCATCTTGATAGTATAGCTTCCTATTTTTGTTTTGCTGAAATTGTAAATGGTATCTGGATTGATAAGAATCCGGTTTATATCGAAACTAATATCATCCGTAGATGTACTTAACAGCATTTCCTGATCGTACCAAATATATTGTATGACCTGAGATGGCGTAGTATTACCGGTCCCTGCTGCTTTTAGTATGCTATTTGTGAGTTGCGCCCTTATATCTGCATTTTGTATATTAAGCACCGCATTAAAACCACCTGAGGTTTCGTTAACGCTATACATAAGTGTGCTTTTCTTTTCAGGCGCCATATATATTATGTGAATTACATATTGTCTCTCAGGTATTCCAGGGGGTATAGCCGAAAATATGCTATTGCCATATTGATCAAAAAAAACATGGGTGTAGTTATTCCCTTTATATTTTGTATTACCATTCTTGAGTACTAATCCATACCTTGTAGAAACAACGTTCGTTCCGTATTGGTTATCGAAGAACTGTTCAATAGTTTCAGATGGGAACTGAATACCGGATTTTTGATTCGCTTGTTGTCCTATTATATCAAATTGAAGTACCTTGTTACCTAAGGCTATGCCATCAGTAGTTTCATAAATAGAATATCCTTTATCCGGCACTACATATTGATCTTTATCTAGTGGGTGCACTTGGCCATCCCCATTAAATTTCTCTTTAACGGCACCATAGCAGAAAAAATATCTCTTGTTGCTACTTGTACTTGCCGTGCTAATAGACATACTACTTACTGAGGTAATAGTAGGAGGCAGGACAACCTTAAGGTTACTGCTATTAATAATAAATGGGGACCCATTAATACTGAGTGTGAAATCCTGAGTATAGCCAACTTGGATATACAGGAAAAAAATGATTGCAAACATCAATGTGTGTTTCATATATTTTGGTTTTAATCTGGTTGTACAAACGAGAGAATATCCTGTGAAGGTATCAGGTAAGCATTACTTGCACCGTCTATAGCAGCTATTATGCCTACTACCTTTGTGGCGTTCGTTACAACAGGACTACCGCTATCTCCTAACAGAGCAGGCATAGTGGTTTGTATCATGTCGTCAATTTGCGTTTGTATTGCCTGATATTCTACAATTCGGGATACTCGGTTATTTTCAACTGCCCCATATAATACCTGATTGGAAAATGCACCAAACCCGGATATTTGTGTGCCGTAATTTAAGTTAGCAGAATTGATACTACCATTTGGCATACCTATACCTCTGATCACATTATTCACTGCCGTTTGATTTTGTATTCTGGCTATGGCGAGATCTGTGCCATCAAACGTTGCTTTTTCTAAGCACGCATGTTCACTGCCTGCGGAGCTAAGGCATACCACATCAGGCTGTTGCATCGGGATTGGTATAGTCACGCTTCCCTGACTAAGCCGTTCCGGTGCCAATACATGCATATTGGAGCAGACGTACCACAACCCGTTTTTCTTAAAAAATAAGCCTACTGCGCCAGTGTCGCCTGGACTGCCCACTGCATAAGCTTTATCGCCGCACATAATAGACGCCAGTCTGGTTCGACCGGTTTCTATTATATCTGTTGGCACCTGTAGCGAGCCCCTTTCTGTTTTTATCTTTATTTTTTTTGGTATGCTAATAGTTGGATTTTCATATTTGGTCTCCACGTGAAAGACAATCGCATACCGATTTATCCTTTTATTCCGTTTATATCTTTTCCCAAAATGTACCCCTACAATATCCATAGATATTGTTTTGCGCCATTCTGGCAACATTCTTTTACAAAATTCAGCTATTATTTCTTGGTTACTCTTTTTATAAAGTGCCACATCAACAAGTTTACAAGTTTAACTATTTACTCTTTTCCCACATCGCATTACTGTTATTGAATAATGCATTATCCTCAATTTTTAACCGTCTAACTTTCATCAGATGTTTTTTTACCGACCTTTTCACATATAGATAATTATCAATGTCCGACTTGCTGATATTTGAAGTAAGCAATATATCCCTTAGAAGCTTTTTTCGCATAACATGATTTAAATGAACCTTTTTTGCATCTTTACATTTCAACGTGCATAAAACTGGTTGATTCTGGTTATTAGTATTGAATTGTATTTGTAGTACTGAAAGATCTGCTCTGAATTTGGTCACTAAACACAGTTTATTTATACTTCCGGTTGTCCCGACTAAACTTATTGTATCACTCCAATTGTTTTCAAAATTTGTTTGGGAATAGGCCAATGGCGTTATTAGCATCAAGCCGATCAATATAATTATACGGGCAATTTTCATCTTTTTAAAATTTCAAAATTTTATAAATACACTGTGAATACTATTTTTATATCCATTTGTTAAAACTCATAATAAACTATTAATATACCAATTAACTACTATTTTATAACTAATGCAACCGTTTTTGTCTGCAAAGCAACCGTGTCAAATGTTACTTTACGTAAACTCGCTTCTACAAGGATTGATGTTATTGAATCTGCTCTTGCCTGACTATAAGAATAGTATAACATTCCATTTGAATCAGCTCTTAGGCTGGCCGTAAATAATATCTTCGGGATTGTATCTTTTTGCTTGCTTGTTGCATTGTTGCAAATTTTTATATCCACAGAATCATTTTTACCGGCTCTTATAGTCATAGGGATATAAATAGTTCCTCCTTTCTTTAAGACACTTGTATTAAGCATCAATCCTGGAGTAACAGAAATTTTAGGAGATGCATTTTTCCTTACGTTTGCGAATTGCAATAACAGGCCTAATGCAAAAAAGAAAAATCCTAAAGAAACAACTCCAACTGCTACATTAAAAATGCGCATTTGCTTTTTTACTGCTCTTGAAAAAGAGTTTGCTATCGCAACTGGCTCTGATGGTCTATAAGTTTCAGCTACAGGATACTGCGCCATATTTGCTACACTATATGCTATAGTTAGCAAGAAAAAAGCAATACCGAAATTAATCAACGCATACCCGTCAAAATCCTTAATATTACCAAACAAAGTAAATGCAAAACCACCCGTGGAAAATAAACCGAATGCCCAAGTAATGAGTGTTTTAAGAGAATCCACAGATTTAGCTCTTCTCTCAGAAGAACCATAAATACTTTCAGCAGCTATATTACACCAAAAGTCCTCATTTGCTTTGTTTGTATCACTTATCGCCATTTCATCTGTCTTTAGACTAACAATTCACATCATAAATATGACTATGCTTCCCATTTGCATTGTGGCAAGTAAGGTATAGCTGTGAGATCACTGGGCCCTCTTTACCTGTTTCCTTCCTTTTTTTAAACAGGTCGAACTGTCTATTTGGTCCTTCTGGAAGGAGCTTCTCAAGCTGTCGGTTAATAGTGTTCAAATGATCGGTTTGTTCCTTAAAAAAGTCTGTGTCTGTAATAACATTTCCTAGCTGATTCTCTAGCATTAGTCGTAATGACAATAAAGAAGTAACATCGATACAACCCAACGTTGTATTGACATAGGACTGACAACCGAATTCTTTACAAGGGAGATTAGGCATAAAATTTAAACTTTAGTATTAAAATCTTCATTATTCCTGACAGTAGCATGATTCTATGTCGACTCTGCAACAACTATTTTTTTAACATATTAGTATTTACAATAGTACCGCACGAGTCTGTAATAAACTACAGGTGAAAAACTGAAAAAATCATATTAATTAGTTAACAGCAATATTTACATGTCATCCATTTGTCCGTAGTACACCATAAATAAAACATTGGTGTTCGACATTAGTCTTCAGATTATTCCAAAATAAAAAAACGCTATATTTGTTCTGTGAAATTGCTGTGTACCATACTTGCTTTATTAGTGCTGTTTTTGTCGGCACAGCCTGCATGTATAGCCATTCCAATGAGCAATACCAATTGCTGTTCAGATGATAACTGTTGCGAAGAAGCGGAACAGGATCAGGATAATTCACCATCGGATTCCCATAAGGGCTGCATGAGTGGCTGTAATCCTTTCCAGGTATGTGGTTGTTGCGCATTCAGCGTTATAGTACCCGCTCATTCCCCTTTGTTTATTTTACCCTCCCCTACTGCTGCTTGTGCAAAATGGGGTATGTTGTCTTTAGGGATCACAGAAGAACCCGTTTCCGGTTTTTGGCAACCTCCCAGGGCTGCCTGATCTGATATGCTATCACGCATTACACCACCATATGTAATGAACTCATTTATCCTGCCATTTTATTTAGAACAGGATGACAGGAGGTTCCTGATCAATAAAACTCAAAAAATGAAAAAAATAATTGCCTGCACAATTGCAGCAACTGCCGCTATGTTCTTTGTGATGACAGCTTCGGCACAAACAGCCGGCACCGATAGTGTTAAGAAACTGGAAGTCAAAGTGGTCAATCTTCACTGCGGCAACGACATGCCCACCATCAAAAAAAGATTGCTTAACCAGGATGGTATTGATGAGGTTAAATTCACTGATATTTCCGGTGAAAGTTCCATGTTCACCATCACCTACCACTCTTCGGTTACAAGCCAGGCGCAGATAGAAAAGTCGATCGAGTCAACACCGGGATGTGACAACAAGAACGAAACACCATACAGGGTAAAGCGTAAAAAAGCAAAGTGATGAGAACACTCTTAATTGCTTGCTTTTTGATGTCTTCTTTATCACTCCATGCCCAAACCTTAAAGGGGAAACTATTCGGGCAAAATGGTGCAGATAAAGAAATATTACCTGACGGGCTGGTTCGTTTTATTGGTACCACTGTTGCTGCCACAACTAACGAAAACGGCGTCTTCGAAATTTCTTTAGATGGTATCAGCGACCGCAGGATCATTGCATCAAACGCAGGCTTTGTTACTGACACTATTTTGGTTGGCGAAAAGACCTACATGAGTATTGTATTGCGTAGGGATGCAAAAGAACTGGGCGCCGTAACAATAACAGACCGTAGTGGAGCATATATTTCAGCGCTGGATGTAAATCAAACGCAGGTCATCAACCAGCGGGAGTTGTCCAAAGCAGCCTGCTGCGATCTCGCTGGTTGCTTTGGCACACAGGCATCTGTGCAGCCGCAGACAACTAACGTGGTTACCAATGCCCAGGAACTCCGGATCCTTGGCCTTTCCGGCGTGTACAACCAGGTACTGTTCGATGGCTTCCCTATGATACAGGGATTGAGTTATACTTATGGTATCAGCACTTATCCGGGTACCGTAGTCGACAACATCTACGTTTCCAAGGGAACAACTTCCGTATTGCAGGGCTTTGAAAGTATAAGCGGTCAGATCAATCTTGTGAGCCGGCAGCCTGACAAAGTAGACAGGCTCTTGCTCAACGGCTACATGAATAGTTTCGGCGAAATGCACTTCAACGCAAATGTGGCTACGCCTATTGGCAGGAAAAAGAAGTGGCATACATTACTTGCGCTGCATACCGTTCAGCCTGCCCGTAAAACAGATGGGAATAACGATGGGTTTCTTGATTTACCCTTGCTCACACGTTACATGGCCTTTAGCAAATGGATGTACGGCAACGATAAGGAAAAAGGGTTTGCAACACAGATCGGACTGCGCATTGTAAATGAAAACAGGATCGGCGGACAAACAGGTTATAGGTCGGCTTCAGACGAAGGAAGCAACAGCGTCTACGGACAATCAGTAAACTATACACAACCGGAGGCCTACATCAAATCCACTTATCGCTTTTCCGATGATCATGCATTGGTGTTGGCTGTATCCGGTTTCCTTCATAACCAGGACTCATGGTTTGGAACCACAAGCTACAAAGCACGGCAGGATAACGGCTACCTGAATCTGCAGCATGAATGGAAATGGCGCGAAAAACACCTCTTGAAATATGGTGTCAGTTACCGATATCAGGAGCTCAACGAAACGGTCAGGTTCACGGATACCACATTGTTGAGAAGTTATGCGGGCAACTATACTACCAGCCTGCGTGTCCCTGGTGTTTTTGCGGAGAATACATTCCATTGGGCAGATGATAAGGTCGTACTAATTACGGGAGCCCGTGTAGACAACCACCAGAAATGGGGCGCTTATTTTACGCCCCGTAGCATGGTCAAGTATGCGATCAATAGCAAGCATACCTTGCGGGCATCAGCAGGCACAGGATGGCGGCAGGTCAATTTGTTCAGTGAGCAGACCAACTTGCTTGTCAGCTCCCGCAATATAGTCTTCGTAGAACCATTGAAACCGGAAGCAGCATTCAACTGGGGGATAAGCCATACTTATCGCTTCACAGTAGGCAATACCTCCGGAACTTTAAGCGGGGATTTTTACAGCACTCGTTTTGCTAACCAGTTTTTCCCTGATTATGATAAAGATCCGACGAAAGCGATCATTAAAAATTTTGATGGCATATCCAGATCAAACGGCTTGCAGTTGGAAGCATCGTTCATATTCTTCAAGCAATTGGAATTTCGCACGGCCTATAATTACCTTGACGTCTACCGCATAGAAAATGGCACTAGAGTGACGCTGCCGTTCAACCCGCGCAATCGGGTTATGGCTGCAGTTTCCTTTCGCACAAAGAATAACCGCTGGCAGGCAGATGCCAATACACATTGGTTCGATGAAATGCGCTTGCCTGATACGCGAAGCAATCCGGCACCATACAGGCGGCCCTTATACTCCACCCCATATGCCACACTCAATGTACAGGCTACCTTCAGGTGGAAGAAACTGGATATATACGCCGGCTGTGAGAACATAACCAACTACAGGCAACCCGATCCCATTATCAGTGCAGATAATCCTTTTAGTAAGTACTTTGATCTGTCTTCTGTATGGGGCCCTACAAGAGGCAGGGAACTGTATTTAGGTATCAGGTACAGTATCAAATAAACTATCCGTAACCGGTGGGTCTCCGCTCCTTCGCGAACCCGCCGGCATCGCGGTGTTAGTCCCCTCCTCCCGACTTTACATCTGATCGGTCGTTGAGGCTTATTTTCATATCTGCGCTGATAGTGATGTTGGTGGAGCTATGTATTTTAATTCCTTCGGCCGACATTATTATGCTGTTTTTATGTTCATCGGCAATACTGATTTTTTTATCCAGGTCACTAATGATCACGCTATTTCTAGCCGGCGTTTCGATCGTCAGTACCTTCTTCTCATCATCAAATTTTATGTTGATACCGCTCTTCGAAACTATTGCTTTCATTGAATTTTTGTAATCAGGCTCCAGGCCGGGATAGGGCTTTAACTTCGCGCTGCTATACATACTACCTAATATCACCGGGTAACGTGGGTCTTCATTTAAGAAGCCGAGTACTACCTCATCACCCACTTCGGGTAAGAAAAAAGCACCCGCACCGCTTGTAGAATAAAAGTTAGACAGGCGCGCCCATATTCCCTCCCCGTTTGTGTCAAACACTGGCACATCCACAAGTATCCTGAACTGTGAGTCCGGGTCTTCATACGTTTTTTTTACTGTACCATTAAATAGGCCGCGAGCCCCGGGCAAAACACCCGAAGCGGAAGGAGCCATTACATTGGGCTCCTCCGAAAACCATACCGGCGAGAGCCCGATAGTGGTTGTAGTTAGCCAGTTCCCATCTGAAATAGCATGCACAACTCCGGAAATAAGATGATCACCGCTGAACCGGTCTCCAATGCCCTGAAGGGTTATGTACTTTCCCGGATCGACCAATCCGGTGCCCTGGAATTTCGCTTCGCCCTGTATTTTTGAATATTCGCTTTTGACCATTTGGGCACTCGCCCAGTTTGTAAGGTCGGCCTGCTCAAAAGGAGCAGAGCTCTGCAACTCGTATTCACCTGGGGCTGCAACCTGCGATAATTTCTTTGAAGATATATTTCCGGGGCCGGCATGGTCATTGGCCGCCTGCCCGGTACTGATCTGCTGGGTTTTATAATCCCATGCGCTTGCCGTCACACTGCCAAGCTGGTTGATTGCATTCATAGCTGCACTAAACTCCATGAGGCCATCTCCATACGCCACTGTAAGTACAGAAGTGGTATCCGCATCCGGTTTTACCACTGAAATTTTACTGTTCGATACGTTTACGATCATCCCGTTCATCTCTGCACGCACCATGATAAAATCCCAGTCTGTAGCATAGTGTTGTACCTGCTGTGGCCACCTGGTTGTTGTAGCTGTTACCTCAGCAGTCAAACCTGCAGCGCCTATGATCGAAGAGATAATTTCACTGTCAGTCTGCTGTGAAAAAGTGGTACACTTTCTGCCAACAGTCAGCTTCACTGCTTCATCGCGGCATTCCACTGTTAATGTGGAGCCCATAGCAGGATCAATACTGATAGACTGCGCGGTAATGATACCCTGGAATATGAGGCTATTTTTAGCATCATATCCGGCCTCAATAGTTATCGTATTTCCGGGTACGAATACGGAAGACGAGCTGGCATCAAACTTTCCGGTAGCAGCATCGCCATCAAGAATAACTATTCTGGCAGCAGGTATCCTGTTCACTTTTTTTTCCACACGTACTGAGTACACGGACAGTATATCAGGTATCGCACTACCGTTCACTTTTATGGTATATGTGGCAATGCCACCTGTAAGTATATTATTGCTGTCGACACTCATTATAGCTTAGATTATTGATTGGGAAACGATCTTGGAAAGTTACATGTTTTCTCTAAATGTGTATAATTCTGTAATACCTTATTGTAACCGCGGGACGTCCCTTCAGCAATGCCCATAGATCTTTAAAAGCTAAATGAGCTACCAAAAACTACTCGCAATACAGCATCAATAATCAGCCCAAACCCTTACTCATAGCCCAAACTATTTTTTATGACAGTACTGAAAACGCTATATCATAGAAATTTCCCCTTGTTAGTTCCATCCACCCTCACGAACTTTGTAGTGCAGGGTATAAGAAACGATGAAGTCCCACCGGAACAAGGTCCCGATGACTATCGGGAGGGGCGGAGGGGTTCAGTTCGCCGTAAAATCCCGCAACAATCCCGCAATTCCCGCAAAATAAACCGTTGATTATCAACACTAATCGAAAATCAGCGTTTTATTCCCGCAATCCCGCAAACGTGATTGGCTTGTAAAAAGGATGTGATGGAATATCTGGGCGCGATGGGTCCCCCTTTAGGGGCGGAGGGGTTTCAGTTCGCCGTAAAATCCCGCAACAATCCCGCAATTTCCGCAAAATAAAACGTTGATTATCAACACTAATCGAAAATCAGCATTTTATTCCCGCAATTCCGCAAAATGGGATAGCTATCAAAGATGTGGTGGAATGTCAGGGCGCAATGGAAGTTCCCCTTTAGGGGCGGAGGGGTTTAGTACCAATCGAAAATCAGTGTTTTATTCCCGCAATCCCGCAAAATGGGATAGCTATCAAAGATGCGGTGGAATGTCAGGGTGCAATGAAAGTTCCCCTTTAGGGGCGGAGGGGTTTATGGTTGAAAAATAAATACAAAATCAGTACTAACATTTTTATGCTTTTTTACGCCTCCATATATAGACGGCACTATAGTAGAGTACCATCCGGTTTCTATCGTGCACCACAGCCCCTTTTCTTCTATCAGCTGCATAACATGCCCTTAATGGGCGAAGCCATGCCTAAACAACACAACTAATTGAAAATCCATTATTTACAAACAAATAATATCAAAATAAATACAGAAATGATACTAACGAACAGTGTTATTTCTTCGTCTTTTTTTAAACCCCCCAAAACGATCATAGCCTATGCAGCTACGCTGTACATTATTGTTTTTTATTTTATTTATTGGCTGTTGTTCAGTTTCCGCCCAGTGGCAATGGGCTACCGGTAGCAATCATGGTGCCGAGGGTACTGACATAGCTACAGATCGTTTCGGCAATGTATTCGCCATTGGTTATAACGATGGTAGTTTTACCCTTTTCGGTAAGGATACCATCCAGCCACATCCGGGTGTGCCCGCTTCCAGTCAGCCCATGATCGTCAAGTACGACCCGGCAGGAAATATGAAATGGGTGCACGGGGTAGTAGGAGGTACAGCAATACCATTTGGCGTCACTACAGATCCCAACGGCAACTCCTACTTATTCGGCACATACCTTTCTAAGGTCTGGATAAACAATGATTCCTTGTTGGCCCCATCAGGTATTGATCAGCCGTATTTTATTGTAAAATACGATCCCGCCGGAAATGTAAAGTGGATACGCACCGGTGGTGATCTCATGTTCATACCAAATGTATCACTGAGATATGGTGGCATAGCTGCAGATTCCTTCGGCAATATTTACATTACGCAGGCATATAAGGGTAAACTTACCATAGGCACTTCTACCATCACAAGTACTCCCGGCAAGCGATACGATTTTTTTATTGCCAGGTATGATACCCTCGGCAACGGCCTCTGGGTGCAGCAGGCCGGTGGCAGCGACGATGACTATGGCAACTCCATAGCCACTAGCCCTTCGGGCAATGTATATGTAGCAGGAACATCTTATTCACCAACTCTTAGCTTTGGCAGCATCTCACTCACCAACAGCGGTGCCCCGCTCGACAACAGCATATTCATAGCCAAGTACGATCCCGCAGGCAATGTGCTTTGGGCCAAAGGCATGGGTGGCATGAGCGAAGATATAATGGACATTACTTCCGATGCTAAAAAGAATGTGTACATCACCGGCAGGTTCCCGCAAAGCAGTATGGCGTTTGGCAGCGTCACGCTCACAAACCCGACCCCCTATCCTGAGATATACACTGCCAAATTCGACTCATCAGGCAACGCGGTGTGGGCACAGGGCATCACTACCCCGGTGCATCAGTTGGATGACATTACTGGATATAGCGTAACCACAGACCCGTGCGGCAATGTATGGATATGCGGCCGTATGGACAGCGTCATTATGCTGGGCACACACACCCTTACACGCACACCATCCGCATCTAAAAACCGTGACGATTTTTTTATTGCCGGCTATGATGCTTCGGGTAATGTGGTCGATTATTCCACCCTTATATTTGGCGGCGATGATATGTCAGGTATCGCTATCGATCCGTCTGGCAATCTTTTTGTCTGCAGCGATTACAATTACGGCCCGTTCCCTCTTACGTCCACTATTACACTTACTGATCCTGTTCCCGGATCGATGGAAGATTTTTATGTTGCTAAGTATGTCCCTTCATTTGCCATAGTAAAAGACACCATACACCTGCCTACATTCGACACTACCATATGTGCACGTCGCAGCTTCACATTCGATGCTCCGCCCGGCCATACTGCATATGTGTGGCAGGATGGCTCAACGGCTACATCATTTACAACTGATGCACCCGGTACTTATTGGGTGTATGCATCCGATCCGTGTTCAGATACGGTCACTGTTGATTCATTCATCATCAGGCAGGACAAACTGGACCTCACCTTCTCTCTTGGCCGCGATACCGTGTCCTGCATCCCTGTTACACTAACGATACCTGTAAAAGGGGTGGACTACAAATGGCAGGATGGCTCCGTCGCAGACAACTTTACTGCCACTACTTCTGGCACCTACTATGCTTCGGTCACCACAAAGGGTTGTAGTTATTCAGATACCATCACCATTTCAGTGCCGCACGTATCCGTGCACTTGCGCGATACTATTGTTTGCAGGGAAGATCCGGTACAGGTACCGCTAGAGGTAGTTGCATCACCCGGCGCACAGATACAATGGAGCAACGGAAGGAACACTGCTGCAATTATAGCCGGCGATACCGGTGCCTATACAGTCACAGTACATGATCACGGCTGCAATGATAGCGGCAGCTGCCATATATACAGCGAGTTCTGCGATTGTAAAGTAGTGATACCAAACGCCTTCACACCAAATGATGACGGGCTTAACGACTATTACCGCCCATTGATACAATATGATTGCCCCTTAAAGCAATACCATTTCTCGATATTTAATCGTTGGGGAGAAGTGGTCTTCTACAGTACCCGCCCCGAAGATAAATGGGATGGAAAGCTGCATGGCGTCATTGCAGAGATGGGAGTATATGTCTACTACCTTGTGTATAATGCAGGTATGCACAATGTTAATCACACTATGAAAGGCGACCTTACACTGATCAGGTAAAGCTGAAAAGTTTGGCAATAGAGCTAAACATGTATCATGGAAATCCTTTCATCAGGCGAATCACGGTTCAGATTCTTATGGCAAGGTTTTTATCAGTATTCTACCCGTTTGATATAAATGGATAAACAAATGGAAGTTGCAAATAAGTTGGAGAGCCTGCACGCAAAGATGATAGAAGAGATACAGGATTATGCGATCATTTTGCTGGATGTGGATGGAACTATTCTTACGTGGAACAAAGGAGTAGAAAAGATAAAAGGGTATAAAGAAAATGAAATTGTTGGTCAGAATTTCAGGATATTTTATTTACCTAAAGACCGGCAGGAATTGCTGCCGGAGCAACTCATAGACCTGGCGACCAGGGAAGGGCGGGCAAAACATATCGGAAGGCGGGTAAGAAGAGATGGCTCCATTTTCTGGGGCAGTATCCTCATCACAGCCATTCACGATGAGAATAATCAGGTTGTCGGCTTTACTAAGTTAACGCGCGAGCTGCGGGATGGGGAAATGGACTAAAGATGAGCAGCTTTACTTAACTGTCTGCATATATTACTGACGTTGCCAAACTGGAGGGGCTTTACTGCCGGCTGATGCCTATAGAGGTAATGATGGTATAATTAACAAAGCTCTGCAGCACATGTACATTTCCTATGTAACTTATGGAACGGACCTTGGTATGTGCATATAGTATTGCATCACCTGCATCTGACAATATCAGGTCAAAACTGCCGTTGGAAAAGCTACTGGCTTCTATCTGGCGAAAACCAAGCTCCCTGAGTGCTTCTGAGGTTATATGCGTATCAAACTCCTGCGGACCGTTCATAATACTTTAATTTATTACACTACATGTATCAATACCGTGCCACCCGATAAAATAGTTATCTTTATTTAGCATTATAAAAATAACCCATGAAAAAAGCAGACCTCAAAAAAGAGATGGAAGATACTTTCGCCGAGATGGAAACCCTGTTGCAAAAAGCCAGCTATGCCCTCAGCATTGCCAAAAAGTATCCTGATGCAGAATCCGTAGTGGTGGAAGCAGATGAGATGATGAAGCAATGGTCTAAAGTGGCAAAGAAGTATGTAGCCGCATCAAAGGCTTACCACAATATGACATTTGGCAAAATGCCTATCTAGCTTATCAACCATACTTTAAAGCACCCTTATGCGTATACTTATTTTTCTGTTGTTATTGCTCCCATCTGCGCTCAGCGCAGATGATTTTAAAGCCTACCTGGCTTATACTAATAAGGCAGAAAGCGCGCTGGTACAGGACAATTACATACAGGCGCAGCAATACTATGATTCGGCATTCAAAGCATGGAACAAGCCGTTTGCCATAGATATTAGCAACGCACTGAAATGCGCCAACCTGAACAAGGATGATAATACAGTAACTGCATGTGCTACAAGGCTCATCAATCTCGGCTGTCCCCTTTCTTACTTTCAGGATGCTGAGTACCTGTTACGCTATCGCGGTACAGTGCAGTGGCGCTCAGTGATCAATATTTATCCCATGTTACGGATGCGCTATTCCAGAAGTATGAACCTGCGGCTCCGCACCGAAATAGAACAGATGCAGGCCAAAGACCAGTTCTTCCGCCAGCAGGATCATAACTATACCTTTCTGAAAGACTCTACCTACCGTGGCGATGATACAGCCAAAGCATGGTTGATGAAGACGTTCACACACAAATTTCCGAATGAGTATGACTATGGTGTATTTCTCCAGGATGATACTACACTGATGGACTATGAACCGCTGCATATCATCATACTGCACAATTGGGGTAAGTTCAACGACAAGGATGTCACTAATGGAAATCCGCATACACTTGACTTTACACAGGTGCTGACAACCGCTGTAGAAAAAGGACAGATGCACCCTGAAGATTTCGCAATGCTTGACGATCGTTCCGGAGAGTTTAAGCATGGTGCCGGCTATGGGCAGGAAGCCTTGCTGTGGAAGTTGAAGGGCGGACTTTACTATGAAAAGACAATACAGAAGATCGGAGACAGCATAGAAGCGAACAGGAAAAGTATAGGACTGTGTACCCGGGAAGAAGGGCGTGCAAAGCTCATTTACGACAAAACAAAAAACACCAACAAATTCATACTGCGCAAAAGCCTGTTTGGTATTATTTCCTTTGGCGGGGCAGAACTTTTCAATGAAAAACAGATCAAAAATATGTTCGTCGATACAGGTGTAAAACTCGACAAATAACCGTCCCATGAAACAAAAAAACCTTCGCCAATTGGCGAAGGTCAGATTTAGTTTGTGCCGCTAATTAAGATCGTTCAGAAATACTTTAAGCGCTATGCTGCAACACCCTGTCGCATATCTATGACTTTATTTTGGATGGTTGTGGCAATGGTCTGCATATTAGTGGCAAAAGTGACAAAGTCTGCCCAGTCTTTTTGAGCCTGCTGCAAGTCCGATTGAAAATCAGACCAGTCATCCATACTCATATCATCTGATGCGTCACTGATGTCCTGGACCACAGTAGTCATTTTAGTTGTTACTGTGCCCCACCAGTCTGCTATGTCTGTCAGCGATTGCCCCATAGCCTGGTTTTTGGTTACTAGCCCTGAAATAGAATTGTTCATGATGGTAAGTGCGGCAACCTGTTTATTATCAGAATCCAGCTCTGCATTGTCATTGTTCATGTTGGTCTGTGCAGTTGATATCTTCTTTTCATAAACAGCTATGGTAGCTGCGGCCTCCGCTATAGATCCAACGATGATAAATGCGCCTATTGCCATCACAATCGGTGCAGCAGGCCCGGCGGCGGCGGCACCAAGCCCCACCATAGCAACACCTACGAACAGGCCTACACCCGCAGCAATACCGGCTGCCGTGATCGCCGCCTGGTCTGCCCTGATGTCAGCCGTAAGTGAGGCTATGTCTCCGTTCATCTTTATGATGTCGTTATTATCTGCAAGAATGGCTGCCTGGATACTATTGTTACCTGTGGTCAGGTTGGTCAGGTCAGCGCCGGAATTGGTCTGGAATGTCGTAAAATCGGTCTTCACGGTAGCTATATCAGTAGACTCGTCATTTATATGCCGCACTATCCAGCTCATATGCCCCTTTATCTGGGTTATCTGGTCAGCTGTCGGGTTGTTCTTTGACTGTGTGAGAATATCCAGTATAGCAGTAACCCCGGTTCCGAATCTGCTGCCTAGGGTGATCACAGCTTGCGGTATAGTAGACACAATTGCCGGCTCTATCGTTGTGGTCCACACCGTAGCGTGTTGCTTGGCCGCGGTCAGGTTGGTGCTCAGGGTATTGTACCAGTCCGGTGGCGGATCGCTTATCGTGACCAGGTTCGTATTTTCTACGGCCAGAGCATATGCTCTAATTTGAGTCAGGGCATCTATATGAGCAGCAAACGTATCCTTTTGCTTTGCTACATCGCCCGGCACTAATGAAGTTATTTTTGCCATGATGTGTTGATTTAGAAATTTTAAAATGCTATCGCAGGATAGTTATCGAAATTATATGGATTCCTGAAGTTGTTGGTCCAGTTCTGAATGGAAACAAGCATATCCTGCAGGGTTATCCCTGAGCTGTTCGGCATGCCCGTAGCTACTGCAGCAGCATATTGGGTATCCGAAGTGATGGCTGTTGCGGCTGTGGCAAGGCCCGATATAAAATCAGGATTATAATTGCCAACTATGCCCGGCTGAGTAAGAAAGGTATGTGCGTTACCCAGTGTTTTAGACACCGATTCGCCATCCACTACGAGTTGGCTGGCGTAGATATCGGCTATCGCGGCACCGGTGTACATATTCTTCACCTGTGTGCATTTTTGTATAAGCCGCTGGCAGTTGGCATAGTGTATCGTCTGGTCCTGTTTAGCTTGTGCTATTAGTGTATCTGTATCCGGCATATCTGTTATTTTAGTTTAGAATCTGATCTTTGAAACAAATTGGGCAAAGCCGTTCCAGTCGCTGGATGCCTGCACTATATCATCTACATCCGCAAATTCGTTGGCATCGCTCAGGTCTGATTGTAACGCACTTACCTTCTGGCTTATATTGGCAAAAAAGTCCCGTAACGATAATAATGAAGCGCTCATCTGTGCACAATGGTTAAGTGCTATACCGGTATCCTGCTGCAGGTTAGGCGCTGATGATTCAACGGCATCCTGTATCATCGCTTTATCATCAGCACTTATCGCAACAGTTGAACTTACGGCACCATTAACGCCAATGTCATTGCACAAAGTTGTTATAGTCTCATTGTCGGCCTCCACACCATTCTGAAAACTACTGAATGCAGTAGAAGCCCCTTGTATAGTAGCACCCAGTGTATCAACCGACGCTTTGAACGTATTGATCGCATTAAGCATGTTTGTCTTAACAGCCCCCGTCAGTTCCTGGTTGGGACTAAGCGTTCTGGCCTGTGCAGCAAAAGCCTGGAACTTTGTATTGCAATCAGGTATATTGTTCTCTGCCATTGTCAGCAGTCGCGGGCTTACACCTGATGTTGGGTCAATGTAATTATTGCAACGGTTAAACAGGTCCTGCATCCTCGATGCCAGCCCTAATACTGCATATGCATCCTCCCCGTTGGCAAGCGGGATAGACGTTGGCAGGTTGGTAACTGACGCAATATAATTTACGATCTGGAAATTAGCATATCCAAGATCATTGATGCTCTGTGCAGTAGTATTAGTAGGAGAGATGCCTTGCATAGATGAGTTAATTATAGTTGATCGATATTTTTATCGTTCCGCCTGTAGCTATACCCGCTGCAGATTTTTGAATATTTCCTGCAGATGTTGCTATACCGGTCCATACTTTCACCGCATCATCCAGTGTCGCTACATCATCTATGTCTTTGAAGTTAGTACCCTTATAATTTTGCAATGTGCTCACCAGGGTGTTCACTTTTTCCTGTTCGTCATCCCAAAGTGTACCTAGGTCCATTGCCTCTTTTATTCCCGTCAGCGCCGTATTGAGGTTTTGCAACATAGTTTGTATGCTCTGCAGAATTGCAAGGGTTTGGTTGTCTTGCGACAAGGTCACCTGCAGATCACGTATTTGTTCCAGCTTGGCCACGATCTTCTTTTCATTGATAGCATTCGATATCGCACCATAGGTAAGGCCTCCTACAGCAACAATTATTCCGGCAATAGGAATAGCAGGGCTAAGCACTGTAGTAGCAACATAAGCATAGCTCAGCAATGCCACAGAGAGTGATGCACCGGAGCTGATAACACCTGTCATTCCGCCATTTGCCAGAACTGTTTCACCGCTTATATCATCATTGAGGTCACTTATCTGGCTTGTTACATTGTTAATGTCTGTTGTTTCTGTTGTTATTGAAGCTAACACACTGGTCAGTGTTGTTGCAATTATCGTTTTGTACCCTTCCAGGGAAGTAGCAACATCTGCAATTGCCTGCTGCTGCACAGCAATCGGGCCCGGAATACGATCCATGTGTTTCTTTAACCACTGAAATCGCAATACAGCATCTTCTGTTGTTGTTGTATCCTTTATGTTACCGGCAGTTACCTGCATACTATTACTATAACTAATAAAAGATTGCGGTATCTGGGCAATAACCTGTGGCCCTTTATTAATGAGCCAGTCGCTGGCAACTTCCTGCGCAGCAGAAAGATTTGTATTTATTGTTGCCATCCAGTCTGGTGCCGGGTCCAAAGGATATAGCTGTGTTTGCTGCACAGAAATAGCTGCCAGATTTATGGACTGGTATGCAGTTAACAGGTTAACAAGGAACTGATCCACTATACCTTTATCAGGAGCAAGCATTTTAATAAAATTTATTTTTTGAAGGAGGTGGTAAGACACAAATAAAAAATGCGTCAATTCATAAATCTATTGCTCGCATCTTATATTGCAAAATTATTATTTATATAAATTTTTATTTACTATATATTAATATGTTAATTAGTGGTCTATGTGTGTTATAATGGATCGTTAATGAAAGCTCTGATTTATCAGCAATTGTAAATCAAAAAAGCCTGCACGGAAGGTGCAGGCTTTCAAAAAAAATATTTGAATCGATTAATTATCCCTGTAACGCAGCAGCACCACTCACGATTTCTGTAAGCTCCGTAGTAATGGCCGCCTGGCGTGCACGGTTGTAGCTGATCTTCAATGATTTCAGCAACTCGTTTGCGTTCTCGCTAGCCTTATCCATTGCAGTCATACGTGCACCATGTTCTGATGCGTTGGCATCCAGCACAGCTTTGTACACCTGTGTATTCAATATCTTAGGCATCAGCTCCTGCAGCAGCACACCCATTGATGGTTCGAAGATAAAGTCGGTGCTCTTGTCACCTTTCTTCTTCTCAGTCTTAGGTATCGGCAGGTAAGGCTCAGAGATGAACACCTGTGTAGCAGCATTCTTGAACTGGCTATATACCAGTTCCACACGGTCATATTCCTTATTCAGGAAAGCCTGTTGTGCATATACCGCAGCACGGCGAACATTGTCGAAAGCCAAATCTGAAAATATGGACCAGAATTCGTCTACTACTTTGTAGTTATTACGTACAAAGTATTCGTAACCTTTCTTACCTATAGGTAGTATAGTTACATTGCCTTTTGCATGCTGTGCAGCATACTTCGTAGCGATCACCTCGCGGGTAAGCTTGATGACATATGCATTATAACCGCCGCAAAGGCCACGGTCACTGGTAATAGGTATCATGAGTACGCGCTCAGCAGGGCGCTCGTCTGCCAATGGCATACTTACGTCTGATGATGAACCGCTTACTATATTGCTCAGCATTTCCTGCAGCTTCTTAGAGTATGGGCGCATCTGGATAATAGAATCCTGTGCACGGCGCAGCTTGGCAGCGCTCACCATCTTCATAGCCTTCGTTATTTGCTGTGTTGATGTTACTGATTTTATTCGGTTACGTACCTCTTTAAGTTGCCCTGACATATATACTTATGATAGAAAAATGATATAATTTCGGCAAAATTACCACATTTAGGTGGAAGTAACAAAAACAGGGAAGGTTTTACTGTTCTTTTAGCTCCTTAATAAGCACTGCCGCATGTGCCCATAGCTCAGACTGTTTATTAGTAAAGGTCTCATTGTTTACCGCCCTATTAGAATTGTCCTTATCGATCCATTTGATGAGCTTATTCTCGTGCAGGAAGAACCGGCTTACCTCCATCTTGGTCTTTTTGTCGTCATACCATACACTGTCACCAAGGGCTATTGCCTTTGCCTCGGTATAACTTGCGGGTAAATTGTATACGAATTTTTGCTCTACTATAAAAATGAGCATCCCATCATCAAAGTAATATTCAGTAAATATCCTGTTGGTATCTGAAAAATGCTGGGCCATGATCTTTTTCACCTCATCGTCGTTGTAGTAACCGGAGATACTGCCACCGCCCGGTGAGACGATATCGTCCACTTGCTTCAGGGTATAATCCTTCAGCTTATTATTGATCTGGGTAACGTTCTTTTTAATGTCGGCCATCACATCTTCCTGCTTCTTCTTGCAGGAGGCGATGCAGATAAAGGATAATAAAACCAGAGTAATGTATTTGCGCATAGCATGTATTAGCAGTGCCGAAATTAGGATATTTTAGTGAGTTGCGGCTACCAGCCTTTGTGTATAGATATCCTGCGGGTGCTTCAACACCTGCTCAGCATCACCGCTTTCCACTATTTTACCAGCATGCATCACCATTACCCTGTCACTGATGTAGTGCACCACTGACAGGTCGTGGGATATAAAGAGGTAAGTAAGGTTAAATTCCTGCTGCAGGTCTTTCAGCAGGTTCAGTATCTGTGCCTGTATACTCACATCCAGAGCTGATACACTCTCGTCGCAAATAAGCAGCTCTGGGCGCAATGACAAAGCCCTTGCTATACCTATTCGCTGTCGCTGTCCACCGGAGAACTGGTGTGGGTAACGGTTCATACTTTCTACAGGCAGCTGTACCAGGTCCAGTAATCGTAATGCTTCTTTTTTCAATCCTTGTTTGGGCACCATATTATGCACCAACAAAGGCTCAGTCAGCATATCGCCTATGGTCATACGTGGATTAAGTGATGAATAAGGATCCTGGAAGATCATTTGTATTTTTCTGCGCACATGGGGCCATTCGCGGACTGGCAACGTTGCCAGTTCCTCGCCTTCAAAATTTACAGATCCGCTATGCACAGGCAATAACCCTACAAGATTACGACTGAGTGTGCTTTTACCACATCCGCTTTCGCCAACCAGTCCCAGCACCTCTCCTTTACGAAGAGTGAAGGATACATCATCCACTGCTTTATAGTAGTCAAGCGGCTTACCCAATATATTCCTTTCTATAGGGAACCATATCCGCAAGTTGTTTACTTGTAGTAATGGACCAGCCGTAATATCAGCAGGCAGCGAAGACGTCCGCTGCAATGGCACAACTGCCTGTTGTGTTTTTGCAGCCTCCAAGAAGTCTGCTACTATTGGCAGATGATATCCTTTCTTTTCAGGAGAAGGCTTACTGGCAATCAGGGCCTTTGTGTATGGGTGCTGCGGACTCTTTCCAGCACATTGGGATCCTAAGCTTAGAATTCCACGTGGACAAGTTGTCGCG
>JADMIO012731054.1_pt1 | contig 67914 bp, 64 predicted proteins | sample 8958161 | NCBI WGS metagenome assembly JADMIO01 (sample SAMN16585339, study PRJNA669376) | soil metagenome | isolation source: Crop rotation soil | place: USA: Cullars Rotation, Alabama | collected 2011 | reverse complement strand
GTGCGGCCGCGACTTCAAGTCACGTGAATTCCAAGCTTCGGATCCCACTGTGCTTTCTCGCCCGCTTCAGTTCTCAATTTGAGAACGTAGATGCCGCGTTTAAGTCCTTCACCCATCGTGAGGGATTCACTCGAATTGAATTGCTGTTGGCGATGTACGACAAGACCTGTTGCATCTGTAATCGTTGCAGACAAAATTTTGTCGCTGCCTGATTGCAATGAGAATGTTGAAGAGTATGGATTCGGAAAAGCTGCTACACCTCCCTCACGAGTAGTCGCCTCGACTTCCGAGGTCGTTGTGAAATACGTTTCCTGTCCGCTAAACGGTGAGAGATTTGTCGTTACGCGTGTGATGTATGCGGTGCTTTTGTCAAGACCAGTAACCGATACGTGCGGATCGCTGCCGTTGCTATACAACGTATAGGATGGAGCATAATCATATTGTGATTCTAGAAACAAATCAAGTTTATAGGATGTGGCACCTGGCAGCGGATAGAATGTGAAGTCAACATCAACGCCGTCGCCGTTAAGAGTTCCTGCATTCGTTGCATCGGGAGCTGGATCGATCACTGTTGTATAGGAGAAGATTTCTTTTGTTGTAAACGACGACACCTTTCCATAACGATCCGATAAGCTGCACCGCGCACGAACGTAATATGTTTTGTCAATGAGCAAATTCGGAACATCGAACGAAGGCGTCGCCGATTTTAGCTCAGGCACATTATTGTCGAACATTGGTGACGCTGAAACTTGAATCGAATACCATGCAGCGCCAGGCATTGGCGTGAGTTCAATGTGCGCGTCGCGATCGACGGATGTTGCTCCATCCGCTGGAGATACAACAGCGATGTTCGATGCAGTCGATGGCATCAGTTGTAGGCTCATGGCTGGAATTCCAAAAGGATGATAGCCGCTTCCATCTTTGTTGATTCTGAACAGACCTGCTTTCTCGCTTATGCTATAGATGTATTCATCGTCCATTACAAAATCTCCTGATCTATTTTTTCCACCGGTCGTGTAGAAATCAAATAACTTCTGAAAGCCGGTTCCGTCCGTGTTGATTCTAAATATCACGCCATATCCATTCTTTCCGCCGAGCGGGGTCACGCCGTACAACGTACCGTCTGCATCTTGAAACATTCCTTGCTCCGGATTTTTTCCAGTGGATGGTTGAAAGCTATAAAGTTCAGAATATTGATCGCCTGACAAACTCATTTTGAAGATCACGCCTACATCATATTGTCCTCCGCTTCGTGTCGTGCCGTAGAGGAAACCATCTTTACCTAAAACCATTTCACCCTCAGGGCCAACGCCGCCACCATCATCCATAAATTGATGAACGATATCGATGCCGCTCTTGTCGTTTCTGAATTTGAATACAAATCCTTTGTTCGTTGTGCGACCGCGAGCAACTCCATAGATACCTTGTGGTGTTTTGGTGAGCTGCGCATACAATAATAAATCGGGATTTGAAACAGGGAAGTATTCAGACTCTCCTACTTCACTGAGGCTGTTGCGCATAAAAGCATATACATGGGGGCCGGCTACGCCAAAGAGCAATGTATACAAATAGCCATCGTCGCCTTCGATCATCGCGTGTTCGTAGTACATGTCTTGCGTGTAATCCAAACCATGAAGTTCGATCAGACCGTTGGGTGTAAGTTTATGCAAGGAGTTGAAGTAAGCTTCGCTCGACGACGGGCCAATAATGATCTTATCTCCATTGGCCAGTGGGCGGATTGGAAGTTCATAATGATAACTGCCGAAGATGCTTGCATTAAAATCGAATCTATCATCGGCGGTTTTTGTCTTCACCGAAAAATTTTCATACGACGAATTTGAAATGTAAAGACGTGGCGTTGCTGCAGAGGTTGTATTCTCTGTTGTGAACGAAACAACCTCACCATAGTACGGCCAGAGATCCGTTCGTGCTCGCGTGTAATATGTGGTGTTCGATTGAAGATCAAGCGGAAAATTTGTATTCGCACTCGAGAGCGACGTAACGTTCGCGCTAAAGTCTGGCGATGTGCTGAGCTGCAATTGAAATTCACCAGCGCCATCAAAGTTTGTTACTTGGGCGCTGAAGTGCGTAGCTACATTTGTAGCGTGGTTTGGAACGCCCAACAACTTTACTACGTGCTGGAACTGCGGCGAAATCAATTCAATCTTATCCGCCTTGACATCGCTTACTTTTGCGATCAACAAACCCGATGGGGTTACGCGAAAAATTCCATCATCGCTAAAGACAAAATAATTTCCCGACTGATCTATCACTGGCACGTATCCTTCAGCAACAACATCTAGCAGCGTTTGAAATTTGCCAGTTGCATCTTGCTTGGTGATACTATTACTAGCGAGATCGAATAATTTTTTATAGCCGGTGCCATCCGTTTTTACTTTAAAGAAAACGCCCTGGTTGTTCAATCCTCCTTTCGAGGTTGATCCAAACAAAAATCCATTGCCATACGAAAGTCTTCCAGTAGGTCGTAGTCCATCACTGGCGGTTGTGAACGAGAAGATGCGCGTGACGGGTAAATGTTGAGGGAGTTCCTCCGGTGTTATCCTGTATATAAATCCGTTGTTGTTGGAGTCGCCACTGCTCACGCCGTAAACTACACCATCCACCAAAATCATTTTGATTTCTCGCGAGAAGTCGGTGCTGCGTTTACTGAAATATTGGTAGCTACTACCATCATACGGAATACGGATGATCCCGTGCCATTTGCCGTAGACGTCTGTAGAAGGAAAAAAAAGACCATCGGGTCCATCAACGATACCATCGACAGCACGGCCCTGCAGGTACTGCGGATTATAAAGTTTTGTAAGACCTGTTGGGCCCAGCAAACTGATCACACCGTCGCCATCGGAGAAAGATGTCTGGCGCGTTCCAAGATATGCATGGCCATTGAACACGCTGGCGTTTTTAACAATGCCAAATGCACCGACGTTGACGCCGAAGTCAAGCTTGGTAAAAAATCCTTTTGAGAAAACATCTGAACCATCGAGGTTCATTGAATATAAATCTCCTGATTTCGCGACGGCCCAGAGACGTTCTTGAGCGCGCGCATAGAAAGACAACGCCAGGCATAGCAGCACCGGCAACAGCGAGAGAGTTTTTTTGATTTTCATGTAGGTTAAGATTAAAGAGACAGTGAATAGATAGTAGTTAACGACAGTGCGGAGGCATGTACCCGATCAGGTCGGAACCGGAGAAATCAACAGGTCAGATAAAGAAATCGGCGAACGGTGCTTCGAAAGAACGGATTGGTTACACCACGGAAAAAGGATCGGGAAGCTGTACATGTAGCAACGGGGCTAGGGTTTCGACAGGACGTTTAGGGTGGTCGAAGATACAATATAGAATCAGCACGAAGTCAAAAAGGCTCGAAAAAATGATTTAAACGACGATTTTGAAAATATTTTGAAAATTTCTCCCAAGTACTTGGCCATACATAGTACTTATCCGTATAAGGATCTATATTGATTTATAAATCGGGATGTATGAACGTCGAAAACACACAAGTACAAATGAGAAAGGGCATTTTGGAATATTGCATCCTCCACATTATTTCGCGGGGCGAAGTGTATGCTTCGGACATGCTGGATGAACTTACGGCCGCTAAAATTATCGTCGTGGAAGGTACCCTTTATCCGTTGCTGACTCGCTTGAAAAACGCGGGGTTGCTTGAGTATAAATGGATCGAATCAAAATCGGGTCCGCCCAGAAAGTATTACAAGCTCACGGACAAGGGAAGTAAATTTTTAGAAAAGCTTACAGAAACATGGGATGAACTCGTGCATTCCACACAGACTATCACTTCAAAATCTAACGCTTAATCCAACGCCTCACATTCATATGAAAAAGAATATTAGTATCAATATCAGCGGCATCATCTTTCACATCGAGGAAGATGGGTATGACAACCTCCGCAAGTACCTCGACTCGATCAACAAATACTTCTCTTCCTTCGAAGACAGCAGTGAGATCCTCGCTGATATCGAAAGCCGCATCGCAGAAATCTTTCTGTCAAAACTGAATGAAGGCAAGCAGGTCATCACCTCCGAAGATGTGAATTCGCTGATCACAACGATGGGAAGCGTGAGCGATTTCAAAGCTGTAGAAGAACAGGAATTCTCGCAAGAGCAACAACAAACAAAAAGCAATTCTTCCGCGTCGTCTTCAACAAGCGAGTCTAGTGGGACATCAAGCTCTTCTGCCTATTCATCGTCGAATTACACCTATGAAGCGCCAAAGCAATTGCTGCGCGATCAGAAAAGAAAAATTTTGGGAGGCGTTTGTTCAGGGCTTGGCGCGTACTTTAAGATAGATCCTGTTTGGATCCGATTGCTTTTTGCATTGCTGGCATTCGCCTACGGAATCACCATTGTGGCGTACCTCGTGATGTGGGTTATCGTTCCTGGATCCTATAACCTGGATGAACCGGAGACAGGCCGCAAAATGTTTCGCGATACAGAACGAAAAGTTATCGGCGGTGTAGCAGGGGGCGTAGCTGCATTTCTCGGATTGGATGTCGTTGTTGTGCGCGTATTGTTTGTGCTGTTCACCATATTCTTCGGCACAGGCTTGATCGTATACATTGTGCTCTGGATTGTTCTTCCCGAGGCAAAGACATTGACCGATCGCATGCAAATGCAAGGCGAGCCCGTTACGCTTTCAAATATTGAATCGAACATAAAAAAAAATCTGAATGAAGAAGGAAAGGAAGAAGAGAGCCCTGCCACGAAAATCATTCTTTTCCCTTTTCGATTGATTGGCATGTTGCTCACGGGCCTTGCTAAAATCATCGTACCCATCATAGAAATTCTGCGTGTCGCCATTGGAATTTTTATCATCGGAATTGGGCTTGCCATGTTCTTCAGCATTATCATCTCGGGTGGCGTCGTGTTGGGCTTGTTTTCCATCAATGGCATTGCGTTGACTGAGGCGAATTGGCCGATTCGGGAAATGTCGGAAACCTTTCCGGGATGGTTGGCCATTGCAGCGTTCATCGCCGCGATTATCCCCGGTATTTTCGTTGTGCTGCTCGGCGCGTCGGCCATTGCCAAGCGAATCGTGTTCAGCGCGGCAGTAGGATGGTCGTTGTTCGTGCTCTTCTTCGTCAGCGTAGCGTTGCTGGCAGTAGGCGTTCCAAAAATTGTGATGAGCAACAAAGAAGAAGCAACACACAAGGTAGAAACCATTATCACGATCGATGGAAAGAAGCCCGTATTGAAATTGCATGAAGCTGGTCTCGATGACTATCACGGCGCATCGCTGCGGTTGAAAGGATATGATGGAAAAGACATCAAACTCGTCCAGGAATTCAGAGGGCATGGGAGCACGCGACAAACAGCAATCGAAAATGCGCAAATGATCGACTATCATTATGACGTACACGATTCGACCATCACGTTCGACTCCAACGTTTCGTTCAAAGAGCATTCGAAATTTCATGGACAAGAACTGATTATGACTTTGTACTTGCCTTACGATTCGCCTTTCACGCTCACCGACGATTTAAGTCATAGCGATTTTCTTCAAGAGTATATTGACAACGATTTTAGCGATGGCCACAGCTGGCGCATGACACCTCGTGGCCTCGACTGCCTGAGCTGTCCTGTAGCCGATGGCGACCCGGAAACACGCGAGGAGTCGGAAGAAAATTTCGACTACAAAGATTTCACTGAACTGGAAATCAGCGGTGCATATGACCTCGACATTCACAAAGGCGATTCCTTTGACATCGAATTTGTTGGAAAGGACGACGACAGACATTACTACAATGTGTCGCAAGAAGACAATCGTCTGATCATAAAGTACGATGGCGATTGGACTCATCAATTTGGTATCTCAGACAAAGTAAAGATCCGCGTTACCTTGCCAAAGCTCGAACGCATTCGCGCTCACGGCATGGGTACCATTGAAGTGGACAAATTTGACACTGAAAAACTCCGTGTTGACCTGAGCGGAAAAATAGATTTTGAAGGAGACATCGACGCGAAGGAGATAACCGTGAATGTATCAGGAGCATCAGCCCTGGAGTTGCAAGGAAAGGCAGACACCATGGACGCAGCGATCGACGGCGCGTCCTCGATGAGCGCTTACGACTTTATCGTGAAGGATGCCACGGTTGAAGTACACGGTGCGTCATCCGCTAATGTACATGTTACGGAATCGCTGCGTATGGAAGAAAAATTTGCGAGCAAGATAAAGTACAGAGGCAATCCTAAAATTAAAAAGTGGGATTAGGTTATGAAGCAGGCGGATCGTTCCATCGATCCGCCTCCACTCGAAACCTTGCCATCCATTTTCCGTTAACTAACCTGCAAAACCTAACGTTATGATTATCTTTCTACTCCTTCTGCTGGTCTATCTCGTGTGGACCATTCTCTTCCTCTAGCAACCGCACCACGTTGAAATTTGCTACCTTCGTTCTATGAGAACGCTGCTTCTGATAACAGTTCTTCTCGTGAACATTGGAAGTGCGTTGGCACAAAAGCAAGGCATTCAAGGCCAAGTGTTCTGGCTCAGTGGCAATCAAATGCCTGGTCCTGAAAGAAAACCTGCATCAACCCATCAGGGAATCGCGCGCGAAATTCATATCTACAATGCCGTTTCCACTGACCGTACGAAACGCGAAGGAAATTTTTATGTGACGATCGACGCCGTACTGGTGACAACGGTCCAATCAAATGCAGATGGTACCTTCAAAGTCAAACTTCCTCCCGGACGATATTCACTATTCACAAAGGAAAAAGAGGGATTATTTGCTAACCTCTTGGACGGAAATGGCTGCATTAACTGCATTGTTGTTAAAAAGAAAAAATACTCGTGGATAACAATAACTGTTGACTACGACGCTGCTTTTTAGCGCCGGCCTGATCCTTGTATTTTTTTTCTGCGCCACGCAACCCCGTCCACCGGGATTGCATCTTACCTTTACAATCCATCAAATGGGATTTAAAATTTACCGCGCGAAAGACGAAGATTTGATTAACGGATGCTTGCAACGCGACAGCGCTGCACAAAAGCAGCTCTATGATCGCTTTGCCCCAAAGATGTACTCCATTTGCTATCGGTATGTCCGCAATTCCATGGAAGCAGAAGATATTCTGGTCACAGCTTTCATGAAAGTATTTGACAAGATTGAGCAATTTAAAAGTGAAGGAAGTTTCGAAGGGTGGATCAGAAGAATTGTTGTCAATGAAGCACTCACACAACTGCGGAAAAATCGCACGATGTATCTCGAAACAGATATTGAACAAGCTGATCGCGAACCGGATTATGATCAGCTGAGCGATCACCTTGAGGCAGAAGATTTGCTCAATATGATTCAAGAGTTGCCGGCTGGATATCGAGTCGTCTTCAACATGTACGCGATCGATGGCTACTCACACAAAGAGATTGCCGAACAACTCGGCATCAGCGAGAACACATCGAAATCTCAACTCAGTCGCGCCAGAACATATTTGCAAAAATTATTGGTTGACCAGCAGTGGATATCGAACAAAAAGATGAGCAACGATGAATCAGCAACCTGACAAGTTTTTCCGTGATAAGCTGGAGAGCTATCAACCTTCCGTTCCTGCTAATGCATGGAATCGGATTGAAGCCGGTCTCGAAAAAAAAACTGACTCCAAAAAATGGTGGGTCCGAATAGCGGCAGCCCTCCTGTTGCTCGCAACCGCAGCCATCATTTTATGGCCCAGCAATCCTAACGATTCAATTGCTCACACGAATGAGAGTTCTGCAGCGGAAGATTCTGTTCAACGACATGTCATTGCTCCCAACGCCGATGACCATCACACACCTCCAATGATAGCAACAAGGAAATCTCATGGCAGCGCACCTCTTGCTAAAACAGAAGGTCTGCGATCCGTTGCTGTGCCGAAGGAAGTTGTAACTGAAGAAGTCAATAGGAACAACGTGGCAACGGCAACGAATCAAAACGTAACTGCACAGACGAACGCAGCATCAATTCAAGAACCGCTGCAACCATCCGTCGAAAACACTACACCTGCCGTTGCAAAAAAAGAAAGCTCCATCAAGATTGTCATCACTGCTGACGAGTCGTCTAAGTATCTGAAAAAAAATCTTGAAGCGGAGAAAAATGTTGTAGCGCAAGCAACCTCCGAAGAAAAGAAAACATCTACGTTAAAAAAGCTGCTGGAAAAAGCTGAAGACCTCGCCACGAATCAGGATCCTCTTGGTGATGTCAGACAGATGAAAGATGAAATTCTGGCGCTCAACTTCAAGAATGAAAAACGTGGACAAAACAAGTAAGAGAGACATGAAAAAGACAATAATGCTGGCGGCGTTAATGGCATCTACATTCTTCGCACACGCGCAGGCCAAACAAGACACGGTAATCATCGAGCTCGCCAAAACGAGTCGTGTGATTTTTACTATGCGCGACAAAAACGATCTCGAAATTTTAAAGCACTACGACTTCAATGAACTGTTCAAAGACATCATGAAAAAACTTGATCCAACTGACAGCACAACGGTAGTCCAACGTGATACAACGCGTCAATCCGAACCAACCGTCGCTGAAGAAGACTGGTCTACAAACAACAACTCGGATGATGACGACGACGATGACAACAACTGGCATGATCGCCATCATCGTAGAGGGCACACGATGCAATCATTCAATTTCGATCTCGGGACAAACAACTACCTCTCAAACGGCAAATTTCCGGATAGTGAAAATGCAGCATACGCTGTTCGCCCTTGGGGATCGTGGTACGTGGGCGTGGCATCAGTACAACGCACCCGGCTAGGCAAAAAATTCTTCATGGAATGGGGCCTCGGCATGAGCTGGTACAACTTTAAATTTCAGGAAGACAACACAACCCTTGTGAAAGACGACAATGGTGTTCAATTCGTGCACGATACGCGCGATGTAAATTTTGGCAAGAGCAAACTCTCCGCTTCGTACATCACCGCGTCGCTTGTGCCGGTCATCGACTTCGGCGATCGCAATCAAAAGAAAAGAGTGTGGGAGCACGGCGACGCTTTCCGCATCGGTCTCGGCCCCTACATCGGTTACCGCGTTGGAAGCCACACCAAGCTAGTGTACAACGATGACGGCCATCGCGAGAAGGATCACAACAAAGACAACTTTTACCTGAACAATTTTCGGTATGGTGCACGATTGCAAGTTGGATTTCGCTCAACAGATTTGTTCTTCAACTACGATTTCAACGAGCTGTTTTCCGCAGGCAAAGGACCCAAGCTCAACGCCTTCAGCTTCGGCGTGATCTTCTAATAAACGATTTAAATTACGGTTGAAGACCTGCTGACATCGGCGGGTCTTTTTCGTTGTATAACTAACACTCGTTTAATACCCCTAAGCTGCTTTTTTTTATCTACTCTTTCAGGGATTGAATCTGCATGTTACTTTTAGTGAGAATTTATTTCTTAACTTTGAGTTAATTGTCAAGTATGAGCGACGCCATAGCAAATCTCTCCAGGAAAGAACAAGTGATCCGAAAAGCAGCTGAGCTTTTTAAAGATAAAGGCTATGCTGCCGCCTCTATGCGTGATCTTGCTCAACTGCTTGGCATTGAGGCAGCCAGTTTGTACTCGCACATCAAATCAAAAGAAGAAATTCTGCGTAGCCTATGCTTCGACATGGCAGCGGAGTTTCGAAAATCGCTTGACGAAGTCGAGAAGGAAAAAATTTCCGCAAGCGAAAAACTTCGCAAGGGAATCATCGGCCACATCCAGGTGATGGCGAAAGACTTAACAGCCTCTGCCGTTTTCATGAACGAGCACCGTCACTTAAGCCAACCTTATTTGCGCGACTTTTTATTGCTGCGCATTAATTATATCAATCGCTTTAAAAGTATTTTAGAAGAAGGCGTCCGCACGGGCGAATTCAAAGATTCAATCGATAAAAAGCTTGCCGTGATGACATTGTTCTCATCACTCAACTGGATGCCAATGTGGTACGATCCAGGATCCGCTATCGATCCTTCTCAACTCGGTTTTCAACTCGCCGACATGCTGGTTAATGGATTGAAAAAGAATTCATAACGCCATCAGCTAACAATCGTTTGGTTCAGTCGTGATAAAGTCGTAGAATCGCTAAATTTTTGGCGTGGCTGATGTGTTATTCTATCAGTTTTTCGCTGGTTTAAAACGATTGATTATGTACGGTGGTGGAAACACATTCGAAGGGGTGAGGACAGACAGCCTGGCCGCAGAAGATCCCAAAAAACTTGCAGCTTTTGAGGCGCGTATCGATCGCGGTGAAAAGATAGAGCCTTCCGACTGGATGCCTGATCTGTATCGCAAGCAGCTCATTCGAATGATCGAGCAGCACGCTCATAGCGAAATTATAGGTGCACTTCCCGAAGGTACCTGGATTACGCGCGCTCCTGGTTTCAAACGCAAACTCGCCCTCATGGCGAAAGTGCAAGACGAAGTCGGCCATGCGCAACTTCTCTACAGCGCTGCCGAAACATTAGGCAAGACGCGCGAAGAAATGATCCACGATCTCATCACTGGAAAATCCAAATATTCCAACATTTTCAATTACCCTGCATTCACGTGGGCTGATGCCTGTTTCATTTCTTGGCTCGTCGATGCAGGTGCGATTGTAAATCAACTCGCGAATGCGAAAGGAAGTTATGGTCCCTACTGCCGCGCGCTCGAGCGTATTTGCGCCGAAGAATCATTCCACTTAAAATATGGACATCACTGTGTGATCTTCCTCGCTGCCGGCACCGCCAAACAACGCGAGATGTTTCAGGAAGCAATCAATCGCTGGTGGGCTCCTATGATGCACTTCTTTGGTCCGGCCGATAAAATTTCTGTGCACACACAAGTACTTATGCGATGGAAAGTAAAAATGTCGACCAATGACGACACGCGAAATCAATTTCTTGACATGTATGTGCCGAAGATTTGGGAACTAGGTTTTACGATTCCCGATCGGAACCTTCGCAAGAACACAGAAACCGGAAAATGGGAATACACAGAACCTGACTGGGAAGAATTCAAGCGTGTGATCAACGGTGATGGACCATGCAATAAGGAACGACTGGAAGTGAGAAAAATCGCAGAAGAACGTGGACGTTGGGTTCGCGAAGCGCTCAAGACTTCGCACATGGAATACGTTGCGCCACTTGCCTGATCAGTTCAACCTGTAAGGAGAAAATGTTTCCGCCAGCAATGTTAACTCTTTCCAAACTGCCAGCGCCGCCTCACGTGGAGAATCAAAATAACTCTTCAGGTAAACAATGGTACTACTGTCTTCTGGAAGTTCATTGTTGAGCCACTTGAAAATATCATCGGCGAGAAGAAAAATTTCATTGGATTGGCATTTCGGATAGTACCGCTGCAGAAGATCCAAGGCCCAGAGAAATTCGAGATACTTCATGGTGGAAAGCTTATAAAAACAACGTGGTGAATAAGAATTTAGTTTAAGAAAAGTTCAGCAATAAAAACGATTAAAAAAATCATCTGCCCGTGAAGTCTCTTGATCCTCGTGTAAACCGACTCCCCTCGCTTTCGTCGAACGAAATTTTACCGAAAGCTCCGCTTGATCAGTTCGGCACCTACGAAGTTTTTGTTGAGCCAAAAGAAGGAAAACCCTTTCAGCACGAAGGTATTGTGCATGCTCCCGGACTTGAAATGGCCTATGTATTAGCTAAGGAGACGTTTACGCGTCGCTTTACATGCTCTGCGCTCGCTGTTGTTGACACCCGAAATGTTTTTGTTTCTCCGATGAGCGAAGGAACTCAAAATGCCTACGATCTTCTCGTCGACTTCGTTAACAACGCTGGCGAAGAACAAACATTCGAAATTTTCCATCTGCTGAAACGAGGAAAACAACACATACACGCTGGCTCGGTGAATGCGTCTTGTCCTGAACAAGCCATGATCGCTGCGAGCAAAAGCCTCCGCGGCGATAAGTTGGTATACAACATCTGGGCAATTGCTATCAACCATTTTCGGTTTACAACGGAAGAAGAAAAAGATTTGTGGAAGACATTACCTGAAAAAAAATTCCGCGACGCCAGCGACTACAAGGGCGGAGACAAACTCAAAGAATTTCTTGAACGACAATCACGTTAACCATGACAGAAAAAGAACAGCTCGCGCTGAAAGAACTTTTATACAAGATCGCCGACGATCAATTGATTCTCGGCCATCGTAATTCGGAGTGGACTGGTTTCGGACCACTGCTTGAGGAAGACATTGCGTTCTCGTCAATGGCACAGGATAAGGTCGGTCAGAGCTACGCGCTCTATCAAATACTGCATACGCTTGGAGAGCAAGAACCCGACACCGTAGCCTTCCTTCGTAACGCTTCACAGTTTCACAATTGCGTGCTGGTTGAGTTGCCTAACGGCGAATATGATTTTAGTCTCATTCGCCATCTACTTTTCGACACAGCAGAAGCATTGCGTTTCGACATGCTTGCGGATTCGTCTTTTCAACCACTCGCGGAACTCGCGCGAAAAATAAAAGGCGAACTGCGCTACCATACGCTCCACGCGAATACTTTTATTCAAAAATTAGGAACTGCTACGCCCGAAAGCATCGCGCGCCTGCAGCAGTCGTTGACCTACGCATTACCATTCGCGCTGGGGATTTTCGAACCGTCGCCATACGAGAATGAACTAATCGCAGCAAAAATATTCGCGGGAGAATCTGCACTTTACGAGCGTTGGAAAAAACGCATTGAAGAAACTCTACGCCCAACCCGCCTCAACCTTCCTGCATGGAGTACCGTTACACCGATTTCTGGCGGACGTATCGGGAACCATAGCGAACATCTTCAGCCCTTGCTGGACGAGATGTCGGAAGTATTTCGGATCGACCCTACAGCGGAGTGGTAACCAAAACAAATCAACTCATGCAGGATACAATCAGTCAATTACGCACCATCATTTCGGAGTATAGCCGAAAAATCAGTAACCTCTCTGAAAGCGACTTCGCCGTCAAACCGCTGCCGAACAAATGGAGCAAGAAAGAAGTCGTGGGTCATCTCGTCGACTCAGCGCAAAATAATTTGCGTCGATTTATCTGCGGTCAATACGAGAGCGCACCTCCGAAAATAAAATATCAGCAAGATTTTTGGGTTGCTGCAAATAACTATCAGCAAGCATCGCAGCATGATGTCATCACCTTGTGGAAGTTGATCAATGAGCAAATCATCGCGGTGCTACAACGTATGCCGGCTGAAAAATATACAAACACCTGCGAGATGGGCAATGATCAATCGCAGTTGCGCACGCTTCAGTGGCTTGCCGAAGATTACGTCAAGCATTTGAAACATCACCTCAATCAAGTCATTCCAAATTCGTTCGACGTCACCTATCCGTAGTCATGAACACGTACACGAAAGATCAAATCATGCAATGGCTGGATGAAGTAAAAGATCCAGAGATTCCTATATTGTCGCTGGTCGATCTTGGCGTGATTACGCAATTGGAAATCCACGAGCAACAGGTATCAATCGAGATGACGCCGACGTTTGTTGGGTGTCCTGCGCTGGATTTAATGAAGCACGAGATCCAGGAAAATCTTCAAGCACATGGGGTTGAGCAAGTAGACATCACGGTGAGCTTTCGTGAACCATGGTCATCCGATAAAATCTCAGAGAAGGGAAAGCAAGCTCTCAAAAAATTCGGGCTCGCTCCGCCGCCATCAAGTCAGCTATTCGAAGATCTTAACGTGCTGGAACATGCGACATGCCCACGATGCAATGGCACGAATACAGAATTAAAAAGTGCATTTGGTCCCACACTGTGTCGATCAATTCACTATTGTTTTGATTGCCGGGAAGCGTTTGAACAATTCAAACCGCTATAGCCATCTACAAGGATGAAAAAAAGTCGCATACCATACACACCTGATAAAAGAAGCTTATACTCGTGAACATTTTACGTCTTTGCACCGTATTGCCTAACTAGGGAGCCCATCTATTCGTTATGAAAAAAATTATTTCCGGTATTCTGATCTCTTGTTGTGGCATGACCTTGCTCTTTTGCAGCGGTAAAAAAACAACGACCGAAGAAACAGCATTTACCAAGCAAGATTCAGTAACCGATTTATATCTCGCTTACCAGGACAGCATGCTGCAATCGTGGAATGTGATGATCAACGACGATAATCAAAAATTAAAATCAATGGAGAACCTGCTCCATGAATTGCAAATTTCAAACCCTGGACAAAAAGAGCAATTCGATGCATTCAATAACCGCTTGGAGCAATTGTGGCACATGCGTTACAATCAAAAATCGTTAGGAGATCCAGGTGTTGTAGAAGAGTACGACTTTGCGTCCAACTCGCTCGTTTCAGAATTGCTGACCCTTGCTGAAGCACAAAAAGAATTTGCTTACAACGCGACGCTTCAAGCAATTGCTGAAGACATTCGCATGGCTGATCAACGTGTGATGAACTACCGCGAAGATTACGACGCCATCGTTACGCATTACAATCGTTTCATCGATCGAAACAAAAATTTTATGACGGAAATCAATCCTAATACAATGCCCGAAAAGAAACCGCTCTTTCAAATGGTTTCCGATGAAGAGTAAGCAATTCATCTTCGAATTGCGTACCTTCCGATATGACAGCGATCCTCCGCAAAATCGGCTTCTTCACAGCATTTATCATTCCTGCACTTGTCATTGCAGGGTTTTATCTCGGCGGATTTTGGAATTTTCTTGCCATTGGCTTTTCATTTTCAGCACTACCACTCATCGATCGATGGGCGGGTATCGATACGAGCAACGTTCCGGAAAGCAAACTGAAAGAAGTTGCTGAAGAGTTCTACTACCGCTTCGTGACGTACGTGTGGGCTTTCTTTCAACTCGCTTTTTTCATTTGGGCCGGGTACGCAGTGACGTCCGGAAAATTTCATAGCTGGAGCGATTGGTTCAGCTTCACCCTTAGCTTCTCGCTGGTCAGCGGAGGTATTGGAATTACTGTTGCGCATGAGCTCGGTCACAAAAAATCTTCGTTCGAAAAATTTCTTAGCAAGGCACTGCTCATGACGGTGAGCTATATGCATTTTTATATCGAGCACAACCGCGGCCATCACGTATTAGTGGCGACTCCAGAAGATCCAGCGACAGCGCGCAAACACCAACATTTTTATTCGTTTTGGATTCAATCTGTTTTTAAGGGATACGCTCATGCATGGAAACTGGAAACAGAAAGTCTTCAAAGAAATAATCGGTCAGTGGTGAGCGCTAAAAACGCGATGCTGTGGTTTATTTTTCTTCCATTTCTTTTTTGCGCCGTGTTGTTCCTCGCATTTTCGATTGTCAGAGGAACTCCAGCATGGGAGATTCTTGCGTTCTTCTTGGCACAGAGTTTCTTCGCCTTTACACTGCTTGAGTTGGTGAACTATGTAGAACACTATGGCATCATGCGACGCGAAATTTCTCCAGGAAAATTTGAACGCGTTAATCCGCTACATTCCTGGAACGCGAGTCATCTCATCAGTAATTTCTTTTTGTTTCAGTTGCAGCGACACTCCGATCATCACGCTTATGCACACAAGCGGTACCAGGTACTGGTGCACTACGATGAAAGCCCACAGCTCCCCTTCGGATATCCAACCATGATCATCCTTGCTCTGTTCCCTCCATTGTGGTTCAACATGATGGACAAGCGCCTTCAGCAATGGGAGAGCATTCGTCATGTGGACGCATAAATACTATTGCAGAAATCGAACTTCAACGCGACGGTTCAATGCCCGTTCGGTTTCAGAGGTTCCATTCACGAGCGGTCTGTTTTTTCCAAATCCCGTGTGCGTAATTCGATTTGTAGCGATGCCATTACTGATCAGATAGTGCGCTACAGATTGTGCGCGACTTTTGGAAAGCTGAAGATTGTAACGATCACCACCAACATCATCAGTGTGTCCAGCAAGTGAAATGACCGTATTCGCATGGGCTGTCAACCATGTCACCAATTTATCGAGCGTTTCTGTAGAAGCGTACGACAACTTCGAGCTATTGAACTGGAAATTAATCCGAGGCAGCACGTATGTTCTGTTCACGACAACATCGGTCGGATCGAAGGTCGGCAGCACCGAGTCGATCGCTTGTTGGACAGGATTGAAGCGCGGCTGAACGCTCACGTTGTCTACATAATAATACGCTGCATTTCTCAGCATCTCTTCTTGGACCGATCGAAATTGAATGTGATAATGGCGGGTGCTGTCTGTCTCCGAAAAATTTCCAATGACAATGTATCGCTCACCGCCGCGAGCTTTGTATTGTTGGCGAGCCTCTTGCCACAATCCAGTTTGCAACGTAAGGGCTGAATCTTCTTTCAACACCATGTCAGGTGATCGCGTGATCACCTTGTCGTGATTTTCGTGAACAAGCGTTTCTGAAAACAAAAGTCCGACGCGATCGATCGAGTACAACGAGTACGACGAAAGTCGATAATGAAATTCAACATAATAAACGGAATCCTTTACCAATGGCTCAGCGAGCTTACATTGCAGATATTCACGATAGCGATTGCCTTCTATCCACAGATAGATACCTGCATAACCATTTCCTTCGTATGCTTCAGACACGCCCGCCCAGTTGTAAGGAACGTCGGCCTCACCATTGCTGCAGCCATGAAAATGATCTGGAGTTCCAAGACCCGCTGATGTCCAATCCATCGCCTTGAATTCGCTAACACTGCGCGCATAGTATCCAGGGCATGATAAAAATTCTTCAAAGCCCGGATTCGGCACGAGATTCTGCGCTAATGATTTATTGGTGGGGAGGATCAGCGCTAGCGAAAGAAGAATGCAAAAAATTCTGCTGTTTGAAACTTGCACAAGATCAAAACGACAAGTCATCACTTGTAGTATGTCACCTGTACGCGGAAGCGGGGATCGATAGCGCCAAGTCTATCATATGCCGACTTGGAAATTTTGATGACAACTTTATCCGCGAGTGCGTTGTCCTGCAATTTTCCAGTGACACGCACGAACACTTCGCGATTGTTCATTTCATTTTTCACCTTCAAAATCGATCCAACAGGCGCTGTGCGGTGAAGCGCAAGATATTTACGATTGCCTTCAGTGCCTTCGATCAATTCGGCAAGGCCACCTTCCGAAACCTCATCGCCGCTGCGAATCGATTCTGTGATGCGGATGGGAGGAGACACTACGGTTTCCGTTTTCGCTGTTGTATTATTCTGCTCAGGCCGTACTTGTGTCGTCGTCTCTTGCGACGGCTTATCAGAAAGCGTTCGATCACTAGCTGTATTTTCTTCTGTCGTTTTGGTGACCTTGTTTATCTCTGTAGGTTTATCTGGAACGACCACCGCTACTGTCGACGTAGTGACAGATGGTTTTGAAACAATCAACGCTTGTCCAATTTTCAAATCGTTGCCGTTTATATTATTCCATTCGCGAAGTTGATCGACTGTGATCGAATACTGACGAGCGATGGAATACATCGTTTCCTTTGGCGCAACAACGTGCGTTCCCTTTTCTCCAACAACTGCATCCGAATTTGTTTTTGCGTTTGTCGAAGATGTTGCTGTTACTTCAGCAGTATTTCGCTTGCGAATGGTCAACTCTTGTCCAATCGAGAGATTGTTGTCAGGAAGATTATTCCATTGCCGAATTTCTTCCATCGATACGTTGTATGCCTTTGAGATGGAGAACATTGTTTCCTTCGGTGCCACTACATGCACAATGCCTCCACCGCTGCTTGTAGATTTTGTCGTCGGCGTTGGCTTGGTGTAAGGGACTTTGAGTATCTGGCCAATCTCCAATCCTGATGCCGCCGTTGGATTGTATTCGAGCACAGCATCAACGGTCGATCCATACCGACGCGAGATGCCATACAACGTTTCTTTTTCGCTGACTTTGTGAACGACGAATGTTTTGCCGTTCACCGTTTCGATGCCCAATGAATCTTGCTGGGTCTGAGGCTGAAAAAATGATAGCCCCGCGATAATAATTTCTGTGATCATAAAAAATAACTTACGAGCTCCACGCGATTCTTTACGAAAAATAAGCAACCTGAAAGGACGAAAAAAGTATCCAGGCCGATTCCTTTGAGGTGTTCATCCAGTTTTTCATGCAATTGAACTCTCCCGTCAGGGCCGATTGCTAACAAATAATTCGCCAGACCATTTTCAGACACGTAGTATGAAACAAATATCCGCGAATTAAACTCAAGATATTCGAACGCTAAAACCGGCGATAAATTTAATTTCTCATTCAAAAATGTTCGCACCGTGTTGAAATGCTCGGAGCCGTCGCTGTATTGAACAGGGTATAATGCCTGTGTGTCAGCAGGCGTCGTTAACGCGTCCACACATTCTTTTCCAGAGGTCGAATCGAGCGTATGTACCCGGTTGCCGAGTCGTGTGCTAACACCTGTCACTGCGTTTTCCCCAATGGAAAGGAGAGAAAAATCGTTATTCCACCAGAGCAATTTACGCGTGCGTGAGTCGTGGACGAGTATCCCTTTTGTATCGGGGTTCTGCGCATCGAGATAAACTGTAAAAAAGATTTTGCCATCCACTATGCCCGATAAATCAACCCACCACGATTCTTCTAATCGAAAGTTCTCCCACAAAATTTTTCCATCCACGTAGTGAAGTGCTGCGAATGAAACGTCGCGTTTCGGCTGATCACGAACTTCGATAACCATCGTCGACGTCACTGCGTCTGCTTGTACTTTCCAAATTGTACTACCAAAACGATGCGAAAACTTAAACTGCAGCTTGTCTGTCAACCTTCTATTATTTGGTTATTTTAGTGCAAGGTATGAACAGATTAAAACTTATACGCTCGAAGGTCCAAAGATTCCTTGGAGCAGGCGCAGTGATTCTCGCAGGATGTGTTTCGCCAACGCTGACAGCCTCTGCTCAGACGACGAAAATAATGAAGATGGAAATTAAGAGTGAGATCGACAGCCGTGTGACGCGTTATGTAGATCAGGCTCTCGCTCATGCAACGGAGTCAAACGCTGACATCGTGCTGCTCGAACTTGATACCTATGGCGGCGTGATGACCGACGCGAAAGACATCGCTGAGATGTTGGTGAAATTCAAAAAACCGATTTGGGTTTTCATCAACTCGGATGCGGCGTCTGCGGGAGCATTGATTTCAATTGCTTGCGATAGCATCTACATGTCGCCCGGAGCGAGCATTGGTGCCGCGACCGTTGTGAATGGCGATGGGGAGAAAGCACCTGATAAGTACCAATCGTACATGCGAAAAATTATGCATTCTACGGCGGAAGTAAATCATCGCAATCCCTTGATCGCAGAAGGTATGGTCGATGAAAATTTCAAAATCGATAGCATAAAAAAAGAAGGTCAGGTTATTACGTTTTCTACATCGGAAGCAATCAAGCATGGTTACTGCGAAGGGAAAGTAGAATCAGTCGACGAAATTTTGAAGAAGAATCACGTCGAAAATTATGATATCGAGAAATTCACGCTGAGCAGCGCTGATCAGATCATCGAGTTTATCATGAATCCGTTCATCAGCGGTATTTTGATTTTAGTGATCATGTATGGAATTTATTTCGAATTGCAATCACCTGGTTTAGGGTTTGCTGGCGCTGCTGCATTGGTTGCGCTTATCCTGTATCTCGTTCCGTACTATCTCCATGGCCTCGCAGAAAATTGGGAAATCTTGTTGTTCGTTGTCGGATTGATTCTCATTGCGCTTGAAATTTTTGTGATCCCTGGATTCGGCGTGGCCGGTGTAGCTGGAATTGGATTGACCATCCTGTCGTTGGTACTGATCATGATCAACAACGATGCCTTTGATTTCGAATTTGTGCCAGCACGAACATTAGTGATGTCACTTGCGGCAACAATCGGTGGTTTACTTGGCGGTGCCATCCTGCTGTTCATTTTTGGTGGAAAGCTTCTCGATTCAAAATATTTCAATCGCATGGCGCTCACGAATACCCAGGACAAAGCACAAGGTTACACGGCCAATTTTATTCGTGAGTCGATGCGCGGAAAAACAGGTGTGGCACATACCGTGTTGCGACCAAGTGGAAAAGTTTCTATCGATGGAAAAATTTACGATGCGTTTAGTCGAGGCGAGTATATTGAAAAAGGTGAAGCAATCGAGGTTGTCGACGATGAAACAACATCACTTAAAATTAAGAAAGTGACCTCATGAAGATCCTGGGAATAATTCCTGCGCGCTATGCCTCCACACGATTTCCAGCAAAACCACTGGTTGACATTGCAGGAAAAAGTATGATTCAGCGCGTGTATGAACAAGTGAAAAAATCCTCATCCATTCAGCACGTTGTTGTAGCAACGGATCATGAAAAAATTTTCCAGCACGTGAAAGATTTCGGAGGTGACGTTTGTATGACGAAAGAAAGTCACGTGAGCGGAACAGATCGTTGTTATGAAGCACTTCAACAACAGAAGAGCAGTTTTGACTATGTGATCAATGTTCAAGGGGACGAACCTTTCATTCAACCAACACAAATTGATCTTCTCGCGTCACGACTTGACGGCGCTACCGAGATTGCAACGTTGGTGAAACGTATCGATAACGCACAGCAATTATTCAACGCCAACGTGGTGAAAGCCGTTGCCGCGAAAAATGGAGAAGCGTTGTATTTCAGTCGCTCAACGATTCCACATGTGCGAAATACGCCAGAGCAGGAATGGTTAGAGAAACACAGTTACTTCAAGCACATTGGCATGTATGCGTATCGCGCAGATATTCTGGCAAAACTCACGACGCTTCCTGTTTCTTCATTAGAACGTGCCGAGTCGCTTGAACAACTGCGATGGTTAGAGAATGGATTCAGAATAATCACGGCAGAGACAACACATGAAACTGTCGGCATCGACACTCCCGAAGATTTACAGCATGCACTAACCCTTCTGGCAAAATCATGATCTGCAAAAACTGCGACGCTACCCTTGACGGAAAATTCTGCTCATCGTGCGGACAAAGAGCCGATATCCATCGAATCACCGTTTCTCATCTGGCCCACGAATTCACGCATGCACTTACGCACGCCGACAAAGGGATACTGTTGCTCGTGAAAGAATTGGTGAGGCGACCCGGATATGTAGCGAAGGAGTATCTTGACGGCAAGCGAAAAAAGTACTTCAACCCGATTAGTTTCATCGTAGCAACGACTGCGCTTTCAGCCTTGATTGCTTATCAAAGCGGATACTACGCAGCGATCACCAGCAGCCCGAGAGAAGGCAGAGAATATTTTCCATACTTCCATGAAACCATGGAGATCAGTGTTCATCATGGAAAACTTCTGGCGCTTATCCTGGTTGTGCCGTTACACTCCTCACGTGGGCATTTTACCGGAGGCCGAAGTACAACTTCGCTGAGCATTTCGTTGTTCAAAGTTTCACGAACGGATTTTTGTACATAACGACTGCCGTTATTTTTATTCCGCTGTACGTGTTGTTCCCATCAACATTGGGCTGGAATAATTTTGTGATGCAATGCCTCGGCGTCTTTTACATGATTGTTACTTATCGCCAGTTGCTTCAGCGAAACGTGATCATCATTTCATTAAAGGCAATTTTGATCAAGTTGTTATTCATTATTTTGTTCTGGGTGTTAATCTACACCTACGTGTGGCTGAAACATTTCATCCTCCACTAAAAAACAAAAGCCGATCAACGTACATTGACCGGCTTCTCTTTGAATTTATTTCTAGATGCGACTATGCGATTGTCACACGTTTGAATTCAGCGACTGTCAAACCTTTGGTAACACCATCCAGATACTGCGCCACAGTCTTTGAGTTGTCCTTCACGAAAGGCTGCGCCAACAGCGTCATCTCTTTGAAGAACTTCTGAAGTTTACCAGCGGCGATTTTCTCAACCATGTTTTCTGGTTTGCCTTCTGCAAGAATTTGCGCTTTCGCGATCTCAAGTTCTTTTTCGATGATTGTTTTGTCTACTGATTTTTCGTCGACAGCAACCGGGTTCATCGCGGCGATCTGCATGCCTACATCTTTGCCAGCGTCAGTTACATCTTTTCCGTTCACACCTTTCAATGAAACCAAAACGCCGAGCTTAGCACCAGCGTGGATGTACGGAACGATGGCTTCGCCCGTCATGCGGATGTATTCGCTCACTTCGATTTTTTCACCAATCTTACCCACCAGTTCAATGATCTTGTCATTGAGCGTGAGGCTGCCAGCTTTTTGCGCAAGCAATGTTTCTTTGTCAGCTGCTTTCGTAGTAAAGGCAGTGTCAGCGATCAGTTTACCAAGTGACTGGAACTCTTCGTTCTTTGCTACGAAGTCAGTTTCGCAGTTCAATGCGATAAGGATGGCTTCTTTTTTATCGTCGCTTACTTTCACGAATACAGAACCTTCTTTCGCTTCTCTGTCAGAACGAGATGCAGAAACTTTCTGGCCTTTCTTTCTTAATATCTCAATAGCTTTTTCGAAATCTCCTTCGGCTTCGGCGAGGGCTTTTTTACAATCCATCATACCGGCGCCAGTCATCTGGCGGAGTTTGTTTACGTCTTGTGCTGAAATGGCTGACATATAATTTTAGATTTACAAGTTTTGATGTTTATGGATGCCTACAAAAAACAAACATCGGCTGACGACCGATGTTTGATTGATTATTTCACAACCGAGTTTGTCGGACAGTATGCGCTGTCGACCCACCGGTACGTTGAATTATTTTGATTCTTCTACGGTCTCGTCAACGCGTCTTTTTTCGTCTTCTTCTTTCTTGTGCGCTGCGTCTTCCTTGTCCTTCTTACGCTCCATCAAGCCCTCTTCGATCACTTTACCAATGTTCTTAGTGAGGATAGAGATCGATTTGAAAGCGTCGTCGTTTGCAGGGATTGGGAAGTCAACGCCTGAAGGATCAGAGTTGGTATCAACCAGTGCAAACACAGGAATATTAAGTTTCTGAGCTTCTGTGACAGCGATGTGTTCGCGCTTTACGTCGATCACAAAAAGTGCAGCAGGAAGTCTATTCAAGTCAGCGATACCGCCGAGAAGTTTTTCCAGTTTTGCCTTCTCACGCGTGATCATGAGGCGCTCGCGTTTTGCAAGGTTAGAGAAGGCTTCATCTTTCATAAGCTTCTCGATCTGCGCGAGTTTCTTCAGTGACTTGCGGATCGTAGCGAAGTTTGTGAGCATACCACCCAACCAACGTTCTGTCACAAACGGCATGTTAAGGCGTTTTGCTTCGTCTGTTACGATGTCTTTCGCTTGTTTCTTCGTTGCCACGAACATGATCTTGCGACCCGAACGAACGATGTTCTTCAGTGCGAAAGATGCTTCGTCAAGGCGGACAAGTGTTTTGTTCAGGTCAATGATGTGGATACCATTATTTTCCATGAAGATGTACTCGGCCATCTTTGGGTTCCACTTGCGGGTGAGGTGACCGAAGTGTACACCTGCATCCAACAGATCCTGATATGTTAATTTTTCAGCCATTCTTCTCTTATGATTAACGCTTGCTAAACTGGAATCTTCTTCTAGCCTTTCTTCTACCCGGCTTCTTACGTTCTACCATTCTTGAATCGCGGGTTAACAAACCTTCTTTGCGAAGTGCTGGTTTGTTTTCTGCATTGAACTCAACCAATGCGCGGGCAATACCTAAACGGACTGCTTCCGCTTGTCCTTTGATACCACCACCTTCAACATTCACGGTAACATCGTAAGAACCTTCCGCTTTCACAGTTGCCAAACCTTGTTTTACCAATGTCTGGTGGATCTCTGAAAGGAAGTATTCCTTAAGATCGCGGTTGTTCACTTTAATATCACCTTTGCCAGGCTTCACGTAAACTCTGGCGATCGAGGTTTTTCTTCTACCGATTGCGTTGATGATCTGCATATCAGAATTTTAATTCTTTAGGTTGTTGTGCTGTGTGAGGGTGCTCAGCTCCGGCATAAACATGCAGGCTTCTGAAAAGTTCGCGTCCCAGTCTGTTCTTAGGAAGCATACCGCGTACAGCGTGCTCGATAAGGCGTTCAGGGTGCTTAGAACGGATCAAAGTAGGTGTATGCTCGCGTTGTCCGCCTGGATAGCCTGAGTGAGTGAAGATCACGCGATCTGTCCACTTCCTACCAGTCATTCTTACTTTCTCAGCATTGATGACGATAACATTATCACCACAGTCCACATTGGGAGTATAGCTGGTTTTGTGCTTGCCCTTGATGATGTGAGCAATCTGGCTGGCCACACGACCCAACACTTGCGCTTCAGCGTCGACAATTATCCAGCCTTTTTCTACCGACGCCTTGTTTGCGTTCAGTGTCTTATAGCTATTATGATCCATTTTCTTAAGTAATAATCAATTAGAAACACTACCCCTTTCAAAAAGGGACACAAAGGTAAATTCCCCCTCCCTTAAATGCAAGCGACTTCCAAAGTTTGCGCCCTATGTAACTGCGAAAATCATAGGATTACTAAACATTCTGCTTAAATGCGCCGAAAACAGCGTTTTTAAAACTCAAAAATCCTTTTTCATTTCGCATCCCGTCGCCTGAAAACCACTATTCTGGCAGTCGAGTGAACCCAAATCGCGGTCAACTATTTAATTCAAGTTGACGGATCAGGGCTTGGACGTCTTTTGGATATGGCGCAACAACACGCTGTTTTGTACCTGACATATCATGGAATTCCAGGGCATGAGCATGCAAGGCCATTCGTTTCATGATCGGTTGCTCTTCGGTCTGCTTTTTAAGATTAAAACCGCGTTTTACACTCGATAGAAAGAAAGGCTTTCCGCCATAAATCTCGTCTCCTGTGATCGGCGCCTTTAAGGTGTTCAGGTGAATGCGGATTTGGTGCATACGGCCAGTGATTGGCTTACACTCTACTAGCGTATGCAGGCGATACGACTTTACGGTTGTGAAATAGGTTTGTGCCGGTTTGCCATCCTTGCGGCTGATCCTCACAACACCGTCATCCATTTTTAGGATTGGCTCATCAACCAACGTGTCGTTGAACGCGTGAATCCCGTCCACAACGGCGTGATACGTCTTTGTCACTTCTCGCTTCTCGAACTGCAAGCTCATATGCCGGTAGGCTTCTGGATGTTTCGCGATAGCCAATACACCGGAAGTATCTTTATCGAGGCGATGACATACCTGCGAAGTCTCAACATAGTCGCGCGCGAGGGCTAAAAGATTCACTTTTTCGTTGCGATCGGCAAGCGTCGACAAAAAAGGGGGTTTGTTGACGAGGAACAGGTCATTGTCTTCGTATAGGATAATATCCAGGATGTTGAGCTTCGAAGCTTTCAATGCAGTTGAATTGGACTGCAAACCAAGCGAAAAAACTTCAATTATTCTTCGTCGGAAGGATCTGGCTTAGCGCGCGGCAGTTTAAAACTGAACGTAGAGCCTTCGCCCGGAACGCTTTCTACCTCCGCCCGCGTGCTATGTCCATCGAGAATATGCTTGACGATCGAAAGGCCTAAACCTGTTCCGCCTTTCTCGCGACTACGGCTTTTATCTACGCGATAAAATCGTTCGAAAATCCTGCTAACATGTTCTTCAGGAATGCCTTCACCAAAATCGCGCACACGCGTCACTACATTCTTTTTCGACACATCGAAGCTCACGATGATTTCGGAACCATCTTGTGAATGTTTGATCGCATTTGAAATGAGGTTCGTCATCACCTGTGTGATTCGTTGCCAATCTGCATACACCATCACGCTATGGCCATGACCTTCTATTTTAAGATGCACATCTTTCTTGTCAGCTTTCCCTTCGAATTGCTCAAAGACTTCTTCGGTAAGTTTATACATGTCGATGTTTTCGAAATGCATTTTGATCTGACCTGTTTCGATGTGCGACAGCGTCAGGAGATCTTGCACGAGCATATCTAAACCATCTAAGCTTTTGGCAGCCTTTTTCAAAAATTTATTTCGAACAGCGCGATCATTCACCGCGCCATCAAGCAGTGTGTGAACAAACCCTTGTGCCGCGAAAATCGGTGTCTTCAATTCGTGCGATACATCGGCGATAAACTCCCTTCTAAATGCTTCCAATTTTTTCAACTCATCAATTTCCTTTTGCTTCAACTCTGCAAATGAAAAGATGTCTTCGTTAATTGTCTTCAGTGGATTGAGCGGCGCGGGTTTTTGTTTGTCGAGCTTGGCGTATTCTTTTTTCTTGAGTTTCCCAACAAGTTTGTAGATCTTATTGATCTCGCGAAAAATCAAAAACTCAAGCACAACAAAGATGAGCAAGTATGCCACGGAGAAGCTGATGGCAAACGCGACCAGCAACGCATTCATCTTAACGCTTTCGAAAAGCGAAAGAAATAATGTTGTGATCAGAGCGATGCAGAACCCAAGCAACAACGCCAGGCCGCGTGAACTATAAACCATGTTGTGAAGATATAACCGTTCGGCGTGATCCTGCGAACGGGTGATCAAGATTTATTGAACGCTGCTCCATTACCTTCGGGAGCTGATTTTGATTCGTATTAATTAAGGCTGAACTTGTAGCCAACACCTTTCACTGTAGTGATGTAATCCTCGCCAATTTTCTCGCGGACTTTCCGAATGTGCACATCAACTGTTCGTGCCAATACATATACATCCGAACCCCAAATGTTTTGCAGCAAGTCTTCACGACTGAAAACTTTGTTTGGATTCTGAGCAAGGAAATACAACAGTTCAAATTCCTTCTTTGGAAGATTGATTTCACGATCGTTCACCTTGATGGTGTAGCTGGTTCGGTCGATCGTAAGATCGCCAATCGTGATCAAACTAACAGGTGAAGATTTTTTAGAATCTCGACGGAACAATGCACTGATACGACTCATGAGTGCACGGGGCTTAATGGGCTTCATGATGTAATCATCAGCTCCAACATCAAACGCTGCAACTTCTGAATATTCTTCGGAGCGTGCAGTCAAGAAGACTACGAAGGTTTGCTGAAGCTCTGGGATGTCGCGAAGCATGCGACACGTTTCAACGCCATCCATTTTTGGCATCATGATGTCGAGCAAGACCAAATCCGGAACAAATTTTCGAGCGATATCAACAGCACGCGAGCCATCCGACGCTGTTTTTACCTCGTACCCTCCCTTTTCAAGGTTGTACTTCAGCAATTCCAGAATCGGCTCTTCATCGTCAACGACAAGCACTTTGTGCATTTGCTTGTTTCCCATAGTTCAACTATTTGCTTCAAAAGTAGACAGATAAACAGGGCTTTAAAAATCCGGTTTGCTTTCTTAACAATTCGTTAATCTCAATGGCAGCTACAAGCGTTAGGTTAATCGGCTTCCTATAGAAAAGGGTATTTTTTGCTCAAAAAGCTAATGTAAGATTTCAAATCTCCATGGAACTCGACGTTGTATTCATCCCAAAAGTCGACCTGCTTCGCTTGATATTGGCGAAAGTTCATAAAGTAGGCGTTGTTGGGCAGCTTGTCTTTGAAGCGCTCCGACGGTTTCTTTTGCAACGTCAACGTTAGTGTATCCATCGCATTGACAATTTCACGGATCATAGCCGTTTTCTCTTGCTTCTTTCGCGCGGTCGTTTCATCCGGCTTCATTTGATTATACAAACTGTCCAACGCTTTTGCGCCGCGCAACATATGATCAACAAACTTGAGGTAGTCCTTGTCTTCATCGATGTAAGTCGTGTACTGCGTAGAGGCAATGCCATACTTATGAATCAGAAACTTCTCTGCGCCGCGATCGCCGATAAACGTCGCAAGGTTTTCGTTAAAGTCGATGCTGTCTTTCACGAAGATCGTCGCATGCGACATTTCGTGAATGATCAGGTTCGCCAGATCACCTTCACTCCGATTGAGCATCTTGCTTAAAATAGGATCAGTGAACCATCCCAGGGTAGACCACCCGCCCGGGTTTCTGACGACGACATCCCAGCCTTCCTTTTCCAAGTCGTTCTTTAAATCAATCGCGAGATTTTTATTGAAGAAACCTTTATAGGGCACCGAGCCAATCACCGGAAACTTCCACTCTTTTTGTTTCAATGCGAACGGTTCGCTTGCCATCACTACCCACATGATCTCCTGACCTTTCTGATCGTACATGGTCTTGTAGTTCTCTGTGTCTTTTAAGCCAAGAGAATCAATCGCATATTTTCTGATCTCATCAATGAGGCGAAGGCGTTGCTTGAGGGAATCGGGGAACTCAGGATCTTTCAGAAATTCTCCGACAGGTTTTGCATTCCAGATGATGTTTAGTTGGCCGTACCCCTGGCGCGCGCCGTAACTAACAAGATCCCACCAACCGATAACGAAAATCACAAGAAGGATCAACAATCCTAAGAGCACGCGCTTCGTCCATTTCCAGATTTTACCCATCTTGTTTTCCTGACAATTTCGCAATATAAAAACGTTTGACACTAGTTGTCACAAATCTTTGGTCGCTGCTCAACTCACTGGTAATAATTCCTTTAACAATATAGTCCTCAAGAAACGATCATAACATTCTGCTGCCATGTTGATGTACGTAGCTAAATGTCCCTATTGATTTGTTTGATGAAGTAGTAATTTCAACCCGTTGAGAAGAAAAATCGATTGTAAAGAAGGTTGCTTACGCTAAAAGAGCGAGCGCCAATAAATTGCCTGAACACTTGCAACTAATTAAATTAGTTTACTACTTTTATGAATCTAAATTAATTAGTACATAGGATTTTGATTATCACGTTCGAAAGACTACTGATTGAACGAAAAGAGTTAATAAAACAAACACATGAGCGACGCTAAAGAAAAACTGAAGGCCCTTCAGTTAACGATTGACAAACTTGAAAAGACCTACGGTAAAGGAACCGTAATGAAACTGAGCGATGAGAAAGTGGTGGATATCCCCGCGATCTCAACAGGTTCTCTAGGACTTGACATTGCTTTAGGTATTGGCGGAATTCCTCGCGGAAGAATCACAGAAATTTATGGTCCTGAATCTTCTGGTAAAACAACGTTGACCATGCACTGCATTGCCGAAGCGCAGAAAAGAGGTGGTCTCGCTGCGTTTATTGATGCTGAACACGCATTCGACAAGGCGTATGCTGAGAAACTTGGCATCGACACTGAAAATCTGTTAATCTCTCAACCCGACAATGGTGAGCAGGCACTCGAAATCGCCGATCACCTGATCCGCTCGGGCGCTATCGACATCATCGTTATCGACTCAGTTGCCGCGCTCGTTCCAAAAGGCGAACTCGAAGGCGAAATGGGCGAAAGCAAGATGGGCCTTCAGGCGCGTTTGATGTCGCAGGCATTGCGCAAGCTCACGGGCACTATTAGCAAAACAGGATGCTCTTGTATTTTCATCAACCAGCTTCGCGAAAAAATCGGCGTTATGTTCGGTAACCCCGAGACAACAACTGGAGGTAATGCTTTGAAGTTCTACGCCTCCGTTCGTCTCGACATTCGACGCATCGGACAAATCAAAGAAGCTGCCGACGACATTACCGGTAACCGTGTGAAAGTAAAAGTGGTGAAAAACAAAGTAGCGCCACCATTCAAGGTAGTGGAGTTCGATATTATGTATGGCCGCGGCATTTCGAAGTCGGGCGAAATTGTAGATCTTGGCGTTGAGCTGAACGTGGTTCAAAAGGCAGGTTCATGGTTCTCTTACAATGGCAACAAACTCGGCCAAGGTCGCGATGCAGTGAAGCAAATCATCGAAGATACACCTGAGCTAATGGAAGAGCTTGAACGCAAAATCAAAGAAAACCTGATGGGCGAAGAAGCTAAGAAGGTACTTGAAGAAAAAGAATAAACAGGTCGCTGAATCTAACATGAGCGTCTCGGAAAAGACGCTCATTTTTTTTTACTATGTCGATCGAATAGCTGCAACGGGATCCATACGTGCCGCAAGTGCCGCCGGCACAATACCGCAGATGATTCCGATGGCAGACGAAACACAAAGACCAAGTACAATATTTTGTGTCGAAAGCGTTAGCACCAAACTTCCCATTGGGATGAGCGTAATCGGATATACCAACAACAATCCCGCTACTCCTCCTATCAGACTCAGGAAAATCGCTTCAAACAAGAATTGAAAAAGAATAAAATAATTTTTTGCGCCTAACGATTTCTGTAAGCCGATAATTGGCGTGCGCTCCTTGACTGACACGAACATGATATTGGCAATGCCAAAACCGCCAACCAGAATTGAGAAGCCACCGATAATCCAACCTGCAATTCCTAGTACGTCAAATACGCCGCTGATGACATTGGCAATTGCCTCCGGTCTGTTCAAGGCGAAGTTGTCTTTTTCAGTCGGCTGCAACCCCCGACGCACGCGAAGAATACCGCGCAGTTCATTCTCGAGTTCTACAAGTCCTACGTCGCTCGGATATCCTTTGACACCAATGCGCGACGTAAGTTCATCCCACGCACCTGTTCCCGTCTGGAAAAGCCTTCGGAAAGATTGATATGGAATCAGCGCAGTGTAGTCGGCACTAGGCGTTCCGAGAAAACTTTGTCCTTCTTTCTTTATAGTGCCGATAATGACATACTTCAGGTTCCGAACCTTCATGACTTTCCCGATCGGATCCGTGTTCGGGAAAAGTGATTGCGCTATTTCATAACCAATAAGAGCAACATTTCTACCAGCGCTAATTTCTTCGGGTGTAAAATATCGGCCGCTTTCAACATTGACTTCAAACACGGTGTTGTATCCTTCATTGCCGCCAAGCAACCTGACGTTACTAATACTATTGCTGCCGTATCGGAAAACCTGATTGCCTCTGCCCCCGAAAATTGTAATGCCGCTTTGATGCTTCATCGTTTTCTCGAGAAACTCAAATTCTTTAAGCGAAGGATTTGGCCGCATCCAAAAATCCCACCACCGGTACTCACCGCTCGCATCGGCTGTGAAAGGCCATTTATCCACGTAGATCACATCGGTGCCTAGAAAGTTCAAGCTGTCTTTGACATTCTTTTCCAGCGAGTCAACGAAGGTTAGCACGCCGATAATGGCAAAAATGCCGACCGTAACACCTAGAAGAGAAAGAATCGTTCTAAGAATATTGGATCGCAGCGCCTTGCCAGCGAAGCGGAAACTCTCATATATCTGCTTGAGGGTCTTCATGCCTAATTTTTGATCGCTTTATGTCCCGTTAGTCGATGATTTGAAGGGGTAATTACCAACACAGACTAATAAAAGCCTTTTTTGTTACAAAACCGCGTCGTTGGCGAAATCGCGGTTAGCATCAATCTTTTCAGAATTACAGCACCATACAGCTGAAAAAAAAGGGACCTTTTGTCGCAAAAGCCGTTTGTGTCATTATTTTTGCAACCGTTTAAAAAATTACCCATTAATTGGGCATTCCTTGCTTTAACGAATATGAAGTTATCCGAATTCAAATTTGAACTCCCCAACAATCTTATCGCCCTTGATCCATCTGAAAACCGCGACGAGTCTCGTCTGATGGTTGTTCACAAGGATACCGGCAAGATCGAACATAAAGTTTTCAAAGATGTCGTCGAGTATTTCGGCGAGGGCGACGTAATGGTAGGTAACGACACCATGGTGTTTCCAGCTCGCCTGTATGGTCGAAAAGAAAAAACGGGAGCCAAGATCGAAGTCTTCCTGCTTCGCGAACTCAATGCCGACATGCATTTATGGGATGTACTGGTGGATCCTGCCAGAAAAATCCGTGTCGGCAACAAGCTTTATTTCGGAAACGGCGACCTCGTAGCGGAAGTCATCGATAACACAACATCGCGTGGAAGAACGATCCGCTTCTTGTTTGATGGAGACTCTGCTGCCTTCGATAAAGTAGTGGAGACGTTGGGGGAGACTCCTCTTCCGAAATACATCAAGCGCAAAGTAAAAGCTGAAGACAAAGAGCGCTTTCAAACGATCTTCGCGAAAAATAAAGGCGCCGTATCAGCACCAACGGCAGGACTTCACTTCACTCGTCAATTGCTGAAGCGTCTACAATTGAAAGGTGTTGACATGGCGTTCATCACATTGCACATTGGTTTGGGAACATTCCGCCCTGTCGATGTTGAAGACCTCACGAAACACAAAATGGATTCTGAAAACTTCATCGTAGGAAATGAAGCTGTCGACATTGTAAACAAAGCACTCGACAATAAGAACCGCGTTTGCGCAGTAGGCACAACAACAATGCGCGCATTAGAATCAGCGGTATCGGCGACCAATCGTTTGAAGGCACGCGAAGGATGGACAGACAAATTCATATTCCCGCCATACGATTTCAAAATCTGCAACTCGATGATCACTAACTTTCACATGCCTGAATCTACCTTGCTGATGATGGCCGCAGCTTTCGGTGGATACGATGTAATCATGGAAGCTTACAAAGTCGCAAAGAAAGAGAAATATAAATTTCTCACTTACGGCGACGCGATGCTGATCATCTAGTCGACGCTATAATTTTAAGAAAGCCAGCTCACCAGTTGGCTTTTTTTATTTTCAAAGTTCGCGTGTGAGGTAAAGAAAAAGACTGATCGCCACCGGATAGACAATGAAGTAAGAAAGCGTGGGAGCAAAAAAACGAAAGAAGATTCCTAGGGGTGCGATCAACAATATAATCCCGCCAATCACGAAAACTGTTTTTCGCGTGCGTGATGCAGGGCGACGAACAACTTCCATCATTTGGTAAATCAGGAAGCCAACAACCGCTACATTAAATGCTACTAACAGAAGTCTGAGTAGAATCATACATTTGGTATTACAAGTTATGAAGAATAAAGAATACGCCCTGATAGTCGCCGGTGGAAAAGGAACACGCATGCAAGCGTCTCTCCCCAAGCAATTTTTAGAACTCCGCGGCCTTCCAATTCTCATGCACACTATCAATGCATTTTTCAATTATTCAAGTTCCATCACCGTCGTTCTTGTTTTGCCGGAAAGCGATGTGGCAACATGGCAAGCACTCTGCGCCAAGCACACATTCAACAAATCTGTGATGTTACAACATGGCGGTGCCACGCGATTTCAGTCTGTGAAAAATGGATTAGAAAAAATAGATGGTGATGGACTGGTGGCTATTCACGACGGCGTAAGGCCGCTGGTAAGCAACAGCATTATCGCTACTTCATTTCGGGAAGCGTCGACACATAGCTCAGCAGTAGCGGCAGTGGCACTAAAAGAATCCATCCGCGTGGTTGAAGGAAAGAAAACGAAAGCCGTTGATCGATCAGTCTATCGGCTGATGCAGACACCGCAGACATTCGATGTTACCATGATCAAGAAGGCATACCAGCTGCCAGAAGATGCGACTGTAACTGACGATGCAAGCGTCGCTGAGCGTTTCGGCCATGAAATTTTTTTATTTGAAGGAAGTTATCACAACATTAAAATCACCACGCCCGAAGATTTAATCGTAGCCGAAGCGCTCTGGGATTCAGTTCATGGTGCATAAAAAATAAAAAGCCGGCTCACACCGGCTCTATCATTCACTTTTAAAATGTCTGGCGATTAGTACTCGTCTTCGTTGAAGAAGAAGTCTTCCTTCGTAGGATAATCGGGCCAAATTTCTTCAATGCTTTCGTAAGGTTGACCATCGTCTTCCAGTTCCTGGAGGTTTTCCACTACCTCGAGCGGAGCGCCTGAACGGATAGAATAATCGATCAACTCGTCTTTAGTGGCTGGCCACGGCGCATCTTCGAGGTAGGATGCAAGTTCAAGGGTCCAATACATAGCGTAATTTCCTCCTTTTAATTTTTCGCAAAAATAAAATTAAATCATAATCAGTCAACCCCTGCCGGAAGAAAGCGAACAGTTCCGCCGACAATCTTTCAGACTACATATTCAGAAAGATGGCAGGGTAACCAAATCCGGTAGTCAAAAATTCATTTCCAGCCTGAAAAGGCCTTTCGAAATTTTACGTAGCTATCGGACGATTCTCTGAATTATTCTCCCTTCAACTACTCATTCTATGCTAAAACTCCCATATTGCGCCAAAAATCAATAAGCATCATTAGCCAAACGAACATGCTACGGCTGGTTCCGGGCGAACAACATATCTCAATTAACTCATGGCAGACGAAAAAATTATCTTCTCAATGGCGGGCGTCAATAAAATTTATCCGCCCAACAAACAGGTTCTAAAAAACATTTACCTCTCTTTTTTCTACGGCGCGAAGATCGGCGTACTCGGTTTGAACGGATCGGGAAAGTCATCGCTGCTGAGAATCATTGCCGGCATCGACAAAGAATTTCAAGGAGAAGTAGTTTCTGATTTAACATTTACAGTCGGCTTGCTCGAACAAGAGCCACAACTCGACAAATCAAAAACTGTAAAAGAAATTGTTGAAGAAGGCGTTCACGAAACGATCGCACTGCTCAAGGAATTCGAAGCCATCAACGAAAAGTTCGCAGATCCTGCCGTGATGGAAGATCCTGACGCGATGGATAAACTCATCACGAAGCAAGGAGAAATTCAGGAGAAGCTCGACGCGGTTGGCGCATGGGATCTCGATCACAAACTCGAACGCGCGATGGATGCCCTTCGCTGTCCTCCACCCGACGCAAGCATTGAACATCTTTCTGGTGGCGAAAAACGCCGCGTCGCTTTGTGCAGGCTTCTGCTGAAAGAGCCCGATGTATTGTTGCTCGATGAACCTACCAACCACCTCGATGCTGAATCGGTGCATTGGCTCGAGCAACATTTGAAGCAATACAAGGGAACGGTTATCGCCGTTACGCACGACCGTTACTTCCTCGACAATGTCGCCGGTTGGATTCTTGAACTTGATCGCGGCGAGGGAATTCCTTGGAAAGGAAATTATTCTTCATGGCTTGATCAAAAGCAGAAACGATTAGCGCAGGAAGAAAAAACAGAATCAAAGCGTCAGAAGGCGTTGGAACGCGAACTTGAATGGGTGCGCATGAGTCCGAAAGGAAGACATGCGAAAGGTAAAGCGCGTCTCAGTGCGTATGAAAAATTGTTGAGCCAGGAAACGAAAGAGAAAGAAGACAAACTCGAACTCTTCATTCCACCTGGTCCGCGTCTCGGAAACAAAGTAATCGAAGCAACGGGCGTAGCGAAAGCTTACGGCGACAAACTTCTTTATGAGAATCTCACGTTTTCATTGCCACCGGCAGGGATCGTTGGTATCATCGGTCCGAACGGTGCAGGTAAAACGACGTTGTTCAAGATGATCATCGGGAAAGAAAAACCAGATGCAGGAAGTTTTCAAGTCGGAGAAACGGTTCAGATCGCGTACGTTGATCAGGAGCACGATGACCTCAAACCTGAAGACAGCGTATGGCAAGCCATCACCGGAGGAAATGAATTGATCGAACTCGGCGGCAAAACATTGAACTCGCGCGCCTATGTAGGCAAGTTCAACTTCAACGGAACAGATCAGCAGAAAAAAATAAAAGAACTGTCAGGTGGTATGCGAAATCGCGTACACCTCGCCATTGCGCTTAAGCAAGGCGGAAACTTGTTGCTACTCGATGAACCCACTAACGACCTCGACGTGAATACCCTTCGTGCGTTGGAAGAAGCGTTAGAAAACTTTGCTGGTTGCGCGGTGATCATCTCTCACGATCGCTGGTTCCTCGACCGCGTCTGCACGCACATCCTAGCATTCGAGGGCGATTCACAAGTGTTCTGGTTCGAAGGAACGTTCAGTGAGTATGAAGAGAACAAGAAGAAACGCCTCGGCGACGATCAGCCCCATCGCATCAAGTATAAAAAACTCGTGAAATAATCATTGACATATTCCGGATGAACGCGCGCGCTCTCTACACCATTTTGCTCCTCACGCTGTCGAACGCCTTCATGACAATGGCGTGGTACGGCCATTTGAAATTCAAGGAGATGAAATGGAGTCAGAACCTTCCGATCGTTATTATTATCTTGATCAGTTGGGGCATCGCGTTGTTTGAGTACATGTTGCAAGTACCTGCGAATCGATTGGGCTTTCGCGAAACAGGCGGTCCCTTTTCACTCGTTCAATTGAAAGTGATGCAGGAAGTGATCACGCTCATCGTGTTCTTTATTTTCTCGTGGCTATTTTTCAAAACAGAAACATTTCGACTAAACCATGTCATCGGCTTTGTATTTCTGGTGCTCGCGGTATACTTTATCTTTAAGAAATAACGCAAGTACCATCATTGTACGAAGCCGATGATGTTTGAGTGAACGTGTAATCATCTCCGCGCATGAGCAATCTCAACGGAAAAGTTATTTGGATCACGGGCGCATCTTCCGGAATCGGTGAAGCACTTGCCTATGCACTCGCTGCGCAAGGCGCTAAACTCATTCTCTCTGCACGACGCAAAGACGAACTCGAACGCGTCAAAGGAAATTGTCCACCGCCAACCCAACCCGATGTAAGAACCCTTCCGCTTGATCTCACGCAAACTGAAACCCTGCGACTTTCTGTAGAAGCCGCGATTCAATTTTTCGGGCACGTCGACATACTCGTGAACAATGGCGGCATAAGTCAGCGCAGTTTTGCCAAAGACACCAAGATTGATGTCGACCGTCGCCTCATGGAAGTGAATTATTTTGGCGCCGTGGCACTCACCAAATTTCTTCTGCCGCATTTCATCAAAAGAAAAAGCGGTCACTTCGTTGTCGTCTCGAGTGTGACCGGAATATTCGGAACGCCGTATCGCTCTGGCTATGCTGCATCGAAACATGCACTACATGGTTTCTTCGATTCGTTGCGCGCGGAACTTTGGAAGGATTTTAAGAACAGCATTCCCGTTACTATGATTTGCCCTGGATTCATTCACACGCCTATTACACTTTCCGCTGTTACAGGCGATGGTTCTCCGCTCGGAAAAATGGATGATGCACAGTACTCCGGGAAACCTGCTGAATGGTGCGCCGAAAAAATCGCAAAGGCTATCGCGAAGAAAAAAACAGAAGTGTACATCGGCGGCATCGAAACGCTCGGTGTTCCTTTCAAACGCTTCTTTCCGACATGGTTCTCGAAATATATTCGCAAAGCTAAAGTTCGTTAATCATTCCTACTACGTTGGCTGCCAGAAAACCACGAGCGCTCTTTCTGATGTATCATGGCGTCGGCCATTTCATTCCTAGTTTCAAGCTTGCAAAAATTCTCTCAAAACATTTCGACATTGTATACGCTGGGGTTCCCACATTTCGACAACACATCGAGGGACAAGGATTTTTATATCGTGCACTAGGCACTGTTCCCTTTGGCATAGGTCTGGAAGAATGGCTCAATAGTGTTCAACAACGAAAACCGATCTGGTGGAACACATTGAAAGACCGATGGAACAACCGTCTCTTCAATCTTCGTCGTGATGAACTCGTTCGCGTTATGAACGACATTCAACCGGAGCTTCTCATTATCGACGCACAGCAAAGCACTGACTTCATCGTATTACACGATTACTTGGTTGAAAGGAAAATCAAAGTGGCATTGTTTCATGCAATGTTGCCTACACATTTGTTCAGTCACATTCCTCCTCAAAGCAGTTTGGCGCTGCCGGGAGAAACAAAACAACTGCGTCGAGGACACCGACAAGTAGCGCTGCGAAAAGCTAAGCAATGGCTGCCACAATTGCTTCGCTATTTTATCACTGATAAGCAGATCATAAAGCGAAATCTTCGCAGCAAAAAAATTCCAGTGGTATATCATGCCGTGTACGCATCAAGTTTCAACTATATTGTCAGCGGACTGCCGGAGTTGATTATGATTCCTCGCGCGCTGGAGTTCAACGAAAAAATTCCAGCCAACAATCAACATTACCTTGGCTCTTGCATAGATTATGATCGCGTAGATATTGGCGACGAGAAATTTGAACAGCAGCGTGATCAGCTTTATAAAATCATCGAAGAAAAAAAACTGCGTTTCCTGTATTGTGCGTTCGGCACCATGCCAGGACCGAATGGCCTACTGGTTATAACCATTCTTCAAAAACTTCTTGAGGCCACGCGTGATCAGCCATACTTCTTGCTTGTCTCCGCGAAACTTGACGACAGTTTGCTGAACGGGCTTAGCGTACACGCGAACGCGGCTATCTTCAAACAACTGCCACAACTAGAAATGCTTTCGAAAGCAGATATCTTTATCACGCATGGCGGTATAAATTCCATCAAGGAATCAGTCGAGGCGCAAGTTCCCATGCTCGTATATCCTGTGGAGAAGAAAACAGATCATCCCGGAAATTCGTCGCGCGTTGTTTATCACAACATCGGATTGCGCGGCGATATTTTGTCTGATACAGTCGACGGTGTAAGACAAAAAATCGAGAGATTACTAACAGACAACGCTTTCAAAACAAATCTCCTTCGCTTCAAGCCAAGCGAAAAAGAAAAGGATGAAGAAATTCTTTCCCTCATCCTTTCATTCAATTCGCTACAAGAATAGTGTCAACCTTTCACAGGCTCGCGATGACCTACCCATGTAAACCGCTTCGTTACGTATTCCGGATTTGTGAATGATGCATTGCCCGAGGGATTTCCTCCCGTTACGTGGAAGTCAGAGAATGCTGCGTTTTGATTCATGTAAATCCCACCAACAAGATTAAATGACACGGGAGTAGCAGCCATTGCCATCGCATCCGCGATCTCATCTTTCATTGCAGCATTGGTCGTGTACGCGCCGCACGATATCGCACCATGTGCGCGCGCAAGCTCTTGCGCAAGAGCAATAGACTCCGATGTATTTTTTGTTTTGATGAGCAACGCAATCGGGCCGAACAATTCCTTCGAGAAAACTTGCTTGTCTTTCGCGTTTACTTCTACAACGACAGGTGTAGACACACGCGCATTCTTGAACATCGGGTTTTCGAATGTACGCGACTTCAACCAAACTTTTCCGCCGATGCTTTCAGCTTCCTTCACACGGTCGCATGTCTTTTTATTTTGAACAGCGCCAAGCACAAATGGTCCCGCCTTTGGATTATCTACCAGGCCGTTGATATTGTCGACAAGTTTTTGTGCGAACGCATCGAACGAGACTACGCCTGCCGAAGAGGTGATGCCTTGTTCAGGAATGTAAAAGTTTTGTGGAGCGGTGCACATTTGTCCACTGTATAGTGAAAGCGCAAACGCAAGATTCGCTGCCACCTTATCTACATCATCGACTGAATCGAGGATGACAGAGTTAACGCCGGTCTTTTCGGTGAACACTGCTTTACCCGGAAGTGCCTCGAGGTAACTTCCGAATGCACTATTGCCAGTGAAGTCGATCACTTTTACATCAGGATGCTCAGCGAGTTCTTTCGTAATCATCTTGTCGAATGTATCGACGGCGAGTTGACAGATGTTCGGATCAAGATTATTCTCTGCCAGTACCTTTTGAATTTCCGCAACGACGATGGCCATCGGAAGGATTGCTCCGGGGTGAGGCTTCACGATAACAGAATTGCCTGTGATCAAACTTGCATACAAGCCAGGTACAGAATTCCATGTTGGAAATGTAGAGCATCCAATGACAACAGCTACACCCTTCGGCACCGCACGCCACTCCTTGTTCAGCTGAATATTAAACTTACCCATCGGTTTATCCCATACAGCCCTGGAAGGAAAACGCTGAAGCTCTTCATAGCCGGCAGCAATCGCTTCGAGCGCGCGATCCGCAGCGTGCGGTCCCGATGCTTGAAACGCCATCATATATCCTTGTCCAGTCGTGTGCATCGTCGCATAGGCAATCTCAAAGAAACGTTTCTTCATTCGCTCCAGTGATTCCACCAAAATCCCCGCGCGACTTTCAACGCCAACTTTTCTCCATTCGTGAAAAGCCTTTGTTGCGCGGTGCATCAATATGGAAACCGTGAATGTTGGATATGAAATTTTTAACGGCTCTTGCAAGTAAGGAGATTCTTCCTGTCCTGCCCATCCGGATGGATCTTGCTGCAACAGATCTTCAAACTTGTTGTTGAGCGACGACTTGAATTTCTGCTGGCCGTCAGCGTCGGCAGTCTCTCCGTAAATTGCCGGCGCCGGATGTTCGGGATAAGCTGCAAAGAACGTCCGCTCATGCAACGCCGCCACCGCCTTGTCGACAATGGGTTTATGTTTTTCAAAAAGCGTCATCTGAAAATATTTAGGTTAATGAAATGAGTTCTGTTCGGTAAACTACTTCTGCTGCTGTCCGAAAACTTTTTTCAGCAACTCGGTCGTGCGTGCAACGGGATCGACGCGAATCTTCTTCTCTTCATCGGCGATCAACAAGAACAATCCGTCCATAGCCTTGGTCGTTGCATAATCGTTCAGGTCTGGATTGATTTTCTCCACCAACGGAATTTTGTTGTACTGCGTTACAATCTGACTGTAGTATTTAGTCGCTTCAACTTTGTTCAACGAGTTTGAAATGACGGGTTGAAATTTTTCACGAAGCGCGCCACTCGTCGTTTTCTTCAGATATTCTGTGGCAGCATTGTCAGCGCCTTTCAAAATTCCCCATGCGTCTTGCACAGTCATCTGTTTGATTGCGTTGATGAAAATCGGTTTCGCTTCTTTCGCAGCATCTTCTGCGCCGCGATTCAGTGTGAGAATAAATTTATCTACCTCACTGCCTAATCCGATCGAGCGAAGTTTCGATTCTACTTTCTGAATATCGGGAGGCAATGGAATTTTGATGCGCGGATTTTTGAAATAGCCATCAACGATTGAAGCCTGATCAGACCCTGTCGTAGTTCCTTTGATCAGCGCTTCTTTCAATCCGGATGCTACATCATCGGCAGTCAGTGGCTTTTCAGCGCCGATTGCTTTATCTACCTCCGACATTGCCTGATTGATTTGTGCCGATGTACACGCAGATGCGATGAAGATCATCGCAATAAAAATTTTCGAATTCATAACATTTTAAAATGGTGGGTAAGTTAGAAAAAGTAAACGGATCGCTTTCGCCATTCATCCTCAAACTTGCTCGACCGCCGACATCCGAACGAGGGAATTTTTTGTAATCTCTGAAATCCGCGCACATCCCGATAGCCCCATGGTCAATTCAAAGTCGGCCATGAAGTTGCGAAGCACCTCGTAAACACCGTGTTCGCCAGCAATGGCAAGTCCATACACGTAAGGCCTTCCGATGCAAACAGCAGTCGCTCCCAATGCTATCGCTTTGAAGGCATCGGCGCCTCCACGAATTCCGCTGTCGAGAAGCACAGGAATTTTTCCGTTGACCACCTCGATGATTGCCGGAAGAGCATGAAGCGTTGCAATACTTCCATCGACTTGTCGCCCACCATGATTCGAAATGACAATTCCATCAACGCCAGCATCGAGCGCTCTTCGTGCATCGTCTGGATGAAGAATTCCCTTCAACACGATTGGCAGCGTTGTGCACTTTCGAAGGAAACTCAAATCACTCCACGTTGTACACGGATTGGAATACGTGCTGATAAATTTTCGAACAGCTTTTATCGGCCTTCCTGATTTCAATTTTTGAAAGAAGCCGTTTCCTGGATAGCGGTTGACCATCCTGATTAAACCGCGAATACTATCAATCGTGATTTTTCTTTTTAACTCGGGCGCATCGTCCGGGTCATCCAGCATGGATTGAAATATCGGATCTGATGTATACTGGGCAATTCCCTTGCCTTCGAGAAAAGGAAGATATGCTTTGTCAAGATCGCGCGTGCGCCATCCAAGCATCGTTGTATCCAGCGTAACAACAATAGCCGAGCAGCCACTGCGTTGTGCGCGCTGAAGAAAACTTTCAACCAGCGCATTTGATTTGCTCCAGTACAATTGAAACCAGCGCGGCGAAGCGTTCATCGTGCTACTGCATACTTCCATCGCAACACTTGCCTGATTTGAAAAAATATACGGAATGCCGAGCGCAGCAGCGGCACGTGCAACGGCGAGGTCAGCATCGCGATGTACGAGTTCAAGAACGCCGACGGGTGAAAGCAAGAACGGCGACGGCAACGTGTTTCCGAAAAGTGAGATCGATGTATCGCGCGAGCCAACATCATTCAACATGCGCGGCACAATGCGATAGCAATCGAACGCATCGACGTTATGTTTCATCGTCGATTCGTTTCCTGCGCCGCCGCCGATATATGCATACGCTTTGTCGCTCATGCATTGCTTCGCGCGACGCTCGAGCGCAAAGTAGTCGGCGTTTACTTTTGGTTTGGCGCCAGCAAATCCGTCGAGATAAATTTTCCGTTGCCAGTCGAGAGCAGAATGATCCATAAGGCAGGCGTTATCATCACGAATGTAACGCCTGCGTGCGAAGATCAAAAATGGTAGACAATACCAACGCCAATGCCAGCACGTGACGGCCTAATCGTAAAGGGTTCCGATAATTTCTCTGACGCCTTAAAGGTATGATTGAATACAGGCTGAAGATAAAAATTCAGCTTCGGTGTTATCGGCATTTCCAATCTATACATCAGTTGATATTGAAGATAGCGCGACTGAGCGTTGTAATACGAATCCTCGGCGCCTCCTTTCAACAATCCTTGTTGATACTGAAATCCAGCGCCGACCTTGTGCATGAGTTTATCGCCTTTGATTTGGTAGAACGCGCCCGTCGCAAAACCTACGTTGAACATTTTGTAATCGAACTCCTTTGTCACCGTTCGAGGTACAACGGTAAAGCTGCCGTGTTGAGAGTCGGTAACATCAACGGAAGTCGGATCAATGTAGTCGTAGCGTATCGTTTGGTTTTGTTGATAGCACGACAACCCTGCAAACACTTCGATATTTTTCGCCAGCTGTCGTTGAATGCCAATTTCAAATGATAACCCGAAACGTTGCTTGCTCATAACACCTGGTGATTGCAAACCCACCACCTGTACGTTGTCATTCTGCAACGGAGAAATTTTATGGAAGGCTAGTAATGGCGACAATGTCGCGTAGAAATTTGTGTGTACAATTTTCTTTTCATGTTTCGATTTTTCTGTTGACGACGGCGCTTTGCGGTCTGACGCCGCTGTCACTTTCGTGTCGACTGAATCCTTGGCAATAAGCTGTTCCTTCGCGACAGGAGAATTGCTTTCGTGTTGCAAGTTCGTCGGTTGATTTACTTCCGCAGTATTCGACGCGTTTGCCTCTGCTGGAGACTCGTTCAACATCACCGAAGGTCCATTGTCTTGGTTCGTATTGTTTCCTTCACCATTCACCAAATGGTTTTCATATGTTGTCGTGTGCAACGAACTTCCATTTACGTTAGCAGATAGAGATTGCTTGGATTTTCTTTCATTCACAGATCGCTGCGAGTCGATGGGTGCGTTCTTCGATTCTTCCTGCTTCGGTATGGGTCGTGATTCGGTTCTCTTTTCCACGCCGATATTTTTCTCATGCGCTTCAATTTCCGACGGTTTCGTCACTGAGTTGGTCGACGTCGCGCCTAGCGTGTTATCGTCATCACGTTTCGTAAACGACATGGCAGCAGACGACTGCTGATTTTCGCGCATGAAGTATCCAGCGGTGAACGACATCGCGATAAGAACTATGGCGGCCCCAATTCTATTTCCCCACGACGACGAAGGCGCGGACGATGAAGGCGCTGGAGGAATAGCGCCGGAGATTTTATCCCACGCATCATCACCCGGATCTTCTGTGTAGTTGCTCAGACGACCTTTGATCACATTCCAAAAATCTTTTTCAGGCAAGTTTTTCATAGCGTTTGATTCCCAAGCGGATCAATTTTTCTTTCAACAATTCTTTTGCATAGTGAAGTTGCGAGCGCGAAGTGCTCTCGGTAATGCCGAGCATGTTCGCGATTTCATGATGATGATATCCTTCAACAGCAGCGAGGTTGAATATCACACGGCATCCATCGGGCAAGTCGTTGATAATTTGCAGCAGGTATTCGTCCGTCAAATTATCGAGAATGCCCTCGTAGGCTGTATCGGCTACGTCCGTCGATACATCTTCAGGAGCGATCATCATTTCTTTCCGTTGCTTGCGTTTATAGTGATCGATCGCTGTATGCACCGCGATGGATTTCATCCAGGCTTCCAGCGACTCAGGCGAAGAGACCTGATCGATCTTCGAAAATATTTTGATGAATGTTTCCTGCACCATGTCTTGCGCATCGTCGCGATCTTTAGCGTAACGACGGCACAACCCCATCAGTCGCGCTTTAAAAAGATCAAACAGGGCACGTTGTGCTCTGCTGTCGCGGCCCTTGCATCGTTCCAGTATTTCCTGATGTCCCATCATATGAGATGATCCCGCGATTGAAACCGCGGGATCATGTGAAGTCTTACTTGGTTAATAGTATTTTAACGCGTCCTACATCACAGCGCGTCCCAATACACACTCGATAGGCTAGCGTATCGACATACGTCGTGGAGTCCATCGCGGAGAGGTATACGTAGCGAATGTTGTCTCCGTTTACCCATGCGTCACCGTGGACAGTGTTTTCAATAATTTGAAGGCTCGTCAGACTGTCGCAGAAAATATCATTCACTAACACACCCAGAGTAACTGTATCAGCGGCAACTGACTTCTTGAACGAATAATTATCGGGATTCACCGTGAAGTTGCAAACCTGCGCCTGATTCAAGCTCACGTACAATGTTGCATAGCCAACAACATTCGGATTACTACGCTTCGAAACTTTATAGATGATGCTGTCTGAGAGTGCTTGCCCTGCGCTGTTTTCCGTGTAACGAATTCTGTTTCCGTTCACGATCGTTGCTACACCTTGATGTTGCGCAGGATTGAAATTGTAGAGTTGCAACACAACATCTGCTGAATCGTCGCCGCCGCACAACACATCGTTGTTCAGCACGGATACTTCTACGGACGAACTGTTCGCATCAACGAAATCATCCTGCGGATAGAATGAACAAGGGAGATGCGTGGAGTCGTCAACGATGATGACGACGCTATCGCTTGTGATAAATTCGTTGTGTTGGTTGAATACGGAGAACACAAATGCATCGCGACCTTTCGTAAAGTCGTTGAAAGGAGCGTAACGCAACAAACCTGTAGCCAGCTCCTTCAACTTTCCTTTTTTAGGTTGCGCAGAAATGTCCAGTCGCACGCGCCCTTGCGTTTTCACAATCGACGACAGGTCGATATACGAGGTACCATTGCTTACAACATAAACTTGTTTGTTGACGATTTCTACTTTCGGGCCAGACAGGTTGCTGTCGTTCTCCAAAGTATCGCACGCCACAAAAAACACAGCGAACAACAGAACTCCTATAAAGGCTATACCTGCTTTCACAGAATGGGTGATCTTAATCATACGGGTTGTTTGTTTTATAGGTAAGACTGTATTCCTTTGCAAAACGCTGGAACGCGCTGTGAAATTTTAGAAAATATTTTTATGAAGGCAATTGTAGCGGAGTTATTGACGATCGGAGACGAGATTTTATATGGACAAATTGTCGACACCAATTCGCAATGGATGAGCGTAGAATTGAGCAATGTAGGCATCCAGGTGATTCGAAAAACAACGGTAGGCGATGTCGAACATGAAATTTTAACAGCGTTTGCCGAAGCTGAAAAGAGGGCTGACGTTATTTTGATCACCGGCGGGCTCGGACCAACGAGCGATGATCTGACCAAGCCCTTGCTGGCGCGCTATTTTAATTGTGCAATCGAAATCCATGAAGAGGCGCTAGAAGAAGTTACGGCGTTCTTTAAAAGCCGTGGTCGCGAGTTGACAGACATCAATCGCCAGCAAGCTGCACTTCCTGTTTGCTGTGAAAAAATTACCAACGTGATGGGTACAGCCCCGGGAATGTGGTTTGAGCGAAACGGAAAAGTTTTCGTGTCGATGCCTGGTGTACCGCATGAGATGAAGCGCATGATGAGCGACATCATCATCCCGAAACTTCAACGCACCTTCCAGACGCCAACGATCATTCATCAGATGATCCGCACGGTGGGCATCGGCGAATCCTTTCTGGCTGAGAAAATTTCTTCGTGGGAGAAGTCATTGCCATCCCATATCCGCTTAGCCTATCTTCCAAGCCTTGGCGAAGTGAAGCTTCGGCTCACCGCAGTGGGCGACGATGCCGCACAACTTCGTCAGCAAACGCAGCAGTATGTGGACAGTATCAAACCACTCGCGGGTGAATTCATTTTTGGATACGACAACGACCCGCTCGAAGCTGTGTTGGGAAATATGTTGGCAGATCGAAAGATGACGTTGTCGATCGCAGAGAGTTGTACAGGTGGATACCTGTCGCAAATGATCACGAGTGTTGCCGGGAGCTCGCGTTACTTTCTTGGGAGCATCGTGGTGTACGACAATCGAATCAAGGTAGAACAGCTCGGTGTTGCTGAGCAAACGCTGAAAGATCACGGCGCAGTTAGCGAGCAGACTGTTCTTGAAATGGCCGCGCGTGTTCGCGAGAAATTTAAAACAGACATCGGCGTGGCTACCAGTGGCGTGGCTGGTCCCGGGGGCGGCACTGACGAAAAACCTGTCGGCACGATCTGGATTGCGTATGCCGACAAAGGCAAAACCATTGCACGCAAGCTGCAACTCTCAAAAGATCGCAGCGTGAATATCAGACAGACATCAGTGGCTGCGTTGAATCTGATTCGTCAGAACATGTAGTGGTCATCCGCAGTCACAACCTTCGGTGGTGAAAAATATTTTTCGGTTTTGTGTATTGCGAATTGTTGTCACGCCTTGATAGCGGATGACTTTATAAACGTGTACATCTCCTTTCTTGAAGATGACATCTGCATGCCCGGAGGGCAACGTGATTTCAGCGTTGTAAAGACCGGGCTCATTAATCAAAACACTGGCCCTGCCGGTTCCGACGAAATAGGCTTCCATCATCACTGGATTTTTGCGAACGTCGCGCTTCAAAAACAAATCAAGTTGGTCTTTCGATTCTTGCCTTGGCTGGAAATAATTTTCCACCAACACTTTTCTACTGCCAACATTTTCTCGCAGTACTAATGATGCACCTGATAGCGAATCATTCTCTACTGGGTCGACAATTTTTGTTACATGAACGAGCAATGAATCGGACGCGCGTCGCTTGATCAATCTGATTTCCGATGTTGCTGAAGGCGGATCTTCAAAATACAAATACAACTTACTTTCCTCCTGCCGATAGGTTCCTTTGCCGGTATAGCTTTTTTCTTCGTGTCGCCTTCGATTGCCATATTCATAGTAGATGACAAAGCGATCGCCCTCATTCAATTGCAAATTTCCGACGCCAACACAAGCGCAACAGATGTAGCAATACGATTGAGGTGCGAGACGATGGCTGCAACGGACGAAAAGAAAAATAAAAAGAACGCAGGCAGCGGGTGTGGTAATACGCATGTTCGTTGAGTCGATGTTCTGAAACATGATGAACAAATAGTCTCATTTCCATAATGTTTATTCTGATATTTTGCGCTTCTTCAAAATAGAATTGGCCGATCGGTTTTACATTTTGAAGTAATTATAAATCCTGACTAACTTGCCAACCTTTATAACAAACGATTGAATCATGGCGCAGGTAGAACTTGTCATGCCTAAGATGGGCGAAAGCATTATGGAGGCCACGATTTTGTCCTGGTTGAAAAAGCCTGGCGATAAAATCGAGCAAGATGAATCGGTGCTGGAAGTAGCGACAGACAAAGTTGATACAGAAGTACCATCGACACATGCCGGCGTTTTGAAAGAAGTGCTTGCCAACGTTGGCGATGTTGTGAAGGTAGGAAGCCCCATCGCGATTATCAGCACAGAAGGCGGCGCAACGAAGACCGTTACAGCGCCTGCTGCCGCAAGCGTAAGCCACGAAAAAGCAGTCGCGCATGAAGTCGCGGAAGTTCATGTTAATGGCGCATCGCACGTTCCTGATTTCACATCAAGCTCGCGCTTTTACTCTCCGCTTGTCAAGAATATTGCGAAGGAAGAAAACATCACTGTTGCCGAACTCGAATCGATCAGCGGCACCGGCGCAGAAGGCCGCGTGACCAAGAAAGATATTTTACACTATGTACAAAATCGCAAGCTCGGCGCAACGATCCAGAGTGTACAGCATGCTGTGTCCGTTTCGTCTTCTCCAAATGTAAGTACTTCACCAAAAGTACCCGCATCGATCAGCGCGGGCGATGAGATCATTGAAATGGATCGCATGCGCAAGATGATCGCCGAACGCATGGTTGACTCCAAACGAATTGCGCCACATGTTACGTCATTCGTTGAAGCCGACGTAACGAGCGTTGTGTTTTGGAGAAACAAAGTGAAGAACGAATTCCAGAAACGCGAAGGTGACGCACTAACATTTACACCGATCTTCATCGAAGCCGTTGTAAATGCCATCAAAGATTTCCCGATGATCAACGTACAGGTAGATGGCGACAAGATCATCAAGAAAAAAGATATCAACATCGGAATGGCGGTAGCACTTCCTTCTGGAAATTTGATTGTACCCGTGATCAAAAAGGCAGATCAGTACAGCATCGGTGGTCTTGCCAAGATTGTAAATGATCTTGCGAAACGCGCACGCGACAACAAATTGAAACCGGATGAACTGGCTGGCGGAACATTTACGATCTCGAACGTAGGTTCCTTCGGCAATGTAATGGGAACGCCGATTATTATGCAACCACAAGTTGGTATCATTGCTCTGGGCGCAGTTCAGAAAAAACCGTCGGTGCTTGAAACGCCATACGGTGATGTGATCGCGATTCGTCACAAAATGTTTCTCTCGCATTCATACGATCATCGCGTCGTGGATGGCGCGTTGGGCGGAAGCCTCGTACGGCGAGTTGCTGATTACTTAGAGAAGTTCGACATCAACAGATCGATATAAATTAAAGAAAGCCGGGTCGACCGGCTTTTTTATTTTATCTTCTCGTGTCTTTTGCAGGCAACCGCATTAGATTAGCAAACCCCGATCCCATGAAAATACTATGGAACATGGCAGTAGTTGTTGTGGTTGTACTCACTTCCACACTTGCGCAAGCGCAAGTCGATATCAATTACACCAAAGGAAAGGAGTACTACGATCGTAATCAGTATCGTGAAGCACTTTACCATTTCAGAAAATTTATCGCGATTGATTCATCAAAAGCAGAAGTCTTTCAGTGGCGCGGAAACTGCTACCTGGATGTTAATCAACTCGACAGTGCAGAATCAGACTATAAGGCAGCGTTGAAACTCGATCCGTCGATGAACATTGTACGGTACAACCTGGCACTTGTTTATCAAGGACAAAAGCGAAACGATCTCGCGCTGTCGGCCTTGCGGACGTATTGCAAAACAAATCCCGACGACATCAACGCGTTGACATTTTTTAGTTTTCTGATGAAAGATGTAGACGCTGACTCGAGCACGCTGCTCCTGACAAAAGCATACGCGCTGGATTCGCTCGATCAGCATGTTCTTGGTAGTTTGATTTCTGTCGGCCTTGAGCGCCACGACTATGCTACTGTTCTAAAGTATGGTCTGAAACTGAGGAAAATCACACCTCAAGACAACGAGCTGCTTGATCTACTAGCCTATTCGTCTGAACGCGTTGGGGAGTATGAACAAGCACGCGTGTTTTATGATGCATTGATCGTTGCCGATCCCACCAAGTATCGTTCTTACATTGACCGCACGCGCAACGAACTTTATCTGCAAACAAAATCTGAAGTCTGGAAAGACGGATCGCTGCGTTCCTTTCGTTCGATCAGCAGCGACACAACGGCCTTACTGGACAAAATCGTCGCCGACAGAAACTCTCCTTATTACTATACCACGTTGCTCAATAGATTTCACATGCAGGAACCACTTGGCATCGACGAATACTTCATGCTGTATTACGGTTTCACAACCGATTCACGCTACTCGCCTTACAATTCGTCGGACGTAGATTTCCGCCATGATTTCCAAAGCGAAAATTTTTCGGCGATCATTTCTAACGCACAAAATCTTTTGAAGAAAGATGAATTCAACCCACAGCTTTATGAGTACCTGGCGTTCGCGCAATTTAAATCCGGAAACACAACTGACGCGTTGGTCAATTTAAAAATCTACCTCGGTATTATGGAAGCTATTCTTGCCACGGGCGACGGTTCATCGGCTCACAACGCTTTCATTGTGATCTCGCCGCACCACGAGTATCAAGTGCTGCAATATATGGATCTGAGTTCGGGACAGCAGGCGCTTGTGCAAGATCATGGACATGATTTTGATATTCTCACGGCTGTGCTGGAAAACGATGCGAAGCGGCAAGTCTGGTTTAATATTGACAAACCGTTTAGTTCGCTGGGGAAAATGTTCAAGGATGCATCGCCAGACGATAAAAAGAAAAAAAAGCGGAAGAAGTCTTAGCGCAACAAAAGAGATCATATTATGATCTCTTTACATGAATTGCTAGTAGTAGACCTCAAACGATGCATCAGTGACATCAACAGTTCCATCGCCCTCCGGAAAAACTTTGCCACCAAAGCTAAAGGTGCCTTTAATTCTTTTGCCTGCGATGTCATGTTCAGTGATAGTGACAGAGCCAGACTGCGAAGCATACGTAGTAAGCGTAGTGGCACCTGGCACATTGTACATGGCGAAGTACAAATCCGAAGGAGGTGACCCGAATGAATAAGTTCCAGGTGTGACATTAGCTGGTACCGCTAAGTTTATCGAGTTACCTGCTTGATCATAAAAATAGAGAAGCATGTCCCATCCGTTATCTTGATGACCAAGGGAAGCCGATACAAAGTTTGAACCGTTCACCTTTGCTTCAAATGAGCTAACAACTTTTGATCTGTCGACAAATGGAATTTTAGTAAATGACCCGTCCTTCAACTCGACAGTTTTACCATCGGGTTGCTTGGTCACCTTTGCCACGAAAGTACCCGACACGGTTTGGTTTGTATTATCTATTTCAGTGATGATGATGTCGCCGACTTTGTCACCTTTTGTATTGGAGGAATAATACAAATTAGTATCAGCTGTAATTCCTACGGTGCTGCTGGAGGGGTTTGCCTCGCCATCAATCTCATATTCGCCGTGAAGTTTTCCATCGACAGAAAGAATCACCGTGATTTCGTTTGTACCACTAATCGAGAGCCACCCCTCATACATGCTTGCATCAACGGTGTTAGAAATCCACGGATCGCCTTCAATGGTAGCGATCATCGTTCCCGGTGCTGCAATTTTTTTTTCCGTGTTATCATCAGAGCAGGAGAAAAAACAGAAGGTGATTAAACCCAGAAGGCATACGCTTTGCGCTTTTAGATATTTCATATTGGGGTTTTTAAAAGGACTTGTGCCAATTTAATTCAACACATCGTCTTAAAATATGTTGGAACCGGCTTTTAATGAACATTTAAGGCGCGGTACTCAGTCACTGGCGAAGAGACCGAATGACAAAAGGCGTGTATCTACCATTGGAAATTGCAATCAACGACGGTCATGAAAATTACGCGCAATTGACTTTCATCCGGTAGTTTTTAATTTTATAGGAATATGTCGAAGATCATCTCGTTTATCAGTCGCAAAGGCGGCACCGGAAAAACTACCAACGCCATCAACTTGGCTACTACATTGTCGAAGATGGGAAAGCGTGTGCTGCTGGTGGAAACTGACGCTAACTACACGCTGCATACACTTCGCAAGATGGAGCTATTCAAGAAAGAAAACGCATCGACTTTTGAAATCCTTGGCTCTCAGGATCATCAGGTAGCCGATGAACTCATGAAAATAAAAGAGAGCAAAAAAACGGATTTTGTGATCGTTGACAGCGCGGGAAAAACAACAGACGAAGGAATAAAAAAACTTTGCCTGGTGAGCGACGCGGTGATCGTGCCCACCAGCCTTACGCAAAACGATTTGCTCGTAACGTATCAAACGGTAACCGATCTCGCGCCGGCACGACAGCTCAATCCGAATTTGAAAATTATTGTGCTACCAAACCGCATTCACAGCGCCACCAACGTGTTCACCGTTCGTGAAAATCTCAAGAACCTCGACGCAATTATTCTTCCGGTGATCGTGCCTCAGAAAAATCTTTTTGTAAATTTCAGTACGGTCGATGCCGAGAAAGAGTATCAGCCAGTCGCACAAGCCATATTGCAATACCTCGCATGAGCAAAAAGAAAAATACGTTAAAAGACCTCGACGATTTTCTCAAGCAGCAAGCTGCCACGCTGGTAGCGCCCACGCCACTAAGCGAAAAAGTGGAACCACCCGCTCCTGCTCCAATCGTAAGCACACCATCAACGCCTGTTCAGCAACAGACTTCAGAAGTAGAAGTGTCACTCGAAAAAATTTTGGAAGACATCGAATCGCTCTCTCAAAAAGAAAGCACTACAGTTCGAAAAAAAATATACGACCTGATCTTGCGCGCAGCAGAAGATGGACGGTCTTCGTCGGCGGATGACAAGATGCTTATCAATACTGTGCTGTATCTTACAGGCGGCAGCAATTGGAAAGAAAAAGTACGCGACTATTGGCGCAACAAAGCCTGACGGCTTCTTTTGAAAATCCCCCAAGCTAAACCTACCACTCTTCGCCTCGACTATCCTTGGCGCAAAACTATTTTGTAATATTGCCAACTAAATTTTTGAACATGAAATTCGGGACAAAAGCTGTGCATGCGGGTGTTGAACCTGATCCGACAACAGGCGCGATAATGACGCCGGTCTATCAAACATCGACGTATGTACAAGATTCGCCTGCTAAACACAAAGGCTATGCTTATGCGCGCGGGGCTAACCCAACGCGCAACGCATTACAAAAAAGTATCGCAGCGTTGGAGAACGGAAAGTTCGCGCTTTGCTTTTCGTCTGGCATGGGCGCAACGGATGCTGTGATCAAATTGCTCAGCCCAGGTGATGAAGTGATCACCGGTAATGATTTGTACGGCGGAACGTATCGCATGTTCAAGCGCGTGTTCGAAAAATACGGCATCAAGTTTCATTTCGTCGATCTTACCGACGTAAACAACGCGAAGTCGTTTGTCAACGCGAAGACAAAATTGTTCTGGTTAGAAACACCGACCAATCCATTGATGAACATCGTCGACATCAAAGCGTTTGTCGAGCTCGCAAAAACACAAAAGGCATTGGTCGCCGTCGACAATACATTTGCTTCTCCCTATTTGCAAAATCCATTAGACATGGGTGCTGACATCGTGATGCACTCGGTGACAAAATATCTTGGCGGTCACTCAGACGTTGTAATGGGTGCACTGGTTGTGAACGACGAGAAGGTTTATCAAGAACTCGCTTTCATTCACAATTCGTGCGGCGCGGTGCCAGGCCCGCAAGATTCTTTCCTTGTGTTGCGCGGCATCAAAACGCTACACTTGCGCATGGAGCGTCATTGCATTAACGGAAGAAAGGTTGCTGAATATTTACGCGCGCATCCAAAAGTCGGAAAGGTCTATTGGCCAGGCTTCGCTGATCATCCGAATCATGATATCGCGAAAAAACAAATGCGCGATTTTGGCGGGATGCTCTCGTTCACGTTGAAGGGCGACGACCTTGCGCAAGCTATTAACCTGATGGAAAGCTTCGAGTTATTTTCGCTCGCAGAATCGCTCGGCGGTGTAGAGTCTCTGATCAATCACCCTGCGTCGATGACACATGCCAGCGTTCCGAAGGAAGAGCGTTTGAAGAGTGGACTTGTCGATTCACTCATGCGCCTGAGTATCGGCGTAGAGGATGCTGATGATCTGATTGCCGACCTCGAGCAAGCGCTCAAAAAAGTGTAAAGAAAAAAGGCCGGAAGTATCCGGCCCCTTTTTTATCAATTAAATCCAAAACCTAGTTCGTGCCCGTTGTAGTCGTGCGCTGCTGATCATCGTGCTTGTTGCGTCGAAGGCTGCGGCTGGCTCTGTTTTCTTTGCGCTGAAGATTTACGCGTTCTTTTTTTGTCACCGTTCCATCGGCCTTTGCGCGTCGTTCAGAGCGGCGAATCGAGCGTTGATCGTGGCGCGCCTTTGCCGCTTCCCGGCGTGTAAGCTCACCAGAAGCGACGCCTTCGCGGATGCGATGACGCTGGTTGCGTTCGCGCTGATCAACCACCGGAGTAGAATTACTTTGGGCCATCACATTTACAAAGCCCATTAACATGGTTGCCATCAGCAGGATTCTGATCGTTTTCATAGCTGTTTCATTAATTGCTCCTTTGACTCGTGCGCTGGCGAAAGGTTTAATGACCATTAAACTTTTAATGCCAGTCGCTATATTTGCTGCTTAAGATAGCTCAATAAACCGATTTCCATCGCGTGAAGAAACTTCCATTGTTAATCACCCTCGGGTTTGTGCTGGCAGCCGCCGGGAGTTTTTTTCTCTATGAGTATTTATTGAAACGAAAACCGCTTTCGCCTTGGGACCTCGTACCGGAGTCTTCCGTCTTTGTCTATGAAACAAACGACTGTCCCTCCTGCGTCGATCAGCTCCAAAAAACTTCGCTATGGCACATTCTTCGGAAAGCTGCTTTTTATGAAAAGCCCGCCGATTCATTGACTGCTGTCTTTGATTTCCTGAGTGCGCATAAATCCGGAAAGCTTATCTCCACGCATACAACGCGCCGTGACGACTTCGATTTCGTATTCTATATCCCGACAGGAAAGAAAACAATCGACTTGCCCGACGCGTGGACAAAATTGAAATCAACAGAACGTGAATTCAACGGCGTAAAGATCCATGAGATTACCATGCAGAAGCAAGTATTCTCCTGGTCTCAAATCGATCAGGTATGGGTTGGAAGTTTTGCGCCGCTTCTGCTCGAAGATGTGATTCGCACGTATAGCACCGGAAAAGAGTCGTCTTTCAAAACTAAAATTGCAGCAGCGTTTCAAATGCCGGCCGTAAAAACCGACGCTGGCAATTTGTACGTGAACATCAAACGCTTCGGCCAGTTGCTAAATGCGTTTACATCGGAGCCACCCGACTTCGTACGGCATCTCGGGCAATCGTCGATGCTCGATATCAAAAGTTCGGAAAACAACATTGTACTGAACGGTCTCAGTCTCGATAGCGCGAACCAACGATTTCTTCTTTCCGTGTTTACCAATCAGGCACCCGTTCCTTTCAACTTGAAAAATTATGTATCCGACCGATCTGTATTGTTCATGAGCTATGGAATCAGCGACGGAAAGAGCTTCGCGAAGTCGTTGATGAAATATGCATCGTCGCGCAATAGCCATTTCAAAGATTCGCTTCAATACATGAACACTATCAGCGGTGTGAACCTAGAAAAGTTATACAGCAGCATCAACAAGGAAATCGGAATCTCTTATCTCGAATCAAAAGGAGAGAATCTTTCGAAAGTTCTTTTGATCGAATCGTCAGCGCCAGAGGAATGGATCAGCGCGCTGAATGCTGTTTCACAAAAAACAAGTATCGATACGATTTTCTTCGAACGCTTTGCCGACTATGAAATTCGCGAAGTGCCGGTGCATGCTTTTCCAGAGAAAATCTTTGGTGCGCTCGTTCCCGGATTTCCATCGTGCTACTATACACGTACCGGCAACACTATCATCATGGGTGAAAATCTGGACGACTTGAAATCATTTTTGGACGACATCGACAAAGAAGATACATGGGGCAAGTCTGTAGCGCAGAACAAGTTTTTGGAAACAACACTGCTCGAAGCAAACATGAGCATCTACTTCAACACGCCATTGATCTGGAATACGTTATCAAAGTCATTGCATCCGAAGTGGCGCAAGTTTGTAGAAGAAAATCAGTCCGCGCTTGATGCCCTGAACATGGGCGCCATCCAATTGAGCCACTTGAACAACAGCTACTATACCAACATCTCCTGGTCATTCGGCGACTATGCCGAGACAACTGAAAAATCAGCTCCAACCCGAAACACATCGAACAACAATAAATACCTGACAAATTTCAGTCGCAGCATTCATAAATTTTTTGTTGTTCGGAATCACAGCACAAAACGCGATGATGTATTTGTACAGGACTCGTCTTTTGCCGTGAGCCTTGTTTCCGATGATGGAAAGGTACTTTGGACCGTACCAATTGAGAAACCTATCGTGGGCGACGTGCAACAAATTGATTACTTCAACAATGGCAAGTTGCAGCTGCTGTTTGCTACTGCCGGCAAAATTCATCTCATCGATCGGCTTGGAAACTATGTGACTTCCTTCCCGATCACAACGCGCGAGAACGATCCCGATTTTCTGAGCGTGGTTGATTATGATCACAGCAAGAAGTATCGCTTCTTGTTGTCGGGGAAATCTGGCAAACTCTGGATGTACGACAAAGGCGGCGAAAACCTCGAGGGTTGGGCGCCGAAAAATGTTGGCGGAAAATTATTCACGGCGGCACAGCATCATCGCATCCGCGGAAAAGATTATATCCTCGCCATGCGCGAAGACGGCAATGTATTGCTGATGAATCGCCGCGGCGAAACGCTGAAACATTTTCCACTCGATCTTGACGCGCGACTTTCCGGAAATTATTTTCTGGAATCAGGCTCGAGCTTAGCCACTACCTACTTCGTTGTTGTATCGCGTGATGGTTATCGCATCAAGTTCAACCTGGAAGGAAAAGTGCAAAGTCGCGAGACGCTCATCAAGACATCACCTGAATCGACGTTCCGGATGATCACCGATGAGAACAGCGGCATGTATGTGATCCTGCGTCATGATGCCAGTCACTTCACTATTCTGAATGAAAACTTGGAAGAAATTATCGCGAGCGATTTTGGAAACAATACATCGAATGCGCGCCTGTACAATTTTGGAAGTGGAAAAATTTACGTGGTCCTCACCGATAGAAATCAGGATCTCTCGTTCGTCTACGATCTCAAAGGAAATCTGTTGACCCCGGTGCCACTTGAAAGTAGTGCACTAGTGGTAAGGCCATCGCGCTCAGAGCGACCCAAAGCGTACTATGCAAATGGAAAGACGCTCACGATCCAACCGTTATAGTTGTTGGGCTGAGAGCGCGTTCAGGAATTCTTCAATGGCGGCGTAAATACGTTCCAGTTCTGCGTCGGTGATAACGTAGGGCGGCACGATATAAATAATATTTCCGAGCGGACGCAACAAAAGATTACGGCTTAGAAAATAGTCGTAAATTTTTTTTCTGATGGTATGACTATAGCTCGTGCCTTCTTCGGTTTTTAATTCAATGGCGATGATGGTACCCAACGAGCGAACGTCGTGTACCGCGCGATGCGCAGAAATTTTCTTTCCAAAACGAAGGTGACTTGTTGTGATGCGCGCGATATCATCTTTGCAGTTGTTGCTCGTGAGCAATGCAAAACTCGCGTTGGCCGCGGCACATGCAAGCGGGTTTCCGGTATAAGAATGTCCATGAAAAAAAGTTTTGAGGAAATCATCCGTCTGGAATGCTTGTGTGACTTTCGCAGCGCAACTTGTCACGCCGAGGGGCATTGAACCTCCCGTGATCCCTTTCGAGATTGCCATGATGTCGGGAAGTTGTTTACCATGAAGGGACGCAAACAGTTTTCCTGTTCGACCAAATCCTGTAAACACTTCGTCGGCGATACATAGTACGTCGTGTCGATGTGCTTCTTCAATAAATTCATCGAGCAATGATGACGAATACATTCTCATTCCGGCCGCTGCTTGCACCAATGGTTCATAAATGAATGCTGCCACTTGAGGATCGTGTATGAGATTGTTGAATTGTTCACGGACAGTGTCCTCCTTTCCTTTCTCCGGGAAATCGATGAACTGCACATCGAACAGATGGCGTTGAAAAGGATCCGTAAAAATCCCGCGCTCGCCCACCGACATTGATCCAAACGTATCGCCATGATACGCGCCGTGGATGGCAATGATTTTTGTTCGTTGCTGATTTTTGTTGTACCAATACTGCAGCGCCATCTTCACAGCCACCTCAACGGCAGTGCTTCCATTATCTGAGAAGAAAATTTTTGTTTGATTGCCAGGGAGAATAGACAACAAATTCGTGGATAACGTTATCGCGGGTTCGTGCGTAAAACCGGCAAAGATTACGTGCTCAAGTTTAAGGGCCTGCTCTGCTATCGCTGCTGCGATAACCTTATTAGAATGCCCATGAAGGTTTACCCACCACGACGATACGGCGTCGATAATTTTTCTGCCATCATGGGTGTGAAGATAAACGCCTTCTGCTGATTCAATCCGAATCGGATCTGCAGCTCCAGCGAGCGGTGTGAAAGGGTGCCAGATATTTTTTCTGTCGATTACTTGTAAATCATCCATTCCAATGGGACATGAGATTTTTCGCGTACTGTTTTACGATCCCCGGATGAATGTGTCGTTCTTGATCGATACGCAACAAGCAACGCAGCCCAGTGCGCAGCAAGATGATCCGTTCACTCTCCGGATTGGATTCGCCGTTAAAGATAATGCCTCGAATGGGAATGCTTCTACTTTTCAAAGCTTCGATCGTGAGCAATGTGTGGTTGATGCTTCCGAGATAAAGATCTGCAACAACAATGGCTTCCGCGTTTGTTTTCTTGATGAGGTCGATCACCAGGTCTTGGTCGTTCAGCGGCACGAGGCAACCACCGGCGCCTTCGATCACCAGATGGCTGTTCGATGTTTTGGGAGGAATAAAATTATTCAGAGAGATTGTCACACCGTCGCGCTTTGCTGACGCATGCGGTGAAGCCGGAGTCTTAAGCAAGTATGTTTCAGGATGCACGACAGTTGTTGTATTGGTGACTAAATTTTTCACCGTTTGACTGTCGCGCGGAAGACCAGCTTGCACAGGTTTCCAATAGTCTGCTTGAAGCGCTTCACAAATAATCGCTGAGGCTAACGTTTTGCCACTATCGGTGTCGATAGCTGTTACAAAATAATTCATGCGAAAGTTTTAATCGAAAAGTTAACGAGTATTCTCAGACAATTGCCGAAGCTGAGAACATAATTCTTGAATATCTTGATCGGTGTTGTAGGCATGTAAACAAATGCGCAGGCGCTCGGCTCCTACCGCCACCGTTGGTGAGAGGATGGGGCGCACATCAAAGCCGCATTGTTGTAAATGTGCGGCGGCATGTCGCGCATTTTCATTGCCGGGAAAAATAGCGGTTTGAATAGCACTGTTACTGTCCGTTCGGTTTGACATGTGTTGCGCGCCATGGTGGAACAAAGCGATCTTCTGATGTAACATTGTCTGCAACGCCGGATGATGCTGCAAAAATACAAACGCGCATTGAATCGAAGCAAAGCTATGTGGCGACAATGCTGTTGTGTAGATAAACGGTCGCGCAAAGTTCACAAGGAATTTTGTGAGCGATGTTGAACCTGCTACACATGCGCCATGCACGCCCATGGCTTTTCCAAAGGTGTAAACGCGAACGGCAATTCGCTTTTCCAATCCCAACGACACGGAAAGACCGCAGCCGTCTTTCCCGAGCACGCCGGTGCTGTGAGCCTCGTCGAGAATGAGCGAAGCATCATAGCGCTCTGCGATTTCCACCAATTCGGCTAGCGGGCATTGATCGCCATCCATCGAGTAGACAGACTCGGCGACGATAAAAATATTTCCGGTGGCTTTCTTAAGTTTTTTTTCGAGATCATGCAGATCGTTGTGATGGAAGCTGAATCGACTCGCAAGGCTCAGGCGTGCGCCATCTTTGAGTGACGCGTGCGCCAGCTCGTCGTACAAGATGGTGTCGCCGCGTTGTGGCAAGGCTGATAACACTGCAACATTTGCTGTGTAGCCCGAATTGCAAATGAGCGTTGATGGTGCGTTGAAAATTGTCGCGAGAAAATCTTCCACTTCTTGCGCATACGACGAATTGCCCGAAAGAAGTCGCGAGCCTGTCGCACCATTCTTTAGCAACCTTCGCGATAAAAGTGTTTCGTGAATTTGATTGAACAACTCTTCGTTGCGCGCCAAGCCGAGGTAATCGTTCGAACTGAAATCGACAAGACCATCGGAGGTCGTTAATGAGCGCAGCAATTGCTTTTGCTCACGTTCGCGCAATTTATTTTCAAGCCAGTGATCGAGCACGATAAAAAATTTAAAACTTACTTACCGCGCATCTTCTCTAACATGTCCCACATTTCTTCGGGGATAATTTCGAGGTGACTGAACTCGCCGCCATTCTTCAGCCATTCGCCACCATCGATCGTAATGACTTCACCATTAATGTATGCCGAATAATCAGACATTAAGTATGCTGCGAGGTTTGCCAATTCCTGATGTTCACCTACGCGCTTCAACGGTATGCGTGTTGCAGGATCAAATTTTTTCGCAAGATCTCCTGGAAGCAATCGGCTCCATGCTCCCTCTGTCGGAAATGGTCCAGGCGCGATTGCGTTGCTGCGGATGTTGTACTTTGCCCATTCAACCGCGAGTGAGCGCGTCAACGCGAGTACACCGGCCTTGCTACACGCCGAAGGAACCACGTATCCAGACCCAGTCCATGCATAGGTTGTTACGATATTTAGAAATACACCGCGTTGCTTTTTCGCGATCCAGTGTTTGCCGGCCGCCAACGTAACGTAGTAGGTTCCCTTCAACACAATGTCAACAACGATATCGAATGCGCGATGAGAGAGCCGCTCTGTTGGGCTGATGAAATTTCCCGCAGCGTTATTTAGAATCCCGCTCACGGATCCGAATGTTTCGTCCGTAGTGCGCAGAACGTTTTCAATTTCTTCGTACTTGCGAATGTCGCATGTGATGGCGAGCACGTTGCCACCAGTCTCTTTCATGAGTTCATCGGCTGTTTTATCGAGCACATCTTTCTTGCGACTAGTGATGACCAGGTTGGCGCCCAGTTGCAAAAAATATTTTCCCATCGATCGCCCCAGACCTGTGCCACCGCCCGTGACGATGATTGTTTTTCCTTGCAAGCTTCCGGGTTTTAACATTCCTTCCATAGTGCAAAAATTAGTATTGATGTTTGGGAATTAAAGGTAGTCTTTCTTTGGATATAACAACATCAAAGTCTCCGCAGGGCCACACGGTTCTTTGCAATTTAATCCATAATATTGTGGTGATCATAAACCCTTACGTTTCTATGGCGCGATTAAAACTAATCATTATTTTTTGCCCACTGTTTTTTACATCCTGTATCGTCACCAAGAAAAAATATGATGAGCTGCTTGCTCAGAAAATACGAACAGAAACTGATCTCGCAGAGCGCACGGCACAGCTCGACAAAGCAAACCACGGCATCGATAGTCTTCAGCAGTTGCTCACATCTCTCAAAGCCGATACGACATCACTCGGGGTCGACAAACGGAATTCAAATCAGCGCATCGCATTGTTAGAGAAAGAATACAATCAGCTCAACACAAATTACAAAAACTTGCTTAGCAACAGCGGCAAGCTTAATCGTGATCTCACGCAGCAACAGGAACAATTGTTATCGATTCAACAAAATCTGGAACGCACACGAAAGTTGAATGACTCTCTCAGCGTGAGCCTGGCTGACCGAGAGAAGAAAGTGAAAGAACTGGAAGAAGTGTTAGCGAACAAGGACAAGGCTGTGCAAGATTTGAAGAACCGCATCAGCAACGCCTTGTTGAATTTCAAGGAGAACGACATCACGGTGAAGGTAAAAAATGGAAAGGTATATGTTTCACTCGCAGAACAACTGCTTTTTGGATCCGGTAGCATTGACGTAGATACGAAAGGTGTCACCGCGCTGCAACAACTTGCCAAAGCAATCAAAGATCAGAAAGACATCAACATTGTGGTGGAAGGTCACACGGACAATGTGCCGATCTCAAAAAAATCAACGTATATGCAAGACAACTGGGATTTGAGTGTGATGCGAGCCACATCGATTACGAAAATTCTGACCAAGGCAGGAGTAGCGCCGAAACAAATCACAGCAGCTGGTCGCGGTGAGTTCATGCCATTGTCATTGAACGATACGCCGCAGAACAAACAAAAAAATCGTCGAACAGAAATTATTATCACGCCAAACCTCGACGAACTTTTTAGAATACTCGAATCAAATTAAACTGCCATGTGGAGAATAGGTGGACTATTAATACTCGCCATTACGATCATTACGATTGTCGACATTGTTCAGAGTAATCGTGACAACGAAAAAAAGATTTTGTGGATTCTCGCTGTTTTCTTCTTTCCCATCATTGGCTCTATCGCGTGGTTTGTGGTGAGCCGAAATGTTATCAAATAATCTTTGACGCAAAATTCTCTCATGCAACGCGACGACTGGAAAAAACTGCTGAGCCTACCTGTAATCGTGGCGGCACTCGGCTACTTTGTCGACATTTATGATCTGCTTCTCTTCGGCATTGTGCGAAGAGCCAGCCTGATGGATCTGGGCATCACAACGAAAGAAGAACTATTCACAAAAGGAGAAATGCTGTTGACGTGGCAGATGTCGGGGTTGCTTGTCGGTGGAATTATTTGGGGCGTGCTCGGCGACAAACGAGGGAGGCTCTCTGTTTTGTTCGGATCAATTCTTCTTTACTCGCTCGCCAACATCGCGAATGGTTTTGTTACCACAGTATCACAATATGCCGTGCTTCGTTTCATTGCGGGTCTTGGCTTGGCGGGTGAGTTGGGCGCGGGCATCACGCTGGTGTCGGAGTCTCTTCCAAAACATATTCGTGGGTATGGCACAACGATCGTGGCTTCCGTTGGAATTCTCGGCGCTGTGGTGGCCTTCTATGTTTACCAATGGCAACAAGACTGGAGGGTGTGCTACTTTGTTGGTGGAGGACTTGGACTCGCGTTGTTAGTAACGCGCATCAGTGTGTTTGAGTCTGGAATCTTCTTGCAAACCAAGTCGAAAAATATTTCGCGCGGTAATTTCTTTCAACTGTTCAAGTCACCGTTGCTTTCAAAATTTATTGGCTGCGTTTTCATTGGGTTGCCCTTGTGGTATGCAATCGGAATTTTGATCACGTTCTCTCCAGAGATTGGCCGTGCTCTCGGGATCACGGAACCTATTGAGGCAGGCAAAGCAATTATGATCAGCTACCTTGGCCTTACCTTTGGCGACCTCGCCAGTGGAACATTAAGTCAGGTAGTCAAGTCAAGGAAAAGAATTGTAGCTGTCTTTCTGTTCCTCACGCTTGCATTCATTCTACTTTATCTGTTCATCCCGATTAAGACTGCCACTTTCTTTTACACGGTTTGCTTCATTCTTGGATTGGGCATTGGTTATTGGGCTTTGTTTGTGACAATTGCTGCAGAACAATTCGGTACCAACCTTCGTGCGACGGCGGCTACTACTGTTCCAAACTTCATTCGCGGCACAGTGGTGTTGTTGGTTCCCGTCTATCATTTCTTACGAGATTCTATTGGCGGCGATCCGGGCATTATTTACGGAGCCCTCATTCTTGGTGTTTTTTCTATAGGCGTTGCATTTCTGTCACTTCGACTGATCGATGAAACTTACGGGCGCGATTTAAATTTTGAAGAATAGGTGTAAACCTTTGGCGACCGTATGCGTTTGGGAAATCGCGAGTTTATTCCAATCTTTCTATCCGAAAAAGTGTCCTGTGAACAAGAAGCCCCTTTTTATTTTTCTTATTCTCCTTTACTGGTCAACCTCGTTACACGCACAAAATCTTCAGTTAATCGATAGCCTCAAGAATCAGTTAAAGTCGTCTAGCGGTAAGAACAAATTTGAGTTGCTCGGAAACCTGGCGTGGGAGTACCGCTGGGCCTACCCCGATAGCACCATTTACTATGCAAAACAAGCGCATCAATTTGGCGTCAGCTTAAAATTGAATAAAGGCTTAGCAGAACCATTGAACTTCATTGGCGTCGCTTATAATTACAAGGGCGATCGGATCAAAGCATTTGAACATTATGATCAGGCTTTGAAAGTTGCCGCAGGCCAAAGGGACTCGTTGCAGATGGCCTACTCCAACAACAACTTAGGGCGACTCTTCTTCGAGCAGGGATTGCTCTCGCGATCGTACGAATATTTCGTAACAGCCCTTGCTTATTTTGAAGCTCTTGGTGACTCTTCGGGATTAGCCTACACATACCAGAGTTTGGCGAATTTGTACAAGTCGCAGCGCGACTATGCAAAAGCCGAAGCCAATTATCTTAGGGCGTACACCATGCGTCTTTCATTGAGGAACACGCGCGACATCATGTCGGCATTGGTTCAAGTGGGACGGCTTTATCAGGAAATCAATCAACACGACAAGGCACTAAAATATCTTCACCTTGCTGACTCTGCTGGCAATGTCATTCACGATGAAATTATCCTGGCAGAGATAAAGACATTCATCGCAGAAAGCTACCTCACGAAAGGATTGTTAGCAGAAGCGGATGCTATGTGCGCGGAAGGATTTAATGTAATTCGCAAAACGAACAACACACGCCTCTTGCCTCAAGCGTACATGACGATGGGGCAAATCAAAATGGAATCAGGTGATTTAGTCGGCGCCTGGAATTATTTTGATCAGGCACTCGATGTCGCTTCGCGAAGCAGTGACCTCACAGCCAAGATGAAAGCGCACTATTGGCTTTGGAAAGTGTCTGCAAAGACACGAAATAAGTCTGAAGAGCTGAAGAATCACAATGCTTATCTGATTCTGAAAGACTCCATTAAGGATCTTGATTTGACGCGACAAGTGGAGCGACTTCAGTTTCAAATTGAAATTCAAAAGAAAGAACAAGAAAATGAATTGCTGAAAGTGAATGGAACAAAGGACGCAGCCATCATTCAGCAACAGCGTCTTCAAAACATTATCCTCATCGTGGTGATCGGATTTGTGAGCATTCTTGGATTCGCGCAATGGCGGAATAGCAAGAAACGCCGAGAGACGAACATTAAATTGGAGCAGCAGAATCAGTTCATTCAGAATCAGCGCGCAGAAATTGTGAATCAGAACGAAAAGTTGTTTAGAAGGAACCAGGAGCTGTCAGACCTCAATCACGAGAAGGATACGTTGATGGGCATCGTAGCGCACGACTTGAAATCACCGTTGAATCGTATCAAGGGGATTACTCAAATCATGGAGGCAGAACAGGGCATGAGCGACGATCAAAAGATGTATGTTAAGCTGATGACTGACGCAACGCAATCTGGTCTTGATTTGATCAAAGATTTGCTTGATGTGCATATGCTAGAGGAGAATGTAGAGCCATCGCACACGCATTTCGAAGTCAGTTCATTTCTGCTGGAAAAGATCAGTGCGTTTAAACCTGCCGCAGAGGCAAAGAATATTCATTTGGAGATCACGCGCGTGGAGAGCGAGAAAGTTATTCTTGATGATAGCTACGTAGGAAGGATCGTTGACAATATCTTGTCGAACGCGATCAAATTTTCACCCCGTGATTCTGCTATTAATGTATCAGCCGGAAAATCGGATGGTCATCTTTGGATTTCCATCAAAGATCATGGACCTGGTTTTTCTGACAAGGATAAGTTGCAGTTATTCCAGAAATTTAAAAAGCTTAGTGCGCGACCTACTGCTGGCGAGACTTCGAATGGCTTAGGGTTAGCGATTGTAAAGACATTGGTGGATCGATTGAAAGGAAGAATTGAGTTGATCTCATCACAAGGAAAGGGAAGCGAATTCATTGTGCGGCTGCCGGTATCAGAAAGTTAACTCAAACGCCTACTTGATTTTTTTATAGTCCTGGATACAGTTCGGGATTTTTTTGCCTTCGCTCCAAACCTCTTTACGAATAGCTCTCTTACCCCGTCCAGACGGCGTTGCCTTTATCAACGACAGCTAATATTGGTGATCGATATGTTTACTGTTTTAAACTCTATGGCTGCTTGGGGGATGCACGACGTAGATGAAGAAATTCGATGATAGCTTATTCAAACGAAATATCACTTCTTGAAAAGGCCATAAACAAAAAAGCCTCAGCTTTTCAGCGGAGGCTTTCAGAATAAAAGATAGGCAACGACTTACTCTCCCGGGTGTTATCCTAGTACCATCAGCGCTGGCGGGCTTAACTGCTCTGTTCGGAATGGGAAGAGGTGATCCCCGCCGCCATAGTCACCTTAAAGTCTTCGCGAGGCTCTTTCGCCTTGCGGTGGATGTCTTTGACATGGTTGAAAAAAGAGCAGGTTTTGAATACGGAAGCAATGTAGCGGAAAAGCGAGCACAGAAGTGTTCGTTCTTGGGCCCCCGGGCTTGCCGGGGGCCGCTTGTTGAAGCGTTCGGGCGATTAGTACTGCTCAGCTTTGCCATCTCTGGCTTTACACCTGCAGCCTATCGACGTCATAATCTCTGACGACCCTTGATGGAAGCCTCATCTTGTGGAGGATTTCGCGCTTAGATGCTTTCAGCGCTTATTCCGTCCCAACATAGCTACCCGGCCATGCAGCTGACGCCACAACCGGCTCACCAGCGGTTGGTCCAACCCGGTCCTCTCGTACTAAGGTCAGAGCCACTCAAGCTTCCTACGCCCATCACAGATAGGGACCGAACTGTCTCACGACGTTCTGAACCCAGCTCGCGTGCCACTTTAATAGGCGAACAGCCTAACCCTTGGGACCTTCTCCAGCCCCAGGATGTGACGAGCCGACATCGAGGTGCCAAACCTCCCCGTCGATGTGAGCTCTTGGGGGAGATCAGCCTGTTATCCCCAGCGTACCTTTTATCCTTTGAGCGATGGCCCTTCCATGCAGAACCACCGGATCACTATATCCGTCTTTCGACCCTGCTCGACTCGTCAGTCTCACAGTCAAGCATGCTTATGCTATTGCACTCCACGTACGGTTACCAAGCGTACTGAGCATACCTTTGAAAGCCTCCGATACACTTTCGGAGGCGACCACCCCAGTCAAACTACCCACCACGCACTGTCTCCGCCTTGCGGCGGGTTAGACATCAGATAAATAAAGGGCGGTATTTCACCGTTGGCTCCCCTGAACCTAGCGGCCCAGGATCAGCGCCTCCCGCCTATCCTACACATCATCTACCCAATGTCAATGCGAAGCTATAGTAAAGGTGCATGGGGTCTTTCCGTCCCGTGACGGGTACACGGCATCTTCACCGTGACTACAATTTCACCGAGCTCATGGCTGAGACAGTGCCCAGATCGTTACACCATTCGTGCAGGTCGGAACTTACCCGACAAGGAATTTCGCTACCTTAGGACCGTTATAGTTACGGCCGCCGTTTACTGGGGCTTCAGTTCAAAGCGTCGCCTTGCGGCTAACTTCCCCCCTTAACCTTCCAGCACCGGGCAGGTGTCAGGCCATATACTTCATCTTTCGATTTCGCATAGCCATGTGTTTTTGTTAAACAGTCGCCTGGGCCATTTCTCTGCGACCTGCTGTATTGCTACAGCGAGGCACCCCTTTTCCCGAAGTTACAGGGTTAATTTGCCTAGTTCCTTAGCCATGGATCACTCGAGCACCTCAGGATTTTCTCCTTGACTACCTGTGTCGGTTTGCGGTACGGGCACCATGTCAATATGCTTAGGGGGTTTTCTTGGAAGTCTGATTACGCCAGCTATCGCTTCGGCCGAAGCCTCTGCGTACTGTCAGGTTTCAGCAAGACCGGCGGGCTTGCCTACCAGTCCTATACCTACGCCCTTCAACGGCCTATTTCGTCAGGCCGCGTGGCTGTCACTGCTCCGTCGCCCCATCGCTCGACACGGTGGTACGGGAATATTAACCCGTTGTCCATCACATTCGCCTCTCGGCTATTGCTTAGGCCCCGACTTACCCGCGGTTGATTAGCATTGCCGCGGAACCCTTAGTCTATCGGTGGGCAGGTTTCTCGCCTGCCTTGTCGTTACTTATGCCTACATTTGCTTTTCTGTCCGCTCCACACCGCATTGCCACGATGCTTCGCCGCTGACAGAATGCTCCCCTACCACTTGCATTGCTGCAAATCCTGAGCTTCGGTACTAGATTTTATGCCCGATTATTATCGATGCTCTGTCGCTCGACCAGTGAGCTGTTACGCACTCTTTAAATGAATTGCTGCTTCCAAGCAAACATCCTGGCTGTCTAAGCAACTGAACCGCCTTAGTTCAACTTAATCTAGATTTTGGGACCTTAGCTGCAGGTCTGGGTTCTTTCCCTCTCGGACACGGACCTTAGCACCCATGCCCTCATTGCAGAGTACATTTGTTACCATTCGGAGTTCATCAGGATTTGGTAGGATGTGACTCCCCCTAGTCCTATTGGTAGCTCTACCTGTAACAAACTAAACCTCCACACTGCTCCTAAAAGCATTTCGGGGAGTACGAGCTATTTCTCTTTCCAGCACATTGGGATCCTAAGCTTAGAATTCCACGTGGACAAGTTGTCGCGG
>JADMIO011301948.1_pt1 | contig 67933 bp, 64 predicted proteins | sample 8958161 | NCBI WGS metagenome assembly JADMIO01 (sample SAMN16585339, study PRJNA669376) | soil metagenome | isolation source: Crop rotation soil | place: USA: Cullars Rotation, Alabama | collected 2011 | reverse complement strand
CCGAAGGTGAGCCAGTGTGATTACATTTGCGGCCTAACTGTGGCCAGTCCAGTTACGCTGGAGTCACTAGTATTTAGGTGACACTATAGAAGCGGCCGCGACAACTTGTCCACGTGGAATTCTAAGCTTAGGATCCCAATGTGCTGGAAAGGGCGTGGACCGGTGGTAATTCAGAGCCCCGGAATTGTGTTTGTGCAGACCGGCCATACCCGCAGCTTCCATGGCCAGGCTTATATCCCGCAGTTGGTCCCGCAGGGCGTACAGCCCAGTGACATCCGGTAAAGGAGAGACACGTGCGAAAGCTTGGATTGTTGTTCCTTCTCAGCAACGTAATCTGGATGGTCGCCTGCGGCGGCAACGGCAACAATGACAACGGCGGCGGCGGTGGTAACAACCCACCTCCAGTGACCAGCAATGTTCAGCCCATCACAGTTGACTCCGGACCGCAGCCGCAAAGCTTCCTGGCAACGAACCAGGCTTATACCAGCGTCACGCTCTGCGTGCCGGGTACCAGCACCTGTCAGACCGTTGACCACATCCAGGTTGACACCGGCTCCCAGGGGCTTCGCGTGCTTTCCGCGGTGCTGACCATCTCCCTGCCGGCAGAGACCTTGTCGAACGGACACCCTCTGGACGAGTGCCTTCCTTTCGCGGACGGTTACGTCTGGGGTCCTGTGGCGCAGGCAGACATCAAGATGGCTGGTGAGGTGGCGTCCAACGCTCCTCTTCAGCTCATCATTCCGGCGTCGGGTTTGCCGCCGGTGCCGACCAGCTGCTCCGACCAGAACCCGCCGGGAGGAAACGGTAATGAAGGTGACGTGATGTCGCTGGGAGCCAACGGCATCATCGGCGTGGGTTTGTTTGAGCAAGACTGCGGCGCGGCCTGTACTACGCAGAACTCGCAGATCCCAGACCGGTATTACGACTGCAACTCGTCAGGTAACTGTGTCCACACCTACGTCACGCTCGCCCAGCAGGTTCCGAACCCCGTAGCGTCATTCGCCAGCGATAACAATGGAGTGCTGCTTCAGTTGCCGGCAGTGCCGAATGGCGGCTCGCAGTCCGTCAACGGCTCCATGATCTTCGGCATTGGCACGCAGTCCAATAATGCGCTGGGGAGTGCGACGATATACCAGGTGCCGGCCAGCGGCAACAATGCGGGAAACATCATCACGACTTTCGACGGTCAGGGATACAGCCAAAGCTTTATCGATAGCGGCTCCAACGGCTTGTTCTTCCTGGATTCCGGGACCACGGGCATACAGACGTGCTCGGGACAGAACTCGAGCTGGTACTGTCCCAGCAGCTCACCCGATAACCTCTCTGCCTCCAACCAGGGGCAGAACGAGTCTGGTCCAGTAGGGAACCCGGTCCCGCTAAACTTCACCATCGAGAAAGCAACTACCCTATTCAACACCAACAACACCGCTTTCAGCACATTGGGCGGACCTTTCCCGGATATTTTTGATTGGGGACTGCCGTTCTTCTACGGTCGCAATGTATTCACCGCGATCGAGAACAGGAACACCTCTGGAGGCGCCGGACCGTACTTCGCCTACTAGCGGGTGAGTACCCGCAATTGTGAACGCGCCGGTGATCGGCGGCCATCGTGGCCCCCAGCCGGCGCGTCTCATTTATAGCGACGCCTTATGTGCGATGCCGATTTCCATCGCTGACAACCGAGCAGTGACAGCAAAGCCGGGCCCCCAAAACATGCCGCGATAGCGGACTTTGGGGTGGAAATGCAGCGTGGAGGCGGGGCTTTCCTTGGCCCCGCTTTTCTTTTGTGCGAATCGCAATATCCAAATTGTTGTGGCCAGTTGGTGCAACGCGCGCAATTTCGCATCCAAAATATTCGGCATGGCGGAGAATTCAATGGAACTTCACTTCTTGCCGGGAAAACCTTACCCCTTAGGCGCTACGTGGGATGGTACCGGCGTTAATTTCGCGGTGTACTCCGAACAGGCAATTGGTATTGACCTCTGCCTTTATGACAATCGTTCCCGCAAAGAAACTGCACGTTATGGCCTCACTGAGCAGACTGCGTTTGTCTGGCATACCTATGTTCATGGTCTTCAGCCCGGACAGTTGTACGGCTACCGCGTGCACGGGCCGTGGGAACCCTCGCGCGGCCTTCGCTTCAACCCAGCCAAGCTGCTGATCGATCCGTACGCCAAAGCCATCTCCGGACGAGTCGACTGGTCGAAGCCTGTGTATCCCTATCGCTTTGGAACCGATAACGCCGACTTGAACATGGATCGGCGTGACAGTGCATCGGGCATGCCGAAGTGCGTCGTCGTCAATCCCTACTTCGACTGGGAGCACGATCGCCCGCCACGCACGCCGTTGAGCGATTCCATCATCTACGAAATGCATGTGGCCGGCTTCAGCAAGATGAACGAGCACATCCGCGAAGACCTGCGAGGCACCTATGCAGGATTGGCCTCCCCGCCTGCGCTGCGCTATCTGCGAGAGCTTGGCATCACGGCCGTCGAGCTGATGCCGGTGCATCAGCTGGTGCATGATAAGGTCCTGGTCGATCGCGGGCTGCGCAACTACTGGGGCTATAACACGCTGAACTTTTTCAGCCCAGAGGGTCAGTATGCCTCCGCAGGCGATACCGGCGCGCAGGTTATGGAATTCAAGGCGATGGTGAAGGCACTCCACCGCGAGGGCATAGAGGTCATCCTCGACGTCGTCTACAACCACACCGCCGAGGGCAATCATCTCGGGCCGATGCTCAGCTTCCGCGGCATTGACAATCCCACGTACTACAAGCTTGTCCCCGACGATCCCCGTTTCTACATGGACTACACCGGCACGGGTAACAGCCTGAACGTGCGTCATCCCCAGGTGCTGAAGCTCATCATGGACAGCCTGCGCTACTGGGTCACCGAAATGCATGTGGATGGCTTCCGCTTCGACCTCGCGGCGACTCTGGCGCGCGAGCTGCACGACGTTGACCGGTTATCGGCCTTCTTCGACATCATTCACCAGGACCCGATCATCTCGCAGGTGAAACTGATCGCCGAGCCGTGGGATGTGGGGACCGGCGGATACCAGGTCGGCAACTTTCCCGTGCTATGGGCAGAGTGGAACGGCAAGTACCGCGATACCGTACGCCGATACTGGAAGGGCGACGAGGGCCAGATCTCCGATCTCGGTTATCGTCTGACCGGCAGCAGCGACCTGTACCAGAACGACGGACGCCGTCCGAACGCAAGCATCAACTTCGTCACCGCGCACGACGGCTTCACGCTGGAAGACCTGGTCAGCTACAACGACAAGCACAACGAAGCTAATGGGGAAGAAAACCGCGACGGGGCCAACGACAATAATTCTTGGAACATGGGCGTTGAAGGCCCGACCGACGATCCCAACATTATCGTTGCCCGCGAACGCCAGAAGCGCAATTTGTTGGCGACGCTGTTTTTCTCACAGGGCGTGCCCATGTTGTGCGGTGGCGATGAGATCGCCCGCACCCAGCACGGAAACAACAACGCCTACTGCCAGGATAACGAGATCAGCTGGTACAACTGGGACCTGGATGAGCGTAAGCTGAAGCTGCTGGAGTTCACCCGCAAGCTCATAGAATTCCGTCGCTCGCATCCCAACCTGCGGCGTCGCAAGTTCTTCCAGGACCGCGACGTCTACCACCCTTCATCGCGCGACATCGCCTGGTTCCGCGACGACGGACAGGAGATGACGCAGGAACAATGGAGCACCGGCTGGATGCGAAGCCTCGCGGTATTGCTCAACGGCAAGACGCTGGCCGATGCCGACGACATGGGTGAGCCGATTGTCGATGACACGTTCCTCATCATGCTGAACTCGCACGGCGACTGCGTTACTTACACCTTGCCCCAATCACCGCTGAATCGTGGTTGGAAGCTCCTGATGAACACCGACAATCTCGAAGAGCCCTTCGAAGAGAAATTCCTTGATGGAACGCTGGATGTTGCCGGCCGCTCGGTCGTGCTCCTGCGGGAACTGACCGCGCAAGAGGCCGGACTGCCTGAGATCAGCGAGGAAGAGGTAAAGCGCGCGGTGGAAGCGCAGGTTGCCGAGCCTCAGCCCGTGGCTGCGCCAGAGATTTCATCAGCGCCTGAGGCAGAGCAGGAGATTTGTGAGAAGCCAGTCGCCGAGGCAGAGGACGTCGAAGTGAGCGAGCCAATCGCTGGCGATTGAATGACGCGGGGTGGCGCACGCCTTCAGCTGCTGAAAAACCCGGAACCCAGTCCGCTTCGTATCAGGACGCGGCTTCAGCCGTGCCAATAAGCCATTAATTTCGGTCAGCACGAGCCGACTTCAGCCGGCGCACCAACCGACGAAACCAGGTTTTCAGCAGCACGTTCCGGCGTGCATTTGTTGGGTGGCGCAGGCCTTCAGGTGCATTATCGGGCATCAAGGAAGGTCGGCTTTAGCCGTTGAGGTAATGTTGCTCAATGGCGCACCAGTCGGAGTATGTACTTCGCTTCACCGGCGCAGTTGTGCTTCCGCCTGCGCCTCTTGCAACGCTTCTTGCGAGACCTCGCGCATCCGCAGTGCAATCTCGAAGTTCGGCCCCGTTGGACCGCGTCCCCAACGGGAGACCTCCCAATGGCAGCGCACGAACTTCACAGTTGGAGCCGATTTCAGGTCCACCAACAACGGATACTCCCCCACATAAAACTTCTGCGGCAGTGAAGCTATCGGCTTTGCTTCCCACGTGCTGCCATCGGCGGAGGTGAAGACACTTACCTCAATCGCTTCATGTTCTACGACCGAGGTTATGGAGAGCGTCAGCAGAAAAACGCCATTGCTCGCTTCGCTGATGTCGAGCGGGGCGCTGTCACCTTTGGCGGTGATGGTGGTGTTCGGGGGGACGAGAAAAGCATCGAGCATGACAGCTTGATTTTACTGAACCATTGAGTGCCGAATCGTGATGCTCGTCACATTTCGATCAAATCACCGGACTTCAAACATCCACATCGCGCGATCCAGAACCCGCGCAGGCCGATAGGCCCATAGCCAGTGATAACTCCCGGGATCGTCCAGGGTCTGCCCCGACAAACAACTACCTCCCACCACCAGCGTTCCCTTCGGCTGCTCACTTGGCAAGAGCGGCAATGCGCGAATCCCATACAGCTTCGGATCAACCGATCCGAAATATGCAACATGCCCAACCTCATCCGGATGCTGCTGCTCGTATCGGCGCAGGGCGATTAGCCCCTGTCCCCAATCGAGGTTGCTGTCGGTCAGCAACTGCCAGCTGGTTTGCTGTCGCACGAAGATGTTGAAGTACGCTAGATAGTCGGGAGCATATCGCAAGGCGTCGGCAGCGTTCAGGCAAAGCGCAAGCACAACCATCGCCATCGCAGCACGATGCCTTCGCGCGTGCTCCCAAATCCCCCCGGCGATCAGCAATGCAAACGGGTACAGTGGCAGGATGTGCCGCTCGCCGATGGCCAACCGCGACTGCAAGGCGAACACAAGGAACACCAGCCCGAACAGCGAGAGCACGAGTAGATCGCCCGGACTGCGAGAAATTCTACGTACTCCAAGCACAAGGCTCGCAACAAACATTGCAAGCAGAACTGTTGGCCACTTCAGCCAGATCGCGACCGGATAGTAACTCCGCGGTCCACCACGCGGATAGATACTGCCCATGAACCACGTCGGCCGCCCGCGCCGATTGCTGAACGCCACCTCGCGCAGTCCCTCGACGTACTCGCCCGCAGGCACTAACAGGTTCAACTGCGCTTGACTCTTCGTCACCCACGTCCTGGTCGGCCGGTTGGGAAACGACGCGACCACCTCCCCGTTCCCGACTGTCAGATGCGAAACGTGAAACAGGTATCCCGCCCAGAACGTCAGAAGCGCGATTCCCAATGCCACCAGCATCGGCTTCCAATTCAAGCTGCGCCAGCCATTCCATCCGCCGCCTTGCCGCAGGACCAACATGAGCACCAGCGCGAGCAGCACCTCCGGCGGCGTGTACAGTTTCGTCAGAAGCATGCTACCCAGCACCAAACCCATAAGGACGGTCTGCGCGCGGCCTTGGTCTCGTCTCCATCTCACCAATTGCCATGCCGCTAGGAACACAAACAGCGCGCCTATGCCGTCAGTTGTGACCACAGAAAAGTGCGCGATGATCGACGGCGTAAAGGCGAACAGCGCCAGCGCGACATTTGCCGCCGCTTCTGAAAACAAATCCCGTGTCGCGAACCACAGCGCGATCCCTAGCGCGACGCCCAGCAGCGTATTCATCGGCCGGGTATGCCACGCCAACCATTGCGGCCCAGGCTGCATACCAGTTACCCGATACCCGCGCGGCAGCGCCTCCGAAGCGATATTCACTCGAGCGGCCGCCAGCGGCAGCGTCAGCCAGAACCGCCCCAGCGGAGGATGGTCCGTCCACATCTGAAAGCGCCCTTGATGCCACGCTTCCAACCCGGCAATGATGTGGCCGGGCTCGTCATAGGTGAGCGACTGAGAGCCGATGAACCACAGCGACTGCAGCGTAAAGAGGCAGAGCAACCCGAAAGGGATCCAGAGGCGCTGCCGGGGAATCTTTAAGGAGGAAATGCTCGGCGAGATTTGTTCCGTTACGCTCAAGCTGTGTACCTATGGCACGTCCAACGCCCCGGCCAGGTGAGAGATGCGGTCCACGGCGATGGCCAGTCCGACAAAAAAGTACAGCAGCATGGCGACGGACTCAATCCCGAGGTTGTAGTGCACGACTGCGGTGACCTGGTAAGCCACAAAGCTGGCCAGCAAACCGGTCGCGACGACCGCCGCGAATCGGTTCTGCTTCCGACAGCGAAGAATCAACCGCAACAAGAGCATGACGTACGCGATCACAAACCACGCCCACGCGGCCATCGCCGGCAAACCACGCTCCACTGCAAGCTGGATGAAATCGTTGTGGAAGTGACTTTCGTCGTGAAAGAAGCTGTACGCGCGGATGTGCCATTGCATCCAGTGCGTACGGATCGTCTCCATCCCGACACCGAAGAGCGGATGCTCGCCGATGAGCCGCATGCCATCCTGCCACATCATGGTGCGGAAGCTCGTGCCCGCATCATGCGTGCCCAGCCACAGCGGCCCGCGCGTATGGCGGATCCATAGCAGAGCAGCAACAACCACGATCACCAATCCAACCGTCGCCCAGATTCGCGAACGCCTGCCCGCAAGCAGCAGCACGCAGATAAATCCGCCGACAGCTAGTCCGCCCAGGGCGGCGCGTGTTTGCGTCAGCAATAGCGCGCCCACCAGCGCGGCAAAGCCCACGCCGAATACAACTCGCAATGTTTTCGTTCGCGCGCCCAGCAGCATGGCCCAGGCGACGCAGCCGATCTGCATCAGGATTTCGGCGAAATCGACGTAGTGACCGACCTTGCCTTGCGCCTTCAGAGGCTTGCCACGCGTGAAGACAAGGGCCGGCGTACCCCAGCCACTCCTTATCACCTGCTCCCGCGTGATGTACGTCTGCTTCTTGTGAAAAGGGAAGCCGCGAACGTAATCGATCCGAAGTGGTTCTTTCGCAGAAGCGCCTTGAATGATGTGGTCCAACTCTGCCGGCGTGTGAACTGGGTGGTCGTTGATGCGGGTAATTATGTCGCCTGGAAACAAGTGCGACTGCGATATTGCTGCGCCGGGTGCTGTATACGAAACCGTTACTCCCACTCCGTAGGTGTATTGCCAGGCCGTGAAAGCCGCCGCGGCCACTCCTGAGGCGATCAGCAGATACACCAGCACACGTACCTGCGTCAGCCGCTGTACATTCTGGGCGACAACGATCGAGACCAGGAGCAGGCAGACAATCTTCATCCGGTCCCAGCTCAAGTAGGGCTCCGAGCTCAGTGACGTCGAAATCCCGCTGAGTACGACGTAGGCCAGCAAGGGCGCCGACAGCGGCTGCGGGAGAGGGCGTTGTCGCCGTACTGCCAAAGCCAGCAGCCAGAGCAAAAATGCGATTTGCCAGGCATGCTGCGATCCCTTGATCGAATGCGGCAGCAGGATCGACAACAGGCAAAGAAAGAAGAAGATCGCGTGATCGAGGAACTGCCACCTGGCGCTTCGGCCGCCAGCTTTCGCATCATGAAAGCTGCCGGTATGGCGCCCTCCCGGCAGGGTGCCTGGCCCTCGGCTCGACATCGGAGAGGTCTGCAACCAGTTAGCCTACACCAGTGGCACAGCCAGGAAAAATCCTGCTAAAGTAACTTGGAGGCGCCTCTCACGTCAGAGTCGCGCCGCCTTAATCAGCGCCTAGTTGGGCTATGATTCGTACCAGGGCATGACTTCAGTCGTGCCGCAGAGGCCCTGAGAACGCCGGTTTAGCCGCTGTGGCTGGGCTTGGGATGACAACACTGCATTCTGACATGATCTAAGCTTCAGCCTCCCCCGGTCGTCTCGTGTCTTTACTGTGTTTGATCGACGATCCAAGCTTCTCAGCACCATCACCCTGCTGCACGACCTGGGTGTGACCTGCGTCGCCTTCGTGCTGGCGTATTTCCTGCGAAGCTTTCTCGTCCACTTCCAATTTTTCAGCGCGCGCTTCCCGGATATCTATCCGTTCAGTCATTACCTGCCGCTCATGGCAGGGTTTCTGCTGGTTTGGGCTATTGTCGGATACTTCTCGCGCTTTTATCGCGACCTCGAACTCAGCAACGTCCTGCGCCTGATCCTCAACATCGTCAGCCAGCTCGGCATCGTGCTAATCGTGATCTATGCCGTGCTGTATCTGCTGCGCCGGGAAGATATCAGCCGTTCGTACGTGCTTCTCATCGGCGTCGTGGATTTCGTGCTGCTGCTGTTCGGCCGGGCGCTGTCCTATCTCGGCGCCGCCAGAATGCGCGACCTGCTTGGGCGATACCACTACCTTCTGCTGGTAGGTTGCGGGCAGCGCGCGCGTGAGATGGCCTCGATGATTGAGGAAAGCCGCGCCATGGGACTGCGGCTTGTGGGTTTTGTTGATCCGGATTCCGGCGACGGGTCTACCACGAAGATGAGCGGCTACGATGTCTACCCGCTGCATTCCGTTGGCGATATTCTGCAAAACCACGTTGTCGATGAGGTTGTTTTTGCCGTCGATCTCCAGGACCTCGCGCGCCTCGAACCTGTGATGCGACATTGCGCGGACCTCGGCATCCGCACCCGCCTGCAACTTGAATTTCTGCCACCTGCTTATTCGCGCATCTACCTTGAGAACTTCCGCGAGATGCAGCTGCTCAGCCTGTCAAGCGCGCCCGATAGCGAGCTGCGCCTCTTCTTCAAGCGTGTCTTCGACGTTGTCCTTTCATTCGGTGCGCTTGTCATCCTCTCGCCGCTGATGCTCGCCATTGCGGCGATGATCAAGATCACCTCGCCTGGGCCGGTGTTCTTCACGCAAACCCGGTGCGGCCTTGGCGGCCGCCGTTTCACCATCTACAAATTCCGTTCCATGATCAACAACGCCGAGCAGATGCGCGCCGAGCTCCACCAGCTCAACGAGCTTGATGGCCCAGTTTTCAAGATCAGCGACGACCCGCGCATCACCACGGTAGGACGATGGCTGCGCCGCTTCTCACTCGACGAGCTGCCACAGCTTTGGAACGTTCTTCGCGGAGACATGTCGTTCGTCGGCCCGCGTCCAGCTATCCCCGAAGAAGTCGACAAATATGAGGACTGGCAGCGTCGCCGCCTGCGCATGCGCCCCGGCCTGACCTGCACCTGGGTCCTTGAAGGCCGCAGCCACGTCGACTTTAATCGCTGGATGCAGCTTGACCTGAAGTACATCGACAACTGGTCCCTCTGGCTCGACGCCAAGATCTTCCTGCGGACCATACCGATCGTCCTCTCCGGCCGCGGAGCGTACTGATAAGGCTATCCTCTCAGACCTCAAGTAAATCTTTGCCTACAATGATTCGACCGCGGAAATAAGTGCTGGCTGCGTCGATCCACATCTGCTCAGAAACCTCAGGATCATCGGCGGGGACCAGGTGGGAAAGCACTAGTGTTTTCACGCCCGCCGACTGAGCAACCCGGCCAGCTTCTTGCGCGGACGTTTGATGGGCGATGATGCTCTTCTTGAGTGCCGGCGCATTTGGCACGCGAGCGACGAGGCGATCCACGGCGGGAACGTACAGCGCTGAATGCACCAGAACGTCGGCGCCATGCGCAAGCTTCACCAGGGAGTCGCAAGGCCGCGTGTCACCGGAGATCACAATCGAACGGTCCGCAGCGTCGAAACGATATGCGAAGGCCGGAACGACAGGGGGATGGTCAACAAGCGTTGCCGTCACCTTCACGTTATGATCTTGCATTACCAAACCACCAACACTCAGTTCGTGAACGTGGACCAGCGGCGCTAACGGAGGCCGGCCTTCATTCTTGATTCGTGTATCAATATCATAGGCATCCATTTCAAAAAATAATTGCGTCATCTTTTCCAGCGGCGGCGGTCCCCAGGTATCGACACGTGAGCTCAGTCCGCTGACCCAGGCGAGCAAAAGAAGGTTGCCATAGTCGGCGTTGTGGTCAGAGTGGTGGTGGGTAATGAACACGTGGCGCACGCTGGTCAACGGGACATTCGCGAAAACAAGCTGCCGCGCCACGCCATCTCCGCAATCGATTACGTATGCATTGTTATTGCTGATTATGACTTGCGCGGAAGCGGAATTGGCTTTACGCGGACGCGGTCCGCCACCCGTGCCGAGGAGAATCAGTCTAGTCTTCGTGCTCTCACCATAGAGTCCAGGCGGGAGGAACGCGGCAGCAGCCACCGCGATAGTATTGGCGAGGAATGTGCGTCTGCTGGGATATTGCACGAATCAGGCTCCTGGTCGGGTGCCATTCTACAAGGAAGCGATAAATCCAGCTCCGCCATCACTCGCTACACTGAAGCTGGCACGTAGAAAGTATTGCCCATGGTCTCCATCACCATCGTTACCTGGGATTCGGCGAAGCATCTTGAGGAGTGCTTCGCCTCCATCCTGCGTCATGACTATCCGGACCTTGAGGTTGTCATCGTCGACAACGCCTCGGACGATGGCACACGGGAGTTGCTGAAGCAGGTCGAATCGCGTTGGCGATTAATCTACAACACCGAGAATCTAGGTTTCGCGGCCGGACAGAACCAGGCAATACGCGCCGCGCGCGGGGAGTGGATCCTGTGCCTCAACCCCGACGTTGTGCTCAGCCCGGACTTCATCAAGCAGCTGGTTCGGGCGGCCGAAGCCCATCCCGAGGCAGGCTCACTGTGCGGCAAGTTGTTGCGCTACGATGCCGACGGCAAACAGCGCACGAATGTCATCGACTCCACCGGAATCTACTTCACCCGCAACATGCGTCATCTCGATCGCGGCGCCGAAGAAATCGACCGCGGCCAATGCGACCCAATGCAATATGTCTTCGGCGCGACCGGTGCAGCGGCCCTCTTCCGCCGCGACTTCATCGACGATGTTTCGATCGAAGGCGAGTTCTTCGACGAGGAGTTCTTCGCCTTCCGCGAAGACGCCGACCTCGCCTGGCGCGCTCAAGTACTCGGCTGGAAATGTCTCTACGTCCCAACTGCCGTCGCATGGCACATCCGCCGGGTCACGCCCGAGCGACGCCGCGATCTGCCGCTGGTCATCAACTGGCACTCGGCCAAGAACCGCTTTCTCATGCGCGGCAAGAACGCTTCAGGATGGCTTTGCCGGCGGCTATTCTTCCCAGTCGCATGGCGTGATCTGATGACCTTCGGCTACGCTGTCGTTCGCGACCGCCGCCTCTGGTCGGCCGTGACCTACTGGTGGCGCGCCCGTGACAGCATCCGCCGAAAACGCGCGGCTATCCAGTCCCGTCGCCGTGTCTCCGATCGCGATTTGCTATGGTGGTTCTGTAATTCGCCGCGCAGCATTGATGTGGATCCCGGCGAGCAGTCAGCAATCAGCACTCAGCATTCAGCCAGGAACGATTGATTCCGTCTGATTGCAAATTCTGAGCCTGACCTTCGGCGGCTGATGCTGAGTGCTGACTGCTGACTGCTGACTGCTGATTGCTTCTTCATGAACATCGCCATCGTCGGAACTCGCGGCATTCCCAATCGCTACGGCGGCTTCGAGCGTTTCGCCGAGCAGATCAGCTCGCGCTTCGCCGACCGCGGCCATCGCGTGACCGTCTATTGCCGCCGCGCCTTCACCTCGCCCGACGATATTTACGACCAACGCGTACGACGCGTCATCGTCCCCAGCCTGCATCAGAAACACGTCGACACATGGGTCTCGACCTTCTTCGCCTCGACGCACGTTGCCTTCACCGACAACGACGTCGTGCTGCTGTGCAACGTCGCCAACGCACCGTTCGCTTACATTCCGCGTCTATTCGGCAAGCCAGTCGTGCTCAATGTCGACGGCCTTGACCGCAAGCGCGAGAAGTGGGCGGGGCTTGGCGCGCAGGTGCTGCACTTCTGCGAGTGGATGTCGTCGTTCAGCTCCAACCAGCTTGTCACCGACGCCAAGGCAATTCACGACTACTACCTGGCGAAGTACAAGAGTGAATCCGTTGTCATCGGTTACGGCTCGGAAATGCCTGCGGGCGATTACAGCCTGAACGGCTTCAATCTGGAGCCTGAGAGGTATGTCCTGTACGTTAGCCGGCTTGAGCCGGAGAACAATCCCGACCTCGTGCTGCGCGCGTGGCGCAATGTGCGCAGCAATTGGCCGCTGGTCGTCGTCGGCGACAATCCCTACGATCCGGGCTACATCGAGCGTTTGCGCGCGTTGGGCGATGAGCGTGTCCGTTTCACCGGGGCTATCTATGGCGATGGCTATTGGGCGCTACAGAAGCATGCGGGGGTTTTCGTCTTCGCATGCGAGATTGGCGGAGTGCATCCCGCACTGATCGAGTCGATGGCTGCGGGAAATCCAACGCTTTATCTCCAAACGCCGGAGAATGCCGAAACCGCGGGCAATGCCGCCATTCCCTACGTCAAATCCGAAGCCGAGCTTGCTGCCAAGCTGCAATCGTTGCTGGATTCAACCGAGACGAGGGCCATGTTCGCGGAACGAGCGGGTCAGCGCGCGCATGCGCTATACCGGTGGGACGCCATTGCCGAAAAGTACGAAAGGGTCTTCGCGGCGCTCACCACAAGATAACGTCTGGCTCATTTGGCGTCGGCTGAGGCGTTCAGGTCGCCGTGCTGAACCAGCGATGCCGCTCGTGCCAGGCTGATGTTGTCGGGCACCGGCTGGAACTCCGCCTTTTCCTCGTGCTGCTGCTCGCTGATGGTATGGAAGAATAGCGCCCGTCCGCGAATGTGAACGTCGAGCAGCGTGACCTCCCAATCCGTGGGCGCAAGCGCCGCCTGCCGTACTTTGAAGGTTCCGCCTTTGTACAGCCTGCCGAATATTCCCCAGCCAAAGGTTACGTCATTCATCAGGGTGCCGCTGATGCCCCCCAGCCGCGTCTCCTTTTTGTTGATCAGCAGCATGCCCTCCATGTTGTGAAAGACCTTGGCTGCCTTGGTCGGCGGATCGAACTGCGGGTTCGGCCGAAACTTCAGGCGAATGTTGCCGTCCTCTTCGCCATCCCGGGTGTAAAGAAACGCGGTCGGCAGTATCTTCATCAGGCCCTCCGCCTGCTTGGCATCGTCATCAAGCTGCGCGCGATTTTTCTTACGCGCTGCTTCATCGGTGACCAGCTTCCGGATCGTCTCTTCCTGCTGCTGTTGTTGCGCCTCGCTGAGCGGCTTGCCGTTTACCGAAAGCACCCAGCGAAACCAGCACTCCTTGGTTTCGACAACTCTGCTCACCTTTGTTGTGCCTCCCTGCTTGTTGAGGTCACGATACATCCAGTAGTTCTGGTGCTTCTCGGCGTGCAGTTCGTTGTAAACCATCTGTTTAACGAGTTGCTGCGGGTTTTCCTGAGCCTTCATTGCGGGCGCAGCGAGGCAGAGGATGAGCGCGACTGCCGGCGTCAATATGCCTGTGGTGCAGTGCAGTTTCATAACTACTTAGAGCAAAAATTCCGGCAGGAAGTTTACAGGCGCAAGTTGCACCCCGGCACCCTCTGTTTGTTGACTTGCGAGTTGCTGGGCTACCATGAAACGGAACTCTTAACCGCAGTTCTAACGCGCCCTCCGGAGAAAGCAGACCAATGCCCGATTTCCAGAACATCACCTTCGAGAACAAAAATCACATCGCCTACATCACCGTGAACCGTCCCAAGGTGCTGAATGCCCTGAACATGGCCACCATGCAGGAACTCAGCCAGGCGTTCGCAGCGGCCAAAAACGACAACGAAGTTCGCGTCGTCATCCTGACCGGCTCGGGCGAGAAGGCATTTGTCGCGGGCGCCGATATCGGCGAGCTGTCGCAGCACACGCCAGTTTCGGCGAAGGCGTACACGCACCAGGGACAGGCGATCATCGACGCCATCGAGAACCTGGGGAAGCCGGTCATCGCCTGCATCAACGGATTCGCACTCGGCGGCGGCTGCGAAATTGCCATGGCCTGCACCATGCGGCTGGCAAGCGATAACGCCAAGCTCGGCCAGCCTGAGGTGAAGCTCGGCCTGATTCCGGGCTACGGCGGCACCCAGCGCCTGCCGCGCCTAGTGGGGAAGGGAATTGCTATGCAGCTGGTTCTCACCGGGGAGATGATCACCGCGCAGGAAGCGCATCGCATCGGTCTGGTCAACGAAGTTGTTCCCGCAGGCGAACTCATCGCGCGCGCCGAGGCGATTTCCGCCAAGATCATCGCCAACGCTCCGCTCGCAATTCAGTACTCGATGGAAGCGGTGAATCGCGGCCTTGACATGACGCTGGCCGACGGACTGTTCCTGGAAGCTACGCTGTTCGGCGTCTGCTGCTCGACGGAAGACAAGAACGAGGGCACGAAGGCCTTCCTGGAGAAGAGACAGGCACAGTTCAAGGGGAAGTAGCATTCGCGACTAATCCAAGAAAAGCGTGGTAGATCCAACTGGGGCTTGGCTAGCTAACTATTTAGCTACTCCCCCCTCCCCTTCATTTTTGCAAAATGTGGATGGGTCGAGGTTTGCGCACCAAATTATCCCTAAATTGTTCAGTCAGCTAGGAACCGCAGATCCCTCGGCTCCGCTCGGGATGACAAGTCTTATGTGGTTACGGCGCACCTAAAGGTGCGCCCCTTCGTAGCGCACGAAAGCCCGCCCTGGCCATCACGTCTGCCCGCGACTTCGTGCCTTTTCGGTACTTAAACGATTCCTGGCCATTCTTCCGCATATGTCTGACGATCCGGCGGGTATATAGTGATCGCCTAAACCCATCCGATATCCGACATCAGCACAGCCCAAGAACCATATTTTTTCATTGGAGGCCTGGGTGCCAGAGTTCGTTCTCGACGGGTTTTTGAAGTTGTGGCAGGACTCTAAGTCAGCCGTACGACCGGCAATTCTATTTTCTCTAGGGCTAGGATTAATTTGTGGAGTAACCGTATTTATCGGTGCAGTTCCTACGAAAATTTTTGGCCATGATGTCTTCATACCCGTGGAGCTCGGCTGGCGAGTACTGAATGGCCAGCGCCCGCATCTGGATTTCGTTAGCGGATTTGGCCCGGTCTGGCCGCTGCTGGAGGCACTCGGGCTAACCGTCTCCGGTCACTCGGTGAATGGCGTAGGCTACGCCAGCGCGCTGGTTGCACTGATGGTGGGGGTCTGGTGCTTTCTGTTGACCAAGGACCTGCTACTGGATGCGTCTCGCATCCTCCTGAGCTTATTCCTTGCGGTGCTGGTCGCCAGCCCACACCCTCTCAGCGTGTCGCCTTTCATGACAAGCCATGCGATGGCCTACAACCGCTATGGGTATGCGCTGGTGGGACTGATATTAGCGGAATGTTGCGGACGACTTCGAGGCGCACCGAATCCCTACCGGAGGGTTTGGATCAACGGATTTTCCAGCGGGGCGGCTCTGGGATTGACATTATTCCTGAAGTCGAACTTCTTCCTTGTGGCGGCCGTTCTGATCGGAGTTACCTCCTGGCTGCTGGGGCGGGTCACATGGCGGCGAATTTTGGCTGTGATCGCGGGGTTCTGTTTCGTTTCAGCCGCCATGCTCGGCTACCTGCGGTTCGACTTGGCTGCCATGCTCCGGGACTTGCACATGATCGCCGGAGCGCGAGCGGGGGCGCTCAACAGCTTAACGTTGGCAGGGAACGTGGTTGACAACGCCTCGGTGCTGCTAACGATCGTCCTCTTTGTGTTCACCACCTGGGTGCTTTTTGGCGATCGAATAACAGCCTGGCGGGTCTTTCGTCTTCCTATTATCGGCCTGGTGATTTTCTGCGCCGACATCGGCCTGATGTCTTCCAACACGATGTCTGGCGGTTTCTCGCTATGTGCCGTCTTCGCAATTTTGATATTTGATGAGGTCATTCGCGATCTTCAGAGCTTGCCTGAGGGGGAGGCAACGTTGTACCGGCCGGCGTATGTTGGCGCCTTGTGCCTGAGCATGGTGTTGTTTGTTCCTCTGTTGAGCTCGGACCTTACTGGGCTGGCGTACGGAGCGTTGATAAAGGCAAGGCCGGCGACATCCGGTAAGGCACAGCAATTCATTTCCCCAGACTTGAGGCCGCTGGTGCTTTATGACGGAGCCGAACCGCGCAGTAACGGCACGGCACTCACTGAGTATGTGAACGATGGAGTGGCACTACTCGAACTGAACACACGCCCGGACGAGACAATCCTGTCTATGGACATGGCCAATCCCTTTCCCTACGCATTGCAGCGGAAGCCGGCACATGGCGGCTTTGCGGCACCGACTTACGGCCTGAATATCGACGATAAGCACCGGCCTTCCGCCGAAGAATTGCTGGGGAACGCCGACATCGTGATGGTGCCGAAACATCCGGCAACCGACCAGTTTTTCGCCAACGCATACCGCATGGCAATACTGCGCGGGTACTACCTGGCTGCGCAAGACGAGTGGTGGTGGATGTACAGGCGCCGCTCGGCTTCGCCGCGGTTGGAGCATCAGCTTTGACCGATGCAGCCTGAGGGCGGGGCTCATCTACATATCAAAGCGATGGCAACGATAATTCCGGCAACCAGCAGGCTTGTCCGGTCGCGCAGGGCGAACATGATCGGATCAGAGTGCATCTCGCCGCGGCCGGCAACGATCCAGATTCTTGCAAACCAATAGAGCATCACCGGGCACATCAACCACAGGATCTCGGAGTGGCGGTAGAGGGCCGTGACTTCCGGAGTGTGGAGATAGAGCGCCAGGACCAGCACAGAAATCATCATCGAACTCAGGCCGAGAATGTGCACGGTACTCTGGTCGCATGGTTCGTATCCGCGGCGCTGAAGTTGGCTCTGCGGAGAAAGCGCTTGCAATTCCGCATAGCGCTTGACGGCTGCCAAACCCAGAAAGCAGAACATGGCGAAGGCCAGCGTCCATTCCGAAATAGGTATGCCGGTTGCGGCGCCGCCAGCGAGAACGCGAATCGTGTAGAGACCGGCAAGGGTGCAGACGTCGAGCAGCACCTTCTTCTTAAGGTAGAAGGAGTACAGCAGCGTCACGCAAAAGTAGACCAGCAGGCAGATTCGGAATCTAAGGGAAAGCTGTGGCGCCAGCGCGAACACAAGGACAAGCAGAACACCGGCCAGCACAATCGCAGCACGCGTGCTAACCTGGCCCGCTACCAGAGGGCGCTCCTTCTTCGTCGCGTGATTTCGGTCTGCTTCGATGTCAATCAGATCGTTGATGACGTAGCCGGCCGAAGCCAGGAGGCAGAAGCACACTAAGGCTAGAAGTGCATTCTTGGCGACGTCGAGCTGGGCCCATTGATGCGCCAACAGCATCGGGACCAACACAAGGATGTTTTTTACCCAGTGATGGGGCCGAAGCAGGTGCAGCATCGCGCGCGCAGAGGCGAGACGCCCCGCGGCAGACGGCGGACGATACGCCAGAACCCCGCCGATAAGCAGCATACAAAAGAAAGCGAAATGGATTTCGGCCCAGCCACTGAGCGTAGGCATACAAATCAAACATTCTTTTGTGGGTTGGAGACGAACGATATCACACGTATTGCAGTTATCAACACTGTTTTTTAGATAGTCGACCAATATGGCACTGGCGACTCATAGGTATTTGCAATCGGGACCGATGCCACTATCGTCTGGTGTCACCGCCGGCTTCGTCGCGAAGATAGCCAGCTCTAAATGTTTCGTTTATTACCCTGTCCGAATTTGCCATTGCGGTGTAGGCAATCGTCGTGGCGGGAATACTCGGGAAAGTGCTCGCATCCAAAAGGTGCGTGCGGCGGAGTCCGGCGGGGCGGCCAAGCAGGTCAGAGCAATAGGGATTGTTTTTGCTTGCCATCGGGAAGCTGCCACCGGCATGAAAGCTTCGTCCTGGAGGCACTATTGTGGGACTCAGTGGCGGAATAATGCCGAAGCCAGCCAAGGCGCGGCGCAAGCAGGCCTGGGCTCGTTTGGAGACGTCGAGGGCCCTCGGATTCACAATTCCACGAACGTGTATTTCATCCGCTGGGCCCTGAGGCGAAGGAACGGTCAGTTCCAGATGGGCCGAATCCGACGAGTGAAGAAAACCCTGAACGAGATAGAACCGGCTGGCGACGGTGTCGAGAAGAGGAAGAGGGCCCAGTTGCAGCCACGAAGGCATCATGGACTGTATCGTCCGGCGGAACATGTCGCTCAATCCGTACACCTGAAAGTGCACGTAGTTATTGCTGACTTGTGGCGTGCGCAGCTGAAGGAATATCTCGGCCAAGGTGAAACGCACGGCCAAATCCGTGGCCTTGCGATAGGACAGCAGGGGGAAGAAGAAGTACTGACTATCCAAAATGCGAACAGGCCGGTTGCGCAATTTCAGAGATCGCGCGACGAGCCGGGTGGTAGAAATGGCTCCCGTTGCAAGGAAGAGGCGTTCCACGTGAAATTGTCGCGGTGATCCGCTCTTTACGTCCATTGTAGAAAGGACCACTCCATCGGTCCCTTCCTCAAATTCGACTGCATAAAAGCCTTTGTGGATTTTGGTTCCGTCGCGTTCGAGTGCCCTCCACAACAGTCGCGGGTTGAATATTGAGCCGTAAGGGCAGCCCTCGAGGCAGCGTCCGCAGTAGCGACAGCCAGAATGGCCTGCGGTGGAATCGACGGCGACACGAGCGCGGCCAGAGATAATCCCTCTGCCCTTTAATTTCTGGTCATGTTTGCCGAGGAACTCAAGCAATGCGTGAGTTTGCTCCGACCGTTTCAGGGACGTTATGTTCTCACGATAAAAAGGGAAAAACTCTTCAAGCGGGTCTGACTCGCCGCTCATGGGCATAAACTGCGATAGGTTTCTGAACGAGTCGGCTAGATCGGCAGAGGAGATGGGCCAGTCACTCAGGTCTTGGTCGGTATAAGGCAGTGCGGCAGCTCCCCAAACATTTCCGAAGCCGCCGAGCCCATGGGATAAGTCGATGGCGCAGTCTGTAGTACTGCAAGAGACGCATTGGGGGCGGTCGTAAGGAAACGTCGAGCCAAAGGATAATCGCTTCTCCACGCCTCGAGCGGACGTGATGGGTGGTGGAAATAGCCTCTCGACATAGTCGGGTCGCCAATCGGCAGGGTTAGTGGCCGAGAGAGTTTGCACCATCGCTTCGCGTTCGGGCTCCAGGTCGTAAGCGATATCCAGAACTTCAAAGGGCACGCCAAGACGGCGGAGTGCATAAGCGGCTGCGATCGCGGTGGGGCCGGTTCCCAGGATGAGGTTGGATATTCGCTCCGGTTGCACGGGCTAGACCATTCACCGCGCGTCGCGTATCGCGCGGAGATAGGAGGAAACGTACATCAGTGGTGTGCAGAGGCACAATAGCAAGCTTGCGGAAGAGCGTTTACGGCGGCATTCCCGCGCTGCGCATCAACTGCACGTAGCGCGAATCGGAACGCAAGGGATCGAAGAGTGGATCTCTGATCGCGTAGGGGAATTCGATTCCGTGATTGGCTACAGCCTTTTGCAGCAAAGCGATGGCCTGGTCGCGGTCGCCGTCTAATGCCGCGGACTGCGCCCACATGATGTCGCCCACTTGCCCTTTCTTGCTCATCAAGACGAGATGGCTTCGAGTCAGTTGAGCGAAGCCCTTGGCGGTGGGGCTAACCTGCGGAAGTTCGCCGTCCCCAAAGCCGCTTGCGAAGATTCGGTATTGCTCCTCGGCCTCGGCCCATTTGCCCATCGCGGCAAGCAGGTAAGAATACTTCCTGCAGGCGATCGTGAAGTTTGGGTCCATCTCACGCGTCTTGCGGTATTGCTGCAGGGAATCTTCGTACTTGTGCGCGGCGGCCATGGTGAATGCGTAATTGACGTTGATGATGCCGGAGAGCGGATCGAGCCGCAGCGCGTTACGAAACTCCTCCAGCGCCATGTCGGTCTTGTTCATGGGGAGCAGGTAAAGGAAGGCATACTCATAGTGCAGCTGCGCATCGTTGGGCTTAAGCTCCACCGACCGCTGGAACTCCCTCTCCGCCTCCGGCCACTGGAAGTTATTGGCAAGCGCAGTCGCTAATGCGCCGTGCGCCTCGGCCAGATCCGGATCGAGTTCCAGTGCCTTGCGTGCGGCGGTGAGCGCCCGCGCGTTATAGTCCTGCGCATCGAGCAGGATCCACGAAGGCGCGACGTTGTACGCGGTCGATAGCCCGGCATAGGCCAACGCATACGAAGGATCGGCATCAACCGCCTGCTGGAAGAGCACCAGGCTTTGCTTGATGTTGTCTGGGCCGCGCTTGTTCAGCAGATAACGGCCCTTCACGTACAACTGGTAGGCTTGCGAGTTCTGAGTGTGGCCGTGCGCCATCTGCTTCTGCTGCTCGCCGGTGAGGCGGGAGCGCAGCTTGGAGGCGACATCGTTGGTGATCTCCTCCTGCAAAGTCGAGAGATCCGACATGCTGCGGCTGTATTGCGCGCCCCAGATCTCGCTGCCGTCGGAGACATTCACCAGGTCGGTGCTGACTTTCACCTCGTCGCCCCGTCGCGTGATACGGCCGGTGAGCACTGCGTCTACGTCCAGTGTCTGGCCGATCTTGCTAGGATCTTCATCTTTGCCCTTGAATCGGAAGACGGTGCTGCGCGCCATTACTTTCATGTTCGGCAGCTGCGAGAGCGTGCCGATCAGGTCTTCGGTGAGGCCGTCGCTGAGAAATTCATTGTTGGTATCGGCTGTGGCGTTCACGAAGGGAAGCACCGCGATGGAGTCGATCTTCTTGGCACCGGTACCGCGCCACAACAGGCCGCCGACGATGGCAGCGATGAGTACGAGCGCGGATGCTGCTGCGATCCAGTACTTCTTGTGGCTGGCGGTTGTGGCGACGGGCGCCGAACCGCTGCTCGCGCGCGTGCGGCCGCTGGCGAGTTCGCCGGGCGCCGCTAACAATGCTGCGCTGCGCCCTGACTCGGTGTCGCGCTTCAACCGTTGCAGGTCGGCCCGCATGTCGGACGCACTCTGATAGCGCAGGCGCGGGTCCTTTTCCAGCGAGCGGTTGATCAGGTCCTCAAGCTTGGCGGGGATATCCGGATTCATCCGGAGGGGCGATGCGGGAGCGCGGTTCAGAATGCTGTCGAAGATGGCGGCGCTGGTGTCGCCACGGAAGGGCAACATGCCGGTAGCCATTTCGTAGAGCACTGCGCCGAAGGAGAAGAGATCGCTGCGCGGGTCGAGCTCTTTGCCCAAAGCCTGCTCGGGCGACATGTAAGCGGCTGTGCCCATGGCGGTGCCGGGGCTGGTCAAATGCTCCTCAGGGACTGTGATCGCGACTGCCGCGGTAGCGCCGACCAGGTCTGCATGGCGCTTGGGAGCGGTGACCTTGGCCAAGCCGAAATCCAGGATCTTCACGTGACCACGGCGCGTGACGAAGATGTTGGCCGGCTTGATATCGCGATGGATGATGCCCTTGGCGTGCGCCACATCGAGCGCATCGGCCATCTGAACGCCGAGGTCCAGCAGCTGCTCGAGCGGAAGCGGCTGATTGTTGATCAGGTGCTTGAGGGTGACGCCCTCAAGATATTCCATGGCGATGAACAGGCGTCCATCGGCCTCATCGATTTCGTAGATGGTGCAGATGTTGGGATGGTTTAGTGCGGATGCCGCGAAAGCTTCGCGGCGAAAGCGCTCCAGCGCTGCCGGGTCCTTGGCCATTTCGTCGGGTAGGAATTTCAGGGCGACGTGGCGCGGGAGCTTCAGGTCTTCGGCGTCATAGACCACACCCATGCCGCCGACACCCAGCTTGGCGACGATGCGATAGTGCGAGATCGTGGTGTCGATCATAGGCGAATGGCGCTGAACGGATGCCTGATCATAGGGTGCTTATGGTGGACAGTCAATCAATTACGAGTTCCTCTCGTGGCTCATTCTGAACTCGTCATCAGCTGAACTTGGGCGGAGGAGGCCTTCATGCGTACAATTAAGAGTCAGTCAGAACCGCGGCTTTAGCCGCTGCCGCTGAGGTACGAACTAGGGTTACCTCAGGCGCTAAAGCGCCCACAAAGTTGCCCTGCGCGATAGGCACGCCTCAAGGCATGCTCCACCCAGCCGCCGTTTCGAATTTCAAACTGACCCATCACGGAATATTTTCCAACGCGCCGCTGCCTCTGCTCGGAGGCAATGTTTCCCTTACAATCGAAGTCTATGGTTCGTTCGATTGTTTTTCCGCGCGTGTTTGGCCGGTCGTTGGAGGATCTTCAGCCCGCGCTGGAGCTGCTGCGCGCACTGGGATTCGTTACCGGCAACGAGTGGCATGAGGGAGTGAGCCACGGCGTCGAAATGCTGGCCCCTAGCGGGGGTATTGAGTTTATCGCCGCGCCGGATACGCCGAGCGTGGATGCGATGGTGGAAGTCAGCGACGCGGATGCGGCGTACCGGATTGTTAGCAAGATGGTGTCTGAAGGCCCACTCATCCGAAAAGCGCGGATGAGTGGGGCACCCGCCGATATCAGGATCACCAAAAAAATTACCGAGACACCGTATGGGGCACGCCTGTTCGAGGTGGAAGTCGGTGGGTTGCGCCTGGGCTTCCTGACTTATGCGAAGAAGGCGGATGAGAGCCGGGGTATGGAAGGGAAGCTGGATGCGCGCGGAAAGAAATTTGCGATTGTGGTGAGCCGATTCAACTCATTCATCACCGAGCGGCTGCTTGAGGGAGCGTTACAGGGGTTGCGGCAGTGTGGGACGGCGCCCGACGACGTCAAGATTGTCCATGTGCCCGGCGCGTTTGAAATTCCTGCGGCGGCGCGCCAGCTCGCGGATAGCAAGCAGTACAACGCAATCGTCTGCATAGGGTGTCTGCTGCGTGGCGGCACGCTGCATTACGAGGTGATTGCAAACGAAGTGACTCGCGGAGTGGGGCAGTCTGCGCAGGAGAGCGGCGTGCCTCATGCTTTTGGCGTGCTCACCTGCGACACGCTGGAGCAGGCCATCGATCGCGCCGGGCTGAAGGCGGGCAACAAGGGATTTGAGGCGGGACTGGCGGCGGTGGAGATGGCGTCGCTGCGGGATGCTGTGGCCGGAGGATCGCGCCACTCTGGGCGAACCGCAGGTCCCTCGGCTCCGCCCGAGGCGGGCTCCGCTCGGGCTGACAAGAAATTAGGAGAAGCGGGTTCCGCTCGGGACAAGACGAAAAGAGCGAACACAAAACAAAGTCGAACCGCTCGGGCCACGGGTGGTTCCCGATGAGCAAGATCGGCACGCGCCGGAAGTCGCGGGAACTCGCGCTGCAGATGCTCTTCCAGTTAGATATGGCCAAGCAGGAACGCGAGGAAGTGCGGCGGACGTTTTGGAATGAGCGCAAAGATCTGGATGACAAGGTCCGTGGCTTCTCCGACGACCTGTTCGGGATAGCATGCGACCGGCGCGAGGAGATTGATCAGCTGATCGAGCGCAACGCCGAGCACTGGCGGATGGACCGCATGGCGGCTGTCGACCGCAACCTGCTGCGCACCGGAGTGGCCGAGTTTCTCGGCTTTCCCAAGACGCCCAAGCCCGTGGTGATCAACGAAGCATTGGAGATCGCGCGTCGCTACTCTACGCCCGAGTCGGTGCAGTTCATTAACGGCGTTCTCGACAGCGTGGCGCGGGAGCTTGCGGGAGCGAAGGTGGAATCAAAGCGGCCGTAGCTTTTTCATGCGCAACTCCGACCCACTGCAGGCGAAGGTAACGTCGTCCATCAGGCTGCGCATGAGTTGAATTCCGCGACCGTGTTCGCTGAGATTGCTGACATGTCCGGCGGCGTCGATTGAAGGGGTGAAGGGAAAGCCAGGCCCAGGATCCTGGATGACAAAGTTGAATTCCGATGGCGTAATTTCTACGGTGCAGTGCACCAGCTTGCGCTCGTCGTCGAGGCAGCCGTGCAGGATAGCATTGGCCAGTGCCTCCTGTGACGCGAGAAGAATGTCCAGCTCTACGTCTTGATCAGCACAATGCTCGCGCACGAAATCGAGGATTGCGTCCCGGGCGTCGCCAAGGCATTTCAGGTTGCCGGCAAACACGAATTCGCGACAGAGCGCCTTACCCTCAGCCAGTCCCGGCACACGACCTCCTCTAGGCCGTCATCGTGCAACATCGCTGGGAGTCATTGCCTGTGTTCTTCAGGGCTCCGGCAATCTGCAAAACCCGGTCCAGGCGGGTGAGAGTGATCATCTGCTGCGCCCGCGATGAAGGGTTCGCAATGACCAGCGTCGCGCTTCGTCTCTGCGTTGCCCAGTGCAGTTCGACCAGCAAACCAAGACCTGCGGCATCAATCGCGCCCACCCGGCTCAAATTCAGCAGAACATGCTGCTCCTGGCGGGCCATGGCAACGCAACGCAGAGTCTCCGCCTCGAGACCGAGAACAAGTCGGCCGCGGCACATAAGAGTCACCGTCGGCGGCGCGCTCTGGATGTCAATTCTCAGCATGCCAGGTCCAATCATCACGTCTTCCCTTATGGACGTTGTAACGCCCCGAATTGTTCATCGGCAATGCAGCGTTATGGTTCAGTATGCCCGAGTTCCATTGCAGGAATGTGAAAAGCGCGGACGAATAGATTTTCGGAAAACTACCATACGCGCACAAGAAAAGCCGGAACCGAAGTTCCGGCCTAAGTCTCGAAAACCTACGGGTTACTGTGCAGTCTTCTTCGCTCCGGCTTTCTGTCCCGGCTCGACGATCTTGATGTTCGTGATTTTCACAGGATTAGTTGGGCGGTCATTCGCGCCGGTTGGCATGTTGATGATCTTCTTCACCACGTCGAGGTCCTTGCACTGTCCAAAAATCGTGTGGTGATTGTTCAGGTGCGGTGTGGGCACCTCAGTGATAAAGAACTGCGAGCCATTCGTGCCGGGGCCGGCATTCGCCATTGCCAAGCGGCCGGGCTGATCGAAGGTGAGGCCGGGGCTGAATTCGTCCTTGAAGCTGTAGCCGGGGTCGCCGGTTCCGGTGCCCAGCGGATCGCCGCCCTGGATCATGAAGCCGGGAATGACGCGATGGAAGATGGTGCCGTTGTAGAGTGGCACGCCCTTCATCATCTTGCCGGTCTTGGGGTCCTTCCATTCTTTGGTGCCGGTGGCGAGTCCGATGAAGTTGGCGACGGTCACCGGCGCCTTGTCTGGGAATAGCGTGCAGGTGATATTGCCCGCCGTGGTTTCGAAAGTAGCTGTGGGCTCGCCCGACTTCTGCGCCTTCTTCTCGCTGTTGGCGTGCTGTTCTGATGGGGTGGTTTGTGCAGCTACGAAGCTGGTGAGGCAGAGAATAGCTACGAGTAACTTATGCATCATTCCTCCTGTGGGAAGTGGCTAGTGACTAGTGGTTAGTGGCTAGTAATCATTGGCCGCTAATCACTATTTCTGCGTCTGCCGCGAAACACTTTCCACATCCGCGAAAACACGCAGCAGGTTGCCGCCAAGAATCTTATCAAGATCGCTGGCTGTGTAGCCGCGCTGGTAAAGCGCCTGCGTTATTTTGGGCAGGTCGGCCGCAGAATCCAGGCCCTCGGGCGAGCAGTCGATGCCGTCGAAGTCGGAGCCGAGCCCGACGTGATCCACACCAGCAACCTTCACCATGTGATCTATGTGGTCGATGAGGTCACTGAGAGGCGGGCGTGGTAGCTTTTTTCTCAGCCGGGTCTTGGCCTCCTCGAGTTCCTTTGCCACCTCCGGCGTTTTGGGCTTGAAGGACAACTCCATGACCTTCTCATAATCCGGATCGTGCTGAGCGCCAAGCTGTTTTCCGGTATCGAAATACTTCTGCGAAATAAAGGCGCAGAAGAAGTTCACCTGGGCCACGCCGTTCTTCTTGGCCAAGGCCCGCAGCATGTCGTCAGTCATGTTGCGTGGTGCGTTGGTCAGGGCGCGTGAAGATGAATGCGATGCAATGACAGGCGCGCGGCTGATCTCCAGAGCCTGGTAAAAAGTCGTATCGGCGACATGCGAGATGTCGACCATCATGCCCATGCGGTTCATCTCCGCCACCACTTGCTTTCCGAAGTCGGTGAGGCCGTTGTGGTGCTGCACCTTGGGATCGCCGATGTCACCGCTGGAATCGCCAAGCTCGTTGGTGTTCGACCAAGTCAGCGTCATATATCGCGCGCCGAGGCGGTAGTAATCGCGAAGCACGCGAATGTCGCCTTCAATGGCGTGGCCGCCTTCCACGCCGATCAGCGCTGCCAGTTTGTGCTCACGGTGCGCGGTACGGATGTCGTCAGTGCTGAACGCCATCATCATCTTGTCGGGATGGCGGCGCGCCTGCTCGTGAACGGAGTCGATCATGTCGAGCGCGCGCTTGATCTCGTGGCCCTGGTAGACCTTTGGATCCACCCAGATGGAGAAGAACTCCGCCCCGAGGTTGCCGGCCTTGATCTTGTTGAAGTCGAGGTAGCCCGTGCCGGCGTCCTGTGCGAGGTCGAAGTTGTCATCGACGAGCCGGCCGGGCGTGTCCGCGTGGGTATCGATAACGATGGCAGAGTCGTGAATGGCGCGCCCGTCCTGGGGTGCTTTGGGAGAATTTGCTTGCGGCCATGCGGTCGCTGTACACAGCACTAGAAACAAGCTACAGCAGAGCGGAGTTCGCAAATGCTTCGGCTCCATTCACGATGATGCATTTGATTTTACGCCGGGGAGCCAGATCTAGCTGTGCCCGCAGCGGCGAATCTCCCAAACCAATACGCTGCCGTCAGGCGGTTGCGGCGGCAGCGCGCAATAGCTGCCGTGACTGGCGGCAACGAAGTCTTGCACGGCCTGCTGAGCCGCCTTTGGTCCGGAGGAAGGATCATCCGGGTTGCGCGCCACGGGAGCCAGCAGCCAGAGGTTGGACGAGTTATTCGCCGTCAGCGGCTCTTGAAGCGTCGCAGTGATCGTGAACGGCGGCAACGGCTGCGAGTAGGTGTCGCGGTAGTAATCAAAAACGAAGCGAGCGTACGGATCCATGGCGACCTGATCGCCGGGCTGCAAACGTGGTAACAGATACTGAGTTGCGGCGCGCCAGTCGATGGTGAATTGCGGGTGCCGCAGGTAGAAACGCACGCCGGAGAGGGAGGTGACTACGAGAAGCAGGAGAGCAAGCGTTGCCCCGCAGCGCGACCAGCGTTTCAATTGAGTAAGGCCAGCGGCCGCCAGCAGCACTGCGGCCGGAATGCCCATTGCAAAGAACCTGGGAACCCATAGCGATTGAAGCGGGCTCAACGCGGCAGCTGCGATCACCGGCGCGAGCAGCCACACTAGAGCGAAGCGATAGGGCCAAGCCCGCGATCGTGAGAGGCGCATGGCAGAGTAGGCTGCGATAATCCACATCGCGAGGTAAGCAAGCGCGCGCTCCTTGGTTGCGGTCAGGCTGTACAGCACATCGAGTAGTTGATGGTGGTTGATTGCGGGAACCCAGCCGAGCGGCGAGCCGTGAGGATGTAGCAGATAGACAACCACAGGCATAAGCAGGACGGCGAGGGCTCCTGCTAATCGCAGCCACGTTGTCCATAAGTCCCGGCGCAAATAGATAAAAAATAACAGCTCCGCCCCGATGACCGCGGCCACGAGAAAGTGGCTGTAGATTGCGGCGGCGGAGACCAGCACGTACGCAATCTGGTTTCTCGTAGAAATCTTCTCCAGAAGGCGCAGAGCGCACAAGTTCGAAACCGTGACTAGTAATATCGCCAAGGCGTAAGCCCGCACCGCTCGCGACAGTTCGACATCGTAGGGGTGCACACCCAGCAGCAGAGCGGCGACGAGTCCGGCGTCGCGCCCAAAAAGGCGAGCCCCGACGAAGTAGATTGCCGGGATAGTCGCAGTCGCCAAGAGCATCGACAACAATCGCACCCAGAACTCGCCGTGCCCAAGCTGCATCCAGCAGCGCAGCAGGATGTAATACGACGCCATATTCAGTTCTGAAGACAGCGAGTGCAGGAAATCCGCGCTGCTGGCTCGCGCGACGAAGAGGCTGAAACCGTCGTCAAGGGTGAGGCTGCGTGCGGTCACGTGATAAAGGCGAAGCCCTCCTGCAACCAGCGTGAGGAGCGTGAGAGCGATGGCGTAGAACCACGGTCTTGGCGAAGTCGGCCGCGTTTGCCCGGCCGGAGAGTACGCGAGTTCTGCGGGGCGGCTCACGCGCGTCCTCGGTGATCAAAACTTCTTAGGAACGATTCTGTCCGTACCAAGGTAAGGGCGCAGCACTTCCGGCACCAGCACGCTGCCATCCGCCTGCTGGTAGTTTTCAACGATCGCGACCCACGTGCGGCCGATTGCCAGCCCGCTGCCGTTCAGCGTGTGCACCAGCTCCGCCTTCTTGCCACCTTCGGGACGATACCGGATGTTGGCGCGCCGCGCCTGGTAGTCCAGAAAGTTTGAGCAGGACGAAATCTCGCGATAGAGCTGCTGGCCTGGCAGCCAGACCTCGATGTCGTAGGTCTTGGCTGACGATGCGCTCAGATCCGCGGTGCACAGGGCCACGACACGGTAGTGCAGACCGAGCTTCTGGAGAACTTCTTCCGCATCGTGCGTGAGTTTCTCGTGCTGCTCCCAAGACTGCTCGGGTTTCGTGAACTTTACCAGCTCAACTTTTTGGAACTGATGCTGGCGGATGATGCCCCGAACATCCTTGCCGTAGGAGCCAGCCTCACTGCGGAAGCACGGCGTGTAAGCAGTCAGGGAGATCGGCAGGCGAGTGCCGTCGAGGGTCTCGTCGCGATAGAGATTTGTCACTGGAACTTCGGCGGTAGGTATCAGGTAAAGGTTCTTGTCGCCGTGTGGCACCTTGAAGAGGTCGGCTTCGAACTTCGGCAACTGCCCGGTGCCGTACATGGAGTCGGCGTTAACCATGAACGGCGGCAGAACTTCGGTATAGCCATGCTCGCGGGTGTGCAGGTCGAGCATGAAGTTCATCAACGCGCGTTCCAGGCGTGCGCCCATGTCCCAATAGACGGCGAAGCGAGCTCCGCTGAGCTTGGCCGCGCGCTCGAGGTCAAGGACGCGGAGCTCCTCGCCCAGCTCCCAATGCGCTTTCGGAGTGAAATCGAATTGCGGCGCAGTGCCCCAGCGGCGGACTTCGACGTTATCGTGCTCGCTTTTGCCGACGGGAACGCTGTCGTCCGGCAGGTTGGGGAGGCCGACCAGAATGTCTCGCAGCCGCGTGTCTGATTCTTCGGCTTTGGTTTCGGCAGCGGCAATCTTTTCCCGCAATTCTTTCGTTTCGTTGATGAGCGCGGTGGCGTCCTGCTTGTCTTTCTTCAGCTTGGCGATCTCTTCGGAGGCTTTGTTTCGGCGGGCCTTCAGGGTCTCGGCTTCAGTGATGGCGGCGCGGCGCTCGACGTCGATGGCATGGAAGTCTTTCAGTGCGGCCTCCGGATCCATGCCGCGCTGACGCAGCTTTTCTTCAACCAGGGGGAGATGATCGCGAACGAAAGCGAGATCGAGCATAAGAAATCAGAGTAATTCAAAAAAAACTTATTAACCACAGAGACACAGAGACTCCGAGGAAGCAAATCTGGAAGCCAAAATTTCTCTGTGTCTCTGTGGTTAATCGTCTTTCTGGCGCACCGATTCGAAGTCCTGCTGCTTGCTTGCCAGTTGCTCGTGCCAACGCTCGGCGGCTTCGATGAATGTGCGGAAGATGGCGCGCGATGCCGGCTCGCTGTCATAGGTGCGCTCGGGATGCCATTGCACGCCCAGCACGAAGTGATCGGGCGAGGTGCCCTCGACCGCCTCTTTCACCCCGTCCTCGGGACACCATGCGACAAGTCGCAGCCCGTCGCCCACCGTCTCCGCCGACTGATGGTGGCTGGAGTTCACGGGAATCGCTGCGTCGACCGAGGCCGGCAATGCGTTCTCGTGGCGCAAGATCTGCGCCAGCTTCGAGCCGGGATCAATTTCCACCTGGTGCGCCCGCGCGACTGCGCTTCCGGCGTTATGCTTCACAGCCTTGGGCACCGCTTGATTTAGTGTGCCGCTGCGCCAGACATTCAGCGACTGTAGCCCGTAGCAGATGCCGAAGACCGGCTTGCGCATGTTGTAGGCATCCTGCAATAGCAACTCGTCGGTGTTGTCGCGAAGCGGGTCTGCGGGGGCGGTGTCGGGATGTTTCGGCGCGCCGTATTTTTCGGGATCGACGTCGGCGGGGCTGCCGGGGAGCAGTACACCGTCGCAAGCTTTCACCGCTTGAGCGATCTCCCGCGGCGTCACCGCGAGCGGAATGATGACCGGCTCGCCTCCGGCCTCGCGCACAGCGCGCTCGTATTGTGGCAACGCGCGCGTGACGTAGAGCGGCCGCTTCGAATTCGGCACCGGGATGGCTATGCGAGGTTTCATAAAAGCGGCACTTAGCAATTGGCGGTTGGCTCTTAGCTGATAGGTCGTTGAAAGCTTGAAACACCTTACGAAGACAGCGTCTCCCGCGAATTGATGTTAGATTGTGAAGCTCTTTCCCGAGCACCATCACCGCCGGCCCACTTGGCATGTGAATCGTACAGTGACTCTACCTCCTGACGAACCTGCACTGCCAGCTTGCCTGTGTCGCGCAAACGCAGTCCCTTAGTCGGAATCGGCGCGCCGATTACCAAGCCTACTTCCCCAGGAATGGCATGGAAGCTGTTCATCGGCAGCAGCTCGTAGCTGCCGACGATTGCCATCGGCACGACAGGCGCTTGTGCCCGGATCGCAACATAGAATGCGCCGTGCATAAAGTCCTGTAGTTCACCGCTGGGCGAGCGTCCACCCTCCGGAAAGACCACGAGCGGCATGCCTCGGCGTAGCGCATCGCAGGCGCGATTCAGGCTCCGCAAGGAGGCGTGCGCATCACCAAGCACGATGGGAATTTGCCCCGAGCGGGTGAGATACCAGCCGAGAAACGGATAGCGAAAGAGGCCCTTCTTCGCCATGATGCGAAACTGCCCCGGCACGCTGGAATACAGCACGGGGATATCGATCGCGGAGAGGTGATTCGCGGCATAGACAGCGGGATCGGATGCAGTCAGGTGTTCCAAACCTTCGACGCGAACGCGAATGCCAACCGTCTTCAGGATGAGCGTGGCCCAGAGGTGAGCGATTCGGTGTTGCCCGCGGCCTTCGCGGTCGAATAGCGACCACAACAGCGCCAGCACCCCTAGCACACCCGTGTAGACATAGACGACCGGGACGAAGACAAGATACGAGCGCAGGCGGCTGAACAGCGTTCCGCGCGTCGCGGGTTGGGATTCGTTGATCTCCATGTTGCCGCAGATTCGAGTAGCTAGTCGCTAGTCGCTAGTTGCTAACTCCCAATTCCTTCATTACTTCTCCAACCAGATAGATCGAGCCAGTCACGACGATCAAGCCATCGAGCTTGCTGATCTCAACCGCACGTTTCAGCGCGGCAGATACATTTTCCTCCGCGTACATTGTGGCTCCGGTTCGTGAGCCAGCCTGAAGCAATTCAGCCGGAGTTGCGGAGCGAGGATTGTTCACCTGCGTGACGACAACCTGCTCGGCGACAGGGAAGAGCACCCCCGCGACTTCCTGAATGGCCTTGTCGCGCATGGCCGCGAAAACGAGCGTCAACTCGCGCTCAGGAAAAGCTTCCGACAGCGCGGAGCGTAATGCCCATGCTCCCGCCGGATTATGCGCGACATCAAGCACCATCTGGCGTCCGCCGGTTGCAGCCGAAGCCGGGATCACCTGAAACCGGCCAGGCCAATACGTCTCACGAATTCCACGTTCGATTTGCTGTGGCGTCACCTTGAAGCCGAACTGCGCCAACTCTTCAGCGGTGGCAATCGCCAGCGCGATGTTCCGTAGCTGATGCCGTCCCGCCAGAGGCGAATCTACCTCGATCTCCTCTCCCATCACCGTGAGGGGGTACCGGCTACGACCGGGACTGGCCGGCGCGTGCCCGGCCATGTACACCGCAGCTCCGGGGGAGACTGGCGGCACGTACTTTGCCGCGTTAACGCCACGTGCGTTGTGGTCCAGGATCGCATGCCCGATTACGTCGTTGGCCTGGGGATGCTGCGGCAGAGTCACGACAACACCGCGCTGGCGAATGATGCCCGCCTTTTCGCCCGCGATCTCAGTGATTGTCTCGCCAAGATACTTTTGATGATCCAATGAGATATCGGCGATAACTGAAACCATTGGTTCAACAATATTCGTCGCGTCGAGGCGGCCGCCCATGCCGACTTCGAGCACCGCTACCTCGACGCCTATGCTGGCGAAGTATTCGAAGGCCATGACCGTCAGCATCTCGAAAAAGCTAGGGTGCCAAGGCAGCTTGCCGGCGTGCAGAAGCTGTTGTGCCGTGTGCTCCACGCGCTCATAAATGGCGCCGAACTCCGCATTGGCTATCGCCTCGCCATTCACTCGAATGCGCTCATTGATGTGGACAAGATGCGGTGAGCTGTAGAGGCCGGTCTTATATCCAGCTGCGCCAAGTATGGATGCCAGGGTTGCTGCCGTCGAGCCCTTGCCGTTGGTGCCTGCGATCAGAACGCTGGCAAACCGCCGCTCGGGATGACCAAGCGCCTCCACCATCTCGCGCACATAAGCGAGATCGAACTTGTGGGATGGCGTTCCAGCCAGCTCATGCCCGAGGGCGTAGAGCTGCTCGACGGTGCTCTCGTAGGACATTCTTTTCAGGTTACAACAAAGGCAGAAGACGAGCGGAGAGCTTCGAGTCCGGAGCGGATAAGCGTGAGAAGCGAAAAGCGAAAAGCGGCTTCTAGTGCAGCGTTCCCAGCTTGGTCACCGGCCAGTAGCCGAAAACTGCCTTGCCGTAGATGAACTCTTCATCCACCGGGCCGAAGTCGCGGCTGTCGTTGGAGAGGTTGCGGTGATCGCCAAGAACGAAATAACTGTGCGGGGGCACGATGACTCCGGGATAGGAGCGGACATCTTCGTACATGCGAGGAACGTAATCTTCATGGAGGCGCTCGCCGTTCACATAGACCACGCCAGCCTGGATCTGCACGGAATCGCCGGCCACGGCCACCACTCGTTTGATGTAACTCTTGGCGGGATCACGCGGATAGCGGAAAACGATGACGTCGCCACGCTCGATCGGTTCCAGCTTATAGACAAACTTGTTGATGAACACCCGCTCCTGGTCTTGCAGAGTGGGCATCATGCTGGTGCCTTCCACTTTCACCGGCTGATAAAGAAAGATGATGAAGAAGGCGGATACGGCGAGCGAAATTGCGACGTCGCGGAGCCAGCCGGAAAAGCCGGTGCGATCGCGATGCAATGGAGTCACGTCCTCGTCCGCAGCCATGGGGACAGTGGGGACTTCAGCTTCGTTCTCTGTGCTGGGAACGGGAATCATGCTAAGTGGGTTAGACGGACTTTCCACAGTATAGTTTCACCGCTCGGCAGGCCGTCAACCGGGTTACCGAATGCGCAATAGTTACCGTTCCCCGTTTGGACTTGAAGTCAGCGGCGTCCCAAAAAGTCCTCAAGTTTGCTGATTTCGTGCTGCGCCCGGTCCAGCATCTGGCGGGCGCGATCGGTATCTCCTGCGTCCAGCGCCTGCTTGGCGCGAGCCATATCCGTGCGCATGTTGCTGCGCGCTTCCACGACGTCACCGCGGAGTCCGAAGCCACTCTGCTGCATCTGGCCCTCAAGCGCACCCACGCTGCTGTCGACGGCGGCGGCGCGGCTCTCCAAATGATCGACCTCGGTTTCCAGCTCCTGCATCAGTCGCTTCTGTGCGGCGATCTCTTCGGGAGTAGGTCCTGGCGGTGCCGCAGGGGGCTGGTCGGCATGACGAGGCTTTGGCGCAGGCGCGGCCGGAGTTGCAGCCGGAGTGGGCGTCGGGCTTGCTTCCGGCGTCGGTTGCGCGGCTGGAGTTGATGCGGCGGAAGAAGCCGGCGCTGCTGGCTGCGCCGCCGGAGCGGGGGTAGCGGATTCAATCGCGGCATTCTTGTGCCGGAAAACCTGCGTGCCTCCAAAAAGCGCAACCAGTACAACGATGGCTGCGACCGCAATCCAACCGATGTGACGTCCGCCACGCGCCGGCTGCGGAGTCGGGGTGGCATAAGCCATCGGCTGCGCAGGAGGCTGCGTGGGTGGATGGGTTGCCGAGGCCGACATCGGAGGTGGCGCGAATGCAGAGGGTTGCGCTGCCGGCGCCCCCGCAACGGCCACAGCTGCGGCGGAGCCGTCCACCTGTGCCAGCGCGTTGCGGAAGGCCTCGGCTGTCTGGAATCGCTGTGCCGGATCTTTCGCCACCGCCATCATGATGATGTCGTTCAGCACCTTGGGTACTCCCGGGTGCAGTTCGATCGGCGGCCTCGGCATCTCCTTGACGTGCGCTTCCATGACGGAGTAGCTGCTCGTCGCCGAGAACATGCGATGTCCGGTCACCATCTGGTAGAGCGAGACGCCCACGGAATACAAATCCGACCGCGCATCCGTCGTCTCTGACTTGACCTGCTCGGGCGACATGTAGTCGAGCGAGCCCATGGTGGTTCCGGTGACCGTCATGCCGAGATCGGTAGTGGAACGCGCGATGCCGAAGTCCATCAGCTTCACGATGCCCTGCGGCGTCAGCATCATGTTGCCCGGCTTGATGTCGCGGTGAATGATTCCTTTACCGTGCGCGTAGCTCAGGGCGGTAAGAGCCTGCCGGATGTAGTTCACCGCATCGGCGACCGACAGTGCGCCGCAATCCAACCTCTCGGCGAGATTTTCGCCCTCGACGTACTCCATGATCATGACCAGTTGGTTTTCGGCGGTGAAAGCGGTGCGGAGCTGGGCAATATTTGGGTGCTCAAGGCTGGCCAGCACTTTGATTTCGCGCAGGAAGCGGTTCGCCAGCTCGCCCTGCTGTGCGAGGTCAGGAAGTAAAATCTTCATCGCTTCGACGCGGTCGGAAATGACGTTGCGCACGAGGTAGACTTCGCCCATGCCGCCACGACCCAGTTCGCGGATAATTTCGTACTCACCCAGCTGTTTGTGCTCAGCTTCACCCATGAGAATGCCTCCCGGCAGAAGCGCCTGATTCCGCAGGCGCCGCGGCGAGCGGATTGCGATCAACTCGCCATTTGAAGTGGACGCGTCATTATGTTCCCGCTCCGAAGGAGGGTCAAGCGCCACTTTGGGCAACCGCAGGCGCCTTGGGCTAGAATCGTCGCAAATGAAGAAAGCTACTCTGCTCGCGTTTCTGGCTGCTCTGACCGCCGTTTGCTTCGCACAGGGCGATCACGTTCCCGCTTACAACCATGGGCCCCTCAAGCCCGGTGACGCTGCTCCCATCCTGGGCAAAGAGCAGTTGTGGGGCGATGCCTTCCAGTACCCATACCAGAAGCGGGCCTACGAACTGGCCGCCCAGGTGCCAGACGCTATGAACCAGATGCCGTGCTACTGCTACTGCGAGCGCATCGGCCACAAGAGCCTGCATACCTGCTTCGAAACCACTCACGGCGCGCACTGCGGGATCTGCATGAAAGAGGCCTTCTATACGTATCAGCAAACGAAGGTGAAGAAGACGCCGGCGCAGATTCGCGCGGGAATCGTTAAGGGCGACTGGAAGGCGGTTGACCTGGAAGCGGCGGCGAAGATGGAGTAGCGAAGCAAAAACCCACCCCTTGCGACTCGTGATCAGTAGTAGGTCACAATTCGGGTGTCCTCCTCGATGGGAACCATTTCCCCGGTTTTTTTGTCCCAAGCTGAGACGATGCGCTTTGTCCAATTACCGTGCGTGTCGCGTTTATAGGTGAACGTCAGCTTTTCGACGAGTACATGATCGCCGACGTAAACTTCTTCGTCCGAGGGCTCGCGGTTGCTGTCCGTACCGGGATGATTGAGCACCGTAGTTTCCAGGCTGCCGTCCGGTCGAGTTGCATACGAGTAGGAGACGTCCTTTGTACGCCGTCCGAAGTTCTGTGAGCAGCCGCACTCTGGATCTTGCCAGTAGGACCTGAGGCGTGCGCCGTCGAAGGAGAACGTAGTAACCGGCTTACCTGTCTGGTCATAGAAGGTTTCGACAACCAAATCTCCATCACTATTGAATTCAGAAGCCGTATGTTGGACGAACGCGTTGTGTGGCCCCCACGCCTGCATCTCCGTCATTTTTCCATTCTTGTAGTGGTAGACCCAACGGTCCGAGATCTCACCCGAGGCGTCATAAGACGTGGATTCAAGCGTATTGCCTTCCTTATCCGTGATATCCACTGTGCGGCAGACGAGGGAGCCATCCTGCAATGTCGTTGTTTCCACGGTGCCGTCGGGACGCGTGACCGTTTGACTGCGAGATACCTGGCCGTTCGCAGTCCGGGTCACATCGTCTTCATCACTCGAATGGTAGGTGTTGCGGATCTTCACGTTCGGGGAGCGATGACCCGGCTGACCATGCTCCTCTTCGATCACGCGGCCGTCGGTATCAAACACAATCCATGCCGGCGAGCCATAAACATGAAGCTTGGGCTGACTCCTCGGATCGGCCGATAGCTTCTTGACGGTGGTCTTCTCCGAGTGGATAGGGCCTTTAAGACCCAAGGTTAGCTCAAGAATCGAGCTTGTGTGCTCCTGCGCAGTTGCATAAGGAGCTACAGCACTTGCGACCGCCAGAGCCAAAGTCTTCCAGAGCATCGGCCTCACCCCGAATGGGATTATGCACTCTTCGGCTTAGTTTCACGAACAAAGCTGATAGTCCGCTATATCCTCATCGCCACCGCGACGCCGTCCCGCAGCGGAATGATCGTCGTGTACCAGTCGGGAGATGAGTACAGCATTCGATTGAACTCGACGATTGCCTCCGTGTCCTTGTCCTTGCCGGGGCTACGATTGGAAAGGTCGGAATTGCCCGCCGCATAAGCTACTCGCCCGCTCCACAGCGTGTTGTCGGTGATGAACAGGCCACCCTTGCGCACACGCGCGGCTGCCATATTGAAGGCGCGCGGATAGTCGTGCTTGTCGATGTCGCAAAAGAGGATGTCGAACTGCTCCTTGCGTTCGGATAGCAGCTCCAGCGCATCGCCGGTGTGAACCTCGATGTGATCGGCAACCCCCGCCTGCTGGAAGTAGCCGCGCGCCTCGTCGGCATTCTTGCGGCTGCCGTCGGTGTAATGCACTTTGCCGCCTTCCCCGAGAGCCTCCGCCCACCAGATGGTGGAATAGCCGACTGCCGAGCCCATCTCAAAGACGGTCTTGGCATTGATAAGCCGGGCGTATTGGTACAGCAGCCGACCCACCGCGGGGCCGACGATTGGGATGTCGCGTTCTTTGGCTTGGCGCTCGATTTCCTGGAGCACAGGCGAGCGCTGCGGAAGCATGGCGTAGAGGTAGTTCTCAACGGGTTCGTCAGTGATGTTGGGCATAAAAATCGCACTTGGCACTTAGCACTTGGCATTTGGCCATTCGTTATGTTTGGCCAAGTGCCAACTGCCAACGGCCAGGTGCGCTTTACACCGTTTCTCCCGGCTTCATCTCCCGCACTTCTGGCCCGCTCGGCCCGAGCAGCTTTTGGAGCTCCGAGGGCCGCCCCTTCAGCAACGGGAACGTCCCGAAGTGCATGGGGATGACGGTTTTCGGTTGCAGCAGCTTGCACGCGTACGCCGCCTCGCGCGGGCTCATGGTGTAGTGATCTCCGATGGGCAGCAACGCGATCTCGGGTGCGTAGAGATCGCGAATGATCTGCATGTCGCCGAACACAGCCGTATCGCCGGCATGGTACAGCTTCACGCCGCCTGGAAGCTCCAGCACGTAGCCGCAGGCCTCGCCGCCATAGACGATCGAGCCGTCGTCATCCTGAATGCCGCAGGAGTGCACTGCGTGCACCATGGTTATGTTGATCCCGGCCACGGTTTGCGTGCCACCCTTGTTCATGGCCGAAACCTGCTTGGCGCCCTTCTTCTCCATCCAGGTACCCAGCTCGAAGATACCGACCACTACAGGGTTGTGCTGCCTGGCGACACGAACTGCGTCGGCGATATGGTCGAAGTGGCCGTGGGTGCAGATAAGCACGTCGCACTTGGCAGGATCCTTCTCGCCCTCGGGACAGAGCGGGTTGCTGAGCCACGGGTCAATGTAGACGGTGACGCCGTCTTTGGTCTGGATGCGAAACGTCGCATGGCCAAGCCAGGTGAGCTGATTGCCTTTCAGGTCCATTGCTTTCCTTGTCGAAATCTGCCGGTGAGCGCAATTCGTTTAACCACAGAGGCACAGAGACACAGAGTTTTAAATTTTCATGAAATTGCCGATCATCTTCCCTCTTAACTGGCCTCTGTGGCTCTGTGTCTCTGTAGTTCAACCTTGACGTTGCGATTGGAAGGCTTTTAGCGCGTCTCGTTATCCCGCCAGCCGCGATATCCGCCGGCCAGAGAGATGACGTTGCGGAAGCCCATCTTCTTCAGGTTGACCGCGGAGAGGGCGGAGCGGCTACCGCCTCCGCAATAGAGCACGATCTTTCGGTTCTTGTCGGTGGTGACCTGGTCGATGTTCACTTCCAGAATTCCACGCGGCATTTCCACGGCTCCGGGGATCGTGCCCTTTTCGTGCTCCTCGCGCTCGCGTACGTCGATGAGCGTGAACTCCTCGCCCGTTTGCTGCATGTGTCGCAGGTCGTCGGAGTTGATCTCCTTGATCTGCGACTTGGCTTCGTCCACCAATTGCTTGAATTCCGGCAGTGGCACCGCCCACCTCCTCCGAAGGCAAGAATTCTATTGCCGCGGAAAGGCGGCTGCAACTTGCGAGCTGCTCGGGTTAAGCGCGGCGGTTATCCTACCGAGCTACGGCTGACTCCTGGGCCGCTTCGCGCAGCGAGTAGATCGTCAGCCCGCTAAGCATCTTGGGATAGAAGTCGGTCGACTTCTGCGGCAGAACGTCGCCGGCGAAGGCGATGTCGCGTACCTGCTCCATGCGCACCGGATTCATCAGGAAAGCCAACTGCGCGGCGCCTGAGCGCACTTCCTTGACCGCCTCCTCTGCATCGCGGATGTACTTCAAGTGCTTCTGCGCGCGGATGTCCTCTTCCGACATGCCCAGGATCTCTTCGAGCATCAGCTTGTGCAGTTGCACGACATCGAGCTCCCGTTGTTTTTCCGACAAGCCCTTCAGCGCGGCGGCATGCGAGTTATCGCGCCCGCGGAGCAGGAAAGCATTCTGCGCCGTCACAGCCAGCAGGGCAGTGCGGTCTCTGCCGGCCTCATGCAATTGCCGGAGAGCGCTCTGCACGTCCGTGAGCGGGCCGAGGTCCTGGATGTCGAAGTACTTCATCACATCGGGCGCTTTGGCGAAGATGCTGAAGTCCTCGAGCCCAAACACCACGCGATGCGTAGGAAGGATGACCAAGCCGGGCGCATCCATGTTGACGAAGGCGATCATCACGCGCTCGTAAGAGGCGTCAGGATCGCTTGAGCCGTACTTCTGCCGCATCTCGTTGCGGAAGTTCAAGGCGGTTTCGTAGCGATGGTGGCCGTCGGCAATGATGAGCTTCTTGTCGGCCATTTTCTGCTTGACCGCAGCGACTGTCTTCGGGTCGGAGACCTTCCACATGCGATGCAGCACGCCGTATTCGTCGCGCAACTCGACCGTTGGCGGGCCGTCCTGGGCGAGGATCCTGGCGACTTCGTCGGCAGGGTCGTCATAAACCAGGAAGAGCAGCTCACAGTTTGCGTCGGTGGCCCGCATCAGGTTCAGGCGGTCGGCCTTGGGCTTGCTCAAGGTCTGTTCGTGGCGGAAGACGACCTTGTTCTCATAGTCGTCAATCCGTCCGAGGCCGATGAAGCCGCGCCGCTCTATTTCGGCCCCACTGGGGTCGCCCGGGACTTTGAACAATTGCGAGTAGACGTAGAAGCTCGGCTCCGAGTCCACCTGGAGGGCGCCTTCGGCTTGCCACTGCTTCAGCGAAGCCGCAGCCCGCGTATAAACATTCTTTCGGTCGTCGTCCCCCGGCTGCGCTTTGCCGAGGATGACTCGAACCAGGTTGTAGGGACTGGCTTCGTAGTAATTCTCCTGCATTGCAGGGTTGATCTTGTCGTAGGGCTGGGTCAGAACTTCGTCCGGTGAAACCTTGGAGAAGTCATAGCGGAGAGCACGAAAAGGGATGATGTCTGCCATATGAGTCCTTCACTCCCGGGCGTCACAGAAGTTTTACAAGTGGCCTGCGGGAAGCCCGATTCTAGCAGCGCGGGGAAGAAAACCATCATGACGTGAATCACATCCATACGTGCAGCAAACCGGGAACCCCGAACGCTCCTCTGGCCTTTACAACGGCCAGCGTAAGCTGTGATAGGATTCACCACAAAATCAGAGGTTTTATGACCCGCGGCAGCGTTAGCTTGTATTCCAGCAGGCGCCGGGGATTCAGGGTTCCCGACAACTCAGGATTGTGCACGTATTGCAAAGGAACAGAGCCGGACCCTTCAAGATCCCAGGTTCATGCCTCTAACGGGGCGGGACATTTCTCACGGAAGTGCGTCCAAGTCTTCGTGCGCGCCCTCCTGCCCTTACTCGCGCTATTAGCTCTACCCCTGCTCGCTCAGGACGACCAGGTCCACATTCAGCCGCGGGAGGCGAAGAACACTACGCCGACCGTGACCGACACTGTCGACCCCTCCCTGAGAACCCACACCAAGCCGCTAAAGAAGGAAGTTGACCTTGTCCTGGTTCCGGTGACGATCACCGACCCAATGAATCGCCTTGTCACCGGCCTGGAGAAGGGCAATTTCCTGCTTACGGATAACGGGCAGCCGCAGCAAATCCGGCACTTTTCGAGCGAGGACGCGCCTATTTCGCTGGGAGTGATCTTCGATCTCAGCGGCTCGATGAACGACAAGATCGACAAGTCGCGCCAGGCGGTGGTCGAGTTCTTCCGTACCGCCAACCCGCAGGACGAGTTTTTCCTGGTCACGTTTTCCGATAAACCCGAGGTGCTGGCGGATTTCACCTCGTCGGTCGAGGACATCCAGGGCAAGCTGGTATACGCCAATCCCAAGGGCCGTACCGCCCTGCTCGACGCCATTTACCTGGGCATGAACCGCATGCAGCAGGCGAAGTATGAACGCAAGGCACTGCTGATCATCTCCGACGGCGGCGACAACCATAGCCGGTACACCGAGGGGGAGATCAAGTCAATGGTGCGGGAGGCGGATGTCCAGATCTACGGGATTGGCCTATTCGATCGCGATCCCGTAAGTCCGGAAGAAAAAGAGGGCCCCGGCCTCCTCAACGATGTCACGGAAGCTACAGGTGGACGGACATTTATCATCAGTTCCCCCTCGGAGTTGGCCGATGTGGCAACAAAGATTGGAATAGAGCTGCGCAACCAATATGTGCTCGGATACCGTCCAACCAATCCAGCACACGATGGCAGGTGGCGAAAGATTAAGGTGAAACTGAACCCGCCCAAGGGGCTGCCGCCGCTGCACGTGTATGCCAAAACTGGATACTATGCACCGACGGAATAATCGCGTTTTCCTTACAGTTGTTCTCGTTTTGGCTACGGGAACCTGGCTGGCAGCACAGAACGGCAGTGCGCCCGCAACCCAGCAGGGTGCGCCTGCGAATGGCCAGCAGCAAGCAGCTCCACCCGCGACGACCCCACAGCAGCCCACTGTCCCAGCCCAGTCACAGCCGCCGGCGGCGGGTCAGAACCAGCAGCAGGAACCCGCTCCGGCGCCTTCACCAAACCAGCCCGGCGACACCGTGCAAGTGCCTCGTGGTGAGGCGCCTGCGAGCCAGTCGAACGATGTTTACGTTTTCAAGAAGGAAGTTGACGAGGTCACACTGCACGCAACCGTCGTGGATGACCACTTTAAGCCCATCACCGGTTTGACAAAGAATGACTTTACTGTCTTCGAAGACGGCCAACCGCAGCAGATCAAGTATTTCAAGAACGAGGATATTCCGGTTGCGCTCGGCATCGTTATCGATAACTCGGGCTCCATGCGCGACAAGCGGCCCTCGGTGAACGCGGCCGCGATCAACCTGGTGCGCACCAGCAATCCCCAGGACGAAGTCTTCGTAGTGAATTTCAGCGAGGAGTACTTCCTCGACCAGGACTATACCGGTAGTATCCCCAAGCTGAAGGATGCACTGGAGCGAATCGAGTCTCGTGGCGGCACGGCGCTATATGACGCGGTAGTCGCTTCCGCCGACCACCTCAAGAAGAGCGGAGCGCTGGAAAAGAAAGTCTTGCTGGTTGTGACCGACGGCGAAGACAATGCCAGCCGCGAGTCGCTGGAGCAGGCCCTGCGGCAGCTGCAAGAGCAGAATGGGCCGACCGTTTACACCATCGGCATATTGGACGAAGAGCGCACAAAACGCGCCCGCCGCGCCTTGCGCGAGATGGCCGAAGGAACCGGCGGCGTAGCCTTCTTTCCCAAGAACCTGAACGAAGTGGACGCGATCACCACCGAGATTGCCCACGATATCCGCAACCAGTACACCATTCAATACAAGCCCTCTGTGCCACAGAGTCGCGGAGGTTTCCGCACCGTGAAGGTGCAGGCGAAGGCTCCGGGATACAAGAACCTCCAGGTACGCACCCGCACCGGTTACTACGCCGGACAACAGCGGGCCTCGGCGAGCGGGCCCAACGGAAGTCAGTAAGCTCCGAGCTATGAGCTGCGAGCTTCGAGTTACGAGCTTCGCGCTACGAGATATGGATGGCGCGGAGCTTACCAGCCGCTGAATACCGATTCGAGCAGTCGTTCAACTCTTAGCTCGGGGCTCGCCGCTCGAAGCTTCCTTCAGCTATCCTTCTAGAAAGTTCCAGGAGCATTCTCGTGTTACGCAAACTCATGCCTTGGTGCGCGCCTGTGCTCGCACTGTTCTCGATCGCCGTCCCGGGTGCCGCCGTCAAACGCGGCATCATGATCACCCCAGGCACGATTTACGTGTCCCCCAGTGCCGACTCAGCCAAGCTTTCCGATATCGGACGTGGGCGCGAGGTCGCCGTCACCGAGCGCACGCCCAACTGGCTGAACGTTGTTGGCACAGTCGAAGTCAGCCCCGATCCGGAAAACGAGAGCGACCGCAATGTGACCGGATGGATTGCCAACAAGGGCGTAATCACCACCTCCACTCCCGACGGTGACAAGATCATTTACGGCGAGGCCTTCGACTGCGAAATGGAGGCCAGCAAGCGTGGCGGGCGTCGTGGTGCTGCGCAGGATGCGATGCGGCTTTACGCACGCATCCCCGAATACTTTCCACAATCTTCGCTTGCTGCCGAAGCCGCATATCGCGCTGCCGATATCCGCTGGCAAATTGAGGCCGCCGATGTGTCCACGCGGTCTTCCGCCAGGTCAAGTGATCCCAAGATGCGCGCCCAAATCGAGGAAGACGGGATGAAAGAGGTGATCAAGAAGTATCCGCACACAAAATGGGCGGACCTCGCGGCCTATCACCTCATCGAGAACAAAATCTGCGGCGATTGGGAGGCGCAGGGCAAGTGTCCGGAGCTGGAAGCCGCCCTCTACGCGAAATATGCAGACGAGCACCCGCAGTCGCCCAAGGCCCCCGAAGCACTGTACCGCGCGGCCTGGCGGTATTCCGCGCTGATTGAGATTTACAACAGCGATAACCAGCAGAAGAAAGCCGGAGAAGCGACGGAGCGGTCGCTCAACACAGCCAAGAAACTGGTTGCGCAATACCCCAACGATACTGACTGGTCCAGTCGGGCGCTGCGGCTGATATACATGGTGCAGAACAAAATTCCGACCTGGGGAAACGGGATTCAGTAAACCGGCGACGTGGTTGGCGGAGGCGATTTGAGCGATTACCTGCTGGCTGTACTTCTGGGAGTGATAGAAGGGGTGACGGAATTTCTTCCCGTCAGCTCCACCGCCCACCTGAGGATCTTCGAGGCGCTACTGCACATCGGCATGCGCAATCCTTACTGGAAGATGTTTTCCATTGTCATCCAGTTGGGCGCGATCTTGTGTCTGCCGATTTACTTCCGCGACCGTATCAAAGAGTTGGTTCGTGATTTTCCACACGGCAAGAGGGGCGATCGCACGGTACTCACTCACCCGCTGACGCTGGTGATCATTGCCTTCGTTGTCACCGCGATTCCCGCGTTTCTCCTGACGAAAGTAATCGGTAAGAACCTTGAGCGCCTCCACATCATGGCGTATTCACTGATTATCGGCGGCGTAATCATGTGGGCTGTGGATGCGATTTACGAGCACTCGGAGGTGTTCACCCGCGGCGAATTAACCGACGACATGGAGAGCATGTCGATTGGCCAGGCGGTATGGATTGGCTTCTGCCAGATTTTCTCCGCGGTTTTCCCCGGCACTTCGCGATCCATGTCCACCATCACCGGCGGTGAGTTGGCGGGAATGAGCCGTCGAACAGCGCTGGAGTTCTCGTTCTTTCTTTCCATGCCGACGATGCTGGTGGCGACGCTCTATGACCTGCTCAAATCAGCGCTGCCTCATCACGGTGAAGTCAGCGTGATGGGTTCCATGCCCCACGACCTCAGCCACTGGATGACGCTGTTGACCGGGTTCGTAGTGTCGTTCGTGGTCGCCTACGGCGTCGTGGCGTGGTTTATGAGGTGGGTGCGCACGCAGGGTTTCACCGTCTTTGCGATCTACCGAATTCTGCTGGGCGTAGCTGTGCTGTGGTGGTTCCGCTGAGGCGTACCACGGGCCGCCTTATCTCCGCGGTCCGGCTTCGCTTTCCTTGAACATGTACTTGATGCTGGGTTTGTAGACGAGCAGGTTTGCCGCGCCAATGCGGTTCACCTTTAGGCAGTACTTGTCGTACCACTCGATGACGCCGTGGACCTCTTCTCCATCCTGGAGCACCAGGACCATCGGCGTTTTTCCCTGCATCTGCTTCTGGTAATAGAAATTTTCCGCGTGGGTCTGCTCCGGAGGCGGCAGCTTCTTGCCGTTGGACGGCTCACGACGATCATGGTTGCGTTCGCGGCGGTCGCCGTCCGCACGTGGATGATCGTTACGATTCAGGGCAGGGCGGATGAGCTTGCGGTTAGAGAAAACCTCCGGATCGACGGCTCGTCCGACGGCTGTGGCATCCATGGAATCTTTCATGCTGTTCGCTCCTGGGTTATGCACACCAGCCTTAGCGGCGCTCGTCGTCTCCAGGGCAAAACAACATCGCACCACATTGGGCAGGTACCGGGCGCAGTTTGCTCGGAGATTTTCAGGTGTGAACTTAGCGATACCCTACCACAGGAGATACCGCAAAACAATCCACCGTCGGATACTACTTTGGTGTCACAAAATACCTAGGCCCGCCCGGGTGGTGTGGGCACATTCCCGCGGTCAGCGCTCAAGCGCCGACGCGAAGTTGTCCAGCGCGAGCGACCGCAGCAGATTGCGGCGCATGCCGCTCTCCAACTCGCCCAGCCGTTGCGTCGCAGTGACAATCCACTCAAACTCCACCTGCTGGGCCATCCGCGCCATCGGTTGCTGGATATCGGTGTTGCGCACCAGCTCGGGTGTGCCCGAGCGCAGGAAGAGCATGTCTTCCAGCAGGGAATATAGCGTGCGGATCAACTGCTCGGTTTTGCTCTTGCCCTCCGCCCCCGCGCGATAGGTATCCGTCACCCGAAACAGCTCGCTGTAGTCTTTGCTGCCCATCGCCGACTCGATGAGCGTCAGCGCGTCCTGCCGCGCAGCGAGATAAGCGGCGAGGTCGAAGCTGCGTGCGCGGCCCAACCCGCCGCCGCAGATGCGTGCGACCAGCGAACGCTCGCGTTCCTTCCACTCCGGACGCACCTGTGCGAGATACCGCTCAACCTCGGCTGCCGGGAGTGGGGCGAGCCGCAGGTGCATGCATCGAGAACGAATCGTGGGCAGCAGCGCAGAAGGATTGTCGGTAAGCAGGAAGATGGTCGCGAACTCCGGCGGTTCTTCCAGTATCTTCAGCAGCGAGTTTGCCGCTTCTTTCATGAAGTCGGCGTCGCTGAAGATGTACACCCGCTCGCGGCCTTCCACCGGACGAAAGTAAATTTCGTGAATCACGTGCCGCACCTGGTCCACTTTAACCAGCATCTGCGGCGGGTCAGGCAGGATGATCAGCACGTCGGGATGCGTCTGAACGAAGATGCGCGTCTCGCGCTTGTCGGCCTCGCGAAGGTTTTCCCTGGCCTCGACTGCTTCCGCGAAGCGCTCCTCCAGCGCGTCGGCTTCCGCGATGCGAGTGCAATTGGCGCAGCGACCGCAGAAATCGGGAAGCCCATCGGTGTCCGGCCGCTCGAGGCAGTTCATCGCCTTGGCCACCATTTGCGCCAGCGTAAACTTGCCTGCTCCGGGCGGCCCCGAGAGGATCAGCGCGTGTGGGAAGTGATCGCGCGCCAGCATCTCGCGCAGGGTGCGCAGGACGTCGGCGTTGCCGTGGAAGTCAGCGAACGGCATGGGTTGTCTCTCTCGTCATGAGCCGCTCTTTCACAAGCTGCAAGATGTGCGCGTGGACCGTTTTGATCGCCGGCCTGGCATCAACCAGCACAACTCGTTGCGGCTCACGCTTGGCGATCTCCAGGAACCCGGCATGAACGCGTTCGAAGAAAGCTGCACTTTCTTTTTCAAAACGATTTTCGTCCTGCTCGGCAATCCTGTTGCGCCTGCGGGCGCGCTTTACGCTGGCACTGACATCCGAGTCCATCAGGACCGTCAGGTCAGGCCAGAGATTCCGGCACAACAACTCATGCAGCCGCAGCACCGGCTTGGAACCCAGCTGGCGTCCTGCTCCCTGATATGCCTCGGTCGAGTCGGTGAAGCGATCACAAAGCACCCAGCTGCCGGCTTCCAGCGCCGGCAGAATCACCTCAGCAATCAATTGTGCGCGCGAGGCGAACATCAGGGCCATCTCGGCGTACGGATCGAGGCCGCGTGTGCGTGAATCCAGCAGCACCGCGCGAATGCGCTCTCCGACATCCGTTCCGCCGGGCTCGCGCGTGGTGACTACCTCGATGCCAAGATTGCGCAAAGTTTCGGCCAGCTTCTCGAGCTGCGTACTCTTGCCGCAGCCGTCAAGCCCTTCGAAGGTGATGAATTTTCCGCGATGGTGAGAGCCGCTCACGCTGCTCATGATAACAACGAGCTGAGCATCAATGCTCTACTTCGCCAGGGCTTCGGCCTTCTGCTCTGCTTCCGAGACCTCGCGGATGGACACGTGCTCGCTGCGCGCGATGGCCAGTCCTGTTGGAATCACCGACATGAAAGTGATTGCCCACAGCATCATGCCGCAGCTGACCGCAAGCTCATGTTCGATGCCGAAGCCGGCGCTCATCATGCCAATCGTCGCCAGCTGCGAGCCGCCACCCACCGCGGGCAGCTGCAACATCGAGCCGACCATGCTGGAGCCCATCAGCACGATCTGCCTGGGCAGCGACATCCATCGCAGCTCCGGGTAGGCGTGCGTTATTGAGTAGTACGCGAAGGCAATCAGCAGCCACATCAGCAGCGACACGGCAATCAGCTGAAGCGCGGAAGCCAGGTTCTCGATGGTTTGCAGTCCGTGGCTGAAAGACAGCACCTTCTCCCGCAGATGTTGCGCGAGCTTGGGAGCAAAGCCGACGGTTCTGTCATGCAGAAAACTGGCTACCCGTTTGCCGGAACGGCGGACGATGACAAGTCCAATCACCAGGCCGGCAATCAGGCCCATAAGGGCGAACGACGCGATCCGCAGCTGCGGATAGAACTTGAGGCCACGCAGCTCAGGGGAGAGAAAGCTCAGGGCAAGCAGGATGGCGAACGCGCCCATGTCGAAGATGCGCTCCACACCCCAGACTGCCATTTGCGAGGCGAAGGTAAGCCGTTCTTTCTTCGCGATGATGTAGGGCCGGATCATCTCGCCCGCACGCCCCAGCAGCGCCAGCGCCGCAAAGCCCACGAATTGCGGCGCCAGTAGCCGCCGCGCTGTCGTTTTATGGACCGGCTTCAGGAAGATGCGCCAACGCAGGGCGCGCAGAGCGTATGCGATGTAGGTGAATGCGAACCCGTAAAAGATATTGAGCCAGCTCACGTGCTCCGTGCGGCTCCAGAACATGGCCCAGTCGAAGGTCTTCCAGGCGCGAACCTGCAGGTAAATGAGCAGGCAGAGTACAGCCAGAACAATACCAAAAATTAAAATGCGCTTCTTGTTCATGAAGAGAAGATCAGTCGGCTCGCCCGCGAGGTCTAAGCGTCAAGGTAAATGAGCGGAGCAGATGGGTCAAACCTCCAGCAAAAACGAAGGGAGGAACTTTCGTTCCTCCCACTCACGCGGAGAGAGCAAAGGCTGCGAACTATTCCGTGTACGGCTTCCAGGTGCCGTCGCTGCTTTCCATCAGCACGATGCTGGCTTTGGTCGGCGCAGCGCTGTAGAAATCAACTCCATAGGACTTGATCAGGGTTGCACGGTCCCACGAGGTAAAGCTCTTCACCAACGCGCCCGAGGCGTCGAACTCGCGTCCCAACCGGTTCGGCTCCCACTGCCAAGTGTAAGCCGCCTGCGCCAGGTGCGGCTTGATCATCGTGACCTTGTCTACTGACACCAGTTTGCGCTCGGCCAGCGGGACGACGTAGGCGGTCGCGCCATCGGCGCTCTTGCCCTTCTGCACGCCGTTAATGCTGCTCAGCAGCGTCTCGCCCGGGCCGGTCATGTCGACAATGAGCGACATCATTCCCTTTGCCTTGGGCTTGGTCACGATCACACCGGCCTTCGACAAGAGCTTGTAGTGCGGGTCCTGCGGCTTCTCGTCGGCGCTGGGGACCACCGTGCCGGTGCTGAAACGAATCGTTGCCGGCCCCTGGGCTTTCAGGATTTGTTGGATGGAGGTGGTCGCCACAGGGACGGTCAACACATCCTTGGCGCCTTTGACGAAGTAGTAAATGGTGCCGCCGACGACCACGACGAGTCCAGCGATCAGCAGAAGAGGGAAGAAGTTCGAGCTCTTCCCCTCCATTTCGATTTCAGCTGCGAACAGCTGTGGCTCTTCCGGCAGCGTTTCCACGTTCGAATTCGGTTGTTCCGGGGCTTTCGCTTCACCAGCGGTTGGCATAATCACACCTCAGGGCGACGTGCTTCCCGTCTGCCGGGCTCAGATGTTGCTACACAGTAACTCTGGAGTCAACTGCAAATGGCAGCCGCCGCACCCTCCAGTATGAACTTCGTAAACGTGGCCGCAGTGAGGGAAGTCACGAGCAGGTGTGAGGAGTGAACAAGGGACTAAATCTTGATTGCTGGGTATGGGCGCAGATCCTACTGTGTGGCTTGTAAGACGAGGCAGGAGTGAGTCTTAAGCACAAGCCATACCTCCATTCCGGGAATCAGGCCCATCGCCTCCCGCGCAGCCGGGGTTAAGTGAACTTCGAATAAAGCCCGTTTTGAATGCACATTTGCGACGATCATCACGTCCCGCTTTTGTAAGCTCTGGATCTGACCCGAAAAGACGTTACGCGCACTCAGCCCTTGCGGCTTCGACGAGGCCAGAAGGACGTCACCCGCCCGAATACCGACGCGCAGCGGCCTTGAACGGTCGATCCGCGATAGCGGGACCTCCAACTCGAGCGTTGACCCTGCAACCCGGCACGTCATCGTGCCCTGCTCGGGATGGGCCGCTACGAATTCGCACTCGAAGATGTTTTCGAATCCCGCCAACTGCGCCACCGTTTCCGACTCCGGCCGGTGCAGGACCTCATGAGCGGTACCCTGCGCCGTGATCTTTCCGGCTTGCAATGCAAGTACCCGCTCTCCCAGCGCGAAAACCTCCTCGCGCTGATGCGTTACATAAAGGATAGGAATGCGAGTTCTGCTGTTCCAGGCGCGCAGGTCATCGATGATTTGCGACTTCGTAGGCAAGTCTAAGGCTGTGAGCGGCTCGTCCAGCAATAAAGCGCGAGGCCGCCTGACCAGCGTCCGCGCTAGGGCCGTCCGCTGGCGCTCACCACCGGAAAGCGCGTCAGGCCTGCGGTCGGCTAGCGGCGCGATACGGAACGACTGCAGGATCTCGTCGCAGCGACGTCGGCGTTCAGACAACTCCAGTTCATGCAGCCCGTACTCGACGTTTTCCCGCACCGTCATATGCGGGAACAGTGCGAGCGATTGCAAGAGATATCCCACGCCCCGCCGGTTCGCCTGCCTGTTGACCCTAGCGCCCGAATCGTAGAGAACGTCTTCGGCGACGGCGATGTGGCCGGAATCAGGAGTTCGTAACCCGGCAATGCAGTCGAGCAGCGTGGTCTTGCCCGCGCCCGAAGCCCCGAACACGATCGTGAAGCCCGGGGCGACAGAGAAATCAAGGTCCAGAATGAAAGACGAGCTTCCTGCCGCGCCCAGGCGTTTACGGATTTGAACACTCAGCTCCTCGCCCGTGCTCACCGCCACTCCCATACATTCCACGCTGCGCGACGCCGTAATCCATACAGCAGTGCCAGCAGCGCGAAGCACAGCGCCAAGAGCAGAAGCGCGGTGCGATTAGCCGCCGCATAATCGAGGGCCTCGACCTGGTCGAAAATCAGGATAGAGATGGTGCGTGTGGCGCCGGGGATATTGCCGCCGATCATCAGCACCACGCCGAACTCGCCCAGTGTGTGCGCGAAGCTGAGCACGAACCCGGTCAGCACACCCGGCATTCCCAGCGGAAACAGGATGCGCCAGAAGGTCCGCCGGCGCGAAGCGCCCAGCAGCGCCGAAGCTTGCAGCAGCCTGCGATCAACTGCGGCGAAGGAAGTCATCATTGGCTGGACAGCAAAAGGCAAGCTGTAGATGACTGACCCAATCACCAGACCTGCGAACGTGAAGGTCAGCGTGTGCCCGGTGAGTGACTGATACCAGCGCCCAACCGGGCTCAACGGGCCGAGCGCCACAAGCAGGTAAAAGCCAAGCACCGTCGGTGGCAGCACAATCGGCAGCGAGACCAGCGCTTCAACGAAAAATTTCCAGCGCCGTGGCGAGAGAGCCAGCCAATAGGCAAGCGGCACACCAAAAACAAGCAGGAGCATGGACACGATAAGTGCCAAGCGTAGGGTCAGCGTGAGTGCCTGGACGATCATTTCTGTATAGGGACGGCGAAGCCATACTGCTTCAGGATGGCCGCTCCCGCGCCGGATCGAACGAACTCGAGAAAAGCCTGGGCTGCTTGCTTATGTCTGGAGGCCGCAACAGTCCCTGCGACCTGGGTAATTTCGGGATAAGTGTCGGCCGGAAGCTCCCAATAGTCGCCAGCGCTTTTCATCGGCGGCGACATTGCCAGTGAAAGCGATATCAGCGCCGCCTGGGCATTACCCGATTGGGCGAACTGCGCCGCCTGGCCGACGTTCTCGCCCATCACCAGTTTGCTTTTGACCTGGTCTTTGATTCCAAGCCGATCGAGCGCTGCCATCGCTGCGCGACCGTATGGTGCGTGCTCCGGATTTGCGATTGCGATGCGTTTCACCTCCGGCCGCAGAAGAACTCCGGAGATGCGCTCGCGCGTTGGGGCTCCATCACCTGCAAAGGCCGTCATACTCTGAGGAAGCCACATCACCAGGTGACCTATCGCGTAGGTTTGCAAAGACAATTTGTCGATCAGGCCGGCTTCCCCCAGCTTTCTCGGATAGTCTGCGTCGGCGGAAAAGAACAGATCGTAGGGCGCGCCATTCTGAAGCTGGGCGTAGAGATTGCCGGAGGCGCCGAACGACAAAGCGACCTTGTTGCCGGTCTGCTGCTCAAAGCGTGCGGCCAAATCCTTAAGTGCGTAGTTAAGATCGGCGGCGGCTGCGACCGTCACTTGCTGTGCTGCCGCAGCAGGTCCGAGCACGGCAAGCACGCTGAGCAGGATGGCGGCAAAGTACTGACTCAAGGCTTCGCTCGCGAGATATCCAGAATCCGGCTTAAACCGTTAATTGTATGCGAAACCGTGCGAATTATCGCGCCTGATGAAACGTATTGGCGTTTGTGCAGTGTCGTCGCGAAGCATCCTGGCAGCCCTCTTTCCAGAACGATCGCCAGTTTTTACATTGCGTACCAGCATCATGGTAACCAGCTACGGCAACCGGGTGCTTTCCTGCTTGACCCCATTCAGCTTTTCTGCCAGAGTAGCCGCACGCGATTCTTATGGGGAACAATCTTGCCGCTTCTCAGGGCCGTCCCCTCGAGAATGTCGCCCGCTCCAAGTCGATGATACGCATTGAGGTCACACTCAACGCCGACCCCACCGCCATTAGTCCCGTCGTAGAAGGCATTATGGAAATGTGCCGGGACGTGGAATGCGCGGCGGGCAAGGAGTTTGAAATCGAGACCGCGTTGCGCGAGGCGCTCGCCAACGCCATCGTTCACGGCTGCAAGTGCGACGCCAGCAAGAAAGTCCAGTGCTGTGTCGGTTGCGACGAGGAGCGTGGCATGCTCATCATCGTCCGCGACCCCGGGTCCGGCTTCGACCCCTTTGAAGTCCCCAACCCCATCAACGGCGAGAACGTGTACTCCAATCACGGCCGCGGGATCTACCTGATCAATCAGTTAATGGATGAGGTGAAGTTCGAGAAGAACGGCGCCGAAATTCACATGCGGAAGTACTGAATCAGATTGTCCCGCCTAACCTTTTCAATTCTTCTTCCCTGAGAGCTGCAGTTCCTGCGCTCGCGCGACAAGCTTCTTCAGTTTGCCCTCGATGGCAAGGTCGCCGATCTGCTCGTCCTGTAGGACGCCGTCCGCGTCGATGGTAAACGTATGCGGAATTGCGTTCACCCCGAACATGGTTGCCAAGGGCCCGTTAAAACCGCCGTCCCTATATTGCGGCCAGACCATCTGGTTCTTGGCAACGAACTCCTTCCACTTTTGCTCGTCGGTGTCAAGGCTGACACTCAACACGTACAGCGGTTGATCTTTGAACTTTCTGGCAATATCTCGAATCTGCGGCACTGCATCGCGGCAGGGCGCGCACCAGGTGGCCCAAAAGTCGAGCAGCACGACCTTGCCTTTCAACTCGTCCATTGATATCCGCTGTCCGTCCTTCGTAGTAAGCGCGAAAGGGGGCGCCATCTTGGCTCGGGCCATTTCGGGCCGCGCGAGATAGAGCGTCGCTCGTTGTAGGTCAAGCTCGTTCTCCGGCTTCAGGCTGATGAATTGCTGGAACCTGGCTTTGGCGGCATCATCCTGCTTTAGGTGGGCCAGCGCCAAGCCATCCGCATAAATGGCCGTAGAAAACTTTGGAGCTGCCGTTATCGCTTGCGCCAATTCCTCATGAGCTCGGGCAAAAATCTCATCGCGGCCCCGGCTTAACGCTTCTTGCAATAATACAAATCCAAAGTCGAAATGAGCGAGCGCCAGCCGGTTGTCCACCTGCGCCTGGGCGAGCAATTGCTCAGCGGCAGATTCGGCCGCCTTCCAGTCCCCACGCGCCACACCATACTTCATGATGTTCTTCTTGCAACCAACACAGTGTCCGCTGTCCTGCTTGTCGGCTTTCTTAAAGCCTTCCAGCGCAGCGTCGATCATGTGTTTGTTTGCGTATTCGACCGCTTGCCCGTAAGTTTTTTGAGCCTTCTCATTAGTCGGGCCCTCCACCGCATTCTTTTGGGCTGATGCCAGCGCGGAAAGGACCACTAGCAATACCGCAACCGTGGCGTTTTTTTTCCTGAAGACTGAAGTGATCACCATCACCTATTCCAGTTCGAGCGAAATAATCGATCCTTCGGAACTTCCCGTCGGCCGATAATTGATCCCAACTTTCTTCTTGCGCCAGTCACACGATAACTTGTCCGCGCCGATGACGATGGCGTGCTCGACATTCTGTACCTTCATCTTCCACGTCTGGCCGCCCGCCAGGACGTTCACTACGGCTAAGGGTGGCGCGGAGCAATCGACCGACACAAGCGTACCTGTCAGGTACTTCGCTACCGATGGGCTGGTTTGGGGAGCCGGAGCAGGCGCCGGCTGTGGCTCGGGCGCGGGTTCAGGACTATGCAGTGCGTTTGCCGAGTTATCGGGACTTCGCCTGGCCAAGATCACCGGACCACTCGCCTCATTGCTACTGCTCTCCAATCGCACACGCCTGTTTTTGTATTCCTCAATGCGCTTCAGCTCTTCGATGGCGTGATTGGAGGCTGCCACGTCGGGCCCATTCGCAACCGATGTCAGCACCGCCTCAGCCTCGTCCACCTTCTGCTGGCTCATGAGCAAGATGGCATAGTTCAGGCGATAGCTCTGGTTGCGCGGCGACAGCCCCATCGCTCGCTCCAAAAACGGCCCACCTTCGTCGAGCTTGCCCGAGTTCATCAGTGACACGCCTAACATTGCGTAGGCATCCGCGTATTGCGGATCCAGCTCAAGCGCATGTCGCAAGTTCGCCTCGAGCTCCGGTGAATCCAGGCGACTGCCCGTTTTTTCCATCAGCACCGCGGAGTAGAAGTACACTCTTGCGTCCTTCGATCCCAGCTTGGCGGCTGCCTGAAAATGTTCGGCTGCCTTTGCGGAGTCGCCGCTCCGAAGATATGCGTAGCCTAGCCCTCGCTGCGCGACGGAGTTGGCGGGGTTGGCCTTCAGAATCTCCCCGAATTCCTGCGTTGCCGCCTTCACATAATCCTGCGAATGCAGATGCAAGTCCGCCAACTCAGCACGCGCGTCAGGCAGGTCCAGCGGCTGTGCGGTCGCGTCGTAGCTTACGGCGATCTTCTCTTTACCGGTGTAGTGCAATACCTGCAACTTGCCTGTCCGCAGATAGCCCAGGATTGTCTTCTCTAACTCGGCAGGCGGAACTCCGTACGCTGTTTGTATCGCCTGCTCCACCGGCATCTTCTGATCGTTCACCAGGCGAAAATACTTGGCCGTGTCGCCCATGCGCCCGTTATCGAGCATGTAGTGCACTACCAGCCACGACTGAACGTAAAACATCTCCCGTCGCTCGCCGGTGACGTTATAGGTTTCCGAATGGTGCTGCACCTCAAGAAGTTCGAGCAGGTGCAGCTTGTTTCCCTGTACCAGGAAATCCGCATCCGGTACCGTCTGCCCAAGCTCGATGTTTCCGGGCTTAACCTGCATCGACGAAAAATACTCGGCAAAACCTTCATCAAACCAGGGCGCGGTCGCCTGATAGTTGGAGTTCAGGAGAACGTGCGCATATTCGTGAAATACGGTGCGCCAGTTATCTTCCTCGCTCATATCCACCGCAACAAAATCCTTGTCCTCCCCCTGCTGAAAAAAGCCGGCAAGTTCGACTACTTTGCCGCGAAAGATGGGGCAGTACTGCCGCAGCTCCTTGCTGTTGCGGAAGGCGATGATCTCCAGCGGCACCGGCTGATTGATCTTCGCCCGCCCGAAGAGCACGCCAAAAATTGCGCGCATCTGCTCGAAACGATCGGCTACTTGCTTGCCGTTCTTCTCACCCGCGTCGGTGATCACGGTGAAGTGCTCGGAGCGCACCTCGAGCCATGGACTGTCGCCCGCAACGATCGGCAGGGAAGACAAAAGAATTAGTACTAGAAGCCGGAGGCTAATGCGTGGTGAAGGGACTGACATGGCGCACTCCACAGGAGGATTGAGGGCGAGCGGGAGTTCAGAGTAGATGCTAGCACTAGCGTCAACCGTGTCAGTGCCTCACGCCTGCTGTGCCATTCCGTAAATTGTTATAATGCAAGCATGCCAGCAACCAAGCAAATAGGGGTCCTGTCGGTGAGGTTGCCTGCCTCCGAGTTGCGACGCATCAAAAGCGTGGCAGCGCGTCGCGGCGTCACCTTGCAGGAAGCCGTACATGAAGCGCTTGACGCCTGGGCCTCAAGAACGCGGTCGACGCTTATGCTGCCTCCACTGGACTCGCTTGAGGGATCGCTTGCCGACGTCAACCTGGAAAAACTCATGCGCGAGGACCGGAAATCCGAGTTTGCGAAGGATCGAGCTCGGCTCAGATGAGCGATTTCGTTCTCGATTCGTGGGCGGTCATGGCCTGGCTGAAGCGCCAGGAACCAGCCGCCGGGCAGGCGCGGGCACTATTGCAGGCCGCCGAGCGCGCCGAATGCCGGCTCGCCATCAATATCGTTAATCTTGGCGAAATCTTCTACCTCTGCGTCAAGGCACGAAACATGACCTACGGGCAGCGGGTCCTGCAAACGCTGCATCCTCATATCGTCACGATTTCCGCTCATGATGAGTTGGTCATGCTCGCGGCGACCCTGAAGGCCCGGCATCGTACCTCCTACGCTGATGGCTTTGCAATGGCCACCGCTATCGTGCAACAGGCGCCGCTGGTAACGGGTAATCCGGAGATAAAGGCGATCGCTGGCTCCGAGAGGGACCTGAAGCTGCATTGGATCGGCCGCTCATAATCGAACCGCGAGCCTGGCGGCTCTGGCTTTAACCTCAGTACAAACCTCACACCCTCCTGTGACCTCCATCACTTCGGCTTAGTACGTGCGTGGAACACAATCGAACCATCGTCCGGGATGGGGTGCGAGGTGCAACCGCCGAGTCTCCAGTGCATTCACCTCCTCCTCGCTCCCGCGAAGAAAGGGCAGCCATGGCCAAAGGTTCGGTGCAGATCGTGGTCGAGCGGTGCAAGGCCTGCGGATTCTGCGTTGAGTTCTGTCCCACGCACGTGCTGGCGCTTTCCTCGGCGTTTAACGCCAAGGGGTATCACACGCCTTACATGGTCCACCCGGAGAAGTGCAGTGGCTGCGATCTGTGCGGCATGTACTGTCCCGACTTCGCCATCTTCGGGTTCAAGAGCCCTGAAGCTGCCAAGGACACCAAAGCGGCCGCCGCTTCAGCGGAGTCCCCGGCGACTGCCCCGGTCGATGCTGTCGCACAGGAGGCGCACGATGCACGCTGATCCCGCAGGAGTCCTAACCGGTACGCACTTCCTCGATGGCGACCATGCCTGCTGCGAGGGGGCGCTTGCTGCCGGCGCGCGATTCTCGTCCGGCTATCCCATCACGCCCTCCACCGAAGTCGTCGAGCGCTTCGCACAACGCATCCCCACTGTCGGTGGGACCTTCATCCAGATGGAAGACGAACTTGCCGCCTCCATCGCGCTGCAAGGCGCGGTATGGGGCGGAGCGAAAGCCTTCACGGTGACCTCCGGGCCAGGCTTTTCGCTAATGATGGAGCACATTGGCTACGCCGCCATGACCGAGACGCCATGCGTCTTCGTCGACGTCCAGCGCGGTGGCCCCTCCACCGGCTTGCCGACGCTCCCCGCGCAAGCCGACATGATGCAGGTACGCTGGGGCTCACACGGTGACTACGCCGTTATCGCGCTCTGCCCGAACTCGCCGCAGGAATGCTTCGACCTCACGGTCACGGCATTCAACATGGCCGAGAAGTATCGCTGCCCGGTCTTCGTCATGCTCGACGAGGTCGTCGGCCACATGACCGAGAAAGTCGTCATCCCGGCGCCCGAGCAGATTGAAGTCGAACCGCGGCGTTACACCAAACTGCCGCCGGAAGCCTTCAGGCCGTACATGCCCGATGAGGATCTCGTGCCCGATATGCCGCGTGTCGGCGAAGGCTACAACGTGCATGTCACCGGCCTGACGCACGATGAGCGTGGTTATCCCGACATGCGGCCCGCAGTGCAGGACCGCTTGGTAAAGCGCCTGGTCGAGAAGATCAACAAGAATGCCGACAAGATCGTGCTCTACGAAGCCGACCAGATCGACGGCGCCGACGTGGTTGTCGTCTCTTACGGCATTACCTCGCGGGTGGCGCAGCGCGCCATCGACATGGCGAGGCAGAAGGGAATCAAGGTCGGTAAGTTCCGGCTCATTACCGCGTGGCCTTTCCCGGAGAAGCAGATTGCCGAGATCGCTGGCAAGGTCAAGGCACTGGTTGTGCCCGAGCTGAACCTGGGCCAGATGGTGCGCGAGGTCGAGCGCGCCGCCGCAGGCAAGGCTGTCGTGAAGCTAGTGCCGCACGCTGGCGGCAGCGTGCACAAGCCCGAAGACATATTGCAGGTCATCCTGGAGGTGGCGCGGTGAGCGAGACGCTAGTCGTTCCTCAGAACCCGGTCGAGCAGTTCCTGCGCATGGACCGCATTCCGCACATCTGGTGTCCGGGCTGCGGCATCGGCACCACCGTCAACTCCTTCGCCCGAGCGCTCGTTGACGCCGAGATCGACACCAGGAATCTCGCCATCGTCTCCGGCATTGGCTGTAGCGGACGCGTCGCCGGCTACACCAACTTTGATTCTTTCCACACGACACATGGCCGCGCGATCCCCTTTGCCACTGGCCTGAAGCTCGCCAATCCCAAGCTGAACGTGGTGGTGTACTCGGGCGATGGCGACCTGTTCGCCATCGGCGGCAATCATCTTATCCACGCCGCGCGTCGCAATCTTGATCTGAAGGTCGTCTGCGTCAACAACCTTATCTATGCGATGACTGGCGGCCAGACCGCTCCGACAACGCCGGGCGAAGTGGTCACCTCTACCAATCCATACGGAACCTACGATCCAGCGTTCAACCTGCCGTACCTGGTCGAAGCCGCAGGCGCGGTTTACGTGGCGCGCTGGACCGCTTTCCACGTTCGCCAGCTCGCGCGTTCCATGCAGGAAATGTTCGCCAAGAAAGGCTTCAGCTTCATCGAAGTGCTCTCGCCCTGTCCGACGCTCTATCAGCGACGCAACAAAATGGGCGACGGACTCGACACCATGAAGTTCTATAAGCAGGTCAGCAAGGTGCGGAACGGCGCGCCCACGAGCGAGGTCGCGCTCAGCAAGAGCGGCGAGATCGTCGTCGGCAAGTTTGTCGACCGCGAGCGTGCCGACTATGGTGGCCTGATGCACGATAGCCTCGCCGACGCACTCGGCGATGAATACGTGGAAACGGAGTGCTGCTCATGCCAGTAACCGAGATTCGCATCGCAGGCTTCGGCGGGCAGGGCGTTATCCTGTCGGCCATCGTCATCGGAAAGGCCGGCTGCATCTACCAGCACGGCTACTCCACCATGACGCAGAGCTTCGGCCCCGAGGCGCGCGGCGGCGCCTGTAGCGCGCAGGTCATCCTCTCGGACTCGCCGGTGCTCTACCCCTACGTCACCCATCCCGACATCCTCGTCGTGATGTCGCAGGAGGCGTACACACTCTTCACTCCGCAGATCAACCCCAACGGCATCCTCATCATTGAGGAAGATCTGGTGCGCATTGGCGAGCTGCCCGCAGGCGTGCGCGTCTACAGCATTCCGGCGACACGCATAGCCGAAGAGCTCGGCAAGAGGATGGTGCTCAACATCGTGATGGTCGGCTTCTTCGGCGCCGTCTCGCAGCTGCTGGAACGCGAAGCGCTGCGCAACGCAGTTGCGGCGTCGGTGCCGGAAGCTTACCGCGAGCTGAACTTGAAAGCCTTCGACCGCGGCTACGACTACGGCATCAAGGCCCTGACCGAGAGAGTGGTAAAGCAGGAGCCCGAAGTGGCGGTTGCGGCGTTGGAATTGTAGTGCGCAGGTTTTTGACAACGCCGCGACATTTCTTCTTCACTACCGAAGCCGCTGAAAACCTTCCAAGGAAATACCCAGCTGTCAAAGAATCTTGAAGAACAGCGGAGGCCCGATTTCGCGACCGCCGTGGAGAGGGATAGTGACCGCGCGTCCATCCGGATGGTTCCAACGTTCGTGACTGCCGGTTTTTCGGGTGTGGAGGAAGCCAAGCTTGCGTGCCACGCTCTGGAAGTCTCGTGCCGTGGCACTAGGCATGGACAATTTCGGTGCTGTCGGCCGGCAATGCCACGCCTTTTTCGCGGTATTCCTCGGCGAGCATTTGGAATACGTTCGCCAGCTCTTGCAGTGCCTCTTCGCGGGTGGGCATTAGGGCGTAGCAACCCGAGATCGCGGGGATCTCTGCTACCCAAGAGCCATCTTCCTGCCTGTACAGGACCGTCTTGTAATCTTCCAGTTTCATGTGCGCCTATTACAAGTTGAAGTTTATCACCACGCGCCTTGCTTTCATTGACATACGCCCGCCGTTCCTTTATGCTTAATTCTTTCGCGGTCCTGCGTTTGCCCGCCTGAAGGTCTCTGCGCGTCCAGCGCCTGAACCGAGCGGCTCTTTCGCGGTTTCAAATCTGGGAGAGTTTAACGATGTCTACGTATTTTCCCAAGGGGGAAATTGCGCGCAAGTGGTTTGTCATTGATGCCGATGGCCAGACGTTGGGCCGGCTGGCGACACGTGCGGCGCGCATCCTCAGTGGCAAGGACAGCCCGAAGTACACGCCCTTTATGGACACCGGCGACCACGTCATCGTGGTCAACGCCGCCAAGGTGAAGCTGACCGGGCTGAAGTCGGATGCCAAGGTGTATCACCGTTACACGGGATACCCGGGCGGCATCCGTTCCGAAGAGTTCAAGAAGCGCATTAACCGCAGGCCGGAAAAGATCGTGGAAGACGCGATCGTCGGCATGCTGCCGCACACCAAGCTAGGACGCTCGATGGCCGGCAAGCTGAAGGTCTATCGCGACGACAAGCATCCGCATTCGGCGCAGAAGCCCGAGGCGATCAAGGTCGCGCAGCGCGCATAACCGAGTTCATACAGGATTGAGATAACAGATGGCAGAACTGGTTCAGTACTACGGCACGGGGCGGCGCAAATCGAGCGTCGCGCGTGTGTTCCTTCGTCCCGGCAACGGCGACTTCACCGTCAACGGCAAGCCCTTCGACCAGCATTTCGTCACCGAAGCGCAGCGCATCATGGCCAAGTCGCCATTTGTGGTGACCGAGACGGCCGGCAGCTTCAACGTCGTCTGCACGGTGAACGGCGGCGGCGTTAACGGTCAGGCCGGCGCCGTCCGCATGGGCCTGTCGCGCGCCTTGCAGGAGTTCAACCCCGAGCTGCGCGCCAAGCTGAAGGCCGAAGGCTTCCTGAGCCGCGACGCGCGCGCCAAGGAACGTAAGAAGTACGGACAGAAGGGTGCGCGTAAGCGCTTCCAGTTCTCGAAGAGATAGGGACCAGAGGTCAGGGATCAGGGGTCAGGTCAAGCAAGACAACCCTGATCCCTAGTCCCTGGTCCCTGACAACTCGCTTCATGGTTCCGGGGGCGAGTCGCTAAATGAAATCACCGGAACGAATCCTTCCCGCACTCACACAGTGTTGGGGCGGGAAAAGCAATCCCGGCCAACCCGGGATGCAAGCCCACCGAGGAGGTAGCTTGGCAAATATCACGATGAAGGAGTTGCTCGAAGCTGGCGTTCACTTCGGGCATCAGACCAAACGCTGGAACCCGAAGATGAAGGAATACATCTTCGGCGAGCGCAACGGCATTTACATCATTGACCTGCAGAAGACGCTGAAGATGTTCAAGGAGGCGTCGAAGTTCGTCACCGAGCAGGTGGCCACCGGCAAGCTGGTGCTGTTCGTCGGCACCAAGCGCCAGGCGCAGGACGCCATCGCCGAAGAGGCGAGCCGCAGCGGCATGTTCTACGTGAACTCGCGCTGGCTGGGCGGACTGCTGACCAACTGGGTCACTGTGCAGAAGTCGGTAAAGCGGCTGAAAGAGCTCGACGAGATGGCTACCGATGGCCGCTACGAGCTGCTGCCGAAGAAAGAAGTCATCAAGCTGGAGCGGGAGCGCAAGCACCTCCAGGCCAACCTTGCCGGCATTAAGAACCTGAACCGCCTCCCTGACCTGCTGTTCGTCATCGACTCCAACAAGGAGCAGATCGCGGTCAAGGAAGCGCGCAAGCTTGGCATTCCGGTGGTCGCCGTCGTTGACACCAACTGCGATCCGACCGAAGTGGATTACGTGATCCCCGGCAACGACGATGCGCTGCGGGCGATCCGGCTGTTCGCCTCAAAGATTGCGGACTCGGTGGTTGAAGGCGCGAACGCCGCGACTGACAAGCAAATGGCCGACATCTCTGCTGGCGTTCAGTACAGTGAGGCAGCGGTGGCAGGTGCCGCCAGCGGCGAGGGCGCCGAGGGCGAGGCCGCGCCGGAAACCTCGACCATTGACGACTCCGACGAGGTCAGCATGGAAGAGGTGCTGGGCCGTGGAGGCCGTCGCGCAGAAAACACAACTGCGTAATCAGGATTGACGAGTGGTTTCCCAGCCCGCGCGTTGATCGAGCGCGGGCAGTTTTTTAGCTGTCAGCCATCGGCTATCGGCTTTCAGCTACACCGAAGCACAGAACTGCATCGTAGGCGAGTCGCCCGAGACGCAGCGAGAATCAAAGTCTTAGCTGACAGCCGACAGCTGAGAGCCGACAGCCAAAGGAAGACATGAGCACTACTACCGTGAACATTTCCGCAGCACAAGTTAAAGAACTCCGCGACAAAACTAACGCTCCCATGATGGACTGCAAGAACGCCCTCACGGAAGCCAAGGGCGACGTCGAGCAGGCAATCGTCATCCTCCGCAAGAAGGGAATCGCTACGGCCGCCAAGAAAGCAACCCGCACCACCAGCGAAGGCTCCGTCGCCAGCTACATCCATGCTGGCGGCAAGATCGGCGTGCTGGTCGAGGTCAACTGCGAGAGCGATTTCGTCGCCCGCACCGACGCCTTCAAAGAGCTGGTGCACGACGTCGCCATGCACATCGCCGCCACCGACCCACGCTTCATCCGCAAGGAAGATGTCACTCCCGAGGCTCTGGAGAAGGAAAAGGACATCTATCGCGACCAGGCGGCCAAGACCGGCAAGCCGGCGCCCGTGGTCGAGAAGATCGTCGAGGGCAAGATGGGCAAGTTTTACGAGGAAGTCTGCCTCTACGAGCAGCCCTTCATCAAGGACCAGACCATGTCGGTCTCGCAGCTCATCGCCAGCGTCATCGGCAAACTGGGCGAGAACATCTCCGTCCGCCGCTTCGCCCGCTTCAAGGTCGGCGACGTCGGCGAGACCATTGCCATCAGCAAGGCCGGCGACCAGGCTGGCGAGTAAGTCTTCTCTAGCAAGCTCACTGCAAGGCGGGATTTCCATCCCGCCTTTTCTTTTTCGCCCAGCATACGAAAAACCAGCGATTTACCCCGCAATTACTGGATTTTCTTTGCTTGCAGCCATTGGCCGCGATATCGTATCCGCTCGGAGAGCATCGTGGCCAATGTCTTCGTTAGTCACCGCCGCAGCGACACGGCGGAAGCCGAGCGTCTCGCAACCGAGCTGCGCAACGCCGGGCACCAGGTCTGGTTTGATGAGTGGAACATCGGACTCGGCGATTCCATCGTGCAGCGGATGAACGAGGGTCTGACCGGCGCAACTTACGTTGTGCTGTGCTACAGCGGTGCTGGCGTCGACGCACCCTGGATCGGCCGCGAATGGATGTCCGCACTCGCCCGCCAGCTCGAAGGCCGCGGCGTGAAGATTCTCCCAGTTCTGCTGACCGGCGGCGGAGAGTCGCCAGCGATTCTCGCCGACCTCAGGTACGCCGACCTGGTGAAAGACTGGAACAAAGGCGTGGCCGAGCTGCTGCGGGCGGTGAGGTGACCAATGCAGCATGCCGTTTATTTTGCCCACGCTCCCGGAGAAGAAAGCGAAATTGAGAAACTTGCTACCCCCATTCGCGAGGCAGGCTACAACGTGCAGCACCGCGGCACCGTCGTAGTCGGCGACTCCGTCCTCGATGAAGCCAGCAAGATTCTGAGCACGGGCTGTGCCGTCGTTCTATGCGGCACCATTAAAGCGATCGGCACTCCGTGGGCGCGGCGCATCGTGAACGCTGCCCGGTCCTATTCGGGCGTGCGCATCTTCGCCGTCCAGTTCGATCGCGAAGCCGACATCCAGACCCTGGCTCTCGATTCCCGGGTTGCGGAATATTGGCGGGACCCCGGCCTGGCAACCACTGAGCTACTCGCGGCGCTAAAGGAGTACTACCCGCTCTCCGCCAGCGAAACCACGTTGACTGTTGACGCGGAGCGCCGCTATCGCGAGCTGGCCCTGCTAGCCTGCGACATCATCGACCTGGCCAATCTACCTGAAGATCGTCACGTCGCGACTCGTCAATTAGAGCTACGGCGCCTCTATGTTCCTCTTCGAATTCGTGTCGAGGCGGCAGCCCAATCGGATACCGGCGACGATCAGCTTGAGGCGATTGAGCGCCGCCGCGAGGCTCGCCGCCGCAGCTCCACTCCATGGACACAAGAAGACAACATCGGCCGTGTGTCGATTGGCGACCGCCTGGCCAAGGCAAAGCGGCTGGTCGTGCTCGGCGATCCCGGAGCAGGGAAGTCCACCATCATCCGCTGGCTCGCTACCGCCTACCTGTTACGCCTGAAAAATGACCCCGACTGGAAGGACCTGCCCGACGTTGCCACGCTTCCCGCAGAAGACTGGCTGCCCATCCTGATTCGTTGTCGCGATCTCGATGACAGCTGTGTTTCGCTCGACGACATCCTCCGGCAGATGCTTCGAAAAGCCGAGATTACCGAAGCCGAATCGGCAGCGCTGCGCGCCATTCTGAGTTCGAAAATTCAGAAAGGCAAGGGGCTGTTGCTGATTGATGGCCTGGACGAAATCAACGATCCCATATCCCGCGCGAACTTCTGCCAGCAGATCGAACGCATCGCGATCGCCAACCCGGATGCAGCCATCGTCGTGAGCTCGCGCATTGTCGGCTACCGCGAAATGGGATACCGGATCGGGCGCGGTTTCGAACATGTCTCGGTAGACGATCTCTCGCCGGAAGACAAAGACGATTTCGCCCGCCGCTGGTGCGCCCTCACCGAACCCAAGGACCGCGCGCAAGCGGCTGCCGATGACCTCATCAAGGACATTCACAGCACCAGCCGTATCGAGCGCTTCACCGGGAACCCGATGCTGCTCACTACCATGGCGCTGGTGAAGCGCAAGGTGGGCAAACTCCCGCGCCGTCGTATCGACCTCTACTGGGAAGCAGTGCAGGCGCTCCTCGCCTGGCGTTCGGCCGTCGATCTCCCCATCGACGATCGCGAAGCTTTGCCGCAACTGGAATACGTCGCTTACGCCATGTGCCATCAGGGAGCACAACAATTGCGCGAGGACGAGATCATCGGCCTTTTCGAGCGCATGCGCGACGAATATCCGCGCATCCATGCCGTCAAGGCCCATACGCCGGAGGAGTTCCTGACTCTGCTCGAGCGCCGCACCGGCATTCTGGTGCAAGCCGGTCAGGTTCGTCACAAGGGCAGAGGCGTCCCCGTATATGAATTTCGGCATTTGACGTTTCAGGAATATCTGGCAGCTTTAGCTCTGGTGGACGGCCGCTTTCCCGACCGCGACACCGGCCGCACGCTCGCAGAAAATGTCGCTCCTCTGGCCAGCCGCACCGAGACCACCCGTGACGCCAATGGCGCCTCCACCATGGTTGTCAGCGAGGCTTGGCGCGAGGCCTTGCGCCTGTGTGTCGCCTGTTGCAAGGACGACGAAGTTGACGGCGTGATGCGGGCCATCCTCGATCCGCTTCCCGGCGAGCAGGGGACTCCTGCCGTTCGCTCGCGTGCCATCCTGGCCGCCTTGTGCCTCGCCGACGAGCCGAACATCAGCGAGCCCTTGGCCGCAGAGGTTCTCCGATGCCTGCTGGAACAGTTTCAGCCCGAGCTGAGTTCGAACGATGATGATGACGTCACCAATGCAGTGAAGGAGCTGGTTACCTCGCGCTGGGCAGGTACGACCTCCGCGGCCTGCCTCCAGCACTATGGCGCGTTTGTGGTTAAGAACGACCTGCGTGCATGGAAGCTGTTTGCCAGCTATGGCTTGGCCTTGGAGCCGCATCTGCCGAACGATGCTCCTTCGCTGAAACTACTTGTGCAGGAGTGCCTCGCACAGCTCAACTCCGGCGAGTCCAGCAAGATCATTGACGCGGCCAGCAAGATCTTCGTGCTCTTAATCGCTCGCGATACCAGCACCGTTTCTCCGTACATCACCAAGCTGGATCTGCCTACGACCTTGTTTGCCTTGTTGCGGCGCGAGCCGATGATCGCCCTGGCCGCCTTTCTCGCGCTGGCAGCGTGCAATGAGAGCAACCCGAAGATTTGGACACCTTCCGAAGTGCAATTGCAGGAGCTGTTCGGCTTCTTGGAGAGGTACAAGGGCGACGATATTCTTTTGATCTTGACCGCCTTTTTAATAGGCATGGTGCATTACTTGCCTGCAATTCCGGCATTGCTCGGCTTGCTGAAGCATTCGAGTCCTAGTGTTCGCGCGGCAGTTGCCGAGGCGCTAGGCGATATGGGAGACGCCCTTGCGGCCGAACCGCTCATGGCAACGTTGGCCGATGAGGACGTAAAAGTCAGGCAGGCAGCGCTGCTCGCGCTTGGAAAGCTAAAAACCGAAGCTCCAGTGCACATGACCGACGCCGCTAAGGCAGAGCCACTGGTGGCCTTTTTTCGCAATGCCGATGTCGACACGCGCCGTGCGGCTGCACAGGCGCTCGGGAGAATCCGATATACCGGAGCCGTCGATCCGCTGGCGGAACGCTTACAGGACCAGAACGAAAGCAGCAGCGTCCGCGCCGCCGCCGCCGAGGCACTGGGTTCCATCGGAGATGTTCGTGCTATCGAGCCTCTCCTGGTGGGATTGCGCAGCCAGGACTGGAGTCTGAGCTCATCAGCAGCAAACGCGCTCGGAAAGATAGGTCTGCCGGCGATCGCTCCCTTGATCGCCACGTTGAATGATGATTACATGCTGGTTACGCACATCGCGGACGCGCTGGCCAATATTGGCGATCCTGCCATTGAGGCCTTAATTCAAACGGTGGAGTCTGACAGCGGGCCACGGGTTGCAGGAGCAATGACTGCGCTTGGACGAATGAAGAGCCAGCGTAGCATCCCCTACCTGATTGCCAAGTTGGAGAGCCCCGACGACGCCGCTCGTTGGCAGGCAGCTTACGCTCTAGGTAACATTGGCGGTCCGGAGGCCATAGCGGCGCTCAGGGCGCGGGCTCGCGCCGGCGAATATGCGATTAATTACAGCCTCATCCTGGCAAATCTGCCAAACCTCAACGACATCGATCGTGTGCTGTTGAGTAGCGAAATGGATGGCCGATCTGCGATATCATCCGCCTCTCCGGTCACTGAAGCGCGCATACAGGAAGTTGCAACTAAGTTGGGCTTGACGGCCGATGCTGTCCGTCACCGCTATAACGAATTGTCATCCGAGTATTTCCTCCTACTGGAATGGGACAGCTCCGCTGCCTCGGCATCGCAGGGATCTGCCGGCCCTTAGAGCTTGGCATCTCGCCGCATTCTGAGTATTCTTGCCGCACCCCACTCCGGAGTCCCGATGTCCGCCAATCCATCGTCCTTGATTGATTCGCCACGCGCTTGGCTCGTGGTTGCAGGCGCTTTCATCGGCGCCTTCGTCAGCTTTGGTGTCACCTACACCTTCGGCGTCTTTCTCCGCCCCATGGGCACGGAGTTTCACGTCAGCCACGCCAAGATGTCGATCCTCTTCTCCGTCATTGCGGCGCTTACTTTCTTCATTGCGCCACTAACAGGAGAGCTTGCGGATAAACATGGACCGCGGCCGGTGATTGCCGTAGGAGCAATTCTGACAGCCGCGTCGTTGCTCGTAACCGCGCGCATGCACAGCTATCCGCAGGTGCTGTTCACCTACGGGGGCGGGCTCTTTCCAGCACAGTGGGATCCGAAGCTTGGAATTCACGTGACTTGAAGTCGCGGCCGCACTGACCCTATAGTGAGTCGTATTAATTTAAATCATACCAACATGGTCAAATAAAACGAAAGGCTCAGTCGAAAGACTGGGCCTTTCGTC